>Ga0208038_1000177_pt1 | contig 64209 bp, 56 predicted proteins | sample June2015DPH_16_1_FD_184714 | JGI IMG/M metagenome (GOLD analysis project Ga0208038, IMG submission 184714) | Peatland microbial communities from SPRUCE experiment site at the Marcell Experimental Forest, Minnesota, USA - June2015DPH_16_100... | ecosystem: Environmental > Terrestrial > Soil >...
GTGGAAAAGTCTGAACGGCTGACTTTTCCACCGCGCTTGGAAATCCGGCAAAAGTCGCCGGATTTCCACATTCCCACAGCGCCGACGGCGACCCTCACCTCTCAACTGCCCAAAAGATTACACATCCTTAAGCGCAGGGCTCGAAGGTCAAGCCCCTTCGATGTCGCTCAGGGCAGGCTCTGAGTCCGTTCTATGGACGAAGAGCTTGCTCTGAACGAAGTGAAGGAGCAAGGGCAGCGCGGACCTCCGTCGCCGAGGTGCGCGGCTTGTCTGGTGGTTGAGCTTCTCTATCCATCAAGTCTTCGGTGCTGTATTCGAGTGTCCTGTCCCGCCTGATGTTTTACAATTGCCCCGCGCCGGCACCGCAAGGCGGTAGCTGGCCCCGATGAATCGGGGCTGGCGCTACAAAACCCCGAGGGCGATATGTGCGGGCCAGCCGCGTTGGCTCGCGGCCGAGCGCAGTTCGACCCTGCACCGACCGTGAACTCTCGGTGGCCGTCGCCACCCTACTTCCGATAAATTTACCGCCAAATATTAACAATTGCTGGTAATATTATCGGGCATGTCTTCACGACGACCAGCTCGAGACCGTCCCTCCCGCGCGCGGAGCATCTTCCGGCAACATGGCGGTGTGCTCAGAACCAAAGATGCACTCCGCCTCGGCATTCACCCCGAAACGCTCTACAGGATGCGCGATTCCGGGAGCCTGGCGAGCCTCGGCCGCGGCCTTTATCGTCTCTCCGACCTGCCGCCGCTGGGGAGCCCCGATCTCGTCACGGTGGGAATGAAGGTCCCGAGCGGGGTCATCTGTCTCATCTCCGCGCTTGCCTTTCACGAACTGACGACGCAGATTCCACACGAGGTGTACGTGGCCCTGCCACGCGGAACGGAACCACCCCGCCTCGCTCACCCACCCCTGCGGCTATTCTGGTTCACCCGAAGAGTTTTTGAATTCGGCATAGAAGCGCACCGACTCGACCGGACGCAAGTGCGGATTTACAGTCCTGAAAAGACCGTTGCGGACTGCTTCAAATACCGAAACAAAATAGGTCTGGACACCGCGCGCGAGGCGCTGAAACTCTATCTGGAGAGAAAAAAGAGGAACCTCCACGCAATGCTCGAAGCCGCGGATGTCTGCCGTGTGTCAAAGGTGATGCGTCCCTACCTGGAGGCGCTGGTGTGACCAAACGAACCCCTGCTAACCTTACTTGTTCCCGAACCCGTCGGCCTGACAGCCAAATTCGCGGATGACCCCGCGAAGAAGAGCCAATGGCGCGGATTCGTCCGAAAAAGCCGGCTGGACGCTTCGCCCGAGCTCGCAGAGGTGATCGTCAACATCGCGAGTTTCCTTGGGCCGTTGGTAACCGCTTTGAATGCGGGAAAGAGCTTTCGGGGAAAATGGACTCCCCCTGGACCATGGGTGGACCAATAGGGAGTAGCGTGGATCTTTGATGGAGGTCGGCGGCGTTTGCGGGATTCCTCGACGAATCGCGGACACGGGTCTGGGGATTCGCGCTACCTGCTGCTGAGGTTCGGTTAGCGGCTGGGCTTTGTCGGAGCGGTTGTAGACCTAATGCGTGGCCGAGGGCGTCGCGAAGTTTCCCTCAACCGGCGGATGGCGATAAAGACCGCGGTGACCCGCCTATCATGCCTCTGGTACTTTTTTCCCCAACTCTTCCAGCTTTTGCAAAATGTCTCTGTGGGTCGCCAGCATCATCTCAACAAGACCGCTGCTTAGCCGATAAACCGAGTAGGCGGTCAGATGAACAAGGGAAAAACCTCGCAAACATGTTGGGGGCCTGGCGCTTAGAAGCTGTGAGAAAACTCCGGGGGGAAGCAAGAATGCCTCACGCGGAGGCGCAGAGTCGCAGAGTGCGCGAAGTAAACAAACCAGTTCTTCTCCGCGGGTCTTCGGGCGCTTGGCGTCTTTGCGAGAGGCTTTTGATTTTTTCACAGCTTCTGCGTGCTGGGTGCCGCGAACGGCAGAATACAAGAGTCAGAAGTCAACTGAGCCGCCGCCCAGGCCGGATCGAATCGGCGTGAGACTCCAGCAGACTCCGGCGACCGGGAGTTTCACCGCCCATTTTCTGCCCCAATTAGAATCAGCACATCGAGTGCGAGCCAAAAAAAACGCCCCAACCAAGCCGGATTGAACCGGGGCGAAACCTCCTGGCCAAAAAGTTCTAATGGAACGTTGCCGGCCGAGGAGTCTCAGGCAAGGAACGAGGCGCCGAGGACAGGAGTGACGGACGCTGGGTAACCGGCATGGGAGGAGTCTCAGGCGGGGAACGAGGCGTCAAGGACAGGAGTGACGGACGCTGGGTAACCGGCATGGGAGGAGTCTCAGGCGGGGAACGAGGCGTCAAGGACAGGGCGGGCGCGGTGCCTGACCCCAAGCCCGAAGTTCGCGTTCGCTGCGCTCGCATTAATAAACCGTCTGGACGGTTTAGCGAATTAGAGCTTAGGTGTGCGGGCCGTTTGAGTGCAACCAGAGAGCCTCCAGTGCAGTACTGCTGATAAATTAGCAACATATGTAAACAGGCTTCGCCATGCGCCCCCAAATGTAACTATTGAAACTTTTGAAACTTTTGAAACTAATTTTTTTATCCGCTGCAAATAATAGGGTTGCGCGAAAATAAAATTTGCAGAAATTTGCGATTTTGGGAAAAGTGTGGCATTTTGCCCCACCGATTCTATTTTTTGTAGAGCTTGAAATTTTTCATAGAGTCCAAAATCTTGCGGAGCCCAGCGCATTGCTCTCTACCGCCTCCCAACGCGGCGCATTGGGATTCGAATCAGGCAATAGGCAAGGATGGCGAAGGCAACGAGCGAGAACCATCCGCCCCAAGCGGAGAGAAGCGGCAACTCGTCGCGGCCAGTGAGGAGGTGAGTGATCGAGCCGCTGGTGGGGAAGAGCGCCGGCAGCAGGATGCCGGTGATGGCCTCGCCAGCGATGAAGCCCGAGGCCAACAGCGTGCCGCCCTCCTCGATGCGGGTTTTCTCCTCCGGGGAAGGTTTGCGCCGCGCCACCACTTTGTCGGCGAGCCACTTCAGCATGCCGCCCACGAAGATCGCGCCGGTCGTCTCCAGCGGCAAATACATTCCCACCGCAATCAGCATGGGCGAGGGCGCTTTGATCATCACCAGCGCGATGCCGAACATCAGGCCCATCAGCAGCAGACCCCAAGCCATTTGTCCGCCGACAATGCCTTGCGTCAGTTGCGCCATCAGTCCGGCCTGTGGTGCGGGCAGGTCTTTGCCGCCGATGCCGCCGGTCGCGGCATGGGCCCTGTCGAGCAGCATGATGGGAAACATCAGGAAGAAGGAGAGTGCGATGACGCTGATGATTTCCACCAGTTCCATTTTCCATGGAGTGCCGCCCAGCAGGTATCCGGCCTTGAGGTCCTGAATCAAGCTGCCGGAAACGCAGCACGCACAGCACACCACGGAGGCCACACCCAGCACCGCCCCCATGCCGCCTACGCCTTTGACGCCGATCCCCACCATCACCAGCGCGGCCACGACCAGCGCGGCCAGCGTGAGCCCCGAGACCGGCTGATTCGACGAGCCCACTAGCCCAACCAAGTAGCCTCCAACGGCCGAGAGAAAGAATCCGGTCACGGTCATCACAAGGGCGGCTACGACGGCAGCCTTCCAGCTCCCGGAGAAGTGGTGGTATATAAATGCAATCGGCACCACGAGCGCGGCCGTGGCGAGGATGGTCCATTTGATGGGGATGTCGATATCCAGCCGCGTGCGGGCTGGGCCGCCGAGATGCTCGGCCGCGTAAAACGCTCCCTTGATTGACTGAAGAATGGATTCTCTCATGCCGTAAAGCGTATTCACTGCGCCAACGAGCATGGCGCCGACGGCGATCGGCCGCACGACGTTGTACCAGACTGTGTAGCTCACCAGATCCCACGGCGCGGTTCCGTTGTAGTTCGCGCCCAGGCGCTGGGGAAGGTCGGGATCGATGAAGATCACCAGAGGAATCAGAAGCAGCCAGGCCACGACGCCGCCCGAGAAGTTGATGGCCGCAAGCTCCGGCCCAATGATGTAACCGATCCCCAGGAGCGCCGGCGAGGCTGAGGGCGTGTTGTAGGCCACGCCGCCACTATAGGGGACGGTGCCGATCGTCTTCTTCTGATAATCGAAGTAGGCAATGGCCGATTTGGGAAACGGAAAGAAGTGGGAAACGGAGTCCTGAAAGACTTGGAATCCCTTCGAGTCCTTCAGAATCTGCAACAGAGCGCCCAGGCCCAGTGCGCCGAAAACGTATTTGGGCGCGTCCGCGGCGCCTGCCTGACCGGCTTTCACCACCTCAGCGCTGGCCTTGCTTTCCGGAAACGGCAGATCGGACTCCACGCAGAGCGGCCGCCGCAGAATGATGATGAAGAAAATGCCCAGCAGTCCGCCGGCCAGCAGAATCATGATGCTTTCCCAAACATGGCTGCGTAAATCGAGCCACAGCCGTTGCTCGCCCACGCGCACCATGACGAAGGCGGGAATGGTGAAGACGGCGCCCGCCACCAACGCCTCGCCCACTGAGGCCGCGGTGCGCGTCAAGTTCTGTTCCAGCACGCCGCCGCGAAAGAACGGCAGCCGGAAAAGCGCGATGGCGATCACGGCGGCGGGAATTGTGGCCGCCACTGTCTGCCCGGCCTTCATTCCCAGATAGGCGTTGGACGCTCCAAACAGCGCCGCCATCAGGATGCCAGCGACAACTGCCTTAACCGTGAACTCGGGTTCTGTGGAGTCAGCTCCAACATATGGTTTGAATTCGGGCAAGCTTCACCTCCGGCCAGGCTACGGACAGCTTCTTGGCGCGCATTTTCACCCATCCCCGCGCGCATCGACTTATACAGATCGTTCGGGCGATGAGTCAAGCAGGGAATGCTACCAGAATCGCAGTGTCTCCATCGAGCCAAGCTGTGCCGTCAGGTGCGGACCAAAAGAACATTCCACTTGAGAATTGTGGCCTTGGGTGGGAGGATGCGCAAAGAAGATCGGAGCCGTTAGGGAGGCCCTCGCTATTCCCTCGCGACCGGGGGCTCATCCCGATGCCCCTCGCAGAGCAACGCTATTCGGAGGAGTAGCATGAGCACGAATCATGCGCCTTCAGCCTTCGAAAACTCGCCACGGCGCCAAGGTTCTGAGCGCGCCCGTAGCTCCGGCAGCGCAGGCGACTGCGCCGAAGGTCCGCGGCGTGGGCTTTCGCGAAGTTCCCAAGTGGCGCATGAAGTGCGGCCACGAGCGGGCGGACGACCCGAGCTGCACCACATGCTAAGCCGTTCCGCTCGAAGGGCCGAGCGGCGTTCGGCCTGCGGAAAAAAGGACAAGCAACTGACGAAGGACAACTGACAACTAGCAGGGCTGCCCTAAGCCCAATCCCGAATCCCTGCTTTCAGGCGGGCACGCGTCAACGGCTTCGGGATAAGCGCCAACATTCCGGGCATCGAGGTCTGGATGGAGCCCCAGACCAGTGTGCGGCGTAAACTCTGAAACTCTCCGTTCCCGTTGCCGCCTCGCCACGCCCCTGCGGTGATGTGGCGGTCACTTTCCTGTCCCGGTCAGCGACACGGTTTGCGGGCTGTTGTTGGCGCTGTCGTTCACGTTCATCGTTGCGGTCCGAGTTCCGATGGCCGTTGGTTTGAACACAACACTGATGGTGCAGGCCGTCTTTGATGGCAAGCTCGCGCCGCAAGTGGTGGACGACACCGCAAAATCACCCGAGTTTGTGCCAGAGAACGTAAAGCCGCTGACGGCCAGTGAGGTGAGGAGATTGTTCTTCAGCGTCACGTTCTTGGCGGCGCTGGTCGTGCCCACCTTCTGCGCGGCAAAGGTCAGCGACGCGGGCGAGACCGTGGCTTGGGCGATGCCCGTCCCCGACAACAAGGCTGTTTGCGGGCTGTTCGAGGCACTGTCCGTTACCGTCAGCGTGCCCGTCTCCGCCCCAATGATGCTGGGCGTAAACGTGACCGTGATCGTGCAATTCGACTTCGCCGCCAGACTGCTTCCGCAAGTGTTGGTCTGACTGAAGTCCGGGTTGCCCGTGGTGATGCTCGAAATATTGAGCGCTACGGTTGCTTTATTGCTCAGAGTGAAGTTCTTCGGCGCGCTGGGGGTCGCCTGCGCCACGGTGCCGAAGTTCGCCGTAGCCGGCGTCAGCGTGGCCGGTACGATTCCCGTCCCGCTCAGCGACGAGGTCTGCGGACTGTTCGACGCATCGTCCGTCACCGAGAGCGTGCCCGTCTCCGCCCCCAAAATGCTGGGCGTGAACGTCACCGTGATGGTGCAGTGCGTCTTGGCTGCCAGACTGCTGCCGCAGGTGTTGGTTTGCGCAAAGTCCGGGTTGCTCGTGGCGATCCCCGAAATGTTGAGCGTCACGGCCTGATTATTGGTCAAGGTGAAGTTCTTCGCCGCGCTGGGATCGTTCTCCGCCACGTTGCCAAAGTTGGCTGAAGTCGGCAGCAGCGTCACGGGCGGGATGCCCGTGCCAGACAAGGCCACCGTCTGCGGGCTGTTTGCCGCATTGTCGTTCACGTCAAGGGTCCCGCTTTCCGCACCCACAATGCTCGGCGTGAACGCGACATTGATCGTACACTTGCCTCCCGGCGCCATGCTCGCGGAGCAGTTGTTAGTCTGAGTGAAGTCGCCCGCGTTCGTTCCTGTAATCGTTACGCTGATGTTCATCAAGTTCGTCGTGCCCGTGCTCGTCAGCGTCACTTTCTTCGCCGCGCCAGTAGTGTTGATGACTTGATTTCCAAACGAAAGAGACGTCGGCGAAACGCTGCCGCCCGGATTGATGCCGGTGCCAGTTAGCGAAACGGCCTGCTGGCTACCCGGCACGCCGTTGCTGTTGTCGGTGACGGTTAGCGTGCCGTTGCGCGTGCCGATCTGAGTCGGAGTAAACGTCACGTTGATCGTGCAGCTCGTTCCAGCCGCCAGCGAGCCTCCGCAATTGCTCGTCTGCGCAAAATCGCCCGAGGTCGTGATGCTCGAGATCGCAAGCGGCGCGGTTCCCGTGTTGCTCAACGTCACGGCCTGAGGCGCGCTGGTGGCGCCGACATCTTGCTGCCCGAAAGTGAGGCTCGACGGAGAGAGGCTCGCAATGGGCACGCCGTTCAAATTAGAGATTTCGAACACCGTCCCCTCGCCATTGGCTCCGCCGTTGTAAGTCGTCCCGTACAGATTACCACTGGCGTCCATAACCAAATTGCCGAACGGGTATCCTCCGTCACCTGCCCCGGTAAAGTCATGGAGCTCAGTCTCCGCCCATCCACCGTTCGAGGGCGCCAGTTTAAAGACTGAGCCCTCCCCGTACGCTCCGTCGCAGGCGGTTGCGCCGTAGAGATTTCCGGCACTGTCCATCAGGAGGTCGCCATGGGGCCCACACTCGCTGGTGCCGGCGAACTTATAGAGGACGCTGAAATTCCAACCGCCGCCTGAGGGCGTTAGCTGGAAAACGGTTCCTCCACCTCCGGAGCCGCCGGCGCTAGTTGCGCCATACAAGTTGCCGGAGGAGTCCAGAATCACGCCGGCATATAGAAGACCTCCGTCAGGACCATCTTGCGATGGAAAGTCATAAAGAACATTTTCGATCCAACTTGATCCGGAGGGAACCAGTTGGAATACTATGCCTCCGTCGTATCCGCCGTCGGAGACGAAGGTCGCTCCGTATAGGTTGCCGGAGGTGTCGAAGACCAATTGCCCATTCGGGAGCGCGCCCTCGTTTTGGGAGCGCGAGAATTGATGTATAACGCTAAAGACCCAGGAACCGCCGGAAGGACTCAGCTCGAAGACCTGGCCGCTGTTAGGGTAGCCGTTTGCCGTGCCATACAAGTTGCCGGCTTGGTCAAAAATCAGCCCGCCGGTAGGGAAAGCGTCTTCGCCGCCTGTAAAGCGGTAGAGGACGGTTTCCGTCCACGGATAGCCCGAGGCCGGCGTCAAACTGAAGACCGTGCCGCACCCGTTCACGCCATAGGAGCTGCAAGGCCCTCCGCCTCCGACGCCAGTTGTCCCATATACATGTCCGTCGGCTGCGACCGTAAGTGATCCGCCCTGGGGGAGAGCGCCGTCGTTGCCGCCCTGAAAGGCGTAGAGGACGTTAAGGACCCAACCCGATGCCCCCTTGGTCAACCGAAACACGGTGCCGCAACCACTCTGGCCGTAGTCGTTTACGCACGGCCCGCCGCCGCCAGCGAAGGTCGTACCGTAGAGATTTCCTGCTTGGTCGGCCGTCAGGCCCGCCCAAGGATACGCTCCATCTGAGCCTCCAGCAAAGTTGTGAATTGCCTGATACGTCTGCGCCATCGCCGAATTCAACGGGGCGAATGTCAGGCAAACTCCGATTAGGGTCAGTGTGATAGCGCGCGACATCGAGGTGCAAGCTTCTGCTTTTATTGTCATGACGGGGCTCCTTTGCCTATTTTCGTGTCCTGGCGAGTTGAATTTCCTAAGTTCGCCGCCATACGGCCGCCATACGGCCTTGCGCAGGCGAACACCTTTTGCTATATTCGCCACCGTTCTCCCAAACGTTTAGCTTATTAAGCTAGCGGTGTCCACCCGCGGCGGAACTTATAAACAAGCCGGCGAGCCGGTCAATAGATTTCTCTTGAAAAATTTCTGATTTTTTCCTGAAGACGCCTATGTCCAGCGGCCGCGACAGGTATTGTGATTTCGACGGCTTTCGGCTCGACCTCGATCAGCGTGTTCTGCTACGCGACGGCCAACCGCTGCGACTCGCGCCCCAGTTGTTCGAAACCCTCGTCTTGCTGGTGGAGAAGCAGGGGCAAGTCGTCAGCAAGGAAGAATTTACTTTGCGCCTCTGGAAAAACACAGCCGTCGGCGAGTCTAACCTTGCCCAGAACATCCTGAAATTACGCCGATTCCTTTCTGAACTGTCAGAGGGCAAGGAATTTATCGAGACATTCCCCAAGCGCGGCTATCGTTTTGTTGGCGGCGTCAGATGGTCAGGCTCGGAAGGCGCGCTGGCTGCCGAAACCGAGGCGGCGAGCGAACCTGCCACGCCTCCTTCCATCGGAATAAAGCGGCGCCTCTGGCTGACGGCAGCGGCCGTGTTTGTAGTTTCCGCGGCACTGGTGATCCCGCGCGCTACAGGTCCCCGGCAGCCCAGAGTGCTCAACGTTATCGAGGTTACCCACGATGGGTTTCCGAAGTCACCGTATTCCCTTGCTTCCGACGGCTCGCGCCTTTACTTCCGCGCAGGTGATCCCGGCGCGGCACGCTCAGTCCCGATTAACGGAGGCGAGAGCACGCCTGTGAACACCCTGCAGGGCTTCGACGAAATTGATATTTGCCCGGACGGTTCCGAATTTGTCGCTGGCAAGCCTGACCCTCCGCTGGACCCCGAGCTCTGGGAGATCCCCGCACGAAGCGGCGTTCCTCACCCGCTCGGCACCCTCACTGGAGTCTCGCCGGCCTGGTCACCCGATGGAAAAGAGATCGCGTACGGCCACGGACCAAACCTGCTCGTGACACATGCGGACGGAAGCGATCCCCGAGTCATTGCCAGAATGCCTTCAGAGGTCGGTGACGCTCACTGGAGGCCGGATGGAAAGGTGATTCGCTTCAGCCTGCAAGTTCAAAACCGCGGCTACACCATCTGGGAGGTTCACGCCGACGGTACGGGTCTCGGTCAAGTCGTGCGACGGTGGGGGAATTCCGCCTACGAGCTCAACGGCCGATGGACGGCTGACGGCCGTTTCTTCGTCTTCGTGCATGGGGAGAATGATCACAAATCTCTTTGGGCACGACAGGAGAAATGTGGCGTGTTCTTCTGGGAGTGCGGCAAACTGTTTCAGTTGACCACGGGGCCGGAAAGCTATGCGGTGCCCTTGCCGAGCTCCGATGGGAAAAGGATTTACGCCATCGGTAGCAAAGACCAAATGCAGCTAATGCGTTACGACCTACCCTTGCACTCGCCCGTGCCGTATCCCGCTCTGGTTGGCACGCCGGCCGGGCAGCTCGATTTTTCCCGGGATGGCCAATGGATTGCCTACATGAATTTAGCCGACCGCTCAATTTACCGCAGCAGAATTGATGGAAGCGAAAAGACCCGCCTCACCTATCCGCCCGTCCTGGGGGATCAACCTCATTTTTCTCCCGACGGGAAGCAGATCGCGTTCCTGGACGAGGCTCACGGGCGCTTTAAACTATCCATTGTGCCTGCGGAGGGCGGGCCTGTCACTCAGTTGTTACCCGGAGAGTCTGAGGAAGGTGTCGCTACATGGTCGCCGGATGGCAAAAATCTCGTCTACGGCGAGCCGATTGGGCATGAGCCTTCCGCCATGAGCATCCATCTGCTAAATCTGGAAACGCACCGGGTATCCGAGTTGCCCGCTTCGGAAGGCCTGTGGACGGCGCGCTGGTCGCCCGACGGCCACTACATCGGGGCGCTGGTCTTGGGTCCGAATGGAAACCCAGACTCGCCGGCCCTGCGGCTTTTTGATGTCGCGGCACAGAAGTGGACCACGATAGCCGAGTTTAATTCCGTCAATTCCATCAACCAGCCGAATTGGTCGCAGGACAGCAAGTTCCTGTACTTCGACACCATGGGCGATGACGCGGCCCTCTATCGCATCAGAATCGCGGACCACCATCTGGAGTTCTTGGCGGATCTGCGCGGAGTCCCACGACACGTCGACAACTGGAGCGGCGCGGCGCCGGATGGCTCACCCCTGATCGTGAAGGATACGACCATATCGGAAATCTACGCGCTGGATATGGAATGGCCGTAAGGAACAGCGCGCTCTAGATTCTGCGAAGGCTCGGGAAGCTCGCGTAGACCCCACCGCTGAAATCCCCCCACTTCGAGTCAGAATTCCAACCTGGAACGCAAATCAATGTTCCCGGGCGAAGAGATGGATACCAATGTCTACGGAAGACGGGAAGAGGCAGAAAATCCAAGAAAGGAGAAACAAATAAATGTTTGTCGAATTGATACCACTGCTCGCTGGTCGGACCGTCATGATCATGCTGGCCCGCGAGGACGAGAAGTCGATCCGGGTATGCATGATTCCGAAAAAGGCGAACCCGGACGAGGATCCGGTGCTCACCACGCCATTGACTCACATCAGCACGCCGGAGGGGCTCGGACACGCCTGTCAGGGCGAGATTCCTCGCCCGCCTTCGCGGGCTCGGAATGACATGCGCGAACGGAAAGCACTTGGCAAGCTACGTCGAGTGCCACACGCAACCGGGCAGCACGCTGGCCCAAGCCAAAGCCGAAATGGAGGCCGCGGCCAAGGCTGCGCAAGAAGAAGCCAACCGCAAGGCGGACGAGAAGCGGAAGGCGAAGTCATCGTCGTCCACGCCGACTACATCGGCCTCTGCTCAGCCCGCAGCCGCAATTGTGTAATCTCAGATTCAGGATTTCAGAAGCTGTGGTGCGCGGCCCGTCTGATGCTCGCGGAACTGTCGCCCACCATCACGAAGCCTGCCACATAATACGGTAGGACACGGCCGCCAAGCTCTCCGATCAAATCCATCTTGGCGGTCGAAGCGCGGCGCTCTTGTCCTCGCACTCTGCAATGTGGTGATAGAAATGCTTCTTGAGTGTTAGTGTGGATGCGTCTTTCGCAGTCCAGAGGTTGGCGACCGCCGACTTCGCTCCGGCAAATCGAAACGCACGAACCAAATTGGCGATGCCCTCCTCGCCCAGCAATGGTCCCACCCCGGTCGCGCCGGCAGAGAGAGTGACAAGCTCTGCGTTCAACTCGAAGTTGAAGACCCTGGATTCCCGCTTTTCCCGAGACCCCGTCGGGACGGGGCGCGGGAATGACTCTTTTGATCTCCCGGAAGCGGTAGTAACCCATCCTCGCCGGACTTGGGATCGCTTCCATGAACCAGCGTCGCGCGTTGCGGAAACTTGTCGCTGGCGAGCCCGTGAACTGCGCTGTGAATGACATCAAGCAGGTCGGCAGTTGCGGACTGGGGCTCGCGCTTGTGTGATGTCTGTCACACCTGCTTGTGCCAGTTATCACTGTCATTTCAGGGCGTGAGAGTCACACTTTCCCTAGACGCATGACGAAGGAGGCAGCGGTGACAATCACATTTCGTCTTGTCCGCATGATCGAGGCCCATTCCGAAAACCTGGCCAACAGCCTCTTGCATAAAGTTCAACATTCGCCCTCGACCCACAGCTATAGCAAAGTGCCTCCGGAAGAGCTCAAGCAGCGGGTCTACGAGATTTATCAGCACCTGGGAGACTGGCTCTTGGGCAAAGCGGACGTGGACATCGAGCGGCGATACCGGGAGATCGGGGTGCGTCGCTTCCGCCAAAACGTTCCTCTGACCGAATTGATTTGGGCGATTGTCCTCACGCGGGAAAATCTGTGGGAGTTTCTCACCTGGGAGTCTGGAATGGACCGGCCGGTAGAGGTTTTCGCGGAGCTCGAGTTGCTGCATCTGCTCGGCCAATTCTTCGACCGGGCTGTCTTTTACGCCACCACGGGCTACGAAGAGGCGCGCAAGTCGGAATCACTGGTCGAGACGGTTGCGGAGCGTAGCGCGGCCCTCTAGCTGGCTGATGAAAAAGATGAAACACGGAGACACCAAGACACAAAGAACGGTTTTCATGAAAAACGTCCTTGGCGACTCGGTGTCTTGGTTTCGAAAGGATGACAGCGAGGGGCTCGGAATGACACATTCTCGGGCTCTTTCATCAGCAGGCTAGCGGGTTAGAAAGGCAATGTCCGTTATGTCCTGGGAGATTGGATACAAAAAGAAACTGTGCACGCCGGAGGAAGCGCTGCTCGTCGTGCACTCGGGAATGCGGGTATACATTCAGCCCGGTTGCGCGGAGCCGGAGACGCTGGTGGAAGCGCTCCTGAAGCGCGCTCCCTCTGTTCACGACGTGGAGGTGGTCCACTTACTGACCCTGGGAAACGCTGACTACGTAGCGCCCGAGATGGAAGGTCACTTCCGGCACAATGCCATGTTCATCGGGGGCAACGTACGCGAGGCCATCAATGAGGGCCGTGCTGATTACACTCCGATATACCTGAGTGAGATCGAGGAGTTGTTCGAGAGCGGCGCGATGCCCTTGGACGTGGCCTTGATTCAAGTGTCGCCTCCCGACTCTCACGGCTTTTGCAGTTTTGGCGTCGGCGTGGATACCACGCTGACCGCTGCCCGGTTCGCGCGCCACGTCATTGCGCAAGTGAATGATCAAATGCCGCGCACCTATGGCGACAGTTTCATCCATGTCAGCCAAATTCACGTCTTCGTGGAATCCTCTCGGCCCCTGTGCGAATTGCCGAAACCGGAGATCACTGACCTTCACGAGGCTATCGGGCGCAATGTCGCGGGATTGATTGACAACGGAGCGGTCGTGCAGACGGGTATTGGTGGCATTCCGAATGCCGCGCTGCCCTTGCTTATGGACCGGAAAGACCTGGGCATCCACAGCGAAACCGTGTCGGATAACCTGATTCCGCTGATCGAGGCAGGAGTGGTCACCGGGGCTCGCAAGAACTTCAGGCCACGCAAGGTCATTCTGGCATTCGTATTGGGTACGAAAAAGCTTTTTGACTTCGTGGAGAACAATCCCATCTTCGAATTTCATCCGACCGCTTACACCAACGATCCACTGCTGATCGCGCGTAATGACAACATGGTGGCCATCAACTCGGCGCTGCAGGTGGACTTGACCGGTCAAGTGTGCTCGGACTCCCTCGGGACGTACTTCTATAGCGGGATTGGCGGGCAGGTGGATTTCCTGCGCGGTGCGGCGCACTCGAAGGGCGGCAAACCGATTATTGCTCTTCCCTCGACAGCGAAAAACGGCACGATTTCCCGCATCGTGTGCACCCTCGACGTGGGCGCGGGGGTGGTGACCTCGCGCGGGTTGGTGCGTTACGTCGTGACTGAGTACGGAGTTGCGTATCTGCACGGCAAGACCATTCGCGAGCGCGCGAAGTCTTTAATCGAGATCGCCCATCCCAAGTTCCGGGATGAGCTTTATGAGTACTGCGAAAAAACCAGGTGGCTGCAACATCCGCAGGGTAGAGCGACAGTGCTGACGAGGTGAGTATGGCGGGTCAACCGCGTGGAAAAGTAACGATCCGAGTGGAGGAGTGCAAAGGATGCGGGCTGTGCGTGGAGGCGTGCCCGCCCAAATGTCTGCTGCTGGCGCCCGAGCTCAGCGCCTACGGCGTGCACCCGGCGCGCTATACCGGCGAGGGTTGCACGGGATGCGGCATTTGTTTCTACTGCTGCCCTGAACCCGGAGCCATCACCGTATACCGGGTGACAACCAAGGCCAGGGTTGTCGCCCCGGCGAATCCCAAAGTGCTTGTCGCACCGCAACCAGGAGGCGAAGATGCGCCAGCTTTGTAAGGGCAACGTGGCGGTAGTCAAAGGCGCTGTTCTCGCCGGATGTCGTGCCTATTACGGATACCCCATTACACCCGCCAGCGAGATCGCTGAGGCAGCAGCGCTGTATCTTCCGCAAGTCGGCGGAACGTTCTTGCAGGCGGAAAGTGAAGTCGCCGCCATCAACATGGTGTACGGCGCGGCTGCGGCCGGGACGCGTGTGATGACTGCCTCCTCCGGTCCCGGCCTCAGCCTAATGCAAGAAGGCATTTCTTACCTGGCCGGCTCGGAGCTGCCCTGCGTGATCGTGGACGTGATGCGGGGCGGGCCCGGCCTGGGCAACATTGCGCCCGAGCAGAGCGACTATTTCGCCATGGTGAAGGGTGGCGGCCACGGTAACTACAGGAACATCGTGCTGGCGCCCGCTTCAGTGCAGGAGATGGCAGACCTTACCGCGCTGGCCTTTGAGCTGGCGGACAAGTATCGCAACCCCGCCATCGTGCTCACCGACGGCTTCGTGGGACAGATGATGGAGCCGCTCGATCTTGTTTATCCGTCAGCCGCCGGACAGCCGCCGGCAAAGCCCTGGGCGGTTGAGGGAACGGCGGAAACACGAAAGAATCTCGTGACTTCCATCTTCCTCGAACCGGATGATTTGGAAGCGCACCAGCGCAACATGGAAGCCAAATACGCCCGCGCCCGCGAAGAGGAACCTCGCCACGAATCTTTTCACACGGAGGATGCCGACATCCTCCTGGTGGGGTATGGAATTGTCTCGCGGGTACTCCATTCGGCTGTGGAGGAGGCGCGCAAAGAAGGATTGCGCGCCGGACTATTTCGGCCCGTCACACTGTGGCCGTTCCCATCGAAGGCCTTGGCCGAGGCTGCGGCGCGCGTTCAGAAAGTGCTGGTGGTCGAATTGAGTAACGGCCAAATGGTGGAAGACGTGCGCCTGGCGCTCAACGGAAAGGTTCCGGTGGAATTCTTCGGCCGCTGCGGCGGCAATGTGCCATCGGTGGAAGAGATTCACGCTGAGTTGATGGCGCGAGAGATGGCGAAGGTGTGATTTGCGATTGGTGATTTCTGATTTGTGATTGTGCAATCGGAAATCACCAATCAGAAATCACGAATAGAGGAAGCCATGGCCGACCAATTGACTCTGGGAACGAAGGCGCTGGATACAAGCTCCAACGGATACGAGGTCGTGCGCTCCAAGTCGCCAGTGTTCTACGACGTCTACGAGCGCAAGGCGGACCTTAAGCATCAGACCCATTATTGTCCCGGCTGCGGGCACGGTGTGGTGCATAAACTCATCGCCGAGGCAGTTGAAGAACTGGGGCTGAAGGACAAAACGGTTCTGGTCACTCCGGTCGGGTGTTCCGTATTCGCCTACTACTACTTCGATGTCGGCAACATCCAGGTGGCACACGGCCGCGCGCCCGCGGCAGCCACGGGCATCAAGCGGGCTCGCCCCGACTCGATCGTGATCGCTTATCAGGGTGACGGCGACCTGGCGGCCATCGGCACTGCCGAGATCATTCACGCCGCCAACCGAGGAGAAAAGATTACGATCTTCTTCGTGAACAACGCCATTTACGGAATGACGGGCGGGCAGATGGCCCCCACTTCGCTGGTCGGGCAGAAGACCACCACCTCGCCGTTTGGCCGTCGCCCGTCGAATGAAGGTTTCCCTCTGCGCGTATCAGAATTGCTCGCCGCGCTCCAGGCTCCGGTTTATATCGAGCGCGTGGCTCTGGCCGACAATAAGCACATCATGCAAGCCCGCCGCGCTATTCGGAAGGCAATCCAAAACCAGCGCGACGGCGCGGGTTTCTCATTCGTCGAAATCCTTTCGCCGTGCCCTACCATTTGGGGCATGGACCCGGTGGTCGCGCAAAAGTGGGTGGCGGAGAAGATGATTCCGGCGTTCCCGCTGAACGTTTTTCGCGACCGGAAACCTGAGGCTCTGCCCGAGAACGTCGTGCCGCAGCAGTCGGTGCCGGATGCTTTGGGGATTGCGGACGAGGGTGCTCAAGCCGCGTCCGGCGCAACAAAACACGCCCACCCATTTCACCAGATGATGATCAAAATCGCCGGCTTCGGCGGCCAGGGCGTGCTGCTACTCGGTCAACTTCTCACCGAGATGGGCATGCGCGAAGGCTTGGAAGTGAGTTGGCTGCCCTCGTACGGCCCGGAGATGCGCTCCGGCAGCGCGCACTGTCACGTTTGCCTGTCGAAAGAGCGGATTGGCTCGCCGCTGATTTCGCACCCTGACGTGCTGATCGCGATGAACGAGATTTCGCTGCGCAAGTTCGCCCACGAAGTTCCTCCCGAAGGACTCATCCTTTACAACCGCGACCGCTTGCCCGAAGACTTCGACCTTCCGGAAGCGCGTGTGGTGTGCATCCCAGCCTCGGAAATCGCCGACGGCCTCGGGTCCACCAAAGCGGCTAATGTTGTCCTGATGGGCGCGTTGCTGGAAGAAACGGAATGCCTGGCGTTCGAAACCGCTGAGGGCGCCATCAGGGACAGGGTGAAGAAAGTCGCGCTGCTCGAAGTCAACCGCAAGGCGCTCGAGGCGGGCCGCCTCTTCATCGACAACGAGGTCTGGGTCGGCGCCGAATCCCAGCCGGACGGATTTGCGTATTAGGTGCGGACGCAAGACCCCGAGACGACCCCAGAGACTTTAACCTCTGATTTGATGCCGCGGAGGAATGATATGGCAACAGCAAAAATTGGTTTCTACGGTCACGTTCGCCAATACCACAAACTCAAGAAGGAGATCGACGCGGCCTTCTTTGACGTGATGGAGAGCGGCACGTATGTTCTCGGCCCCAAGGTGAAGCAGTTTGAGCAGGAGCTCGCGGCATACTGCCACCTGAAGGAAGCCGTGGGGGTGAACTCCGGGACCGACGCGCTCTGGCTGGCTTTTCTGGCGCTGGGCATCGGTGCGGGAGACGAGGTGATCACCACCTCGAACACTTTCTTCGCCACTGCGGAAGCCATCTGGCTGGCGGGGGCGACGCCGGTGTTTGTGGATTGCGATCCGAAGACCTGCAACATCGATGTCAATTTGATTGAGCCGGCCATAACGCCCAGAACCAAGGGGATTGTTCCCGTTCATCTCTACGGGCAGCCCGCCAACATGCCGGCCGTGTCGAGAATCGCCAAAGCCCACGGTCTATTCGTCATTGAGGATAACGCGCAGGCGCTTGGGGCTCGCGGGGACACCTTTGCCCCCGGCGAACTCTCCGACGCGGTATGCACGAGCTTCATCATCCAGAAGAATCTCGGCTGCTTTGGGGACGGCGGCGCTGTGATCACGAACCTCTCCGACCTGGCGCAACAGGTCCGCAAGTTGCGCAACCACGGCTCGCTCAAGCGCTCACACCACAGCATCGGTTACAACAGCCGCCTGGACGAATTCCACGCTGCGGTTCTGAGCGTCAAGCTGAAGCACCTGGACAAATGGAATGACCGGCGGCGGACGATTGCCCAGCAGTACGACGAGGGTCTCGCCGGTACGTCGCTCAAGCTGCCCTACGCACTTCCGGGCTATCGGCACGTCTACCACCTGTACGTCGTGGAGACGGAGCAGCGCGATGCGTTGCAGGCATACCTCGACGCGCAGAGGATTACGGCGCTCACTCACTACCCCATCGCCATTCATAAGCAGGAGGGTTACCCCTGGGGCCGTCCGGCGCGCGTCTCCGGGACGCTCGAGTGCGCGGAACGCTCCGCGGCTCGCGTGCTGTCGCTGCCGATGTATCCCGAGCTGACCCCGAAGGAAGTGCACTCGGTGATCGAGGCCATCCACGCCTGGGAGAAGAAGACGGGCGCCGGCAAGAAGCAAGCCGCCTAGGCTTGTCGAGCACGTCGCCGAATCGCTGATTCGTCCCATCTCATAACAGGAGACGCTTTCCATGACGAGCGATGCGAAGTACACGGTGGTTGTCGCCGGCTGCGGCAAGCGCGGAATGCATCACGCTGAAGCTTTCTTCAAGAATCCGCGCTTCGTTCTGGCCGGCGTGTGCGACGTCGATGCTTCGCGGGCCGAAGCGGCCGCCAAACAGTTCGGGAATCCCGCCGCCGGCTCAGACGCTGCGGACTTGCTCGAGAAACTTCGGCCCGACGTTTTCTGCTTTTGCACGCCGCCCAGTGTTCGGTCGCCCCTTATCCGACTGGGCGTAGAGGCGGGCGCCAAGCTCATCGCGTTTGAGAAACCACTCGCCCTCTCCACGAATGAGGCGCTAGAAATCATGGAGTTGGTGCGCCAGGCCAAGGTGAAGACGGTGGTCAGCCATCAGCATCGCTATGGCGAGCATTACCAGCGCGTGAAGGAAATCATCGCCAGCGGAGCAATCGGGCGCGTCCATACCGTCTACGGCACAGCCACGGGCTGGATGATGCACATGCTGACCCATCTCATTGAGTATATCCGCTGGTTCAATGACTACGCTCAAGCGGAGTGGGTGGTCGGGCAGGCGTCGGGAACGGAGAAGCTGAAGGATAACCACCCTTCCCCCGATTACGTCGCTGGCCTCATCCAATTCTCCAACGGAGTGCGCGGCATCGTGGAATCCGGTGACGGCGCGCCTGATGTTCCCGAGGTGGACTACTGGTGGCGCAAGTGCCGGATCGGCGCCCAGGGGACCGAGGGTTTCGCGGAAGTGTTGACCGGTGGAGGCTGGCGCGCCATCACCCGCGATTCGCGAGGTGTCATCTCGGGCCCCGGAACAATGGACTACGCTCACGACATGGTGCCCTACGTCCGGGAGATTGCCGACTGGCTGGACGATGACAGCAGAGTTCATCCCTGCAACGGCGAAAGCGCCTTCCAGGGCTTTGAGATCATGATGGCGATCTGCCGCTCGGCGGCGCGAGGCGGCAAGGTGAAGCTCCCACTGGGCCGCGGCGAACCCGAACTCGACGCCCTCGCTAAGAGCTTGTCTCGCTCCGAGCGCTTGGTCGCCACCGGCGCGTGACGGTTTCATTTCACCGGCGCCGCGCCAGGCCCTCACGGTGGTGTAATGCCTACAACGAGGAGACCATGCGCCTGCGCGGCAAGTGCAAGGGCGCTATCGTGGGTCGCCATGACGAGTTCAACGCGCGTCATCGCCTTCCAGAGCAGGGCTGTCGCCAAGTGGATGGCATCGAGCGTGCCGATCTCGGTGGGCATCGGCTGCGCCGCGCGGTCGAGGACAGTCGAGTCAATCTCTACCACTTCCAGCGAAGCGATCAGTGACAAAATCGTCGCCCGGCGTTTTGAGACCTCCGCATCCGCCAGCTTCGTCCTGAGCCTAAGGCGATCCAATACGCGGAGACTCTCCATCGTGACCAGTGCGCTGGAAACGCCCCGTTCGATTTGCCGCCATTCGGGCAGCGCATTGGGCTGCCCGAGCGCAATCCGAAGCAGTACCGACGCATCAACATACGCAATCATCGGGAGCCTTGGCGCTCTTCGAGCAGCAGATCCACGACGTCAACCTTGAGCTTCAAGGGCTTCGGCAGTGGGACGCGATTGGGCGGCGGGGCTCCTGTCGCCGGCTTTCGAATTCGCAAGATCGGCTGTTCCCCTACCGGCACGATTTGCGCCACCGGTGTTTCCCGATCCAGGACTGCGATCGTCTCGCCGCCGCGGACCGCCCTTAGGTGCTCGCTCAATCGCGCTTTCAGTTCCGTGATTCGCACTCGTCTCATGACCTGATCTGACCACAATTGGTCATCTTTGGCAACCCCTTTTTGGGGCTAGGCCCATCATTCGTTTATCTTTCATTTGTGTGGGTGCGGAAGACTGGTGTTGAGAATCAAGCGGCGAGCGCGCGGGGCCTTAACCGCGATTCCAAAACCCAGCCAATGTCCTTTGGTGCCGGCCTCTCGAGGTAGTCCAAAGCACCCAGCTCCATGGCTTCCAGATAGCAATGGACGTCCAGGCATCGCGCCACCACAATAATGGGAAGCCCGCGCCGCAGCTCCACGTTGCGCAAGAGGACTCGCCGTCCCTCAAAGGCGGGAGTTCCCTGGCTCAGGACAACCAAGTCAAACTTGCCCCCCTCGATTCTGCGAGCTGCGCCTTCATAGGAGCTACACATTTCAACGTTGTAGCCGAGTGCCGTCAGCGTCGCGCAGTAAGACACCAGATCTCCGTCATCCTCAGACACCACAAGCACCTTGCCGGTCTTCACGGTGCACCTCCCTTCCGCGAGTGCTTCCGCTGAAACCCTGGCGAAAAACACACCCCTGTGCCCGCACCGCTGGCTATTGTCCTAACAACTCAAAATATCGCCCCACCGCTTCAATGCCACGGTAGAAATTGGGCAAATGAAATTTCTCGTTGGGCGCGTGGAGATTGTCGTCAGGCAAGCCAAAGCCCATCATCACCACCGCGGCTTTCAGGTGGATGCCGAACAAGCCGGCGATGGGAATGGACCCGCCCGAGCGCATATAGACCGTCTTCTTTTTGAAAACCTCTTCCATGGCTTTGGCCGCGGCCTCGATGAATTTATTCTCCGTTGAAACCACCGAAGCCGGCGCGGAGCTGATCACCCGCACTTTCGTCTGAATGCCTTTCGGCGTCAACTTCTTCACATAAGCTGTGAATTGCCGAATGGCTTCTTTGGGATCCATCTCCGGCACAAGTCGCATGCTGATCTTGGCCGTGGCTACAGCGGGGATCACGGTCTTGGCGCCCTCTCCGGTAAATCCTCCGCGGATGCCATGGACTTCCAGCGTCGGCCGAGCCCACAGCCGTTCGAGCACACTCGGACCTTTCTCGCCGACGAGCGATGTGGCGCCCACTTCCTTCTTGAGAAAATTCTTCTCACTGAACGGCAGCCGCTTCCAGGCGTCGAGTTCTTTCTTGCTCGGCCTGGTGACGCGCTTATAGAAGCCCGGAATGCGGATCTTTCCGTTCGGCCCCTTCAGGCCGGTGATGATTTCCGCCAGCGCTTGAAAGGGATTCGGTGCGGCGCCGCCATACATTCCCGAGTGCAAGTCGTGTGACGCGCCGCGTGCTTCGACCTCGGTATAGACCAGCCCGCGCAGGCCAGTGGTAATGGTCGGCAGCTCCGGTGCGAACATTTCCGTGTCGCAAATCAAGGCGCCGTCCGCCTTCAATTTGTCCGCGTGTTTGGGAACGTAGTCCTCAATATGCTCGCCCCCCATTTCCTCTTCGCCTTCGATGAGGACCTTTACATTTATCGGCAGTTTTCCTTCCGTCTTGAGGAAACCTTCCAGCGCTTTCATCAGCAGGTAGGTTTGCCCTTTGTCGTCCACCGCGCCACGCGCGTAAAGATTCTCGTTGCGGATGGCAGGCTCGGTCCAAAGTTGTGCTGTCTCGGTCGGCACGGGGTAGACATCCTTGTCGACGAAGGGTGGCGACTTCCATTCGTCCAGCGGCTCGGGCGGCTGCACGTCGTAGTGGCCATAGATCAAGAGTGTCGGCTTGCCCGGAGCGTCGAGCCACTCCGCATACACGAGCGGGTTCTGGTTCTCCGTGCCCTCGATGATTTCAACGTTGCGCATGCCCATATCGCGCAGCTCGCTTGCAATAAATTCAGCCGCGCGTTTGATATCGGGCTTGTGTTCGGGTAGCGTGGAAATGCTCGGGATTTTCAAAAGGCTCGTTAGCCCTTCCAGAAATCGATTCTGATTCGATTTATAATATTCGAACGTCTGTGTCGCCATGTTAGTCTCCTGGTTAAAGTCGTATCTTGGGATGGGACATGAAAACGGTTGTGGACGGCGTGAGGTACACGGCAAATCGCCCCACCAAACTCAACTCTCACTTTGCGGCTCATCGAGAGTCTACACCCTAGAGTTCGAAGCGTCAAATTGACTCACCGGGTCAAGATTGGAGACTCCAAATTGGAAACTCGAAACTCGAAATTGGAAACTGGGAACACCTGGCTCCTGACTCCTAGCACTTGGCAGCGTGATGAAAAATGTCATTCTGAGGAGGTCGCCGCGGCGACCGACGAAGAATCTCGGAAGTGTTTCATTCTTAAAATACTGAGATTCTTCGCTTCGCTCAGAATGACAGCGCAACCGACTTTCCCATCAGCCTGCTAGCCCCTAACAACTGTTTTCCTGCTTGCCCCTTGCCACCGTCTTTTCTCCCCAGTCCCTAATCCCAAGCCCCGAACCCCTTGGTCGGCATTCCTGCGCTCCTACCCTTATCTCCGTTATTAACTAATACTAAGTCGGATATTACGTTGAGTACATCTTTGGTCTGCGCTTTAAGCCTCGGAACGAAGCCAACTTGCGCCGAACAAAACAGCTTCATAATGGCCTCGAATTTGGGTTCGTTGCGACACGAACTCCTTTGCGTTCTATCACATGGTGCCAACGAACCCGATTCTTGCATTCCCTTCTCGAAGAATGGCTTCGAACCAAAAAAATGGCTTCGTTCCAAAACGATTTCCATGTGTTTTCAATAACATGGTGGCTTCGAACCGCATTTTTTAACATCTTTTTTGCACTGTTCCCTTCCAGTCCTCTTTCGGCCGGGCCGATCGCTGATGCACGCCGATGAACTAGTTTTAATTCTACTGAATATCTCTCTTTCAATAGCCGATCCCTCCGGACTTCAACCCGAACTTCCCCATTGCCCCCGCCAAGCGCGACCGCTTGCCAACGTGTTTGAATTGCCACTCTACACCACCCGCGTGGCGCTGCTTTTCTCTTCCCACTTGCCACATGCCACTGTTCTCGTATTTCGAGTTTCGAATTTCCAGTTTCGAATTTCCACTTTCGAGTTTCGATTTTCGAATTTCCAGCTTCGAATTTCGACTTTCCATGGTGGTGCAACAGACAACTGACAGCGGACCGCGGACGTTGGCCTTGTTCCGATTCCCGTCTCTCGGCCCCATAATCCTAATTCCTGATTCCTAATTCCTGTTTTTCCCCTTCCGCAGGCCGGAGAGCGGAGGGGAACACCACTACGCGCAGGTCTTAAAGCTGAACTTAGTATAGTCCTCCGTTACTGTTTGTCAAGTAAATTTTTGCGGTTCGGGGCCGTGCCACGGCATCGCGCATTCAGAGATGGCTGCGCTCTTGCAGCTTGGGCCCGCCGTGAATCGGTCCGCAGTGCTCCCAAATTTGTCCGGAGGGTTGATCTCAACTTCAGGCATGGGCTCGTATTTCGACTCGTCGTAGGGCGGGAGGTCAGTGGGTTCGGGCGCGCCGAGAGCTTTCAGGCGCGCTCGCGCCGCTTCCAGACCCCAATGACAGGCAAACGGCGGGCCGTCGCACCAGGCGAGGTGGTAGGCCTTCGTCGCGGCTTCCGCCGCGGCGGCGCGATCCTCGGCGTGCACCACTGTCCGTGCTTCGCACTCAATCAAAATAGGAACTCGCTTTAAGCTGACAAAAGCTGCTTGAAGTACTTTCGAGCTCACACTTGTCGGGACACAGATCCGGGTCTATGCAAGGTGCCACATTCCGGCCCTCCCGGCTGATCAGGACGCTTGTTGCGTCACGATGCGGGCAACGGTCCGGTTCGACACCTACATGGCAAGAAACGCGACGGAAGCGGCACGCGTGCGTTCATTGATGGCTCGAGAGGACCTCCAGTCCAATCGCTTTTTGCTTCAGAGACCGGCGGTAACTCGCGAGGAGCTCCTTGCGGTTCTGGCGCAGGTCCAGTCCGGTCGGCCCGGCGGGATAAGGCTTGTTGCCCATCATCCCTTTCCAGAGAATGCGGTTGTAGACCGCGGGGTCGACGCGATCTGCGTCCGAGAAGTCCATTCCCTTCGTGACCCGCGCCCAGTACTTCGCGTTGTGCGTCGACTTGACCAGGATCACGCCGGCCGGCTGAGGCAGCGGCAGACTCGTGGCGTAAAGATACGGCGAGGGCGTGGCGGTAAAGCTCCAGTTGCTCGGCGTGGTGTTGAAGATGTCAGCCATGGGGCTTGCGAGCGCGTCGTTCAGGTTCAACTGCGAGATGCCCAGGACCTCTTCCATCGTGCGCAGGAAGTCGAGGGTGTTGTATTGTGTCGAGACCAGCGTATGTTGCTTCACGTAGGCGCCCGCCACGAACGCGACGGTGCGGTGCGAATCGACGTGGTCGGCGCCATCCTGCGCGTCGTCTTCAATGACAAAGATCAGAGTGTTGTTCGCGTAGATGCTGTTGGCAATCGTCTGAACCAGTAAACCGACCGCATAGTCGTTATCGGCTTCCTGCGTCTCCGGAGTATTTACGCCGTCAATCGCGGTCCCGAAGTTTCCGGTGTGATCGTGCATGAAGCGAACGAGGCTCAAGTTGGGGAGTCCACCTGTGGCGTAGTTGGCATTGAAATCCCGCAGCCACTCCGTGTAACGGTAATAATCCGGAAAGTTGTTGTCGAAACCGCGGAAGTACGGATCGGTGAACTGGGCAAGGGTAACATTCGTGGGGGAGGCCACGATCGTTGGCGGAGTGGTCGAGGCCGGATTGGGCGCCAGGGAAATGGCGCACGTGGGCTCGTTATAGCAGGTGGTGTCAATGAAGAAACCATAGTTGCGAACCGTGAGGCCCGCCCGGCGCGCGGAGTCCCACAAATAGCCGGTGTTCACCTGATTGTCCGGTCCATCCGGCGCAGCCACGTCGGTCTGGCCCGGTAACAGATCCGGATCGTTCGGTGTAAGGGGTTCGGCGGCCATGCGCTGGGCGAGGGTCGGAATCCCAACGTTCACACTGCGATTCAAACCCTCGCTATCCAAGCTTACGCCGCGTCCCGCGTAGTCCACCGGGTATTGGCGTTCCACCACGTCGGGGGCGCGAGCCGAAGTGGTCCACGGCCAGCCGTCATTGCTGACTTCGGCGGTGGCCATGAAGTTATCGAGCGTGACGAAGGTTTGCGCCAAGTTATGCAGATTCGGCGTGATCGCACTTCCCCACTGAACCAAACTAGGATCGCCGTTGCCGACTGGCAGGTCACCCAGAACCTGGTCGTAAGTCCGGTTTTCCTTGATGATGAAGATAACGTGCTGGATGCCCTGACGCACGGCCGCCATGACCGCGGCGTCGCTGGTGCTCTCGGTGCTGGAGAAGCGGTTGTTGGCGAGCACCTGCGCCGTCAGCGCCGGGAGTTGCGCCGCGAGGGTGGCGGTGGGGAAGCTCTGTAAGCCGGCTTTGGTCAACTGGGGATTATACTCATTCGTATCCTGGCAACTTGGGTACAGCGGCGGGCCATAGACATAGCACCAATTGGGATTCGGTCCCGTCGGCGACTTCCCATTGACCACGTACACCCATTTGCCATCGTTGCTGAAGCTCACGGAGTTCGGGTACCAGCCGGTGGGAATGAGACCCACGACCTGGTCGTTCTTATCCGTTCCAGTCAGCGCCACGACGGCGATACTGTTCAGATTGCCATTGGTCACGTAGAGTTGCGTCCCATCCGGCGTGAGCGTCACGCTGTTGGTGTTCGCGCCCGTCATGAGCGTCAGGCTGTTGGTGTTTGCGCCCTCATAATTCTCCAGCGTGGGAGGCAAGAATGGCGCGATGATCGGGATGGTTTCGAGGACGGTCCACATGGTGCTGTCGTTCGGGTTCGTGTCGATGACGTCAACCGTATCCGACTCGTCTTCGGCGACATAGAGCCGCGTCTGCGTCGCGTTAAGCGTCATTTTGTTCGGTTGGCCTATCACTGGGATCCGTTTTATTACCGCCGGTGTCCCCCCATCCAGATTCACTACATCGATTTCACGGTCGCGAACGCTTGAGACATACGCCCAAGTGGTTGTCGCGCTTCCCGCCGGCAGCGGCGTCGGCTGCGCGATGACCACCCAAAACGGATATTCGCCGCCCGGCGTGCCCGGCTGCGGCGAGCTAGCGGCCCTGCCGGGGCGCAGGTCGAGTTCCCCCGTGTTCTGCAGATTCACGGGTTCCACGGCCGTAAGGGTACTCAGCGGCGTCCAGTTGCCCAAGCCTCCGGTGAACACCGTTATCGAGTCGTTGTAATAATTCGCCACCACCATCGTCTGGCCATCGTTCGAAACAGCCACGCCGGCGGCGCAAGGCTGCACGTAAACCACGCTATTTACCTGGAGTGATGGTTCGGTGGAAGGCACGGGAAGGCCAACGCCCCCCCCGGTGTGGTTCAAGAGAAGCTCGGGTGGGGACTGAGGCGTCGGCGGCGTCGACGTCGTCGACGCCGGCGCCCAAGTTGTTCCCTTGGCGTTCAGAGTAAAGACGTGGACATTGTCAAATTGGGGGTTATTTTGGTCTAGGATACCGTATTTGTCAAAGGGGTAGTCACCCATGCCGCTGGATACGTAAAAAGCATTTTGTTTTGGATCGAAGGCAATCCCGTTGTAGGAATTGGGGATCATCACTACTTGCTTCTGGACCGGGGTGTCCGTCGAAATGTCGTAGATGAACACATACTCACTCGACGGCGAGTTTGCTGGGAGCCCGCCAGGAGCTGTGAGCACGCCGGGTGCGGGCATTACTACGCCCTCGGCCGCGAAGGCCATGGCTGACAGGGAGTTGGCGTAGTACATGCGGTTGTACCCGGTGGTCAGAACAAACAGGGTCTTCCCATCCGTACTCACCACGCTCGAGACCGCTTGCCCGGCCAGCCAGGGATTACCGTTTACTAACCAAGGGGTGACCAATGGTTGGAACTGGGAACCCTGGGGCGCCAGCGGCGTAATCCATTGGTTCATATTGGGGATGAACTGGACGCCCGCGACCGCGGCATTCACCGTGATGGTCAGGGTCGCCGTAGTACTGCCGGTCGCGTTGGAAGCCGTTACCGTGTAGCTGGCCTTGGCGGACACGGCCGTGGGGGTTCCGGTGATAATCCCCGTGTCGTCGTCCAGGCTCAGGCCCGCCGGAAGGGCCGGGCTCACGCTGTACGCGGTCACCGCTCCGCCGGTGCTGGTGGGGCTGTTCGGCGTGATCTGCGTCCCTACGGTGTAGACCGCCGTGCCGGTAGTGTAGGCCAGGCCCGCCGGGGCCGCGTCTTCCACCGTGATGGTCAGGGTCGCCGTGGTGCTGCCGGCCGAGTTGGAAGCCGTTACCGTGTAGCTGGCCGTGGCCGTCACGGCCGTGGGGGTTCCACTGATGATGCCCGTGCTGGTGCTCAGGCTCAGGCCCGCCGGAAGGGCCGGGCTCACACTGTACGAGGTCACCACTCCGCCACTGCTGGTGGGGTTGTTCGGCGTGATCGCCGTCCCCTTGATGTAGACCGCCGTGGCGGTAGTGTAGCTGAGTGCCGAGGGCGGCTGAGGGGTGATAACAGCACTGGGGCCGCCACCACACCCGCAGAGAAGAAGTAATGCTAGGGTCAGAATGAGACCAAGCCATTGAATAGATCGCATAGAAGGCTCCTTTTCAATTGTCACCGGCGCCATGACATGGCGCGGTGTTTCGCCACGGGCCAGATAGGGCTGACGCGTGGATCCTAAGCCGCGCATACGATGGTTGCGCGCGCATTTCCACCCCTGCAGAAGGCATCGTCGAAATCCGCTCACGATCTGCCTTTGCACCGTTACTAAAACTGAGGTGCCGTAGCCGGCAGTGTGGCGGAGTTGATTCCTTCACACTGCGAGTAGTCAACTGTCAAGTTGCTATTGGCGTCAAGCGTCACCGTCCAGACGGTATCGTAGTCAGTGGGCGACCAAGCGGGCGGGGTTGGGCCGCCCCCATGCGGGAAATAGCTTGAGAACAGTGCAGTCACTGTCTGAGCGATTTGAACGTACGACCACCCTAGCAGCACTTTCTGATTGGAGAATAAGCCGCCGATGAAGAAAAAATTACTGGTTAGCTGGGCCGCGTTCGGATCGGACAACTCGAAGCCCGTTACCAGATGATAGGGCAGGTTATTGGCGATTGCGTATGGTTCGACAGTCAAAGCGGGCGCAACACCCGACCATTGGTTATCGCCCGAGGTGGTGACCGTGCCTTGGCTAAATTGAGAGACATCCCCCGACCAAACCTGGTTAGGGCTAATCTTTCCGCGAAGCGCGTTCGGAAGATCCAGCGCGCGCCATTGCCCTGCACCAACGTAGTTGTTGTCGGACCAGTAGCCCTGCGGATGCGCCTCTGCATGCCGAACAATGTAAAGGGTTTCGTTGGTGTTGGCTCCCGCAGGAATTACGGCGCCACCGATACCGCCGGTCACGGTGATGCTGGACGGCGTCGGCGGCATGCATGGAGTGCTGACCAACGCGGGCGGGGGCAGCACAGGGTAGATGGAGGGCGGGTTCAAGCTGCTGTTAAAGGTGACCAGGTCGGCGCTTCCAGACGGCGCAATCGAGATCGCACAAATATTGTTGGGACCCTGATGGCTCGCCGGCAGAGTCAGGTTATAGCTTTCAAGCTCATTGATATTTGCCAACAGGTTGCTGGTGGTCTCCCAAGGTGCCGAGAAGACGTAAAAGCCCGGGACGTTTGCCGTGACGATACCGGTTACCAGGGTTTCGTTGTCGCCATTCTGGTCATCGAAGTCGAGACCCTGGCACTCCGGGCAGGGTAGCGACGGCGTAGCAACTCCGATGGGTACGGATCCCAACGCGTACGATGCATTGATCGGGTAGTTGTTGCCGGTATAGAAGGTCCCGCCCACAGCGTCACTGGAGAGAGTGATGTGGTTGAGAAGAGCGAACTGCTGGATGGTCTCAAGTGCTACCATATCGGGGTAATAGCCTGTGGTGGTGGTTTGCAAATGGGTCATCGGTTCGAGTGCGTAAATGCCGGTTACATTCTCACCACCCAAGACGTTCTGTTGCAGGAACGGGGCCATCAGGAGCGACCGCTGTAAACCCTGACTGGTGAGGTTGGCCGTGAGTGGATTGACGTCCCCGGAAGCTTGATAAGCCAAATCCTCGCTCACCACAAAGATCAGGTTGATGTTGTCGGCGCTCAGGGGAGCGGGATTTACCGTGATGGTCAGGGTCGCCGTGGTGCTGCCGGTCGTGTTGGAAGCCGTTACCGCGTAGCTGGCCGTGCCGGTGACGGCCGTGGGGGTTCCGCTGATAACACCGGTGCTGGTGCTCAGGGTCAAGCCTCCCGGAAGGGCCGGGTTAACACTGTACGAGGTCACCGCTCCGCCGGTGCTGGTGGGGCTGTTCGGCGGGATCGGCGTCCCCACGGTATAGACCGCCGTGCCGGTAGTGTAGGCCAGGCCCGCCGGGGCCGCGTCTTCCACCGTGATGGTCAGGGTCGCCGTGGTGCTGCCGGCCGCGTTGGAAGCCGTTACCGTGTAGCTGGCCGTGGCGGTCACGGCCGTGGGGGTTCCGCTGATAACACCCGTGGTTGTGCTCAGGCTCAGGCCCGCCGGAAGGGCCGGGCTCACGCCGTACAAGGTCACCGCTCCGCCGGCGCTGGTGGGGCTGTTCGGCGTGATCGCCGTCCCTTTGATGTAGACCGCCGTGGCGGTAGTGTAGCTGAGCCCCGAGGGCGCCTGAAGGACAGGACTCGGACTGGGGCTGCTGCCGCCACCACACCCGCAGAGAAGAAGCAACACTGCCATAAGAGAAAAACCAAGCCATTGAATAGATCGCATATTAAGCTCCTTTTTCATGGTCACCGGCACCATGAATTGGCACGATGCCTCGCCGCCGGCCGGATAGGCACAGTCGTTTTCACTCGGCCGTTCGGCCGAATGACACCCTGGCTCCATTCCCGCTGGATCAAAATCGTTTCTGGACTCACTGTGAAGCCCTCCAAGCAGTGACTAGAAAGGTTATCGGCAGCCAAGACAAAGCCATTGAGAAATTCCTGCCAGGTGCGCCACTTCGTGGCGTGGCTCGGGATCTGCGGGACTCCAAGTCGGCGAAAAGGGTGATGGCTCGAGGCATGAGCTGTCCGTTCAAAAAAGACCACTGTCTCTCGCCCCATTGATTAAAAGCTGGCAGCCGCGGCACGGTTTTGGTGCCGCGGGCTTCTCGGGCTGCTTAAAGCAGGTGCTAGGGGCTAGGTGCTGGGGCTAGGAGGTAGAAGACAGGAGCCAGGAGTCAGAAGTCAGTAGCCAGGCGTTCCCAGTTTCCAATTTCGACTTTCGAGTTTCCAATTTCGAGTTTCTAATTTCGCCTTTCGCTTCTAGAATGGGCGGCGGTGATGAATGGAATTCGAGTTTCTGGCTCCGCTCGAGGAAAAATGGCAGCCGGTATCGAAGCCGGCGCTGATTGCGTGGCTGGCGTTCTACGGCCTCTTCCTGCTTTATGCGGCGAAGGCGAGCGACGGCCTGCTGATTGACAACGTGAACCTGGTGGTTCACGAAAGCGGCCATTTACTTTTCGGCTGGTTTGGGCAGACCATTGGCATCGCGGGCGGGACCATCATGCAATTGTTGGTGCCCTTCTTGCTCGCCTGTTTTTTTGTTTTTCAGCGCCAACTTCCCGGCACCACGTTTTGCGCGTTCTTTTTCTTCGAAAACTTCTTGACCATCGGACCTTACATGGCCGACGCGCGAGCCCAGGAGTTGCAACTGGTGACCGTCGGCGACCCGGAAAACGCCATTCACGATTGGTTCTACCTTTTCTCGAAGCTGGGTCTCCTCCAGCACGACACCCAGATCGGCGCGGCGGTGCGCGTTCTTGGCTGGCTCGGCATGATGGGCGTGCCCTTGTGGTTCCTTTGGCGCGGGATGAAATCCGGCGCACCCACGGCGCCTGAAGGCTGATGAAAAAGGCACCCGGCGAGGGCGTGGCGGCGGGTTTATCCCGCCACATCCGCGAGGGCTGCAACACGGCATAGAGTCCCCGATCCGCCTCTACACCCTTTTTTCATCGTCCTGCTATTCCCTTTTTGCGCTCTCGGAGGTGGCGGGGGCCGCTTCATCGGAGGAGCGTTGTCCGGCTCGCTGCGGAAGGGTAAGGAGGTAATGGATCCCGGAGGCCACGGTAAAACCCAGAGTGAGATAAATAGCCACCCGAACAATCGCATCGTTGACAGAGGAAACGTGCGCCTGAGCGTTCACCGCCACGAAAATCGTCGCCATCTGGAAAAAGGTCGAGCCTTTTCCCAATAGAGACGGGCGAAACGGCCGGTAACCCGCCACCAGACTGATCACCAGGGTCGTGACAATCACCACCACATCGCGGCTGAGCACCAGGATCGTGATCCACCAAGGCAGCACGCCGCGAAAAGCCAGCAGTAAGAACGCGGTCGCCATGAGCAACTTGTCGGCAATCGGGTCGAGCGCAATCCCAACCTCGGATTCCTGATGAAGAATGCGCGCCAGGATGCCGTCTGCGAAGTCGGACAAAATCGCAGCCGCCAGAACGGTCAACGCCCAACCGTAACTCTGTTGCACTTCCAGGATCGCGAAGGTCGGAATAAACGCGAGGCGCAGAAGCGTGATCTGGTTGGCGGGCGTCAGTATTCGAGAGGTCATCGTCAGTCTACTGCACCTTCCGGTTTAGCGGATGCTTGATGCCGAGGTACTCCTGAATCGTCATTCCGGCTTTTTCCCGGAAGCGGTCGGCGAGCGACGGGATGGCGCCGCTCGGCTCGTCCAAGGCGATTCGCTCCAACCGATGCATGGGATAGAAGACCACCGCTAAACCCACCGTGGACTCTTCCCCGGAGCGAACCTGGCGAACAAAATCGTCAAACGAGCCGATGTCCATGCCTCGAACCGTCACGCCGGCGGCGTTCAGGGCGAGGAGTTGTCCCCAGATCTTCTCCTTGGGGGAAGCCAGACTGATAATCACGATGGAGTTGATTTCCATGGTCCTGTTCTATCCTTTTTTACGGAGCCCATCCCTTCACGCGGCGCCGGCACATCCAATACGCAAAGCGGCACGCCAAGTTTGCCTTCTCTTTCGGGATCCCTCGGATTCGAGCCATGTTTCACCTGGCGTCATTCGAGCGCGATGTAGCGGCGGGTTTGCCCCGCCACGCCTCGAATGGTTTCAACCCTTCATGGGGTCCCCGAGCCGCATCTGCACTGTTCTTCATCAGCCTGCCTAGTGTCCGTACCGCAGCTCTCCGGCCTCGATGCGGACGGCGAGTTGGTTTTGCTTGGGCGGAAGCGGGCACGTCGCAAACGGCGTGAAGGCGCACGGCGGATTATAGGCTTGATTGAAGTCGAGCGTGACCTCGCCGTCCTTGGGCATCGGGGTGTTCAGGAAGCGGCCCGGCGGATACGTCTCCTTCCCCGAAGTCAGATCTTTGAAAATGAAAAACAGGGAATCACCCTCTGCGACCGGATCGAGTCGGCAGTTCTGGCCGTTGAGCGTGAACTCAACATAGCCGGGACTCGCTTCCTCTTCCGTCTCGCCCAGGATGTTGGGTATAGGAATCATCCTGGGCGGATTGTAGGGCACGAAGTTCGCCTTCACCCGATATCGCTCGTCGGGCGGGAAGTATTTCAGTCCCGTAAAAGCCTTACGCATTGCGCAGTTCTTGTCCTTCAGACGAATCGCGAAACGTTGGCCGCGCTGGATCACGAACATGGTGAGATCGTTCACTCGCAGAATGTCGGGCGCGCCAGAAGAATCAGCCTTGAGGTTGGCCACCGTCACCGGTTGGCCGTTTAGGGTCACATTTGCCGAGCCAGCAGAACGGAATACCGTCTGGCCGTCGTGAAACTCAAACTCGCCCACCGATGCTGGCGCTGAATCTGGGGGCAGCACGATGCTATTGGACTTGTCCGTGCCCACGGAATTCTTCCCCTCTTTCAGCCAGAACAGGCCGGCCACGGTGAGCCAGCCGTCATCGGCTTTGAGTCGAGCCTCGCGCTCCTGCCGCCAGTGCTCGATCTGCGCTTTGTAGGACGGAGCAGCCATCTGGAACAGCAGAAACGCAACGCTGACGAAGTACAATCCGGAGTGCAGCATGGAACCATTGTTCCTTTCCGTCGGCGGAGGGGAAGAACGCAGCGATCAGATGATTCTTCCTCCTTCAACTCGCCACTGGCTCTTCAGATCTCCATGGCCTTGAGATCTGAGCTTAGCCGCAGTGGAGCCTCGGTCGCTTTCCGCACTGTTTCGACCTTGGTGTCCGGCGCAATTTCCGTCAGCAGCAGGCCGTCGGGCGTCACTTCGATTACGGCCAGCTCCGTGACGATGGCGTCCACCACGCCGGCGCCGGTCAGGGGCAGCGTGCATCGCTTCAAGATTTTCGACCTTCCTTCCTTCGTGGTGTGCTCCATCGCGATAATCACGCGGTTCGCACCGGCCACCAGGTCCATGCTGCCGCCCATGCCTTTCACCACTTTCCCGGGAATCATCCAGCTCGCCAGGTTTCCAAGCTCATCCACTTCCATCGCGCCCAACACGGTCAAATCCACGTGGCCACCGCGGATCATGGCGAAGGAGTCGGCGCTCGAAAAATAGGAAGTGCCTGGAACTTCCGTCACTGTCTCTTTTCCGGCGTTGATGAGGTCGGGGTCCTCTTCGCCTTCGAACGGAAACGGGCCGATGCCCAACATCCCATTCTCGGACTGGAGTACCACCTCCATGCCGGGCGGAATAAAGTTTGAAACCAGGGTCGGAATGCCAATGCCCAGGTTGACGTAGTACCCGTCCTTCAATTCCTTGGCCACGCGGCGCGCGATTTGTTCGCGTTTGTCCATAGAACCTGCCCGTTGTCCGCGGCCCGTTGTCAGTTGTGAAGACCCGTATTCCACTCGCTGGCGCAACGGGCAACTGACAACGGACAACTGAGGTCTTCTACTTTTTTCTCACCGTACGCTTCTCAATCCGCTTTTCGTGACTCGTGCCCTGAAAAATCCTCTTCACATAAATTCCCGGCGTCACCACACAATTGGGATCGAGGCCGCCGAGTTCAACTAATTCTTCAACCTCCGCGATGGTACATTTCGCTGCCGTGGCCATAACGGGATTGAAGTTGCGAGCCGTCTTACGATAAATCAAATTGCCCCACCGGTCGCCTTTCCACGCTTTGACGAAAGCGTAATCGGCTTTCAGCGCGCGCTCCAGCAAATAAGTCTTCCCGTCGAACTCTCGCACTTCCTTGCCTTCGGCTACAAGGGTTCCGACGCCGGTGGGTGTAAAGAATCCCGCGATGCCCGCGCCGCCGGCGCGTATCCGCTCGGAAAAAGTGCCTTGAGGTGTGAGCTCCAATTCGACTTCACCCTTCAGCGCCAGCTCTTCCAGCGTTTTGTTTTCCCCGACGTAAGTTCCGATCACCTTCTTGATTTGTCGAGTCTCCAGCAGCAGGCCGAGGCCGAAACCTACCACCCCGGCATTGTTGCTCATCACCGTGATGTTCTTCGTGCCTTTGCGCCGCAGCGCCTCGATCAGGTTCTCCGGAATGCCGCAGAGGCCAAAGCCTCCCACCATGATGGTGGCGCCATCGGGAACATCAGCGATTGCTGCGTCCGCATTGGGGAAAACCTTGTTCATAGCCCCAGCCATCCACGAAGTGACAGTTGCAGCATCTGCGCGTCGCGTTCGGAAAGTCTCCCTAGCAACTTGACAACCAGCGACTGGTGAAAATTATATACTCCACGCTTGACTGCTGTTGGAACGTTTAGACCGGCTGCTTGCCAATCCACGAGTGGAAACTCGCCGGAGAGGAGGCCAATGAGGCGACTCGTGAGAGGAACAAGAAAAATATCCTGTGACGAGTGCGCTTCGCTGACGACGACTGCTGGTCTGAGCTTTAAACCCGAAAGGTCTGAATAGGGATAGCTAACTAGGACGACATCATTTTTCGAGTAACTCAGCATAGACATCATCCTCGGGGTTATCCCATATCGCGTGCAGGGTGCTCCGGCTTGCGCCAAGCCAGAATTGGGATTCGTCATCAGGAACGAGGGTGATCAGGATCTTGGCCCCCTCGGGCAGATCCATTTTTTCCAGAATCTCAATCTTGCCGTCGCGAACAACTCCACGAACGGTGGTGGCCATGCTTTGATGCCTCCAACTCAAAATCATATCAAAGATCAGTATACCTCAGCGCCTCTCCTTTCCACTTGATTCCATATCGACGAGCCCGCCCTAACTCAGGTGGTAGAACGCCCGCATATTTCCCATGCGCGGAAACAGCGCACAGCGCTTGATTTCAAGAATTTGCTTCAAGTGTCCGAGGTCGTGGAAGGCCCACTCGTTCACGAGCTCTTCCACGCTGATTTCTCCCACCTTTTCATGCACGCCTTTGCGCCTGAAATCCGCCGGCCGCAATTGGCGCAACCACCGAACGTTCTTTCTTCGCTGGCGCCCGAACGAAGCCAGGGTTTGCCGCGGATCCTTTCGCTCGTAGCCCTGTTCAACCACTCGCGCCACTTGATCAAAAGACTTCAGAACTGGGCGGTCCTCCGTCACCATCGCCTCGACGCGCGACCGCATGCCCAGTTCTTCCACGTCGTCAAGGTGGGCCAAGACAATTTGAATCGACCACTTGTCCGGCGCCGGACGGGCCTTCATTTCGTGCGGCGATAGCGTGGCGATTTCTCGTCGAAGCTTTTCGGGTGTGGAGGCCAGGATCGCGAATACGTCTTCGAGCATCGAAGTGTGGGACACCCTTCACTCTGCCACTATTCGTTCATTTTTTCCAGCTTTGGTGATTGCGCTCGCCGGGCCGGCGGACCACATGCCGAGAGCAACACTCCGCCAAGGCAGATGAGTGCTCAATGTGTTTCGCGCAGTCTTTCGCGCAGACTCAGGGCTTGTTTGAATTCGCGTTGCAACTCCCGGTCGGTCAGGTGCAGCTTCATGTGTTCCAGCTTGTCGATGAGCGCCTCCAGGGCCGATTGAATGTCCTCGATGTTGGTCAGGCAAATGTCCCGCCAAACATCGTAAGGACTCTCGGCCAAACGAGTGACATCGCGAAAGCCGGATGCGGCCATCTCGGTCGGCAAGAAATCTTCCGCGCCTTGCTCTGCGATCAGACTCGCGAGGCCGGTGGAAACGAGCTGTGGCAAGTGGCTGAGGAAGGCGACGGCGCGGTCGTGGCTCCGAGCATCGGCCACGAAAGGTCGCGCCCCGATGGATTCGAGCAAAACTGAGAAGGCCTTGACGCGTGGGTCTTCGAGGTGATCCGGGCTCAACGGAGTTAGGACGTAACGCGCCTTCCGAAATAACCCCGCGTCCGCATTCTCGAATCCGGAGTGTTCCTTGCCGGCCAGCGGATGTCCACCTAAAAAAAGCGGCTCGTCGCCAAAAATCTCGCGCGCTCGATTGCAGATCACGCGCTTGGTGCTGCCGACGTCCGTCACCAGCGCGCCGCGCTTGGCAGCGGCCCTCACCTGCGGCAAGAGATCGATGATCACGCCCACCGGAGTCGCGAGGAGCACGAGGTCCGCATCGCGGACGGCGCCGGCAACACCCGCGGCAATTTCGTCCACGGCGCCGGCAGCCAGCGCGCGGCTCGAAACCTCCGGTCGATCAAAACCCACGCGAAGCCCGCGGAAGCCGTTTTCCCGCAGCGCCAGCCCCCAAGATCCGCCGATCAGGCCCAGGCCGATAATCGATATGCGATCAAAAAAATTCATCGAATCCACAGATTACACAGAATTCACAGATTCGAGAAAAGAAAAGTCAAAGATCAAAAGTAAGGCGCCTGGGCACAACCGACCGCGGACAACGGACGACTGACAGTCTGTATTGAATCTGCTTAGTCTGCGAAATCTGTGGATACTCAAATCGTTCTTCCCACTGCCGGCGCGATCATGCGCAATTCGCTCATGAGCTGCTCAAATTGGTCCGGGAAGAGAGACTGCGCACCGTCGCTGAGCGCGTGCTCGGGGTCATGATGAACCTCGATCAAGAGCCCATCCGCTCCCGCCGCCACTGCCGCGCGCGCCATGGGTGGCACTTTATCGCGCCGGCCGGTCCCGTGCGAAGGGTCCACGACGATGGGCAGGTGGGAGAGTTTCTGGATCACCGGAATGGCCGAAACGTCCAGCGTGTTGCGCGTGTAGCTTTCAAACGTGCGGATGCCCCGCTCGCAAAGCACCACGTTGTAATTCCCGCCGGACATGATGTATTCCGCCGAGAGCAGCAGCTCCTCAATGGTGGCGGAGATGCCACGCTTCAGGAGAACCGGCTTGGAGACCTTGCCGAGCTCTTTGAGCAAATTGTAGTTCTGCATATTGCGGGCGCCCACCTGGTAGACATCGACGTACTCCTCCATCGAGGCAATCTGCGTCTGGTCCATCACTTCTGAAACCACCAGCATTTTGTATTGGTCGGCGGCGCGGCGCATCAATTCCAGGCCCTTCAGCCCCAAGCCCTGAAAGCTGTAAGGAGACGTGCGCGGTTTGAACGCCCCGCCGCGCAACACGCGCACACCATTTCGCGCAAGCCGGGCGGCGATGGTGTCGATTTGCTCCGCGCTTTCGATGCTGCAAGGTCCGGCCATCATCACCACCTGTTTGCCGCCGACCACAACATCCGGACCGAACCGCACCAACGAGCCCTCAGGCCGAAAAGCGCGGCTCGCCAGCTTATAAGGCGCGGTGATCCGCAGGACCTCCTCGACCCCTTCCAGCAACTCGATGTCGCGGGTGTCAAAGTCCCGCACCGCGCCCACCGCCCCGAGCACGGTGTGCTGGGCACCCGTGGAGCGGTGGATGTCGAACCCCATCTCCATTAATTTGTTAATGGCGCGCTGGATTTGTTCTTCCGTCGCGCCTTCGTTCATCACTACGACCATGGGCCATTACTCCTTCGCGGGCGGACTCGCTTCCTGCATTGAGTGGCGCTCCAGCGCGCGAGCTTCATCGATGATGCGCTCGAACAGCCTTCGAATAGCAGCGTCGTCCAGGGGGCCATGATTCGATTTCACCACATTGCGGAGAATCTCCGCCTCACGCTCCGGTTGCCACGCCGGCATGCTCAGCTTTTTCTTGAGGTGCCCTATGTCCACGGCGCATTGAGAGCGCTCGTTCAACAGCTTCACGAGCTGCTGATCAATCTCGTCAATGCGCTTTCGCCAGCCATCAACATCGCTCATTTCAACCTCAGAGAAAAGTAGACTGTAGACGGTAGACAGGAGACAGGAAGACTGCTGTCGTCACCCTCCTTTCCCCTGTGTACCGTCTACAGTCTGCTGTCTACTTTGTCATCCCTCCTTGAGCCAGCGCACGAACTGCTCAATGGCGTCGGGCCCTGCGGATGAATATTTCTCCTCAATCGCGCGCACCAGCGCGCTGCCTACCACCACAGCGTCAGCAACTGACTGGACTTCACGCACGTGGGCGGGGTTCGATACGCCGAAACCGACCGCCAGCGGCAGCGCGGTGAACTTTCTCGCGCGCTCGACCAACGGCCGCAAGCCGGAGGAGATTTCGCTGCGCTCGCCCGTTGTGCCGGTGCGCGAAATCAGGTAAAGAAATCCCGTCGAAAGTCCAGCGACGAGTTCCAGGCGGCGATCGGTCGACGTCGGAGATCCCAGAAACACCGTGTCTAGATTTTGTTCGCGCATCGCGTGGACGTACCGCTCCGATTCCTCCGGAGTCAGGTCCACCGCCAACGCGCCGTCCGCGCCAGCCCGCGCCGCATCCCGCGCGAATGCCTCCAAGCCATATTGCAGAATCGGATTGTAGTAACTGAACAAGATCATTGGAGCGCGGACTGTTTCGCGCCAGCGCGGCAAGTGCTCGATGATTCTCCTGAGCGTCGTTCCCACTTTCAGCGCCCGTTCCGAGGCGCGCTGTATGACCGGCCCATCGGCGAGCGGGTCGGAGAAGGGCACGCCCAACTCGATCACATCGGCCCCGCCACGATCCAGTGCCGCCAGCAGTTTTCCGGTATCCTCGAGCGAAGGATCGCCCGCCGTCAGATAGACCACCAAACCTTTCGCGCCTCGTTCGCGCAGGCCGCGAAAACGATCTTGAATGCGTGATGTAGAAACTGTAGGCATGCGCGAAAGAAGGTTAAAGGGTAAAGGTTAAAGGGTAAAGGATGAACACATCCTTTCCGCAAATCTTGAATTCACCCTTCATCCTTTAACCTCCAACCTTTTGCCTTCCCTAAAAAATTCCCGCCGACTGAAAAATTCCCAAGTCCTTGTCGCCCCGGCCGGACAAATTAATCACGATCACGGTCTCGGCGCTCATTTTGGGCGCGCGCTTAATAACTTCTGCAATGGCGTGAGCGGGTTCGAGTGCCGGAATGATACCTTCCTTTCGCGACAAGGTGAGCGCCGCGTCGAGCGCTTCCGCGTCGCTGACGTGTGTGTATTCCACCCGGCCCTGCCGATACAGAGCCGCGTGCTCGGGCCCAATGGCAGGGTAATCAAGCCCTGCCGAAACCGAATGCGTGGTCGAAATCAATCCGTCCTCGGTCTGTAGTACGTAAGTGTACGTCCCGTGCAGAACTCCCGGCCGGCCTCCTGAGAATCGCGCCGCGTGCTCGCCCAGGCGCAAGGAGCGGCCTCCCGCCTCCACGCCCACCATCTTCACGCTTGCGTCCGGGATGAAGTCATAGAAAAGGCCGATCGAGTTGCTACCGCCGCCGACGCAGGCGAACAGATAATCGGGCAGCCCGCCCGTCTCTGACCAAAGTTGCTCGCGCGCCTCCTGGCCGATGATGCGATGAAAATCGCGCACCATCACCGGGTAAGGATGCGGGCCGAGCACCGAGCCGAGAAGGTAGTGGGTGTTGGCGACGTTGGTCACCCAATCGCGCATGGCTTCAGTGATGGCGTCCTTGAGCGTTTTGGAACCCGAAGCCACGCCCACCACTTCCGCGCCGAGCAGTCGCATGCGAAAAACGTTGGGCGCTTGACGAGCCATATCCTCCTCGCCCATGTAGACCACGCACTCCATGCCGAGCAGCGCCGCCACTGTGGCCGTCGCCACGCCGTGTTGTCCAGCGCCGGTCTCGGCCACCAGCCTCGTCTTTCCCATGCGTTTGGCAAGCAACCCTTGGCCCAGGCAGTTGTTGATTTTGTGCGCGCCGGTGTGCAGCAGGTCTTCACGCTTCAAATAAATCTGCGCTCCGCCCAGATGCTCGGTCAAGCGGCGGGCGTGAAAAAGCGGAGTCGGGCGACCGGCAAACTTCTTGAGGAGATAACGGAGTTGGCGCTGGAATACCTCATCGCCGCGCACTTCGAAGTAAGCCCGTTCCAACTCTTCCACCGGCTGCATCAACGTCTCCGGCACAAAGCGGCCGCCGAATTCGCCGAAGCGACCCTTGGCGTCGGGCCAGTTCACTGGAGATGGCGTGGTTGACATGATTTCTTTGCGGCCTGTTCGAGAAGTAATTTCTGCTGCGGTCTCGATTCAGACTCGCCCTAATGACCGTTGCCTCGATCTTCCATCTTACACTCAATCATCAACTCAAAGCGCCTCATCTGCCTTCTTCACCGCCTCAAAGAACGCTCGAAGTTTTGCGGGGTCTTTCTTTCCCGGCGCGGACTCCACCCCGCTGGCCACATCGACGGCGAACGGCTTCGCTTCACGAATCGCCTTTCCGACGTTTTTCGGCGTCAAACCGCCCGCCAGAATTATGGGGCCGTATTTCTTCGCCTCTACCGCCAGTCTCCAATCGAACTGTTTCCCAGTCCCACCGAGTAATTGGGGGTGATAGGCATCGAGCAGGTAGGCGCTTGCTTTCCAGCACCTCAAATCGTCAAACCGCGATCCGGGTCGAACAGCCACGGCGCGGATCAGACGATAGCGCGCCAGCGGTCGGTCTGTTTTCGGAAACCGCGGGCCATGCAATTGCACCGCGGCCACGCCGGCTTGGCGGGCGACTGCGGCCACGTGCTTGCTATCCGTTTCGTTGGCGAAAACTCCCACCGCCGTTACAAAAGGCGGCAATTGCCGAATAATCTGGCGGGCCTCGGCGGGCGCGATGTAACGCGGGGAAGGCGGATAGAAATTGAACCCCAGCGCCGGAGCGCCTAGCTCGACCGCAAGCTGCGCGTCTTCCAGCCGGGTGATGCCGCAGATTTTAACCCGAGTCATTTGCCCGTTGTCCGTCGTCAGTTGTGCGCTCGAAATTCGAAAATCGAAACCCGAAACTCGTTCCCCGGCGGCCGATGTGCGAATTCGAGTTTCGACCTGCCACGGGCAACTGACAACGGACGTCTTTCTTCGCCGCAGACTTCTACGCCGGGCCGCTGTGAAACCTTCCAAGCATCTCGGCAAGCTCCCTGCCCGGGTCTTCCGCCATCATGAATTGTTCGCCGATGAGAGCCGCATCGTAGCCCGCCTCGCTCAGCCGCCGGAGGTCATTCACGGTCTTGATGCCGCTCTCACTGACAGCGATACATCCGGATGGAATCTTTTCTCGAAGGTGGAAAGACGTCTCGAGATTCACCTCCATGGTCTTCAGGTCGCGATTATTCACCCCGATGATTCGTGTGCCCGCTTGGGCCGCCCGCTTCATTTCCTCTTCAGTGTGAACTTCCACCATGACAGCGAGCCGCAGACGCCCCCCAAGTTCGATCAAAGCGCGCAGTTGCAGATCGGCCAAGGCTGCCACGATCAGCAGCATCGCGTCGGCGCCAGCCGCCGCGGACTCGTAGACTTGGTATTCGTCCAGGATGAAATCCTTGCGCAGCACCGGCAATCCCGTGGCATCGCGCGCGTCGATCAAGTCGGTCAGCGACCCGCGAAAATACTCCTGCTCCGTCAGCACAGAGAGAGCTGCCGCTCCCGCGGCTTCGTAGCTCTGCGCGAGCTCGCGACAGCGATAATCTTGGCGGAGCAATCCGCGCGAGGGCGAAGCTTGTTTCAGCTCGGCGATGATTTGCAATCCTTGAGCCGAAAGCGCCGCAGCAAAGTCGCGCCATTCGTGACGAGCTTCGGCCGCTCGCGCCACATGTTCGAGCGGCTTCTGCGCACGTGCCTCATTGACGGCAAGCCTTCGCTTGGCAACAATCTCGCCCAAAATCGTTCCCGTCAGATCGCTCATTTCAAAATGGTCAGTGCCCGAGCGGCAAGATTCGACTCAAAAATCAGGTGAGCATCAACAGTAATCTTCCTGGGAAAGCAAAGTCAAGGTTGCATCCCGCCGCGCAAGGGGAGAGAATAAGGTCACACGGGAATTCTCTATGCTTGCATTTCTCTGCGGCGGGATGGAGTTCTCCCCCGATGGCGGCCGGCAGTGGCGGGAGCGGATTCGCCTTTGGATTCAAGAGAACCTCAACCATCGCGTCTACGATCCGGCGTTTGAAGCGCGGCGGGCTCTCAATGAAGAAGACCTGCGCTGTTTTTCCGACTGGAAGCTTACCGACCTCGAACGCTATCGCAAGGCGATGCGCATCGTCATTAACCACTACATAGATGCGATGGCCAGCCAGGCGGACTACGTGGTGTGCCTTTGGGATGAGGCTGCGGCGAGGGGCGGAGGCACTCAGGCGGGACTCACGGCCGCGTATCGAAAGGGCATTCCAGTTTACTTGGTGACGGAAATGCCGGTGGAAGAAGTCAGCGGCTGGGTGGTGGCGTGCACTACCAAAATGTTTCCTAGCTTCGACGATTTGAAGTCGTTCCTGTCGCTGACGTACGCCAAAGAGGGACAACAACGCGCGCTCTGGGGGACGCGATGAAAAGTCAGTGGCATGTGGAAAGTGGCAAGTGGCAAGCAGGGACACACTCACCGGGGACGCGGCAATTGAAGTAAACGGTAGGCTGTAGAAGTCGGCGGGAGGGAGCATGAAAGCAATCGGAGGAATTGTCGGTCTCGTCGTCGTGCTCGGAATCGTGTTGTTCATCTACAAGGCGGAATTTACCCAGGGGCCGACAGGCGGGACGCCACCCAAGCAGACCATCGACGTCGTTGGAGTGAAGAGTGACTTGATCGCCATCGGTCAGGCCGAAAGGCTCTACTTGGCGAGCCACGGTTCCTACGCGACCTTGGATCAACTTCAACAGGACGGCGCCACCGTTTCGGATGGCTCCAGGCGCGGCTACAGTTACGCGCTCAGCGTGGACGATGGCCAGCATTTCACAATCACGGCCACGCCCACGGACGCGGCCAAGACTGGCTGGCCCACGCTAACCATCGACGACACGATGCAAGTTTCACAGCAGTAGTCAGTCGTCAGTCGTCGGGAATTGATCCATTGAGTGATTGAACCATTGGAAGAGAAAAGTCTTTCAATGGCCCAATGAATCAATGGCTCAATTTTCGCGACACATCACCGACCCAGAACAGAAACCGACATGAGAGTTGAATCGCGAGCACCTGCAAGAGTCGACTTAGCCGGTGGGACCGTAGACATCTGGCCGCTTTACTTGTTCCATCCCGGAGCCCAGACGGTCAACATCGCCATACGCAGTTACGCGTCCTGTGTGATTGAGACTCGGCCGGACCGCTGCATCGAGCTCGTTTCCCGCGATCAAAACATCCACGAAACGTTCGAATCGTATTCGGACCTGGCGCGCGGCCAGTCCACGCTGCCTTTGCTGCGAGAGCTGGTACTTTTCTTTGAGCCGCGCCGCGGCATCACGCTCGAAACCGCCTCGGAAGTGCCGGCGGGGGCAGGACTGGGTGGCTCGTCGGCGCTGAATATCGCGTTGTGCGGCGCGCTGGCGCGCGTCACGGGGAAGCACTACCCGCGCACGCAAATACTCGAAATCGCCAAAAACGTCGAGGCCGTGGTAATCAAGGTGCCCACCGGCTGGCAGGATTATTTCCCCGCCCTGTATGGCGGCGCCAGCGCCATCCATTTGGATCGCGACGGTGTGAAACGAGAAAAGCTGCCCATTCCTTTCGCCGATTGGGAAGAACGCTTCGTTCTTTGTTACACCGGAATGCCGAGGAATTCGGCCATCAACAATTGGGAAGTCATGAAGGCGCACATCGACGGCGACGCCAAAGTGCGCGGGAATTTCAGCCAGATTACTGCCATTGCCATTCGCATGCGCGAGGCGCTTCTGGCTCACGACTGGCACGACGTGGCCAACTTGCTGGCGCTCGAGTGGCAAAACCGCAAGCGCAACTTTAAGGGGATTTCCACTCCGAAAATCGACCGCATGATCCAACAGACTCGCAAACACGGCACCCTTGCCGCCAAGGTTTGCGGGGCCGGGGGCGGAGGTTGTGTGGTTTTCCTGGTGGAAGCGGGCACAAAGTCCGCAGTGGAGACCGAGCTCGTCAAAATGGGAGGGCAAATCATCAACTTCGCAGTCTCGCGGACTGGCTTAGAGGTCCGCTCCGATGAATCCGAGACCTCGTGGGAAGGGGAAAGGATTGAACGGCAGTGAAATGGGTAGAAGTCTTGGTCTCCAACGGCCGAGTTCGCGCGGGGTGGCGTTTCCTGATTTCCGCGGCCATGGTCGTCTCCGCCCAATTCTCAGTCGCGATTTTGTTGGGCATTACCTTCGACATCGCCGGACAGGAACCGGCGCACGCTCTTTTCTGGGCAAGCTGTCTCACGCTTCCTGCGTTGTTGGCGGTTTTCAAAATACTGACCAGTTTCTTCGAAAAGAAACCTCTGCGTTCAATCGGGCTCGCCTTCTGCGGCCGTTGGGCGGCCGAACTCGGCATCGGATTGGCGCTGGGCACTTTCATGGTTTTGGCGGTTGCGGCCCTGGAACTGGGATTAGGAGCGGCCCGCTTTTCGTGGAATTCGATTTCTATGGGACAGGTGATGGAGGGCGGCGCCTATTACGGCGCGCTCTTTGCCGTGGCGGCGACGAACGAGGAACTGATGTTCCGCGGCTATCCTTTTCAACGTCTGGTTGAAGCCCTTGGCCCCGCCGCGGCGGTGGGAGTCTCGAGCGTTCTGTTCGGCGCCGCGCATCTCGGAAACCCGTCGCACACCTGGCTCTCCACTCTCAACACCGCGCTGGTCGGTGTGCCGCTGGCAGTGGCCTACCTTCGTACGCGTGCCCTCTGGCTGCCCATCGGAATTCACTTTGCTTGGAATTTCATTTTAGGCTACGGCCTGGGATTTCAAGTGAGTGGCATTGCGTTTACGAGGACACTATTCAGCGCCAATGTGAACGGCCTCCCATGGCTGACGGGTGGGACATATGGCCCGGAGGGAGGTGGATTGGCGACCATCGTGATCGTCGTCGCAACGGTGTACTTGTCGTTCTCGCGAAGCATCTATATGAGCGATGAAATGAGGGAACTGGCGCTGGGCGCGGCGAACGGAATGCCACTTGGAGCCGCGCGGAATGTTCTCCTTCAGACCGTCGATCCGACGGGGATGAGTGCCGGGCATGAGTGAAAGCAAGGTAGGAAATCGGTCGAGCTTCGGGAGCGCACACTGGTCTCGCCAGCGTCTGGCTTGGCTCTCATTGATGTTGATGTTTGTCCTCCATACTCAACCGTGCCAGGGCAAGGAGGAGCGCCTCTCGAAGGATAGCCGCATCGAACTTATCCGCGGGCTCTCCAGTGAAATTGCAGTCGCGAAAATTGCCATGCCGCGAGGCAAGCATGGGATCTATGTCAGCGACAAGGGAAAAGTCAACCAGACCGAAGCTGATAGTGAAATCCGAGCCAACGGCGCAGCGATTCGCGCCGGCATGCCCGTCGAGATCACCAAGATCACCTTTAAGTCCGACCGAATCGTTTTCGACATCAACGGAGGCGGGAAGAGCTCCAAGAAATGGTACCAGCATATCCAGATCGGAGTGGGGGGCGCCACACAGCCTCTGCCCGCGCCGCGCCAACCGGGCCAGTCACCTGACCAACAACCGGAACAGCAAGGTCAATCACCCGAGCAGCAATCCGGGCAGTCGCCGCCCGTGCTCACCTACGGCTCCTACATCTCGCTGACGTTTCCCGGCAAAGTCCCCAATCTCACTACGCAGCAGGCGAAGCAAATGCTGGCCTCGGTGCTCGACTTCGAGCGGCACGCGCCCACCGCTCTCTATTCGCCCGCCGTCCCGCCGCAGTTCAAAGACGCCATTAAGAAACATGAGGTGCTAGTCGGCATGGACCGCGACTGCGTGCTTTCCTCCAAAGGCCCACCCGATCGTAAAGTGCGTGAGGTCCGGGAGGGCGTCGAAAAGGAAGACTGGATTTACGGCTTGCCGCCTCACTCGCTGTTCGTGACCTTCAACGGAGATGTCGTCGCATCCGTCCACCAGTACTAACGGATAGTGGCCAGTGGGACTAGGTGGCGGAACATGGCGAGCAGCCTTTCAACAGCACCTCTGAAATAACCCACGGAAGAATGGAAGCTTTTGGCGCGAAGGCTGGCAACAGCCTACCTCGCCGTCCATCCGCCGTCGATCAGGATGGTGTGGCCAGTGATCAGAGACGCTGCGGGCGAAGCCAGAAATACAACGGCTCCGGCGACGTCCATTGGTTCTCCGATCCGGTGCAAACCCGCAATGCGCTCGATCGTGTCGGCGCGAAACGCCGGGTCGGTCAAGGCCGCCTCCGTGCCTGGCGTGAAGATAAAGGTAGGCGCCACAGCATTCACCGTAATGTTGTGCTTGCCCCACTCGACCGCCAAGCATTTAGTGAGGTGCGCGATGCCGGCTTTCGCCATGCAGTAAACGGACTCGGTCGGCAATGCCACGAAACCTGCCTGCGAACTCATGTTGATGATGCGGCCCCGCTTCTGGCGAATCATCACCCGTCCGGCTGCCTGACTGGCAAAAAAAGTTCCCTTCAAATTCAAGGCGACTGATTCATCAAATTCTTTTTCCGGCACATCCTCCGCCAGGCTCGTGAATCCTCCACCGGCATTATTCACCAGGATATCAAGCCGCCCGAAGTGCGCCACCGTGTCGTCCACGGCGCGAGAGATTTGGTCGAGGCGCGTCACGTCCATCTGCAAGGCCAACGCCCGCCGGCCCAGGCCTTCGATCTCGCGTGCCAGTTCGCTTCCTGTGCTCAAGTCGCGCAGACCCAAAGCCACGTCCGCGCCGGCGTGGGCCAGCGCCAGCGAAATCGCGCGCCCCAAGCCCCGCGCTGCGCCCGTCACGAGCGCTACTTGGCCCTTCAGATCGAAACTTGGGAATTCGCTCATCGGCAACTCCGCAGGATTCGGCATTGAGGGATGGACGTATTCGCTGAGGTGAAACGAGTCAGATTAGCGGGAATTCATAAAAAGCAAAACAATCTCTCGCGAAGGCGCAAAGACGCACAGCTTTACAAAAAGAGAGAAGGAGTTCCGCTTGGCATTTCTTGGCGCCTCGGCATCTTTGCGTGAGCTTGTTTTTTCTTTTCCAGCTTCTCGCTCAATGGCCAAATCGCTCAATCACGCAAGGTGCGGCTTCACTGCCTCAGAATAGCCTCAGCCTTCAGAACATTGATCAAGTCATCGCCGCCGCCTGCGGCGCGGATGTCCTTGTAGTCGTCTTCCGTCGGCGTGAAGCTGATGTTGCGTTCTTTGATGAGGACTGTGACTCTTGCGCTCGTAACCTCTCCCTTCAGGAGGTCGAGGATATCCGCCTTGCTGAGTGCCTTAGAGCTACTGGCGACTGCCGCCGACTTCGCGGGCTCGGCCGACTTCGCGGGCTCAGCCGACTTTCCGGCATCGCCGGAAGGCGCCGGCTGTGGCGAGGGCGCTGTGGAAGAGGTCCGGGGGACTGATTCCGACGAGCTTGCCCCCTGAGGCTTCGAAGGAGGGACTTGGGCAAGCGCTTCTTTAACGCGCTTTGCGAAATCTCCTGAATCGTTATGTCCAAGCCCTGAAAAGGCGGTCTGCACGATCATTGTACACCCCTCCCCGTTCGCTTTCAGGTGCACCGAGTTCGTGCGCTTCCCGCCGAGGCCGCCTCCAATATTGTACGAGGCCGCCATGTCCTCGTTGCTCGCAAACAGAAGTCCGTATTTGCCGGAGTACAGGAGCACCTGCCGGACTGCGGCCCAAACGCTGGGGCACGGAGCGTCGAAGGGCTCTTCGTGAGTTTTAGCAAAGGTTGTTGATGGAAAGAGAAGCAACACCACCAGTAATAGTCTTCGCATAGTTACCCCAATATGCTGGCTGGCGCTCTCAGCCGAACTGGTCATAAAGGAATCCCCCCTTTCTTTCAGCACCTCTGCTTGAGTGGAAACTGTGCCATGAATACCACCACTCTCTGGGCAAGTCAAGCTTGCCTATAGAAAAGCTCGCTAGCGGCCTCAAAGAGCTTTTTCAAGTGTCACGTCCAGCGAGATATCGCCACCAATGCCTACGGTCATGATTCGCTGCCAAGCCTTGAACCCCGATTTCTCTATCGTCACTGAGTGATCGCCCGAAGCGAGCCGCACCGTGGAAGGTGTGGTTCCGAGAAACTTGCCGTCCACCGTAATATCCGCATGGTCGGGAGTGGAGGTGAACGTCACCACGGATAATTCATTCAGCGCTGATGCGGAGGATCGCGGCGCACCCCCTCTTGAGACCTCAGCCGATGATATATTGTCCAGCGAAATCTCATCGTCTCCGTCGACGTAGGCTACGAATCGAGCCCCCTGAGGAATTTCGACGTCCTTCCCTCGCTCGATGAGACGGAACGGATCCGGCACGAGAGATCGCCTGCCCTTGTCATGGCGCGGAGGGGCGACGCGGACCTGAAGGTTGGAACCGTCCACGGCTTTCACGTAGTCCAGCGTGAAGTCGAGCTTTCCCGATCGACCTTTTCTTCCCCTGCGTTGGACCTCCACGACGTGCCCGCTCGCCAAGGCACCCTTGGGAATGATCACGATTCCGTGCACTCTCACGTCCTCAGCCACTTCGAAATGAATGATGTCATCGATTTGATTGATCGCAGAACTCAGCCTGTCCAATGACACTAGCTTCACGGGCGTCGAGTCAGGAAGCTTGACCGTCGCGGGCGCCGCCATGACCTGAGGGACAAACCCCAATCCCAAAACGACGGAAGACACGACACGCTGAGCCAGGCTACGCATCAGCAGGCTATTGTCCTCCCTCCAAGCGGCAATGTGCACATAGTACACACATCTCGCCCTCAGAGTCAACCCAGCGCGGGTACGCGTCTGTTTTTTGCATCGCAGCACCAGGAGGCAGTGTGGGATGCGATCGGGCGGCCGGGGCCGGAGTTTTGTTAACACTCGCTGCTCACCGAGCGTCTTGGCAGGGTGAACGAGAAGCCAGAAGAAGGCCGTCAGTGGTCAGTAGCAGTCTGGAATGGCCGACGAACAATGGGCCACAGACGTCTTCAGAATCCAAAATTGAAGGAGTCTATAAACGTGAAACACATTCAGAAAAGTCTATTCGGGCTGTCAATCTTGTCGGCACTTGCGATGTCTCCGACGGCCGCGGTGGCGGGGCCGCCGCTGATCTGCCATGCCATCCTGATTGGGCAGGCAAAGTCATTGCCGTGGACGAGCGAAGGATGGAATTTGTCCGGCAATCAAAGCTACGACACGGCGCGGCTGGCGGAGGACACGTTGAATTTGCTGACGCCGGAAATGCCGGTGATCGTTCGCATGGAGACCTTGCGCCGCGCCACGCTCTACGCGCAGAAAGACCCGATGGCGGCGAAGCGGCTGCTCTTCGAGCTTCGAGCGCGCGCCCTTGACTCAGATGCCAAAGGCCGGCCCGACGCGCTGGCGTGGTTTGACTACGGCTACCTGGTCGAATGCTACAAACAAACGGCCTGGATGCCGGGCAAGAACGGCGAAGGCTCAAACGTTTCAGTATTGGCCGCGAATTTCGATGGTTACGCCGCGGTCGAGAAAGCCATCAGTCTTCGCGGACGTGCGGACGACGAGCCGCAAATGGAATTTGCCGCTGCGCTGAGCGGCCTGGAACCTCCCCAACCGCGCCAGCACGAGCACGCGCAGCGAGCGGTCGCCGCTGTCAGCGAGGGCCAAGACTGCCTCTTGGCCGAGAACCTCTACAAGATTCCTTTCCTTGGCAAAGACAATGTCGCCAACGCCTTGATGAGGACAACGGTGGCGGCCAAGAATTGATCGTTCGTCCGTTGTTCGTCGTCCGAGGTCAAGAATTGATTCCTCGACCCGTTGCTCCATTGATTCATTGGAAGAAGACTGTCCGACCGCCTTCAATGATTCAATGGAGCAATCCCCGCACCTGTCAACTGACCGCGGGCAACGGACGTCTTTTGAACCCAAAATCCAAAATCAATAGGAAAAAAATCTCTTGGCCAAGGATCGTTGGACCGCCTCGCGCGCCATGCCGCCAATGTTGACCCAATGGCGGCCCTGCGATACGAATGAAGCCATTGAGTCATTGAAGAAAGGTCGAAAACTGCGAACTCAAAGCTGGAGGTAGAAAGAGTGATCAGTTTTCATTTTCAAGTTTCGAATTTCTGCGCGCCGTTAATCGCTCACCCGCTAAGCCTTGTCGGTATGAAGCAAGCGGCCGCCCGGACTTCCTCACCCCGCGCGAAACTCAGGTGAATCCCATCAGGCTGATGAAAAACGCTCCTGGGCGCTGTCATTCCGAGCGAAGCGAGGAATCTCGCCCTGAAGACGACGTGCTTACGAGATTCCGGGCCATTTTTTGATCAGCCTGCCATAGCTCGAGCAAACTATCCCCCTGGAAGGCTGGCAATTCTCTCATCCCACGCGGGAGTTTCCCGACTTTGACGCTCCGACACGGGTTGCCAAGGTCAGCCGCAGCGGTTACACAATTTTAAGGGGTTCTTTATGACTTCCTTATGTCCGGCTGACTATTCTGTGGTCGACTCCCATGAATCGCTACATGTCTGACTGGCAGCTTTTGAAGGCCGGCTTCGACGCGCCAAACGACGCGGCGGACAGCGAAAGAGATCGGGAGTTGGTGGTCAACGTGATCTTCACCACGGAAGCGGGCACGCTGGCCGCGCTGAAAGCCGCGGGCGACTTGGGATGCGACCTCAACGCGCGAATCAATCTTATCGTCGCGCACGCTGTACCGCTGGCGTTTCCGGTCGATCACCCTCCGGTGGCCGTGGACTTTACGGAGCGCCGCCTCAAGGCCCTTGCCGGCCTTGGAGCCCAGGGAGACCTGGAAACCAGCGTCATGTTGTATCTGTGCCGAGACAGGCAGCGGGCCTTGTTGCAGGCGCTGCCGCCGAGGTCGCTGGTTGTCATCGGAGAGAAAAGGCGTTGGTGGGGCTCAGAAACCACTCGCATTACAGAGTCGCTTGAGCGCAATGGCCACCGCGTCGTTTTCGTCCCTTATAGGTGATTGCAATGTTGGATTTGTTCTACATCGCGATTGCAGTCTTGTTCTTCGTTGGTTGCTGGGCCTTCACCAAGGCCTGCGACCGGCTGTGAGAAGCAGTGGCAGGTGACGAGTGACAAGCGATGAAAATGGCCTCTGGCTCGTCACTCGTCACTTGTCACTCGTCACTTCTCGGAGGATCCATGGATTACGTAATTGCCGGCGTTGCCGCGCTCTTTTTGTTCGGCTATTTGGTTTACGCACTTTTGCGCCCGGAGAAGTTTTGAGGAGGAGCCATGACCACGAATGGCCTCTTGAACATCGCGATCTATTTTCTGCTGCTGCTGGCTATCACCAAGCCACTCGGCCTCTTCATGGCGAAGCTGTTTGAGGGCGAGCGGACATTCCTCCATCCGATTCTCCGCCCGGTCGAGAAGCTGATTTACCGCCTTTGCGGAATCCGCGAGAGCGACGAACAGCGCTGGACGCAGTACACAGCCTCGCTGATTGCTTTCAGCCTGGTGAGTTTCTTGTTTGTGTATGTCATTCAGCGGCTCCAGGGAATTCTTCCTTTCAACCCCATGCACTTCGGCACGTCCCACACGCCCTCGTGGGCGACGCCGATGACGCCCGATCTGGCCTTCAACACGGCCGACAGTTTTCTAACCAACACAAATTGGCAGGCGTATAGCGGCGAGAATACGCTCAGCTACTTCGTGCAGATGGCGGCATTGACGGTGCAGAACTTTGTTTCTCCTGCCGTGGGCATCTGTGCCGCGCTAGTGTTCGTCCGCGGCTTCGCCCGGCACGAATCAAAAACCGTTGGCAATTTTTGGGTCGACCTGACCCGTGCAGTCCTTTACCTGTTTCTGCCCCTGGCGCTTCTGGGCGCGCTCGTTCTTGGCTCTCAGGGCGTCATTCAGAACTTGAAGTCCTACGATGTGGTTAAGACAGTCGAGGGCACGACACAGACGATCGCCCAAGGGCCGGTCGCTTCGCAACTCGCGATCAAAATGCTGGGCGACAATGGCGGCGGCTTCTTCAACGCGAACTCCGCACATCCCTTCGAGAACCCCACTCCCTTCTCGAATTTCGTGCAGATGCTGATGATTTTGGCCGTTTCGGCCGGTTTGACCTACATGTTTGGCAAGATGGTGCGCGACACGCGGCAGGGCTGGGCGATCTTTGCGGCCTGCAGCCTAATGTTTTTCATGGGAGTGTTTGTCGCGTATCCGCAGGAGCAAAAAGGGAATCCCATGGTCGCCGCGCTGGGCGTGCAAAATGCGGCGACCGCCACCCAGCCGGGCGGCAACATGGAAGGCAAGGAAGTGCGGTTCGGCAACACGGCTTCGGCGCTGTTTGCAACGGTCACCACGAACGCCAGTTGTGGCGCCATCAATAGTTGGCATGACAGCTTCACACCCCTCGGTGGCCTGGTTCCCATGTTGAATATCCAGACGGACGAGGTGATCTTTGGTGGCGCCGGCGCCGGTCTCTACGGCATCCTGCTCTACGCGATTGTGGCCGTGTTCATTGCCGGCCTGATGGTCGGCCGCACGCCAGAGTACATCGGCAAGAAGCTCGAATCCAAAGAAGTCAAGATGTCGATGGTGGCCATCATCGCGACCTCGCTGTGCATTCTGGGGTTCGCTGCCGTCACTTCAGTGGCCAAGCTCGATTGGGACCACAGCAAGTACTGGAATCCGGCGTCAGGCAATCCCAATCCCGCCCCGACTGCCAGCGTGCCGCCCACGGCTAATCTGACCAACAGCGGGCCTCATGGATTGAGTGAAATCCTGTATGCCTATTCGAGCGCTACTGAAAATAACGGCAGCGCGTTTGCCGGCCTCAACGCGAATACGCCTTACTACAACCTGACAACAGGCCTGGCCACACTGATTGGACGATTCTTCTTCATGATCCCATTGATCGCCGTGGGAGGCAGCTTGGCTGAGAAGAAGAAGATTCCTGCGACCGCGGGCACTTTTCCCACGCACGGGCCATTGTTTATAGGCCTGTTTGTGGGGACCGTCATCCTGATCGCCGTCTTGACGTTCTTTCCCGCTCTTGCGCTCGGCCCGATTGTCGAACACTTTCTGATGCACCAGGGCAAGCTTTTTTCTGCCTTGCCGGCATTGCACTTCCCCATTTGGAGTTAACCATGGCCACGATGATGATCAGCCCGCCTCCGGCTCTCGATGATGCGGTCACGCTGCTGCCGAAGAAACTGGTGCGCGCTCGCCCGCTCTTCGATCCCGAGATTGTGAAGCGGGCCACCAAAGAGTCCTTGAAGAAGCTTAACCCGGCCACACTGATCAAAAATCCGGTGATGTTTGTAGTCGAGGTCGGAGCGGCGATCACCACTGTCTTCCTAGTGCGGGACATGATCCTTGGTCGCCCCAGCATCGGGTTCCAGTTCCAGATTGCCCTCTGGCTTTGGTTCACCGTGGTGTTTGCCAATTTCGCCGAGGCCATGGCCGAGGCGCGCGGCAAGGCGCAAGCCGACACCTTGCGCAAGACCAAAACCGACTCGATGGCCAAGCTCGTCGATAGGAGCAACAAGATTGAAATCATCCCGGCCTCGAAGCTCCGCGCCGGAGACATTGTGATCGCGGAGGCCGGCGACATCATCCCCGGCGATGGTGAGATCATCGAAGGCATCGCGACCGTCGACGAGTCTGTCATCACCGGCGAAAGCGCTCCGGTGATCCGCGAGTCGGGAGGAGACCGCAGCGCCGTGACTGGCGGAACCAAGATCTTGTCGGACCAGATCAAAATCAAAATCACCTCCAACCCCGGCGAAACCTTCCTGGACCGCATGATTGCTTTGGTCGAGGGCGCCGAGCGGCAGAAAACGCCAAACGAGATCGCCCTGAACATATTGATCGCCGGCTTGACGCTCATCTTTCTGCTCGCCGTGGTGACGCTCGAGCCTTTCGCCGTCTACAGTGTCACATCAGCCGGAGCGGGCAGCGTTCCTTCCGTGGCGGTGCTGGTTTCACTGCTGGTTTGCTTGATTCCGACGACCATCGGTGGGCTGCTCTCCGCCATCGGCATTGCCGGCATGGACCGGGTGATGCAGCATAACGTGCTGGCCATGAGCGGCAAGGCCGTCGAAGCATCAGGCGATGTGAACACGTTGCTCCTCGACAAAACTGGCACCATCACGCTCGGCAACCGTCAGGCGGTAGAGTTCATTCCTGCCGACGGCGTGTCCGAAGCCGAATTGGCCGACGCCGCGCAGCTTTCGAGTCTGGCCGATGAAACGCCGGAAGGACGCTCGATCGTCGTCCTGGCCAAACAGAAATATGGTTTGCGAGGCCGCGAAGTTTCCGAGCTCGAAGCGCGCTTTATTCCCTTCTCCGCTTACACGCGCATGAGCGGCGTGGACTGGGACGGGCGTCGTTTGCGCAAGGGCGCGACGGACGCGATCACGACATTCGTGCGCGAGGAGGGCGGCGTTATCTCGGCGTCGTTCCGGGAAAAATCGGACGTTATCTCACGCTCCGGCGGCACGCCGCTCGCGGTCGCGGACGGTCCGCGTCTGCTGGGTCTTGTGCATCTGAAGGACATCGTGAAGGGCGGCATGCGCGAACGCCTGGCCCAGCTGCGCGCCATGGGCATCCGCTCCGTGATGATCACGGGCGACAATCCGCTCACCGCTGCCGCCATCGCTCACGAAGCGGGCGTGGACGATTTCCTCGCCCAGGCCACGCCCAAGGACAAGATGGATTACATCAAGAAAGAGCAGGGTCAGGGGCGCCTGGTCGCCATGACCGGCGACGGCACCAATGACGCGCCCGCGCTCGCGCAGGCCGACGTGGGACTCGCCATGAATACCGGTACTTCCGCCGCTAAAGAGGCGGGCAATATGGTGGACCTGGACAGCAATCCCACCAAGCTCGTCGACGTGGTCGCCATCGGCAAACAATTGCTCATCACGCGAGGCGCGCTGACTACTTTTTCCATCGCCAACGATGTGGCCAAATATTTCGCCATCATTCCGGCCATGTTTGCGACAACCTATCCCGCTCTCGAATATTTGAACATCATGCATTTGCACACGCCCCAGAGCGCGGTGCTAGCCGCGGTCATCTTCAACGCGCTGATCATCATCGCCCTCGTGCCGCTGGCTCTGCGTGGCGTGACATATCGGCCGCAGGGCGCGGCGAGTCTTTTGCGTCGCAATCTGATGATCTACGGTGTGGGGGGAATCATCGCGCCATTTCCCGGTATCTGGTTGATCGACCAATTGCTGGTGTGGATAAGGCTGGCGTGAAAAGGACAGTGGCATGTGGCATGTGACATGTGACAAGAAAGGATCTAGGATTTAGGATCTGGGATTTAGGTTGCAGCAGCCGCCACCGCAGTCCTAAATCCTGAATCCTAAATCCTGAATCCTTGCCAATTGCCACTGCGAATAGAGGGAACAACGATGTTGAAGCAACTCGGACCGTCGTTTCGAATGATGCTGATCTTCACGATTCTTACGGGACTCATTTATCCCGGGATCGTTACGGGCCTTTGCCAATTGCTGTTTCACGATAAAGCGAACGGCAGTCTTGTTACGGTGAACGGCCAAGTAGTGGGCTCGTCACTTATCGCGCAGGGTTTTGCGAAGCCTGAGTATTTTCAGCCGCGCCCCTCGGCGGCAGGCAACGGCTACGATGCAACCGCATCCGGCGGGTCGAATTATGGTCCCACCAATCAAAAGCTATTTGACCGCCTCAAATCTTCCATTGACGCTTTCCATAAGGATAACCCTGATTATCAGGGACCTCTTCCCGCTGATCTCGTCACCGCCTCGGCCAGCGGCCTCGATCCGGACTTGAGTCCAGCGGCCGCGGAAGCGCAAGCGGCACGCATCGCCAAGGCTCGGGGCACGTCGGTGCAACAGGTCGAGGAGCTCATCGCCAGCCACATTCAAGAACGCCAACTTGGTTTCCTCGGGGAACGGCGCGTGAATGCGCTGGAACTCAATCTCGCCCTGGACCGCGAAATCCCGCGGAAATAAGCTGACCGGTGCGGAGATCCAATAACAACTTCTGCCGTCGTCCCTCGTGGGTGCGCTCAGGCGATCGGTCGCCGGGGCATAGTAAATGTGCCAACATAAGGCCGTACAATAACATAAGAACATGATAAGCTAGCTCTTCTAGAACGTGAGAAGTGTACCCGAATGTAAACTATCTCATCGGTGGCCGGCCTCAGGCGAGTCGCCAAACGCAGGATGGGTGCCGCCCAGGGAACGAGAAGAATTCCTTGAAAGAGCCTCGAAAGCCGGAATTTATATGATTCTAAATCACGATAAACGCGAAACAACGGAAGCCTGAGACAGCAGAAGTCCTTTTTAATCAACAAATAGTTTTTGAAAAACAGGATTTTGAAAAAAGTATGGGAGTGCAAAGCGAAGCCGGAATGTATATGAAAACAAAGTGGAATTCTCAAAAACGAAGCCGAAATAGCCGGAATGTTGTAGAAAACAAATGGAGTTAATGAAAAAACGAAGCCGGAATGTGTATGAAAGCAAGGGGGAGTGGTTTTCAGCCGCAGTATTGGATCAGTTTGCTGCTTTAGCCCAGCCTTAGTTAACTACGTAATCAACAGATCGGGCCAGCCTCGGGCACCCGTGGACAGGCGCTGCCTTTGTCTGAGTTGTAATTCAGAGCCGCATCGCTTTCACTGTATCGGCTCGGGAATTTCCCGAATCCATAAGTTGCGAAACCGCACCGAATGGTTGTGGTCCTGAAGCATGAGCGGGAGCTTCTCCGGCGTAGGCTTATAGGGCGGTCGCTGCATGTGCTCGGTGGGGCCGGTGAGGACGACATGGTCTTCGACCAGCACACCGTTGTGCAGAACTGTGACGGTTGCGGGACGCGTGAGCTGACCTTCCTGATCGAATCGCGGGCCATGGAAAACGATGTCGTAGGTGGTCCACTGGCCGGGCGGCCGGCAAGCATTGACGATCGGTGGGTACTGGCCGTAAACGGCGGCGGTTTGGCCGTCCGGATAGGTCTTGCTCTGGTAAGAATCGAGTACCTGAATTTCATAGAGGCTGTGCAGAAAGACGCCACTGTTGCCGCGGTCCTGATCCTCACCGCGCGGCGGATAGGGCGGCATATACTCCACGTGCAACTGGCAGTCGCCGTAGCTCGCTTTGGTTCGGATGTTGCCGGTCTGAGGGACAACCTCGAAGTAGCCGTCGCCCACTTTCCATTTCGCCGGACCTCCGTTGATGCTTTCCCAATTGTCCAGATCTTTTCCGTTGAAGAGCACGATGGCATCGGAGGGCGGCGCACCGGCATGTTCCTGCGTGCTGCACTCGCCGGAGGTGATCACCGGCGGCTGGGGCCGATTGCGGTCATGAATCTTCCAGTGCGCCGGCGACTGGTCCGATTGCGCGATGACGCTGCGATTTGGGCCGAATGAAATGATGACCACTACCACCACTGCGGTCACGATAAGACTTGCCAGGGAAATCAGATGCTTTTGCATGGTCTTCCTCCACAGACTCTTTGCGCGACATTATCGCGGGCCTCGCTGCTCTGTCAATGTTTTCCGCGCTCCAACGGAGCCTTTTATTTGGTGCCAATCAGTGGACGACTCATGCGGCCACGGTTGATGCCGTGGAGCAACACGCTTCCACCTGGGCTCGCGTGCTTTCCTGAATGCTCCGGCGCTCCTACATTGCGGCCTTGGAAATTCAGGCTTGTTGCCAACAAGGTTGTTGCTTAGGAGTGTTGGCTTTCTCTTTTGGGGTTACGGGGGTGCCGAGCCTCAAGCGTGGGGCCGGGCGTGCGCCGCAAGCGACAGGGTGGAATTGGGAAAGGAGTCGCGCTGGGAAATCCCGAGCGTGGGGGCCTGATCGGCCGCGACCCGGCGCCTCCTCTCAGCCCATCGGTCACTAGGGCCGCTTGCGTGAGCTATTCGGGCTGCCCGCGGACGTCTCAAACACGAAGCTGTAATCAGGATTCCAAGCGGACGCCGTAGACGTACTTGTCATCGGCTCCGGTTCCGGCGCGAACAATGGTGGCCATCTTGGTGATCGGGTCAAGCGCGCCCGGGATTTGGAGTGTGACTCGAACCGTTTTACCCAACTCGTAGACCCGGGCACTCGAAAAGCAGAATCCGCTCTTCGAGATATTTTCCGAAGTCACCTCTTCTTCGACTCCGTCGCTCGCCGAGATATGCAACAGAACATGAACGTCGATCCGGCGTTCCTTGCGGCGCTCGTCTTGCTGGGCCTCGCCTTCTGGCTGAAAGAATTCCCCGGTCGCGGCCATCCAATCCCAAAAATCTTCCTGCTCGGTCTTATCAACCGCGGCTTGGGCGAAACTCCACTCGGTAACCTCGTTGCAGTTGTCGCACGATTCTCGGACTTTCCACGATTGGCTCAGCTCCTTGAACTTTTCAGGTGAGAGCTCGACCGACTTTTGAGCGTGGCAAGTTAAACATTCGATCTCGACCGTCACAGCGGCGCCGCTTTGTTTCCGTGATCCGTGACTCATTTCATTTTCCCAAGAATCTGGTCTGCTGGGTAACTTAGCTTGAGTGCGCGCGAAACGCAAGGCCGACTTTGTTCCCCGGGGCTCGTGCAGTTCGTCATCGACTGAAAAACCATAATGCTGACGCACTGAGGAGGTTGCGTCGCGCATTCACGAAAAGGCATTGCCAAAGTGTTTGTCTTGGGCATAGACTTGCCTCGTTCTCCATAAATACGCAGATAGGGACAACAAGGCGATGGAGCCCGACAAACGCCGTTCCGACCGGCTGCTGCTGACAATCCCTCTTCACGTGAGCGGCGTGGACCGACAGGGCAACGAATTCAAGGAAAACGCACGCACCATCACCCTGAATCGTCACGGGGCGCGAATCGCGTTGGCGCGCTTGCTGGTCGGCGGCCAGATCGTGCGGCTCACGAACCTGGTCATTCATCGAGAGGCGAATTTTCGCGTTGTAGGACCGATCACACCCTATTCGCCGAAGGGCGGGGAGTGGGGCGTGGAGTGCATCGACGGACAGAAGGATATCTGGGGTATCCAATTTCCACCTCCGCCCGCTGGACAACAAGCGGAGTCGGCAGCACTGCTCGAATGCCGGAGGTGTCACACCGTTGCCTTGATGCGAACTTCGCTGGTGGAAATCGAGGTTTTGGGGACTGCGGGCCTGCTCTCGAAACCCTGCGAAACCTGCAAGACTATCACCCTGTGGGGTCAGGCGGAGAAGCAAGTGGCAATGAATGCTCCTCCAGACGAAGCCGCCATGCTTGCGGCCGTCGGAGCACCTTCCGCGATGGCGCGCGGGATTGACTTGCGGCGACACCGGCGGGTAGCGTTGCAGCTTCCGGTCCTGATCCGAGACTATTCCGGCGACTTCGAAATTACCAAGAGCGAAAACGTCTCCAAGGGCGGTTTCTGCTTTGCCTCCGAGAAAAGCTTCCTCATTGGCGAAGGCGTAATGGTGGCCTGTCCTTACAGCGGCGCGAGCAACCAGAATCTGGAAGTGAGCGCCAAGATCGTTCGCCGGCAGAGCATCGAAGGGACGAATCGCAAGATCTACGGTGTGCGCTACGACAAACAGACTAGTTGAAGCCTCCCCCGCCTCACCTCGTGTGACGCATTCTCGCCCAGCTTCTCGCACCGCCGCTGTCATCGATGCTTCGCGCACACGTTGGCCTTGTTCGGCGGCGATGGGCGAGAGTGGCATTCCGTCAAGCGGCCCGTGCCAGCGATAGTCTGCCTGAAAAAGCGGCCTTCGCCAAGTCCTCGATTTCGCGCGCTGAGCGAGCGTGGTCAGGGTAGTTGACGACTTTGAGTTCGAACCCGAAAGCATGACGAGGGCTGGACACCTCCCTTAGCCCCTCCTCCAAACGCGTCGCCACTCGGTCTGCGTCATTGGCACTGACGCCAGGCAAAATCACGCCAAACACCCCATCCCGAAGACAGTAGATCGAATCTTCGCTCCGCAGCCGCCGGAGAATCGCTTTGACAGAGTCCCCATACGCTGTGGCCAACTCATTCTTGTCGAGGACGCTGCCCGGCGTCAGCGAAACCGCAATCAGCGATAAGGGTTGCATGCCTCTCACGGCACGGCGGAATTCCATGGAGAGCTGGTCCTGAAAATGCTCCAAATTAGGAAGTATGCCCAGGAGATCAACACTCGCCTGAAGCAGCAAGTTCCTGTTACGGGATTCCTCCGCCTTAAGCTGCCGTCGCAATTCCTGGAGAACCATCTGCCGGTCGGAAAGATAAGAAACCAACAAGGCCGAGATCACGCAGAATCCGAAGAAGAGTCTGCGCATCGTTGGTCCGCTGATGGCCACCGGCTCGGCAAAGGCTGATGGATATATCAGCAACGCGATCCCACTCGCCAGAATCACGATGCTGGCTACCGCCAGAACCCATAATTGCGCACTCCGGCGCTCGATCAGCAGAGGGTCTATTCGATCGAAGACGTGCATAGAATCGCCTCCAAAGGATTCGACGAACGTCGAGTGTATCAGTTCGTCTAACCATGTCATCGGCTGTGAGCAGGCGGAGCATGAGTCGAATTGCCGCCCCGACCCCAGAACGACTAGAATCAAATCTGCAGTGCGACTCTTTCGCGGGGGCACGTGCGAGCGCGAAGCGGAGAAGGGACTTTCATCATGGTGAACTTGTTTGGCCACTGGCGACGAGGATTCCATCGTGCAGGTCGGGCGGAGGGGCGCAGACACCCGGCGAAGCAAATGAGCGGCCGTCGGAGGCGAGTCATGTTCTGGAGCGTTCTCGGAGCGGCCGCTTACCTTGCTGTGGCCCTCTCACTGTTCGAGCAGTATGGACCTATTGCGGAGGCGCACACCCCACAGCCTCCTCCGTTGACGCGCGAGGCGCAGGAGCAGCTTCCCCCATCCGAAAATGAACCCGGCCCTCCCCTAACGCCGAAACAGAAGCAGGATCTCTTAAAGTCGAATTTCGAGAAACTGAAGAAGGACGCGGCCGATCTCGCCGCGCTGGCAAAATCGCTCCAACAAGAAATTGACACCTCGAACGAGAACGTTCTCTCCTTGAAGGTGGTGGACAAGGCCGAGAAAATTGAAAAGCTGGCGAGGAAAATCAAGACGGCGGCCAAAGGACAGTGATGAGGCGGCTTGATGCACGTCCGATGGCAGGTCGAACGTAGGGAGAGCCGCGTAGCCGTCACTGCGCCCTGACGCAGGTCAGTCAGCGGCGGCGCGCGGCGGTTCCTCAGCGTCTGCGCCCCCGCGAATCCGCATCGCGTAGAAGGAGCGGTAGACAAAGGTGATAGACACAGCGAAGAACGCCGCGGCCAGCAAGTGGGTCAACAGGGCGCCGCTGGTGGCCGTGAGCTGGACGGCCAGCGCCACTGCCAGCAGGCCGAAAAGTGTAGTGAACTTGATGATCGGGTTCAAAGCCACAGAAGAAGTGTCCTTGAGCGGATCGCCCACCGTGTCGCATATGACGGTGGCGTCGTGAAGAGGCGTACCCTTCTGCTTCAACTCCACCTCCACAATTTTCTTGGAGTTGTCATACGCCGCGCCCGTGTTGGCCATGAAGATCGCCTGGTACAGGCCGAAGGTGGCAATCGAGATCAGGTAGCCGATAAAGAAGAAGGGCTCCACAAAGGCAAAGGCCAGCGTGGCGAAGAAAACCGCGATGAAGATGTTCAGCATGCCCTTTTGCGCGTACTGGGTGCAGATCTCCACCACCCTCTTGCTGTCCCTGACGGAGGCCTTGTCCGCACTCTCCAAGTGAATATGCCGCTTGATGAACTCTACGGCGCGATAAGCGCCGGTGGTGACGGCCTGGGTGGAAGCACCGGTGAACCAATAAATCATCGCTCCGCCGGTGATCAGACCCAGCACAAAAGGCGCGTACAACAGTGACAGCTTGTCCGTATTCTCCGCCAAGCCATTGGTCAGCGCCATGATGATGGAGAAGATCATGGTCGTGGCACCGACCACTGCCGTGCCGATCAGCACCGGCTTGGCCGTTGCCTTAAACGTGTTCCCTGCGCCGTCATTAGCTTCCAGCAGGTCCTTGGCAACGTCGAATCTCGCGTCAACATTGAAGTCTTTCTTAAGCTCCTGCTTGATGTTGGGAACCTCCTCGATCTGCGAAAGCTCATAGATCGATTGCGCGTTGTCCGTTACCGGGCCGTAAGAATCGACTGCAATGGTCACGGGCCCCATCCCCAAAAAGCCGAAGGCCACCAAACCGAAAGCAAACACCGACGACGCCACCATCACGTTTCCCAGCCCGTGGCTGCTCACGGCAGAACCGATGGACATCAGCAGCACCATCGCCAGCCCCAGGTAGTAAGCGGAGAAGTTGCCGGCCACAAAACCGGAGAGGATGCCCAGCGACGCCCCGCCTTCCTGTGCCCCGGTCACCACCTCTTTCACGTGCCGCGACTCGGTGGAGGTGAACACTTTCACCAATTCCGGAATCAGGGCGCCAGCCAGCGTCCCGCAGGAGATGATGGTGGAGAGCTTCCACCACAGCGTGGTGTCGCCGCCCAGGCTGGGAATGATGAGCGCTGACACGACGTATGTCAGCGCGATCGAAACCGCCGAGGTGATCCAGACCAGCGAGGTGAGCGGCGCCTCGAAGTTGAACTTGTCCGAGTTGCCAAAGCGGATCTTGGCGATGAGCCCGTTGAGGAAATAGGCTCCCGAGCTCGACACCAGCATCATGATGCGCATGACGAAGATCCACACCAGCAACTGCACCTGGACCATGGGGTTCTTCACCGCCAACAGGATGAACGTGATCAGCGCGACGCCGGTCACGCCGTAAGTCTCGAACCCGTCGGCCGTCGGTCCCACCGAATCGCCGGCGTTGTCGCCCGTGCAGTCGGCGATCACGCCCGGGTTGCGCGCGTCGTCTTCCTTGATCTTGAAGACGATTTTCATCAGGTCGGAGCCGATGTCGGCAATCTTGGTGAAGATGCCGCCGGCGATGCGTAGCGCCGCGGCGCCCAGCGACTCGCCGATGGCGAATCCGATGAAGCACTGCCCGGCAAAGTCTCCCGGAATGAAGAGCAGGATGATGAGCATCATCAGCAGCTCCACCGAGATCAGCATCATGCCGATGCTCATGCCAGCCTCGAGCGGGATCTGGTAGAGGGGATACGGCTTGCCGCGCAGGCTGGCAAACGCGGTGCGGGAGTTGGCAAAGGTGTTCACGCGGATCCCGAACCACGCCACCCCGTAACTGCCGCAGATTCCGACCACGCTGAACAACAGGATGACGGCCACCCGCAACGCTTCATAGTGCAGGAGCACGGCGAAGTAAAGCACGATGACGGCGGCGATGAACACCCACAGCAGCGCCAGGAACTTGCCCTGCGTCACCAGGTACGTCTTGCAGGTTTCCCAAATCAACTGGGAAACGTCTCCCATGGCGCGATGGACGGGCAGGTTCTTCAAGTGGCTGTAAATGATCAGGCCGAAGAGAAGCCCGAAGACGCAGAACAGAATCCCGATCATCAGCAGCTTGTGGCCATCGACGCCAAGGAACTGGACCTGCGAGAGGTCCGGGAGCTTGAGACTGGCTTCGCCGCCCGCTCCCTCGCCGGGAGGCTTGGCGAATGCCTGGGCCGCGCCCAGCAACGTCACCACCATGCAGATGACGCCCAACGAAAGTGATTTCAATCTTCGTATACCCTTCAATGTCGATACTACGGCCCCATTGTCCATGAAAATTGCCTCCGACATCTTATTGCTCTCGTGACCCTACAGCCGGTTCGGCGGGCTCGCCGGCATTCTTTCATCGGAAGGATACACCCCTGAGATGAGCCAAAGAGCGTCTTCTAAAACTTTTGCTTATAGCATAGATAAAAAATCTTAGTCAAGCCTCGACTTAGGCGTGGTTGTGTCAAGCATTTGTCAGTTGAGCTCCGCGAGAATACAAGACTTCGAACCAAGTTGTTCCGCAGCGAGCGATCCAGAGGCGGAGCTTGAGGAGGCGGTGAGCGCCGCGTCGTGTCCAGCGCAT
>Ga0208038_1000186_pt1 | contig 61655 bp, 60 predicted proteins | sample June2015DPH_16_1_FD_184714 | JGI IMG/M metagenome (GOLD analysis project Ga0208038, IMG submission 184714) | Peatland microbial communities from SPRUCE experiment site at the Marcell Experimental Forest, Minnesota, USA - June2015DPH_16_100... | ecosystem: Environmental > Terrestrial > Soil >...
GTGTCACCTCCTAGACGGTAGACGCAACCTGCCGTCTAGGAAACACACTTAGCGAGTTAGCAAAAGAACCTACTGCCGATTCATCTGCAACCTAACGGTTGCAGTATTCTCGTCAAGTTTTAATAAACTCGGTGAAGACCTCGTTCTTTTCCCGTTTGGCTTTAAGCTTTGCCATTGCTTCTTCTTTGCTGTTGCCTTCAGAGAGCTTGACGCACCAGCTATTTCCTTCATCGCCAGTGATTATTGTTTTGCCAGTTTTCGTGTTCTCCCACACCCAGATTCGGTTTCCAATATGTTCCCCTTTGGGTTCATCCATGCATAGTCGCTTGATAATGCTCTCATCAGATACAATCCTGCCATTAAAGTAGAGCCCCATCTAATTACTACTCCTAATTTGGATAACCTCTCAGTCCAATTCGCTATCCTGCGTTTATAAACCTGATCATTAGTGTTCAAGTAAAGCAATAAAATTTGCATTTTTCATTTTATGGGTGGAAAAAACATAATCTTTATACTTCAGCGTTGAAAAACTGGATCAGGTGCTACAGTTTGCAAAAAAATATTTTGTTATGTTTCGCAGGTGAAGAGTATGCCAAAATGTCCTAATTGCAACCAAGATATTGACAAAGTGTACTTTAAAAGCGTGGACACTTACGAGGGCATGATATATCTTGATGGCAGGGGAAATATTGAGTTCGACGATGACCTCAAAGAACGAGTAAGTGAAGCTACATGCCCAAAATGCGGTGCCATAATAACTCCAAGCTTGGATGGACCATACGACCCACGGGTTGAAAAATTCTTGAGATGTGAAAAAGCGTGATTATCTTTTTTCCTCAATATATTGGGTTGAACCTGAAAGTCAAGATATTGTTTAAGGTGACTCTGTCATGAATTACCGGCGAGTATTTGCACAGTTCTTAATGCAAGAAGCTCCTGATGTTGCAGGGTATGTTGTGATTAAGACAAAACAAGCAGGTGCACATAGCTTTGTTGACGCCCAGGAATATGTGCAGAATATGTACTTCGAAGACCCCAATGGTTGTGTGCCAGCCAAGTATCTTGGTGAAGATGTGATGAATGATATTCACACAAAATTCTATTATCCACTGGCCTTTCTGGCGGGGTTCTTTCAAAAGATACATCCAGAACTGAAGAAGGATTCAGTGCTAATTACAATTGATCCAAGCTACGAATGCGCGACTAACTATATTATGAGCCTCTTTGAGCAAAAAGTAACATTACTTCAGGGCTCATGGAATGCTTGGAGCTTTTGGTTTAAAGATGAAGCTGATTTTGAAGATTGGGTGGATGACTGCTTAGAAGAGATGGAAGATTGTTTGCGGAATAAAAAAGAATAAGAGAATTTTTACGGTGCTCCTCCACAACTGAGGCTGTGGTTTCATCTTCAAGGTCTATAACATCGTTTCCAGTTGAAGTGTTTTTGAGCTAACAATCTCAACTATTTGAGTAAGCTGACCATCGAATTTTCTGTTTACATACTCTGCCACACCGCAATTGTTTTATAATCACAATCATAACAGAAATCACATGGGTTACAAGACATGTGCTATCTGTGGACGAAAAGTCTACGAAGGAGAGGGAATGTACTACGGAGGTCGCCTAATCCATCGAACCTGCAAGGGGATAGCCAAAATTCAGCGGTACAAGCTTAATGAGAAGTAAGTTCAAGAGGCAGTTATCGTGGAAAATCACAATCATAACAAAAATCACAAAATAAATCCTTTCTCGCCACAACACCCAGCCCAACCATTATGTTTTGCTGATAGGGCAGAGCAACTCCGTTACTTCAAGAAAACCGCAAGCAATTCAGCGGAACTGAATCCTCCAGCCCCACTAAACTATGCCATACTTGGAACATGGGGTCAAGGCAAGACATCCTTGATATACAAGCTCAGGCAAATTGCTCTTGAAGAGCTCCAAAATGAAATGCGGTGCGTCTGCATCTATTTTCCGCTCTCGCCTGAGCATTGCCAAAGCTGGAATACTTTCACTGAAAACTTTCTCGGAACAGTCAAATCAACAATCAAGGCTACAAAAAAAGTACTACCGAGAATCAAAAGCGAGATAGACAAATGGGAGATAAGCCTAAATTTGGGCGTTATTTCCGCCCAGAGAAATAACAACCAAAAGCAACCCAACCTAACTGATGCCTTACAAAAATTGTGGGAAGATCACCTTAAGCCTTCAGGAGTCCAGATAGCATTCATTATGCTAGATGACCTTCACTATTTTCCAATTAAAGCCAAGGACTCGTCATACCTCAACCTAAGAACTACCTTCCAAGAACTCGTCAACAGAAAATGCAATTATTCATTGGTGGTAACTGCCCAGTCACTTCTGTTCTCTGAAATAGCAGAGATAGCAGAACCAGTCGTTAGATTCTTTAAACGTTTTGATCTCAAACCATTCACATTTGAGGAGGCAAAGGAATCCATTGAGGTAAGGCTAAAAGTAGCAGGAAGCAAAACTCAAATTGATGACAAAGTGATCCAAGTGATAACGGAAAAGATGAATGGGCATCCTTACTTGATTATGTTTGCTATGTTCGAATTATTAATGCATACTAGTGAAGCCCAGACTATTGGATTAAAAGACCTCCAAAATGCTTGGCCTGCTATTGAGGAATCTCTTAGCGACACCATTTTCTCTCAAAAGTATCAAACGGCCTCAGAGAAGGAAAGGCAGCTAATGATTGCAATTGCTGAATCAGGAAAGGAATTTGTTTCTCCAGTTGATTTTAAAAACTTTGGTAGCGCAGCCGAGCTATTCTCAAGGCTTGAGAAAAAAGAACTATTACTACGACACGGCAGAGGGAAATATAATCTGTTTCACCCAATGTTTGCAGAGTTCTTAAAGGATCAATAGTTTTAAGTAAATAATAAGAATCACAATACAATCATAAGTAAGAATATTCTTACCATTAAATGGCGAAAGCATGGTGGAGGCGTCCACAACTAAAGTTTCCTCTAAAGGGCAAGTGGTTATCCCAGCAAACGTTCGCAAAGCAGCTAACCTCAAGAAAGGCGAGAAACTCCTAGCAATAGCCATTGATGACATGGTTGTTCTTAAAAAAATAATTGATAAATCCTTTGAAGAAACAATGAAGCCAGTATGGGCAAAAGTTAGGCAGATGGGTCTTTCGGAGAAAGACATAAACGCCCTCATCGACCAAGCAAGAGCCAAAAGCAGTTCTTGACACAAACGTTTGGATCTCAGTACTGCTCTGCGGCGGCAAACCCGCAGAAATCAGAAAAAAAATTATTGCTTTTTGGTTAATTCTTCAAGAATCTCTTTTGCTCGGTCCACCCGCACTTTTCGCTCCTTAACCATCCGTTCAGCAACCAAATCAACCAGTTCATCCTTTGCGCCTGCGGTAATTGCTATGTTTCTTGCGTGCAAAGACATGTGACCACGCTGAATCCCCTCATTCGCCAGCGCTCGCAAGGCGCCTAGATTTTGGGCTAAGCCGACAGCGGCTAAGACTTCAGCGAACTCGTTGGCTGATTTGACGCCTAAGATTTTCATGGCTATTCTTGCTATCGGATGGGTTTTTACTGCTCCGCCGATTAAGCCTACAGCCATCGGCAGCTCAATTACGCCTTCCAAGTCGCCGTTTCTGTTTTTTGTCCATTTTGATATGCTGGTGTATGATCCTTTTAACGCGGCATAAGCGTGAGCGCCAGCCTCAATTGCGCGGTGGTCATTTCCAGTTGCAAGAACCACAGCTATTATGCCGTTCATGGCGCCTTTGTTATGTGTTGCTGCGCGGTAAGGGTCAGCTTCTGCAAAAGCCGAGGCGTAAGCGATGCCGTCCACGGCTGCTTCTCCGCCCAGTGATTCCTTGGGCACGGTGCACCATGCTTTCGCTAATCGTTTAGTGGCTAAGTTGGAGATGATACGCAAATAAACGTGACCGCCCGTAAGCTGCTCAAGTAGCGGCGCCACTGCTTCAGCCATAGTGTTAACAGCGTTTGCGCCCATGGCATCTCGGCAATCAACGTACAACTCTACAATCAACATCTGCCCCATGGAGGTGTCGATGATTTTAGCGTCCAGGTCTTTTGCTCCGCCGCCGAAAGAGTTCAAAACTGGGTCTTGGTCATTTGCCTTCTTGAGAACATCAGCTTTAGCATCTATGACTTGCTTTTTAGCCGCTTTAGCGTCCTTGATGCCGACAACTTGGATTTGCCCAATCATAATTGGCGCTGTACTGCTAGTGTGGAATCCTCCGCCGTCGCGAACCATTTTAGCCGCGTAGCTGGCAGCGGCAATCACGCTTGGCTCTTCAGTAGCCATCGGAATCAAATAGTCTTTACCGTTAATTTGAAAGTTAACTGCGACGCCTAAGGGTTCAGGAAAAACGCCGATAACGTTTTCCACCATGTGGTCAACCAAATCAATGGGCAAAGACCCAGTGTCCTCAAGTAAACGGACTTCCTCATCGGTTAAGCCAGCAAAATCTTTAACGATTGCTAAACGCTCTTTCGGCGAAAGCTTATAGAAGCCTGAAATAACAGATGATTTGCTCATTCTCCTCATTCCTTTGCTCTCATGTAAGTTGACTGTAGTTTATTTTTCCGCTTTTAAGCTTTAACTTTCTTTACCCAAAACCTGATGCTACAGCGTAGTTTGCCCAGGAGTTCTCGGCATTGCCACTGCGGAAACGCCTAAGCGCTTGCGGATTTCCTTAGCCAAAACTGCGCCGTGACTCACCCGATAATTGTCTGTGATAACTTTTTTTGCTCTTGAACGCTTAACATACTCTATTAAACCGTCAAAATCTGAATGGTCACTTAACGCAACCAAATATTCCCTATCGCCAATCTGCCTGCAGGGGGAATTGAATTCCCAACCGCTAACACAGATACGCGCATTATTCAAGCCCACGTACCCGCGAGAATTCATGTGATAAAAGGCGACGCATGGAAGGTTCCCACCTAAAAGTTCACGCCCATCCATATCTGTAGAAAGCGACAAGCAACCCAGCTGCATACCGTGTTGCTCGCAAACTTTCGTAACCTCATAAACCCGCTGTGGCATGACAAACGGCACTGATACGTCAGCGTTTCTTAGTAGCTGCATGATTTCTTGCAGTTTGCCATGATATCCGAAAACGTAGACAGCGCCGCCGCGCAAGCGTTTTTCAATCATTGTAACTAAAAGTTCACGTACATCCACATCAAAAGAGCGCCTGCATGATGGACTCCCATAAGTTGCCTCAACAACCAAAACATCACATTCAACAACGGGTGTGTCATCAATCCTGAAGTCGCCAGAGTAAGCAACCCGTATTCCGCCAGCATCCTCAACCAGCACTTGCGCTGCACCCAAAATATGGTCTGCCTTAACAAGCGTAATCTGCTCTTCACCATACCTGACGGTTTTCCCGTACTCCAACGTCTCGATTACCGCGTCTCGAAGTTTCAACGAGTCGTCAAGTGCCTCCGCAAGGTCTCTGGTGGCCTTAGTCATCAAAACTTTTTCGCAGCACTTCAAGCTTTTTCGTAAACCGCCAAGATGGTCTGCGTGCGCATGAGTTACAATCCGCAAGGGCCTTGACTCGTCAAAAGCGTCGCAGGCAACGCTGTCACCTAACAGAACTGCGCCGTTTTTCGTTACCTGAGCCCTTGCAGACAAGTTTTAGTCCTTCTCGTCTATGCGGTTTTTTCGGCAAGCCACTCAATGAGTTGCCTTGGATTATCAGTTTCAATTGTTACTCGTATGGGGCCTAAGGGTGATTCCGCTGTTTCTTCAGAAAAAGAGATGTGCCCTGCAAACGCTACTTGCTTGTTTAAGCAAAAACTAATAGTGTTCCCTCTTATGCTGTGAAAGAGCGCTTTTCTGGCGGCATCACGAATCCTGTCAGTGCGCAGTATATTGCGTAGTTTAACAAGAGAATCCTGCCCTTTGGCTTCCGCCGTTAAGGTGCTTGCTTTGCCTGAAGGCTTGATTGTTATGGAAGCGTTGCCTAAAACGTTAGTTACAGCCGTTTTTACCTTATCTTCGCTTTCGGTTGGGTTAATTTCTGCTTCAACGTGAACAGTTACTTCAGCCATTTTTCCTCAATCCTCCGCAAAGTCTCCGCAACTTTAGGCTTAATCTCCTCAACACTATTATCGTTAACTATCATCTGCTCAGCCATTGCTATAACATTTCCCACGCCAACGCTAAGCTCCCGCATATCCCGGTCACGAAAAACTTCCCATCCGCTTGGGTCATCGCTTCGGCGGCGATTGAAAAGGCGGCTAAACCTTGTTTCAGGAGAAGCATGCACAGCGACAAGGCTGAACTTGGCAAAATGCGCTTTGAAAGCTTCAACTTCGTATAGGCTTCTTAAACCGTCAACGAGAACTTTAGTGCTTGCTTGTTCCTCTATTTTGGGAATGCATTTCTGAGCGACCACAGTGACTCCGCCGTCTGCCCGTAATTGAAGCATAACTTTCCCTACATTGTGAGGAGTTAAGTCCAAGCCACGCTTTACTGTTTCTTCTCTAATTACGTCGCCCATAACCACTATGGCGTAGCCTAGTTCGCGGGCGGTTTCAACAACCAAGGATTTGCCTGACCCAGGCATTCCTGCTAAACCAACAACTATCTTGTCAGCGTACATAACTTACCCTTTTTTAGTTCATATTAGCAAGCGTTTCCATTAAAAAGCATTTATGAAAGTTATGTGTTAAAAATACCTTGAAGGGACACGGATGTCAGAACAGATAAGAAGTTTCATTGCCTCTGACATGGAAAACGAGTCAGCGTGCTGGCTCGTCCCTAAATTAAAAGCTTATTTTGAAAGAGGGCCTCGAATCAAATAAGTTACGTCCAAGCTTAGGAGGTGAGTCCTAGCGGGACAAGATGAACGCGAGACCCTAGAAATCCTCTTCAGAAACGTAGACTTAAGCTTTGCCAAAAACATCGTGCTCAGTTGCTTCCACGCTAATTGTCTTGGAAGACCACCCAGAAACCCTCTAGGCGTCTTCAGGGCATTCATCGTTATGCGCATGAAAGCATCCGCAGCCTAAGAGAAATGATGCGGCTGACAAAAGAACTTAAAAAGCCATAAACCGATGTTTGCTTGGTTCAAGTTGTTTTATGTTTGATTCTCTTTTATTCGCTTTTTTGTTCCCTTCTTCCTTAACAATAGCACCGCAGTAACAACGGCTGCAAGGATTATCGCCACAGCGGCGGCTGTCAAATCTTTTGCACCTAACCCGCTAACGTTTATGGCTGAAGGCGGAGTCGGTGCATCAACAACTATCTGGGTTGCTGTGGAATTCACAACTGCCCCAGTGGCGTCAGTTACCTGCAGCATAAAGGTCCAGTTGCCAGCCGCTGTTGCGGTGGTGGTTGTGAAGTTGTAGCTGGGCAGGGTTGCGTTGTCAATAGTTGTGTAAGCAGTTGCGTTGGGGGCTTCAGCAAACCATTGGTAGGTGTACGGCGAGGTGCCGGTTGTCAACGGGGCAAGTGTTAGGACTGAGGTTTGTCCCTGCAGTATACTTGTGGAGGCGGCGGAGATCGTGGGTGATGTCAAGTTGGGGCAGTCCGATATGATAGCTATTTTGCCGCTGAGCGATAATGTTACGAAGAGTTCGCTTTTGCCAGAGTCATAGGCTATGGTGCCTGGGTTTGGTATGTGAGGTATTGTCGCGATTACGGTGTTGTTGGTGTCCGATATAACTGACACGTAACCGTCGGCAGTGGTGTAGTTGCTCACGCCAACGTAGATTTCGCCCTTCTCGGAGTCATAAGCTATGGCCGTGGCGTAGTATCCCACGGTCACATATGCCACTACCGAGTCTGTTGCGTCTGATATTACCGCAACTGTGTTATCGTTGAAGTCTGTGACGAATACTTCGCCTTTGCCTGAATCATACGCAAGGTTATACGGGTCAGTGCCCACGATTATGTTTGCGACTACCGTATTATTGCTGTCTGATATGACTGTAACTGAGTCGCTATTAGGGAGCCCAGTGTTGTCTGCTATGAATATTTCGCCCTTACCCGAATCGTAGATTAAGTCGGAGGGACAGTACGATACAGGTATTTTTGCAACTACGGTGTTGTTTATGTCCGATATAACCCAAACGGAGTAAGTTATGTTATTTGGTTGATAGTTTTCACAGCCCACGAATACCTCGTTCTTTCCGGAGTCGTAAGCCACTGCGCCTGGAGACCATCCCATAGGTATGGTTGCAACCACTTCGTTCGTGCTGTCTGAAATAACGTTGACAACGGAAGAGAAGACACTCTGAAATAGTTCATTCTTGCCCGAATCGTACGCCATGCCGCAAGAGATTTCGCTACCGGTGTTAATAGTTGTAACTACCTTGTTAGTGCTGTCAGATATAACAACAGTTTGGTCGCCAGAGTTTAAGAATATCTCGCCTTTGCCCGAATCATAAACTGGTCCGTAGCCTCCAAGGGTTATAGTTCCTGTGACTCCGATAGCACGCACTGGGCTACCTGCCACTGAAAAAGCGAACATTGATGCCAGTAGAATTATGACGATGAAGGCTGCCTTTTTAATGCCCATACTTTGGGGTGAGAAAGTTGTCATATATAGGCTTTATCGTCAAGCTTCCAAGCACGTGCTATAAAAATTTAGGGCAAGCCAGCGCGCTGCCGCGGCAGGTATTCTGCTAGGTTTTTTATAAATGCGCTATCTCAAAAGATTAGCTATTTTCCATAAACCTTTTAACCTTTTCAACGGGGATCATAAATTCAAATTGAACTCCTTGACCTGGTTGGCCATTCTCTTTCACCGTCCAACCGTAAACTTCACATATTTTGCGTATCAAGTACAACCCAAATCCGGTGCCTTTTCCAAAGCCCCTTTCGAATAAATGTCCCCTAAGATTCTTATCTAAGCCAACGCCGTCATCTTTAAAACATAATTTAACTGAGCCTTCACTAAGCTTTTGTGCAAATATACTGATAGTGCTTGTTTTTTCGCCATATTTCAATGAGTTGTCAATAAGATTGTAGAATACTTGTGTAAGTAAAGAATCCGCGATAACTTCAAACCCTGCGCATTTATTTTCAACTTTTACACCTTTAAGATCCGCGAAGAGAGAAAGCGCATTTTGAACCATTTTACCTATATCCACAGTAACTAATTCTTCAACGCCTATCATTTCATAAGTTTTCGCAAAATCAAAAATATCACAAATATTTTTAATGGAATCATCAATCTTGCTAAGATACTTCTCTAAGTTAGGCTCAATTTTACATTTTTTCCTAGCCAAATACAAGTTACCCGCAATTAAACCAAGTTTGTTTCTAACATCATGCCTGGTAAAACCACCTAACACCATAATCTTTTCATTTAATAATTCTGCAGTTGAAAGAGCACTAGCTAAAACATTCTGAACTATAATTAAGTTAGAAATATCTAGAAAAACCATAAAAAATCCAACTATTTTACCTTTTACTGCTAACGGCCCTCCCGATAAGCTAACATCAATAATAGAACCATCTCGTCTTTTTCGTTTTGTTCTAAAGGTTACCGGCCCTTTCGCAATCAGCCCCTCGATAATTCTTGACTCTTCTTCAAGCCCATCAGGAACAATAACATCCATAATTTTCTGGCCCTTGATATTTTCAAAAGTAAATTTAAAAAGCTCTGTGAAGCTACGGTTGACATCAGTCACACGGAAATTCTTATCCATGAAAACAATGGCTTCTGGATTATAAGCAAAAAGCGCCTTCAACCTCTGCTGGCTTTCCGCTAATAGTTGTTCTTGCCTTTTGCGTTCACTAACATCTCGAACAATGCTTACCCCAAACCATTGACCATTCTCAATGAAAGCAGAAAATGAAAGTTCAACTATTGTTGTTTTGCCCGAAGTATTCTTGAGGGCGAGCTCAACGGTCTTCCCAGTCATTAACAAGTTACCATCTGATAATTGCTTAAAGCCTTCATGCATATTTTGTTCATAGGTTGATGTGAATTGTTTGTTAAAATGCTCGTTTAATGCCTTCGTAATTTGATCCTTAGCATAATCTAACATATCTTTTGCTGATTTATTACTAAAAACAATTTCCCCACCATCGTTAAGAATTAAGATCGCATCGATAGAAGAATAAAAAATTGCCCTAAATCGCTTTTCGCTTTCCTTAAGCATCGCTTGAGCTCTAGTATACTGTGTCGCTTGAAGAATGCATGAAGCCAATTCAGCATAGGTTGCATCTAGGGCGCCACGTTTATCTATATACCTGAATGCGCCGGAATTTAACGCTTTTATCGCAACCTCATCTCGTCCCTTACCCGAAAATAATATGAAAGGCGTCGTAATTCCAGTAGTTTTTATCTCGTTCAAAAATTCTAAACCATTTTTCCCCTTCATCTGATAATCTGAAACTATAACATCAAATTTCTTGATCTTTAGCATTTCAAGTGCTTCTTGAACTGACTGAACTGATTCAACTTCAATATGAGCTTGCATCTCTAAGCATTGTTTTGCCATACTTAAGAAAGCGACATCATCATCAACATGCAATACCGAGATAGGATTGTAAGAAATCAATGCGATTTCAGGCTCTCTTAAAGCAGTTTTAACCATTATCTCGCCAATTTAGCAGTAACTTGCAATCCAAGCCTACGATTTCGTCTATAAAATGGTTTACGAATTGATACTCAAGCTTAGGAATAATTAGGTATGAAATAGATTAGTGATTAACAAGAAATAAAAATAATATCACTTAACTTAACCTAAAGGTGCCTGATATTGGAAAATATTCTAGTGGTAGACGATGACCAAAAAATGCAAGAAATGTTGATTGAAATCCTGACCGATAAAGGATACTCAGTTACATGCGTTGGGACGGGCAAGGAAGCTGTTGATGAAAGTTTTAAACAGCTCTTCAATTTAGCCTTTATAGATATTAATTTACCCGATATGAAAGGAACAGACCTGCTAAGCAAACTTAGAGAATCAGAGCCTGAGATGATAAAGATAATCATAACTGGGAACGCTACTTTAGATAATTCTATTGAAGCGACAAATAAAGGAATAGATGGTTATATTGTGAAACCATTTGACCCTAGAAAACTAACAAGTCTAATAGAGAGTAAGTTGAAAGAACAGCAAAAGAAAATACAATTTGATGAGAAAAAAGTAGCTGAATACATTGAGCTAAGATACAGCTGGATGGCAAATGCCAATCTTAAAAAATAATATGCCTAATTTAACTTTAATAGGATTTCTTCTTTCTCTCCCGTATGCACTATTGTAGCCTACTTCTATCCTCGCCATCCCTCTGGGTTTTGATACTTGAAGACGGGCGTTGATTCTTTGGCTTCCTCAACAGTTTTAATCATCTGGAAATACTCGTTTGTCTTCTCCGTAAGGATTTTTTTTATCATTTCCAGCATTTCCGCTATTTTTACAGGCTTCAATAGGTATCCGTCAGCCTTCTCGTTCACCGACTTTATTGCATTTTCAATTGAGGGATGACCTGTAATGATTATCTTAACCATTTTGGGCTGAATCTGTCTTAATATTTTGAGAAGGTCAATTCCTTTAATGTCAGGTAGCTCAATATCGATAAGGGCAACATCAAAGGACCCTTTTTTACATATTTTAATAGCTTGTTTACCGTTTTCTGCAACCTCAACTAAATATCCCGCATCAGTCAAGACTGTGGAAAACAAGTTTCTTGTTTCCTTATCATCGTCAATGACTAGCACATTAGATAACACAAACGGCGCCCCCAGCTTTTTTCAATTCAAATCGCACAGTATGAAATTCCAATATCCACCCTTGCGAATTAGCCGTATACACCAAGCTTACATTTCTACTATGCTCAAGGATATGTCTGGAAGGTATATCCAAGGCCACGGTTGGTTGAGAAGTTTCCTCACCCATTGATAGACCCGTGTCCAAATTAGCATGCATTTTGATCATGGATTATACAGAACATCGAGAATTATAAAAACTATGAAGCCAAAAATTGAATCCTCACACTATATTATCAATCAATCTTTAACATCGCACTTCTGGAAATTTTTCGGCCACAGCCACGACCACGACAATGTTTGCCACGCAAACTATTAGGCAAGGACAAATCCGCATGCAAACCACGCTGCTTTAATTTCCTTCTGATTCAATCAAAAAACCCCGCTATTGAGACAAAAAAAGAAAAAGGGAGGTACGCGGAACTGGTGACAGCTCCAACAGAAACGGCTGCATTAAAAGCATTTATGAAGGTTAAGTGTTAAAAATACTGAAGGAACACGCGATGTCTGAACAGATAAGAAGTTTCATTGCTTTCGACATGGAAAACGAGTCGGTACTGAATAGGCTCTCGGCGGTGCAGAAACTTCTGGTTGAAACTGGCGCAGACCTTAGACTTGTAGAGCCGCAAAACATTCACATAACCATGCGTTTTCTCGGCTCAATCAGCCCGGGCATGGTGGAGAAAGTTTACGAAGTAATGAAGAAAGTCAAGTTTACTCCGTTCAACACCCAACTTCGGGGTTTAGGAGTTTTCCCCAGCCTCAATTACCCAAGAGTTGTTTGGGCTGGATTGACCGAGGGTGTAGAACAACTCAAAAGTATTTTCAGCCAGCTAGAACCGCAGATACGCATATTAGGATTTGAGGCTGATGCTTACGGGTTCAACCCACACTTGACCATTGCACGGGTGAAATCCGGCGCAAACAAGCAGCGCCTAGCTGAGCTGGTAACAAAAAAAGCCGATTACGAGTTTGGCACAATCAGAGCCGACTGCCTTCGGCTTAAAAAAAGCCAGCTGTCACCTAAAGGTCCAACTTACTCAACGCTCAGAGAATATTGCCCAGCACAGGAGCAAAAATGATAGCCATGCAGGAAATCGAAGCAGTAACCAAGCAGGTTCTGGAGAAAATTACGCCTGGAAAAGAGGACCGTGCAAAAGTTGATGCTATAACCCGTGAGTTAGAGCAGAAAGTATCCTTGGCTTGCAAACAAGAAGGCGTTCCAGCGATTGTGCGTGTTGAAGGGTCAGTAGCTAAAGACACATGGCTTAAGGAAAACCCCGACATCGACGTTTTCATGCGCCTACCAACATCAATCCCGAGAAAAAACCTTGGTGACATCGGCTTAAAAATTGCTAAAAAAGCGGCTGGCGCTTATGAGCAGATTGAACGTTTCGCTGAGCATCCTTACCTAGAAATATTCGTTGAAGGCTACCGAGTGGACATTGTTCCTTGTTATGATGCCAAACCTGGCGAGTGGCAAAGCGCCACTGACAGAACACCGTACCACACAGACTACATTAAAAAACACTTAAGCACAAGCTTGCGCGGGGAGGTTCGGCTTCTTAAAAGGTTCATGCAAAGCATAGGCGTTTATGGGGCAGAAATAAAAGTCGGCGGATTCAGCGGTTACCTTTGCGAACTATTGATAATGAAGTACCGCTCGTTCTCTGAAACAATACGAGCCTTTGCACGATATAATAAACGAGTAGTAATAGACACCGAAAACTATTATGAAAACAGAGAAAACGAGCTTAGCCTACTCTTCCCTGAACCATTAGTAATCGTTGACCCCGTTGATAAAGGAAGAAACGTGGCTTCAGCTGTGCAGCCTCAGAAACTGTACAGTTTTGTTGGCGCAGCCAGAGCCTTCCTAAAAAAGCCTGAAGTAGCCTTCTTTTATCAGCCTAAAATTGAGGCTTTACCAGTTGCAAGCTTGAAAAGCCAGCTTGAGAACCGCGGCTCATCCATTGTATTTCTGGTTATAGACCAAGTGAGTGCTGTTCCAGACGTTTTATGGGGACAACTATACAGAACAAAGCGTTCACTACATAGACTATTAGAGCTAAACGATTACAAAATCCTAAAAGACACCGTTTGGAGCAACGAAAAAACCCTCAGCATTTTCACTTTTGAGCTTGAACAGCAAGTTTTGCCAAACATCAAAAAGCACCTTGGTCCACCGCTGGAACGAGAAGTGGAGTGCAAAAGTTTCCTCTCCAAATACGCTGATAACGAAAAAGTGATTTCTGGACCCCACATAGAGGACGGCAGATGGATAGTTATGGTGCCACGCAAAACAACCGATGTAGCTGCACTCTTAAAAGAGAAGCTTGTGGATGGAGGCAAAACTGCGGGCGTCGCTGAACTGATTGCACAATCAATCCGTAAAAACCTCAAGATTCTGGTTAACGCCGAAATAGGTGCAGTGTATGAAGAAAATGTTGATTTCGCTGAGTTCTTAACAGATTTTCTCTCTGGCAAACCGTTTTGGCTAAAAATCGAATAAAACCTTAAGCTATGTCATATGAAAAGTTCTGGAAACTTTACTAATTCTGATATGCTATATGTTGGTCTAAGAAGAGTTCTGTTTGCTTCGTCTATTCATATTTAAAATTGACCCACCTATTAAACATATAACTGAGCCTATTATCGTTAACTAAGGATTGTATTGGTTATTTGCTGTGCCTATTATCGGATTGTATGGGTTATTTAGAAAAATTAATTGAATTATTTGATAGATTAGGAGCGCAAAGCCAATTGCAAAAACAATTATACCCAATAATCTTTTGGAATTGGGTTTCATGTTTTCACCAATTTTGTTTATGTTTTGACCTTGCTTAAAAGATTTATAAACAGCCGAAAAAGGAAAGAAGGTTTTTGGGCTTATTGTTTAGGTTTTGTCCTTGCTTCTGAGGAGCACTACTACGAAAGCAACATTTACTATTAAGGAAAAGAAAAGGACTACCCATGGAACGTTAGAGATTAATGAGCTCAATCCCCTTTCATCTGTTGACACACGCATAATGTCGAAGAAGCCCACGTGACCTATGATGAAACCTTCACTTGCCAAAAGCACTAATTGGCTGGCGATAAAAAATAGAATACTCATTATGATGTTAAAAGTAAGAATAATAGCCGTAAATGCTTTGGAGACCATAGCGATACTTCAATCAGATATGTTTTCGCTGATTTTGTATTTGTTTTGACTTTGCTTAAAAGATTTTTCTATGCTATTCAGATTTAGAACTTATCTCTCTGTTTTCAGCTTACCGAGACCATTATAGCACCTTAATGTACTCTGGACTTCTTTGGTTTTTGAAAAGCGCTACTAAAGACGGGATAGGGTATCAATTTAGCAAGTGAATTTCTCTAGCAAAATTGAAAGTATAGGGGGAGAGGTAGGCTATTTGCTTGGTAATTTAACCAGTAAAAATAGGATTTTACTGCGTTACTGAATGATACCAGCTGATTATGTATTCAGGAAGATTCAGCCCTCTTTGACCAAGTCGTTCAGCCAACTTTACTGGAATTGGGCTTAAAACGTAGGCTGCTCGAGTGTAGAAGCGTCTTGGCGTCATTGGCTTGGCTTCTTCTGGCAGGATGATTTTTAAGTCTGCTTTCTTTGCTAGCGTTGAATCTGGTGAAGTTGTTATTGCAAATACGATTCCAGCGAACTTTTTAATTACGTCAGCCCAGATGATGACGGGTCTTGTTTCCCCTGAGTATGATAAGAGGATTTCGAGGTCGCCTGCTCTTGGATGCGGGGTATTTACGCCTCTTGTTATGTAGACGTTGTCGCCTAGGAAACTTTTGATGTGGAAAAGTCTTACGCCTGTCATTTTGGCGATTTCGTTTGCGGTGCCTTTTCCGCCGAGGAACACGTTTGTTCGTTTTTCAAGTATATCGACGAGTTGCGTGTAGGTTTCAGAGTTAACGTTGGAGTCTATCATATCGCCGATTTTTTCAAATTCTTCAGTGCAAAGCTGAAAGACATCATCAACTTCAAGGTTCCGAAAGACAGCTTCAATCATGCTGTTTAACAGTTCAAGTGTGCCTAACTCGAATATGTCGCCCATCATGCCTGTTTCGCTGTACTCAGTGCCTGGCTTGGATTTGCCGCGTCCCTTAAGCTCAACTACGTGACCATACTTACCAACTATTTCCCCCAAAGGCGACTCAAGAGTGGACGTTAAAAGACCCATTGAAAACCTGTTTGATTTCTTTTCTTCAATGTACTTGACTAAATCTTGAGCCATAACTAACGGGTCATCAGAATAACCGCTGCCAGAATTTATCAAAAGCAAGGTTTTCTTGTAACGCCTTCCAAGGTCAGCTGCTGCATCATACATGCTTTTGCCCGGAAAACCAGGATCATCAGGAGTTAAAACAACCTTGTTTCTCCAGCCGACTTGGCTAAGTGCAATTTGGCTCAAGGCAGCATTCAACGAGTAGAGCGATCTGCCTGATCCTCCGCAGACTACGCAGTCAGCCGCTTTCAGTTCATTAAATAACAGTGAAAGTTCTTTTCGTTTAATGCTTAAAATGTTTTCCTGAATTTTGTTGACGTATCCGATGCTGCTGATTTTGCTTTTGATGACAACGGCACCTTCAGTTCAAAAGATGATTTAATGAATCTCTATATTATCCTTGCGCTTGCTAGTCTGTAAAAACGCCAAATATTCAATTAACTGCTTAACTGCTGACGCTTTTTAACAAGGTTTCTCAACGGTTCCGCTAAATGTTTATATCAAAAGAAACCCTCCCGCAAGAAAGTTTGTGAGAAATAAATGTCATCTCAAACAGGCGCTGAAAAATTCCAGTTTCTCGTTGATTAGCGATGGATAATGGTGCTGCCGACGCCAAAATCATCCCGCAAACACGCTGGAATTCAGGTTAGCTTTCCGTTTGCGAAAAATCCCGAATCGTTTGCATTACTCCTCATAGATTGAGGGGCTAGCTACTGCTGCTAATGCTATTTTAGCTATATTTCCACGATGGCACTTGGGCGGGTCCAAGTCAACAGTTCAGTATTTCAATTCTACTTTAGCTCGATTTCAATGTGGGCGAATGACACATCAGGGCTGTGGGGTAATACATTTCAATTCTACTTTAGCTCGATTTCAACTCAAACACAATATTACCTAACAGTTACATCTTCTTAATTTCAATTCTACTTTAGCTCGATTTCAACAGGGCGCTATTTAACCTTGTTTTAACTATCAATCAATGGAATTTAAGCTTTTATGAGCGCCGTAAAAGTCAGGGTGCGATGGCGTGTTTGATTTATAGGTGCTGACTAGAACATGGTTGTTACTTCGCTTTTTTCAGTACCTAAAACTTCTTTGGTGTCCCAGTTCTTGTCAGGTGTTTCGTAGGGGAAATGATGGAGTTCTTTTCCTTTTATATAGCTTGTTTAAGCACACCTTTATTTTTTCCACTTCGCATTCTTTAAGCTCGCCTTCAAGCGCGGAATTCTGCACACAGTTTAGGTATTGCTTTAGTTACTTTCGCACTTTATCTATTCTTTCAATAGTTATACAGGCTACGATTATACGGAAGGGATTAAAAAATGGGCGTTGCTTGGGCTATCTGACTAAAGTTTGCAGAATTGGCAGATGAAGTCATTTGCTTAGTTCCACTGTGACTTTTCCTGCTCCTTTGCTTTTTTGTCCGCCTAGGACTGTTATGTTTCTTAGCGCAGGAATCAAGAGTTTGTTAATCAATAAAAGTTGCGCTTCTTCAGTAGGTTTCGATGCAATCCCATCCAGCCACATATCGATTTTTGCCCCTCCGATTTCACGTGCCCTTCCTAGTACAAAAGTTCCCTGTTTTGACACAATTTCAAGTGACCCGTTGAATACGGTTTTAGGTTTCACTTGTTCTCCTTTAAGAATTGCGCCTATAGCTGCTGTTCCAGTTTTTCTGTCTATCCTTATGCTAGTCTGGTCAATTATGTGTTCCCCAACTTTAGGCAAAAAATTGGGGATTCTCAGTAATCCCATCAAGCCTCCAGCACCAAAAAAATAGCAAACTGGACATACGCCAATATCTTTGTTTAGAATCATCTCGTCTTCTTCGACCTTAATATCACAATGTTTTTGACGATAACCGATATTGATTAGCTGCTGTTCTGCTATTGAGGGTCTTGGTGCAGGAATGCATGGTCTTAGGCAATCATCATTTCTTAAACCTAAGAGTCTTTTTAATTCGTCTTTATCCTTGATTAACCATTGCTCTAACTGATATCTAAATGCTCCCTTAAAGCTTGAGGCAGGTATTACAGGCTCTCCATCAATAGAAAAAACTTGCGCTTTCTTTTCTGTAAGAGGGGAAGGGCTACCACCAATATGGAGAAATGATCCCTCTTGAACCGAAATGCTAATTGGGATTTGGAAAATAGTTATAATTCCTTGCTGTTTGCTTTGAGGTAAGGCTTTAAAATCTTCAATACTATTCATCTTTTATCACCTCCACCAATTCAGTCAACGAATTCAGCTTCCTAACAAAGAAGGCTATTTCAACTACATCAATATTCAAGTTATATAACTCCTTTACATACTCAAAGACTCTGGCTAAAGCACGTTTTTGATCCATATTCGCCTTGTTTATTTGGTGAAAAAAGAATTGCTCAACTATTGGTTTTGTGTGATTTTCGATTACCGTTCCGTAATCTTCCATGTTGGGTAGTCTGCATTCAAATAATCCAAAACAATCAAACAAATCAAATAGCAAGGATAAAAGATTAGGTTTAGTTTCAAATGCATTTTTGAGAGATAAGCCAAGTGGTAGTAATGTTTCGATTTGGACCTTTCGCCAATGTTGTGAGCAACTTGCCTCAGCATGAAGATTTTGTAGCCGCTTGTCGATCAGACAATTGAATGTTGACTTATCACGTTTCTCAAAAGCCAAACTCAGTTTTTTCCAATCCTCTTTTTGGAATAATAGAATGTTTTCTCTTTGAGTTCGGTCATAAGGAGGGGCAAATACATCTGTATCATTTAATATACGCTTCATTATGTCATGCAAAATTCCAGAACTAGAAATCATATTGATACTCTCCATCTATCATAATTTCTGGTCCTTCGATTATACTTCTTTCGAATAAGCTTCTCTTGTAAACTCCAGTTATCTTGTTTGTGGGACAAAACAAGTATCCATAAGACGCTTTAATAATTCTTCTGATTTCAAAAGCATTTGCTTCTTCTTCAAGCATTCGACCCTTTAAATAACCAATTTTTAATTTTATTGCAACTTCTTCAATGAATTTAATGCCACATCTTCCAAAGCCTTTACTTTTTAAAGCTCCAATCGAAATAATGGAGGGCATGGAGTTCATAAGTAATTCAGCGGGTTCATTTTTTATTATGTAAATATCTGCCAAAACTTGAGGAAAACCAGTTTTTGGCCTAAGATATTCTGCGGTTATTGGCAGTTTAGATGTGTTCACTGCCTTATCAAATGGTGAATAGGTAAAAAACGCCTTTTCATATAACTTATTGTTGAAAAACCCGATAGCGAAAATGTTTTCCAGACCGAACTGCTCTTTGAAAGCACCTTTAAGAGTGGAGGTCGGTATTGTTTCCAAGCAAGGACGGAAAGTACCGGCTTTTACTCGCTCGCCTATTGCTACCGCCTGTGTGCTTAACTGAAAATGCATTAAGACTTTGTTGTCATTCAAAATTCTTCCTCCATCGTTAATTCGTAAAAGTTAAGTATTTGCTCTGGAGTTAGTCCTTCTTTAAGGAATTCCAACAAGATTGGGAACTTTCTACGGTTATTTCTTTCATAAACTTCAAGTTGAATCATTGTTTCCTCATTCAAACTTGCTTTTATCTGTTTTAGACGGTGTAAGAAATGATTAAAATTGGCTTTAGGTTCTCCAATTCCCTCTTTAAGACTTTTGTACTGCGAGGCTTTGAGCGTCAACCTTCCCGAAGGCTGCTGTTGAATGTCAACTAATCCCATTGGTTTGGATAGAAAGCGCCAATGCTTTTGGTAGGGGTATTTTACTGATGCAAAACTGATGGCAAGTCTAATAGGCGAATTATCATTTGTACATTTTGGAAAAATTTGATTCATGCAATCAAAAAATGTGTCAATGACGGCTAGAATTATTTTGCCTGAATCCACCTTAAATATTCCAAATTCGTCAAATTCATCAATAGGATATAGAAAAGTTTCTTTATTGAAGATTAGATCGCCTGTTTTATTCTTTAACGTGTATATTTTCTCTTTGAATAGACGTAACAAAGTTTTATAATCCTTTATGAAGTCTATTCGCACGGCGAGTGGTCTGAAGCATTCCTTAAGTTCAGTTTTGCAGTAGCTCTGAACACCCCTCATCATCGGAGAGTCATTAACGTATTCTTCAAACAGTCGACGGAGCAGTTTCTCTATTTGGTCTTGTTCCAGTGTAATTTTCATCCATGCTGCCTTTCCTTCCCACTTAGCGTACTCAACTGCCGGTTCTCCCATATCACGAGTTTCGGTGCATACAGGACATAAACATTCTCGGACCTGCCCCTTCATTCTCTCTTTGCCTTCTCGAATTTGGCAAGAGTCACAGATATCTGGTCCCAGTTCTGGTGGAAGCTCACCATTCAATGTTTTTTCATAAACCTTCAGATGCCTGCTTGTTTGCGGCAAGGAATGAAATAAGCGGTAGGCTCTTTCGAAAGAAGAGGTCAACAGATTGAGATCTGCTTCCATTTCTATATAATCAAGAATCAGGCCTTTCTCCACAAAAGGTCTCATTAGTTTCGTTATCGACAGTTCTTCATTTTTAGGAATAAACAAGCACATAAAATCGTTAGTGAAGAACAGAATGTAATCTTTGGTGTTTTCATTCTTCGCAAAGTCTCTAATTTGTTTCTCTCTTATCTTTAAAACATTAAGGTCTTGAAGTCTGATAAGAGATTGGGAGAAGTTAATATGACAGAATATTAATCTGAATATCCATTTTCCTTCTTCTTTATCTATGTCTCTGTGCCCGCATGCCTCTTTGATGCTATTTATCGCTTGACCATTGTTAATCAATACGTATTGGCTATTTTGTAATCGAAGTTCTGAGTGCTTCTTAAAAACACGAAAGATTTTACCAGATAGTTCAAGATGGGTATAAAGCGAGACAGTATTGCCGGGTGGACTCTTGTCTTCAGGTGTCAAATCAAGATTTTCCTTAAAATCATCTAGAAAGTTCTGGTAGGCAACGCATGAATCGATATACTGGAACATACATCTAAGGCTTGGAATATCCTTGAAAGCCGCCCAGTATTTTCCTTTTTTCTGATAATATTCAGGATTCCAAAGTTTGTAAACGCCTTCGCCGGCTTGTCCTTTGTGGATTTGCCGTGTTATTGAAGCTGAGATACCGTCAGCCATCTTTGTCAGAAGAATGTCTGCACGAATTTGAGGATCAGGAATAAGCCGAATTGCCTCGGAAGAGTTCAATAAATCCCTGTCGGCATGGTTCAGAATATCCTCTTCTGCATATTGTAAGTACCAACTTGGTGAAGAGGGTTTTTGAATTCCGAATAACGTAAAATCAAAATCATAGAATGCATGACCCTTAATTTTGATACCGGGACAGACTTTTTTAAGGGCCTCCTTATCGGCCAATTTTCCAATGTCATGTAGTTCAGATATGAAGGTATCAGATCGCATATTTTATAATCTATTACTTTATTTATAAGTTTAACAAATGGTTTTGCGCTACTTTTAATTTCTATCTCCAAGCTTTTTTGCCATTTGTTTTTGGAGTTACAGTTATCGGAAACTAACGTTTATTATGCTTAGTGACTAGCCTCATTTCGACGATCTTTCACAACGGATTACTTCGCTCACGATTTTGTAAGGTTCATGAATCCATATCCTATGCTGTTTAGTTCACCCAACCCGACATCAAGAGCAAATTGCAAGAACTTCCGTTTGTCGTTATCAATACTATTAAAGGAAAAACGCCAAACAGTCCCAAAAATTTTGATTTCTGACCCATCAAGAACCAGATGGTTGCAGACTTGTTTTTGGAAGGTGAACTGTTCGAAGATTGGGAACGCTTCCACTCTTGTGCCATAGTATTGGTTATATTTTTTAAACAGGCTGTCTTCTACTTGCCGAACGAATGTTTCTAAATGGTATTGTTTGCGCCAGTAAACGTACTCGTAATCCTGAGGTGGCACAATGCCGTAACGGGCATAGTTGGCTTTGGGTATCCTAACTACAATGGGTGTGCCTGCCGCCAAAACACATGAGCCGCCGATCTTGGGCGCTAAAACAGAAGTGTTTTCCACGGAAAACGACATCTCACCAATGTTTACTCGTTCCTTGTCATGTTGAAGCTTCTCTAACCCGCCAGCAACCACACCGATCAAGCCTTCGTCAGGAGAAGATACCAAAAAATGACGCATGTCGCCCTCATGCATGTCTACGCTGGGGAAAATGTTGGAGAAACAGAAAAACTTGTAGCCCCGCTTGTCATGCAAATCGCCGTAGGTAGAGCTGCGCAGTAGTTCGTAAATGAAGCCTTGCATTTTGTGATGGTATATCAAGTCGTAAACACAATTGGCTTTAGCCTTAAGCTCAACGAGCACACGCATAAAACAAATCTTTCAAAGCTTTATCCTATTAAAAATTGCGTGACCCCAAGACCACCAAGCTTCCCAAAAACACAAAAACAAAACCTAAGCAAACACTAAACCAAACAACCCGCCAAAAAAACATATCAACCAAACCACACCCGCGTCATCCAAAAGTCGCAACTTACACTGCACACAAAATCGCAACTTAAAAATTAAACCAAAACCTAAAAAAGCAACCACAAAAAAATAGAAAGCGAAGCCAAATGAAAATTCTGTTAGATGAAATGTACGCTGGCTTAAAAGAATACTTTGAAACCTTAGGTTACGAAGTTTTAACCGCTCAGGAAGCGGGTTTAAAAAGTGCTAAAGACAGAGACATCGTGGAATACGCGGGCAAACACAATTTAATCCTTGTAACACAGGATCAAAAGCCGGCTGAGCTGGCTGAATTAACCGGTGTCAAATGCGTTTTTATTTCCAATCTGATGATTGCTAAATTAGTTGATGAAAAAATCAAACAGCTACTGCTTTAGATGCGGATGTTTCGCAAGTACTTATTCCACAAGTAGGCTGCAGCATAACCAGCCACTATGCCGGTAGCTGGACCCATGAATAATACAAGCGCATCTAGCATGGTGCTTCTTTGAATAAATAAGCCAGCCCACTCTTTCGCAAAGGGAATAAAGTGTGGAAAAAGAGCAAACGCTGAATAACTAATTAAGCCAATCAGCATTGTGCTAAAAGCCATCGCAGCCATTAGCCTATTGCGGTTTACGCGTTCGGGGGAAGCGGTGATTCTGAAAATAAACAGGAAGCCATCGACTAAAACGCCGAAGAGAAAGGTAAACAAAAAGGTAAATGGACCCAAAGCGGGACTTCCCAGCGCGGTTAATAGACCCCCAACTGCTCCTACGGAGGAGGCGCCTGCTTTAATGAATAATCCGCTTAACGCAAGAAGAACCGCTTGAACCACTATTAAGACGTAGTTTATTGGGGGCGGCAAAAAAACGTTGACGACAAAAATAATTGACCCGAAAAGTGCAGTAATGAATAATCGTTTAGTCTTCTGCGTCAAATAGCCCCCTTTGATATAGCAGTTCACGCTACTGTCTAAAAAGTTTAATGTACAATAGTAAATGTTTGAGTCTTGTTAAGACTTTGGTGCTTGGACATTGATTTACTTTAAACAGAAAGGCATAAATTGGCAAGATACAATATTTAATAAACATCTTATATTTGACTTATAAGTGTGAAAAGGGGATAAGGTAAAATTGAGCACTCACGCAGAAGATTTGAAACTCCGCTTAATGACAATCGAACTGTTGAGAACAGCGAAATATAAGCGGAATATTACTTACCGGGAATTAGCCTCAAAAACCGATTTACCAGTCACCGTTTTAAGCCGCTACGCAAAAGGGCATGTGTTGCCGAACACTGTAAGAGCCAAGCAATTATGGCGAGTTTTAAACAAGATTGTTGGTTTAGAAGCAGAATTGCGCAGCAGAATAAAATTTGACGAAGCCGGCTATTTTGATAATACTGAAATTGTCGGCGACTACAACATTCTTCAGCAAGCGGCAAACCATGCACTTGCAAATTTTGCTGGAAAACGAGTTACAAAAGTTTTAACAGCAGCCGTTGACGGCATTCCCTTAGCCACCATGGTTGCCAATGCGCTAGGAGTAAACCTTATCGTTGCAAAGCGCAACAAGGAAGTCGGCGTTAAAGCCTTCCTAGACGAAACGTACATTTTAGGGAGAGATTCAGGCGTAACCGTTACACTCTACATTCCTAAAGAAGCAATCAAAAAACGCGACAGCGTACTAATTGTAGATGACATGATTAAAAGCGGCGAAACACAAGAAGCACTCGTAACCCTTGTCAAGAAGTCGAAAGCTGAAGTTTCAGGCATTTTCTCGCTTATCGCCGTCGGAGAGGAATGGAAGAAACGGCTAAAATCAGGCGAAGATTCCCCAGTGGAAGTTGTTACTTACCTAAAATCGCCCTTTGACCACTCTGCTTAAGCTCAAGCTTGGGCTAACATTTTTCTTTTCAGTTTCCCAATTTATTCAGTATGAAGTGAAGCCCAAATGAAAATAGACCATATCACCATCCTCGTCAAAGACCAAGATGAGGCAACAAAGTTTTATGTTGAAAAGCTTGGATTCAAGAAACAAGAAGACACCGTTTTTTGGGGAGACATGCGGTGGGTTACTGTTTCACCGTTAGACCAACCGGACCTTGAATTAACTTTTATTAAAGCAGACACCGAGGACAAGCTTAAAGCGTTGGGAAAGCAGGCGGGAGACCACGTGTTTCTTACATTAGAGACTGACAATTGCCGCAGAGACTACGATGCAATGAAAGTTAAAGGAGTAAGATTCTTTGGAGAGCCAACTGAGCAGCCTTATGGCGTTGAAGTTGTTTTTGAAGACCTTTACGGCAACCTATTCGACTTGATTCAACGAAACAAGCAGTGATTTCCGAAATCTTAAACAGAACCGTTCCCAACTAAGCATTACACAACCAGTTCGAGGCACATGAAAATGCGGATGATACAGTGGCGCAATGGAGTGGTCATTACGCTTGACCAAACCAAACTACCCCTCCAAGAAGTCACCTTAGAAATCAAAACAGTTGAGCAAATGGCTGAAGCCATAAAAACCCTACGTGTCAGAGGCGCCCCACTGCTGGGCGCGGCGGCAGCCTTTGGCGTTGCACTGGCAGCTTACCATTCAAAAGCCAATAGCAAAGAAAAGCTGTTAGCTGAGCTTGAGGATGCGGGTGCAATTATTAAGTGTCAACGTCCAACAGCGGTGAACCTGTTTTGGGGTGTAGACCGCGTCCTAAACACAGCCAGAGGTTTTTCAGGAAACGTGGAAGAACTGAAACAGGCAGTAATCGAAGAAGCGCAGAAAATTGCGGATGAAGACGCGGCGCAGAATCATGCAATAGGCAAAAACGGCTCAGCACTCATAGAGGACGGCGACACCATTTTAACCCATTGCAACGCAGGCGAGTTGGCAACCGTTGAGTATGGAACCGCTTTAGGCGTTATCCGCGCGGCTTGGGAGCAAGGCAAAAAAATCAAAGTCATCGCTGACGAAACCCGTCCACTGCTGCAGGGTGCTAGGCTTACGGTTTATGAGCTTAAGCGCGATGGGATACCTGTTACTTTGATAACGGATAACATGGCAGGTTACGTCATGCATAAGGGGCTTGTTGACAAAGTTATTGTTGGCGCCGACCGCATCGTCCAAGACGCTGTAGTTAACAAGATCGGCACGTTTTCAGTGGCAGTCCTAGCGCATGAGCATCATATACCGTTTTATGTCGCAGCGCCAAAATCCACCTTCGACTTAGCACACAAAACATCAGACGTTATCATTGAAGAGCGCAAACCCGAAGAAGTCACGCACATCGGTTCCCATCAAATCGCTCCCGACGGCGTCAACGTTATGAACCCAGCCTTCGACATTACTCCACTAAAATACGTGTCAGCAATCATATGCGAGACTCAAGTTTACTACAATAAAGATTTTAGTAAGTTCAAGGATGAAGGAAAAAGAGCAAAATGAGCGAATCCAAAAAGGCGCAGCCTCCAGAATTCAGAACCAACGGCACACTTGCACAGAAAGGGGTTGTGGTAGGTGACCAAAGTAGCATTGACGCGCTTACTTCACGGGGATATGGCACGTTAGAGAACAAGGTTTTCACGCTTACATTTTTTGAAGCATTGTACCTTGTGGATAAGAGCATGCTTGAAGTCAAAGACGAAAACGGCAAAGCAGTGGATTTCCAAAGCCTTCTGCACTGTTATGAGGCTGTTAATGAGAATGCGTGGGTCAGCTACATTGTTTACCGTGACCTAAGAAGCCGCGGCTACGTTGCACGGGAAGGATTCGGCGCAGGAATTGACTTTCGAATTTATGAGAGAGGCGCATACGGCAAGGACACCGCACCTTACTTGGTGTTGAGCACTCAAGAAGGAAAACCCTTAGGCATAGACGAGTTAGCAGACGCCTTGCAGCAGTGTCAAAGCCAAAAGAAAGAGTTAATCCTTGCAGTTATGAACCGCCGAGGCGAAATTGTTTACTACTCCGTGTCACAGTTAACGTTCAAATAATCTGGCGCAAGATATGTCAAATCAAGGTTATAATTGGAATGCTCAAGACTACGCCAAAAACTCAGCAAACCAGTTCCAATGGGCAAAAGAGCTAATTCCCAAACTAAAACTCCAAGGAAACGAAACATTACTCGACATTGGTTGTGGCGACGGAAAAATCACCGTGGAACTAGCGCGGTACCTACCTAATGGAAGAGTAGTCGGCGTTGACAGCTCCGCTGAAATGATACGCTTGGCACAGCACAATTTCCCAAGCAAAGATTACCCGAACCTGTCTTTTCATGTGATGAATGCGAAGAAACTAACTTTCCACTCAGAGTTTGACAGGGCATTTTCTAATGCTGCACTGCATTGGATTGTTGACCAGAAAACCGTGCTGAATGGCGTCAAAAGAAGCTTAAAGTCGGGCGGCAGGCTACTGTTTCAGATGGCTGGAAAAGGCAACGCCAAAGACATACTCAGCATTATAAACAAGCTGGCGGCAGTGAAGCCGTGGAAGGGATTTTTCAGCACCATGACGTTCCCCTACGGCTTCTACGACACAGAAGAATACAAAGCGTTCCTACAATCAGCAGATTTGGTGCAATTGCGGGTTGAGCTTTTTCCTAAGGACATGAAGTTTAAGGGTGCAGAAGGCTTAGCCGGGTGGGTACGGACCACATGGCTGCCTTTTACAGACAAACTTCCAATTGAACTTAGACCAAAATTCGTTGAACTAATCGTAAACCGCTACCTAAAAGAGCACCCTGCAGATGCCGAGGGCACGGTTCACGTTGGAATGATGCGCATAGAAGTAGAAGCATACAAGCCGTGAGAAGGAATTAAAAAGACCCTCTAAGATATACAAGCAATCACTTTAAGTCGAACTCTTCGGCAAAGTCTTTTACCTTATCTCTGAATTTGTTTATTTTTGAGCTATTGGGTCTTTGAAAGTTATGTTGGTGTTTTTCCATGTTATTTTTTGTATTTTTAGGAGGGGGTTGTCATGAGTGTACATGATTGGTATTTTGTTTGCTATGAAGTTGGCTATGATGAGGGCGTCTCTTCCGTCAAGGTTATGCTTAACTGAAAGGTTTAGGGCAATAAGCGTGGTCTTTTGTGTTTGGTTAAAAAACTCAATATACGGATACCTAATCAGCGCAATGAGCCTTCTTGCGGCTTCTTCAGGGGTCCACTCTAAATAAAAAACAAGTGTATGATAAGCTTCATGCAGAACGGTCGGGTTTAAGGCAACAATATTCTCTGATGACAGGCTGATTAACAAGTCCTTGACTTGTTCATGTTCAGGATAGGCTGGTTCAAGAGCATAACAGAGAATGTTGGTGTCTACCCCAGTTATCACTTGACTGTTCTCCATACGGACTTCATTTCTTCTGGAGTTGCAAGCTTGGGCTTGCCTTTTCGCTTTGGTTCAGAAGTGATTAATTTTATAAACTCTTCTCGAAAATCCTCCTGCTTACCTGGAACTATGAGATAGCCTTTGGGGGTTTTTTTAAGGGTGGCGGTGTCTCCGATTTCTTCTCTTATTTCCGCTGGGATGCAGATTCTGCCTTTTGAGTCTATTTTGACGGTAAATTGTTCTTGCTCTTCCATCTTTCCCACCAATACTGAGTGGGATAAACACCCATTTAAAACTTCCTAAAAAACAGCACATTCAGTTTTTAATGAGTAGTCTGTTTGAATGGTTCTTAGGTTTATCTGTTTTGTCCTGCCTATCTCTCCTGATTTAAGCGCAAACACTGGCTTAGCGGTGAGCGAGAGTTTAAAAGAATAATTGCACCATCTTAAGCAAAGGAGAAAACGCTATGCCCTCTTTCCAAACTGTTCGCGGGATGAGAGATCTGCTCGGTGAAGAAGCGCAAGCCTTCACATACATAATAAGCAAAGCCCGTGAAACCGCGGCGCTTTACGGTTACAAAGAAGTCATAACGCCAGTGGTTGAGCCGCTTGAGCTTTTAAGCGCTAAATCTGGTGAGGAGATTCGTCAGCGCATGTTCATTTTCAAAGACCTCGGCGACCGACAAGTGGCACTGCGTCCAGAATTTACCGCTTCAATCGCGCGCTTAGCAACTACAACCCTGAAAAATGAACCGAAGCCGCTGAGGTTGTTTTCTGTGGGCAGCGTTTACCGTTATGACGAGCCGCAGCGTGGGCGATATAGGGAGTTTTGGCAATCAAACTTTGAATTAATGGGCTCAGGCAGGCCAGAAGCAGACGCAGAAATCGTATTGCTAACCAACAGTTTAATGAAAGCGTTGGGTTTGCAGGACTACGCCTTCAAAATAGGTCAAATAGGCGTAATACGCGGCATCCTCAGCCAAGAAGGCGCAGACGAAAAAACTCAAAACGCAATCCTACAACGGATGGATAAGAAAGAGTATGAGGAAGCTTTCAAGCTGGCGCCGACAGATCGATGCCGCAGTATGCTTGAAGGATTACTCAAGCTGAAAGGCGATGACTGTTTTGAAACGGTTGAGAAAATAAAAAGTTACGTGGCTGGTTACGGGAAGGCTAAGGCTGCCGCAGAAAACCTCGGCGACGTGCTTAAGCTTGTGGTGGAGAGCGGGTGCCCTGTGCAGGTTGTTGAGCCCGCCTTCGCCAGGGGCTTAGAGTATTACACAGGCATGATTTTTGAAGTGTACATTCCGCAACTGGACATTGCACTTGGCGGCGGAGGCAGATACGATAAGCTTATCGAATTGTTCGGCGGTGAACCCACGCCAGCAGTTGGTTGTGCACACGGGATTGACCGCGTTGCGCTTGCATTGCAAACCCAGAAAGCAACACTTGCAGGTAAAGTTGGGAAAAGGGTTCTTGTTCTTGCAACGAATAATTCCTTGAAGGTTGAGGCATTAAAAATTGCTCAAACGCTCAGAAGCTCAGGCGTTACTGTTGAGTTTGAAATTATGGGCCGCAAGATGGCTAAAGCTTTGGAGGATGCTGACAAGCGACAAGCCGATTATGCAGTGATTGTCGGCGAGCGCGAGCTCAAAGAGGGCGCTGTGATGCTGAGGAATTTAGCTAAACGGGAACAAACAATCGTTCCCCTTAAAGAACTGGCTGAAAAAATTAAAAGCTAGGCATTTAGCTCATTATGCTTGCTCTTTTACCATAGAAGAGCGCTGTTTCATGTTGAAAGTGCGGGCATTATTTCTATGTTGAACTATGTTGAATCATATTTGAAGCCTATTAGAAGCATCTAGTAGACCGGGAGGGTCTATTGAACACACACAAATATCTTAACACAAAAAGCCGACAGCTAAAACACATACAGAAGTCAAAAATAAAGAAAAGAAATAAAGCCCTTAAGCTTAGAGTCGTTTGATGTAGCGGTTGACTTCCCACTCGGTTACTTGCGTTTTGTAGAGGTCCCATTCTCTGCGTTTTTCACGCAGAAAATTTAGAAATGCGGTTTCGCCCAGTGTTTCACGCATCAAATCGCTGGTCTCAAGCTCATCAAGTGCTTCTTGTAATGATTCCGGCAGTGAGACAATGTTTCGTTCTTTGCGCTCTTCATAGGTCATCTGGTAAACGTTTAACTCCACTGGTTCGCCTGGGTCAATCCTGTTCTTGATACCATCCAAACCAGCCGCGAGAAGCACTGCAAATTGCAGATATGGGTTTCCTGCGCCGTCTGGACAGCGGATTTCGCATCTGGCAGCGTTTTTCCTTCCGCCAAAGTTTGGCACACGGATAAGCGGTGAGCGGTTTTTGTGCGCCCAAGCAAGATACACGGGTGCTTCGTAGCCGGGAACTAATCGTTTGAAACTGTTTGGCCAAGAATCAAGAATCGCGCACATTTTGCGTCCGTGAGCCAGTTGCCCCCCGATGAAGTTTCTTGCTAAGTCTGATAGGTACCCGTTCTTTTCGTCATCTGCGTAAAATAGGTTTTGCGTCACGTTTTTGTTCCAGAGGCTTTGGTGAGTGTGCATTCCTGAACCATTTATGCCCGGAAAGGGTTTAGGCATGTACGTGGTGACGTAACCGTTTCTTGCCCCAACTACTTTTCCGCACATTTTCATAGTAATGGTTCTATCAGCTGTTTTTAATGCCTCATCATATTTGAAATCAATTTCGTTTTGTCCCAATGCAACTTCATGATGCGAAATTTCTATTTCTATACCGAAGGCTTCAGCAGTATCAGCTATTTCCCGTCTCAAATCATCTGTTAAGTCGCCAGGATGAAAATCGAAGTAGCCTGCCATATCTATTGGTGTTGGCAAGCCGCCAGTTTCGCTTTCTTTTACTATGAAAAATTCTAATTCTGGAGCGCACATGAACGTGTAGCCTGCTTTGGACGCTTTTTCAATGGCTCGCTCAAGAACGTACCGTGGGTCCCCTTCAAAACGCTTGTTTTGTGGAGTGTAAATGTCGCAGAGCAACCTCGCAGAAGATTTTTCTTTCGGTCGCCAAGGCAGAACCGCGAAGGTTGTCGGGTCAGGGTATAGCACCATGTCTGATTCTTCAATTGGCCTGTAGCCTGTTATGGAGGACCCGTCGAAAGATTGGCCGTTTTCAAATATTGACTCAATGTTTTTTGAGCTTACAGCTAAATTCTTTAACATGCCGTTTATGTCTGTGAATTGAAGTCTGATGAATTTAATTTCTTGTTCGCGTATTTCTTGAATTACTTTTGTTACGCTCTCTTTCCAAGCGGCATCTTTGAAGTTTCTCATTTATTCTTTTCACCTGTTATTTAGCGTTTGATTAACTGTTTATTTAATAGGTGTTTAAGCATAAATATATTTAACGTTTAACGGGATACTTATGTGGAAAATGTTTAATTGTTTAAATTTAGGAATTGATAAAATTTTCATAATTAACCACAATTTGCTCCAATCTCGAATCCCCACACCCACCCACTCCCCTTCAGTCCATCTTAAGGACTGTGGCCCATTTTTAAGATAGAACAGTTTCAACTTGAAAAAGCAATGATTTAAAAGGAAAGAAGATATAAACAGAGGATAACTGGCGAAGAAAAATGGTTAACTGGAGAATCATAAACAAATTTGCCTTGGTGTCTGGCATAGTATTCATAGTGTTTACGGTGTTAGCCGGATTCATAAATTACGAAATAGATAAGTTATTATATTCGTCAGCTGCTCCTGCGAGCTTCATTGATTATACCATCTTGGCAGCAATGTTGCCGTTCCTAGTTTTCGCTGTTCTCTCATTTGTAGTGGTAGCCCTTAGCTCACGCGCAATAAAATCAGAAGCCGAAAAAGAACCAGAAGCACAAGAAAAGGAAATACAAGAAACAAAAACACAGCCCGAACCAGAGGACGTCTTCACAGAGACATCAACCTAAACCTTTTTACTTCTTTTGCCCTTCTTTAGAAAAAGAGACTTTTTAAAAACAATAATTTTTTAAAACTAACCATTAGGAACAAGCGTTATTTATAAATGGATTTGATGAGATTCATCGCTTTAGAGAACAATCCAAACTTTCTTCAGTTTAGAAAACCTTTGCTCTATTTTAATGCAAGTTTAAATGCAGAAAGAAAGAGAAGAAGTAAAAATACTTCAACTTAGTAGTCTAGGTACTTCATTATTTCCCAAGGCGAAACGTACAGGCAGTACTGGTTCCAATCGTTTGTTTTCAGTTCAATGAATGCGTCGAAAACGTGGGTGCCAAGGGTGTCTTTTATGACTTCGTCGCTTTCCATTTCATCTAATGCGCCTTTGAGTGTCGTTGGGAGTTCTGTTATGCCTAGCTCTTTGCGTTTTGATTTGCTGAGTTTGTAAACGTCTTCGTCAACTGGATCGCCTGGATCAATCTTCTTTTTGACTCCGTCAAAGCCAGCCATCATGATGCATGCGAATGCTAGGTATGGGTTGCATGATGGATCTACACCTCGGTATTCAACACGTTTTTGTGCTGCATGTGAAGGACCTTTATAGTACATAGGAATGCGTGCGAGTGCAGACCTGTTAGCTCTGGACCACATGACGTATATTGGAGCTTCGAAGCCTGGTACAAGTCGTTTGTAACTGCTGACAGTTGGACAACACACCGCAGTTAAGGCTTTAGCGTGGGCAAGTACGCCTCCAACGTAGTATCTGCCGGTTTGGCTGAGTTCTGCGTAGTCATCTTCTCCGTCATACATTGCGTTTTTGCCGTCCTTCCATATGCTTGAGTGGACGTGCATACCGCTTGCGTTGTCTAGATAGATTGGTTTCGGCATGAATGTGGCGATTAAACCGTGTTTTTTCGCGATGTTTTTGGCGACAAACTTGTAGTATATTGCTCTGTCAGCTGTGTCAAGGAGTTCTCCGTATTTATAGTCGATTTCTACTTGTCCGACTGTGGCTACTTCATGGTGATGCTTCTCAATTGTTAATCCAAAGTTGTCTTCAAGCACCTGCGAAACTTCATTTCTGTATTCGACAGTTGTGTCTTCAGGCGGGGTTCGATAGTAAGCTTCTTTAGGTCTTAGGACGAAGCCACCAGGGGTTATTTCCTGGGAATTAGGCAGAACGCGTGGTGCACCCCATGAATCTCCTTCGCCGCCTTTGGGACTGACCCATAGGTCCCATGTTAACTTAGTTGGATCGATTGAGGAGAAGACGAAGTGTTCAAGTTCAGGAGCGAAAATTCCAGTGTACCCCATGTCCTTTGCTGCTTTTATAGCTCTTTTTGCCACGTAGCCTCTTGGGCAGACAACAGAGGGTTCTTTTCCGCCGAAAGCATCCAAAGCGTCGCCTAGTACGATTGCGCTTTTTTGAGCTTCATCAGTAACCCAGGGCATAACTGCGAGTGTCTTTGCGTCCGGCATAAAAATCATGTCTGATTCTTCAATTGACTTGAAGCCGCGCACTGAGGATCCGTCGAAGCCTACGCCTTCTGTAAAGGCTGCACCGCTCAAGTATTCTCTTGCAGGCACAACCATGTCTTGAAGTATACCTCGAACATCGACAAATGCCGAATGCACCCATCGAATATTATTTGCTTTGAGAGTTTCTATTGCTTTCTTTACTTGTTCATCCATGACTTTCACCATATTAAATCATATGTTTTAGAAACCACTTAAAACGTAAACATATATAAGTTTATCCCTAAATTGTTTGAATAAACGTTCACTATGCAAAACGGATTTCTAAGGCAATCAAGCTAATTTAAAAATTAGATGCGTTTACACAAACTGAAGATTTATTGAATGCGGAAAAGCTAGAACTTGCCTCTTGCTTCTCTTCGCAGAAAATCTCCAATATCTAGCACGTTTTTAACCGCAACTTTACTGTCTGACTCATTTAAACTATCCATTATCGTGCCAAAGCCAAGACATTCACCGAACTCATTAAGCACCAAAGCAGCATCACCCTTACGCTTAGACCCCATCACCTTCACTATTCCCGTTCGAAAAACATCTCTTCCGCAAATGAAAAGCCAAGCCGCCTTCTGATCAACCACAATCTTATTCGCTGCTACATCAACAAGCATATTCAACAGGTTGAAGCTTGGAAAGAAAACGCCATTCTTGCCCACTTTGCCAAGGTACAAGCCAGCAAAATAAAAGTCGCCTTGCAACATTCTTTTTAGGCGAGGATTCAAGAGATAATAACGTTGACCTTTTTCAACGATTAATTCTGGATTGAAGGCGATTTTGCTGCCGAAACGAGAAGAAAAAACTTCAAACGGCTTCATTGAAACCCAACCTTTTTTAGTTTGCATACAAAGAAACCCTGAGTTTCCCCTGGCCAGATTCTTTTGCAATTTGCCACTTGAAGGTCAAGTTTTCTGCCAAAAACCTCAGTCAACCCATTCACACCAATACAATCAACTTTCTGAATCTTTAATCCCAAGTTTTTGATTGCCCAATCCATGTTTAATTCGTCTTCCTCAGGCTCCAAAGAACAGGTAGAATAAACCATTTCACCAGCTTCAGCTAAGCACTTTGTGGCTTCAGCTAGAATTTCCCGTTGCACCTTCGAGTTCCGCTCTATGTCGGCGAGTGTTCTTCGGTTGAACCATTCTTTGTCAGAAGCGAAGTTGCCTGAGCAAGGAACATCCAAAAGTACGCGGTCAAACGTGCGGTTGAGCTTCGAGACTTGGCGCGCATCTATATTGTAGATGACTGTGTTGCTGATGTGGCAGCGCTCTAAATGATTTGCCATCACGGCTAACCGCTGCTTACTTATGTCTAATGCTGTTATGGCACTGCTGTTCTCCATGAGGTCGGCAAGTTGAACGGTTTTTCCTCCTGGCGCTGCACATGCATCAAGCGCTGTTTTGCTTTTCAAGGCGGTGAAAAGCGTGGCTGGAATTTGCGCGGCTGCTTCCTGAATAGAGTAGAAACCAAGCAGGTATTCGGCTGTGGCGCCAGCTGAAACCTTTGATTTCGCTATCCAATACCCCTCTGGCAAAAAGGGTATTTTCTCAAGCGCAACGCCTAAACTATGGAGCCTTTCTGGGAGGTTTTTGCCTTTAGCGTTTTTTTGGTTTATCCGTATTGATTGCCTGAGCTCGGTTTCCTTAAATTTCCAGCCAAGTTCTGCGTAGCGATCTATGAAAAATTGTTTGCCAGACATTAAATCTACATTGCCGCTGACCTAATAAAAACCTTTCAAGGAATACACAAAAAGGCGGGCGGGGAAGGATTAGCAACCCGTGTTGATGGCGCCACCGCCAGCGCCCAAAAAAAAAGTCGCAACCCCAAAAAATTCAAACCCTAAACCAGAAAAGCAACCTAAAACGCAAGGAGCCACGGCGGAAAGACGCAACTTTGACCAACCCTGTCAGCCCCAGCCCTGCAGGAGTACAAGCAAACATTAACTTCTGGCTATTGAATGGGCTCTCGCCATCCGACGGAAAAAGCGTTGCGATAGGGATAAAAAGCTTCAACTTCACCCCCCGCAACTTAGCCGTATTTAGCAACAATTCGCTCAAGTCAGAAAAAAGATGAGTTTATAGGTTCACCATCGCATTAGTATTCCACATGTGGTTGGTATGGCTGAAAACGAGGCAATGGTAGAAAGAATTTCCAAAGTCTTAGGAGTTCCGCCGAAGGAACTTGTAAAAAAGGGATTAGAAGAGCTGCTTCAGGCGCAGTTAAGGGCTTGTTTTGCTGAAATAGCTGAAATAAAGAATAGGTACGACGTTAAAAGTGCTTCAGAGCTTGAGGGGAAAATTGCTAAAGGAAGCGTCCAGGAGCACCCAGCTTGGGAAGACTTGATCCTATTAGAAAACTTGGAGGAACGCGCCAAGAAGATTAAAAAAGAGTCAGTGGCTCTCAAGCATGCCTAGCGATTCTTTGGAAGAGTTGTTCAATCGGATTATTGACCTCGTTCTTGCGCAATTTTCAGACATAGTTGTTGACGTTCAACTTCGTTTTAGTCCTTCAGGCTCAGTTGAAAGGCTGCGAATTTTCCTGATTGATGAGACTTTTATTGATGTCTGGCTATCATCGTCTGGAAAATACTCTTACCATTGGGAACAAAGACACGTTAGGGGTCTAATACATCGCCATGATAACGCTCCGCACAGCAAATGGAAAAAGATCAAAACGTTTCCTAAACACTTTCACGATGGCACAGAGGACAACGTCAAGGAAAGCAGTGTTCCCGATGATCCTGCAGAAGCCATAAACTACTTTCTAAGCTTCGCAAGAAAAATCCTAAAAAAACAAAACGCCAAATAACGTGGTCTCATCACGCTCGGGTCGCTTACCGCGTCGATCAGCACCCCAGCTACAACACCCACCCACAACCTCAAGAGCGAAAGCCGCAACCCGCAAAAACGTTCAAGCCTCCCAAATTGGAAAAACAAAACCCCAGCAAAACCGAACTGCCGCCAAAAAAACCGCCGCGCCCGAAACCGACAGTAACTTCAGCATGGAGTCAACATGGAAAGTCGCAGCTGACCGAACCGAAAGTCGCAACCCGCAAAAGCCTTCAAGCCCCAAACCAGAAAAGCAACCCAAAACACAAAAAGCCACCCCTCAAAAATCGCAACTTTCACCAAAACAAAAGTCGCAACAAAAAAATTTAAACAAAAACAAAAAAACCATAAACCCAAAAACAGCGAAACTCAACCAGAAACCAAACAGACAGCACCCAACTTCGTTTAAGTGTGGTCATGCAGCTTAAGTGCTTCAACACTGGTTTTAGTGAATTTTCTGCTGAAGAACTTTCTGATTTCCTCTGCGAAAACAACGATTACAGCCAGTGACACTAGAAACGCCCAGTTACTTAGGGAGAGCGCTGTTGTTGTGAAGATGTGTTGCATTACTGGGACGTAGATGAGTAGTGAGAGGATTCCGATTTGTGCTGTGATGCCGAAGATTATCCACTTGTTGGTTTTTAAGCTTGTTTTGAAGATTGATTGCTTGCTGGTTCGACATGCTAAGACGTTGCCTGCTTGAGCTACTACTATGCCAGCGAAAGTCATAGTTACACCCTTGGCGTAAACTCCACTAGTGTAAAATGAACTTGTAGTGGTTAATGCCATTCCGAAGTGCCATCCACCCACAGCCCAAGCGTTAAGACACCCAATCATAGCTCCTGTGGCAATGATGACTCCTATGAACACTGATCGTAGCAGAACTTTACGGGTAAACAGTCTCTCCTTAATGCTTCTGGGTGGCTCCTGCATGATCCCTGCTTCAGGAGGTTCACGGCTTAAAGCCAATGAAGGAATAACGTCAATGGCAAGGTCAATGGCTAACACTTGCGGTACAAGCAGCGGCAAAGGGATGCCTAACACGGCGTACAGTATGAAAGGAATCAGTTCAGCCCAGTTATGCGAAAACACATAAACAATAAACTTGCGGATATTTTCATAAATTGCACGGCCAGACTCAATAGCTTTCACAATGGACGCAAAACTATCATTGAGCAAAACAATGTCGGCGGCTTCACGAGCAACATCAGTGCCTGACGCACCCATAGCAACGCCTATGTCCGCTTCCTTAAGCGAAGGTGCATCGTTTGCTCCGTCACCAGTTACTGCGACGATTTCTCCGTTCTTTTTGAGCACTTTAACTATGCGAAGTTTCTGTTCAGGTGAGACACGAGCAAAAATCACGTTGCCTTTCCGCACTTCATCTATGATTGCTTGGTCGCTTAAATCTTCTAAGTCCACGCCGCGAATAATCTGGCAACATTGCTGCTCGACAATTCCAACTTCTTGAGCAATAGCCTGCGCAGTCGGACCATAATCCCCCGTGATTATGACGGTTTTCACTCCTGCTTGCTTTGCCTCCAAAACGGCATCTTTAACTTCTGTTCGTGGAGGATCACGCATTGCAGCCAAGCCGACGAAAATTAGGTCTTTTTCTGCTTCGTCTTTGTTGTATATGCTTTTGGGGATTTCCTTGTATGCTACAGCTATGACTCGCAAGCCTTGATTGGCAAACTCGTGAATCCTTGATTCAATAAGCATCATGTTTTCTTCGTTTAATTCTTCAACTTTGCCGTCAACAAGCACTTTGCTGCAGATGTCCAGGATGTTCCTTGGAGCGCCTTTTGTATAAATGTAAACGTCACCGTTCAGCTTGTGAACGGTACTCATGCGTTTCCGCTCAAAACTGAACGGTAAAACATGCACAATCGGTTTTTCATCTAAAGCATTCTGAACGTTCACGTTCGATTTAAGTGCGGCGACAAGCAAAGCGCCGTCAGTTGGGTCACCTATCACACTCCAATTTCTGTTTCTATCCGATGGAGGATCGAGCTTCGCTCCGTTGCAGAGTGCAGCAATCTCAATAAGCTTCTCCAGAGAACCTGTTTGCCCTTCCTGCAGTAGCTGACCGTTTATGGTGAAATTGCCTTCAGGCTTATAGCCTAAGCCGGAAACGTCCACGACGTAGTCGTAAACCCATAGCTTGTTTACAGTCATTTCGCCTTTGGTTATTGTGCCTGTCTTGTCCGTGCAGATTACGGTGACGCTGCCCAAGGTTTGCACGGCTGATAACCGTTTTACCAAAACGTTCTGCTTGACCATTTTTAGAACGTTGATGGCTAAGGCGCTGGAAACGGTGACTTGTAACCCTTCAGGAACGCAAGCCACCATTACCCCAATCATGAAGAAAATGCTTGTCGCCAAAGTGACATGTAAGAAAAGAAAACTAGCGGCGAAAAATATTGCGCCAACGGCAACGGCAATTATGAAATCGTACTTTGCTGTTAAAGCGATTTCCTTCTGGAGCGGGCTTTCTTCTTCATGGATTGTCTGAGTTAAATTAGCGATTCTTCCAAACTGGGTATTCATTCCTGTTGAGTAAGCAACTGCTTTTCCTTGACCTTTGGCGACGCTTGTGCTCATGAAAATGAGGTTGGGCGCATACAAGTAGGCTGTCTCAACCGTTGTCACGGCTTCGGCAGCGCGCGGTTGCGGTTCCGACTCGCCTGTTAAGGGGACGTTATTGGTCCATAAGTCAAAAGCTTCAATTAAGCGTGCGTCCGCTGGTACACGGTCGCCTTCTTCCAGAGATATGATGTCTCCGGGGACAATTTCTCTGACTGAGATTTTTTTGAGTTCTCCGTCTCGGATTACTTTGGCAAACTCGGGCATCCAACTCTTCAAGGTTGCCATAGCTTTTTCTGCACGGGACTCTTGGAACATGCTTACAAAAATGTTTACGAAAACAACTGCAAGTATGATTAAGGCAAGTTCTGGACTGCCGCTTATGTAAGATAAAATGCTTGCGACAAGCAAGAGGATGCCGAATAGGTCTCGGAGGTGTCTGATGAATTTGTGAATGAAGGGTATTTGCCTTTTTTCGGAAAGTTGGTTGTAGCCGTATTTTGTTACGCGAAGTTTAGCCTCTTCGCTTGTCAAACCATTGGGTGATGTCTTTAGGTCGTCGAAGACCTCGTTAATTGGCATAGAAGCAGCTTTTTCCAAATAAACTCCGCCAAGCCTCAAGATTGACTATTTATGAACAACCCCACAATAAGAGAGCAAGATTAACGTTAAAGAAACATTAACTGAATATTTGTATCCTCGAAATGGAATTGATTGAAAGCACATTCCTATCCTCAGCGTTTTAACTTAATTACTATTTTAAGATTATTTTTCATTTTATTATTATTTGTTGAATTTAAAGTAATCGGATGCAAAGCTGACTTTAACCGCGAATTAGCAAATTTTAACATGGCAACAGCTTTCTTATTCATTTAACTCTTTTTCTCATTTCAAATTCATTATTTCCCTATAAGAAAAATCTAGCCCTTTTATCCTTTTTTGCGAACTATGCTCAACCAACTTGCAAAGTACAATCAACCACTCACCCGTTAGCCAGAGGAAGCTAAAATTGGCAATTGTTGCCAAATTGCTTGAAAGAAAAACATGCTTGCGGTTTATTCGTGCAATTGTAATTTCCAAAGTGTTTCAAAAAAGCTTGCCATAAGGTTAATAGGTTACAAATTCACTTTCCATGTAGCTTATCAATTTCGAGAGATACTAAAATGCTACATATAAGTAAAAAATCAACCTTTAAAATTGCAAATGTAAACAAAAAGGAGACTGCATAATTATGGCGCGTTATAGGCAAACGGATGAAATTGTTAAACTAATGGACAACCCAGAAATCATACGCAACACCAGCATCATCGCGCACGTAGACCATGGAAAAACCACCCTCTCCGACAGCCTTCTAGCCGCGGCAGGCATCATCAGCACACAAACTGCGGGGCAAAAACTGTTTCTTGATTCATGGGATCTTGAGCAGAAACGCCAAATGACCGTTTTCGCTTCAAACGTCAGCCTAGTTCATACTTACAATAATCAGGATTACCTCATCAACCTCATCGATACACCCGGTCACATTGACTTTTCTGGTGCAGTAACAAGAAGTCTCAGAGCAGTTGACGGTGCACTTGTGGTTGTGGATGCTGTTGAAGGCCCTATGACTCAGACAGAAACTGTTTTGATGCAGGCTTTGCGTGAACGTGTGAAACCGATTCTTTTCATAAATAAGGTTGATAGACTCATAAAGGAAATTAAGCTTACGCCTCAGGAGATTCAAAGAAGATTCGCCAAGATTCTCCTAAGAATAAACAATTTAATTGAGAAGTATGCACCTGCAGAGCACAAGAAAGATTGGCAGGTCACAGTTGAAGATGGCCGTGTGGCTTTTGGTTCAGCGCTTCATAAATGGGGCTTGAACATTGACCACATGAAACTAAAGAAAGTTACCTTCCAAGACATCATTGACGCTTACACTGGCGCTCCTGAAGATGTTGGGAGAAAAGTTGATGAATTAAGCAAGAGAGCATCATTACCAGAACCGATTTTGGACATGTTCTGCAAGCACTTACCTAATCCTTATCAAGCGCAACCATACAGACAACCACAGATTTGGCCAGGAGACGTAGACAGCCCAACGGGTCAAGGCATGGCGAAAGTGGATCCTAATGCTCCTTTGCTCATGTGCATATCCACAATTGAAGTTGATCCACACAGCGGAACAGTTGCAATCGGCAGAATTTTCAGTGGTTCAGTCTCCAGAGGAAAAGTAGTCCAACTTGTAAGCAGTAGCCAGAAGGGCACTATACAGCAGGTTTTCATGAGTATGGCAACAGACCGAGTCATCATTGACCGTGTTCCAGCAGGCAACATCGGCGCGATTTCAGGTTTACCAGCCATACATGTAGGCGAAACTATTGCTGAAGAGGGTGCTGAAGTGCACTCGTTTGAAGGCTTAAGATACGTTTCAGACCCAGTCGTAACAGTAGCTGTTGAACCAGAAGACGTCAAAGACCTGCCATTGTTTGATAAAGTCATGCACAAACTTACAACAGAAGACCCTAACCTGCACTTCATCATGAACAAGGAAAGCGGCGAATTCCTCCTATCAGGTATGGGTGAGCTTCACCTTGAAATCACCGCTTACCGCATGCAGGAAGCAGGCTTGAAAGTTAAACTAAGCAAACCAATTGTTAATTACCGAGAAACTATAAGTCACGATTATCGTGGTCCAGCAATAATGGGTAAAAGCCCCAACAAACACAATAAACTCTGGATAACTATTGAGAAACTGTCAGATGAAGTTATTGAAGCAATAAAGTCTGATAAAATTAATGACATGCAGAGCAAAGATGAACGGACTAAAATACTACGTTTGTTAGGTTGGGCACCTGACGAAGCTAAAGGCGCAGTATGTGTTGAAGAAAACAACATCCTCTGCAATCGTATTAGAGGAAGACAGTACGTAGAGGAAGCCCTCGACCACATTAAAACTGGGTTCCGCGAAGCAGTCCACACTTCACCTTTAGCTAAAGAACCAGCTTACGGCTTAAAAATCAACCTTGAAGACATTACGCTCCACGAAGACCCAGTTCACAGAGGCCCAGCACAGGCTATTCCAATGACTTGGAGACCCATATACTGCGCTATACTACTTAGCGATCCAAAACTGCTTGAGCCGCTCTTAAGTTTCGAATGCAAGGTTCCAAGCGAATTCGTCAGTTCCGTCATCACTTTACTTAACAAGCGACGCGGCAAAATCTTAGACATGCCATCAGAAGAAGACATGATCACTGTTAAAGCTGAAATGCCAGTTTCCGAAAGCTTCGGCATCGCTGATGAATTACGCAGTTCCACACAGGGCAGAGCATTCTGGGCAACACAGTTTAGCCGTTGGGCACCAGTTCCAGAGCAGATGCAAGCTGACACAATAAAAAAGATTCGTGAACGCAGAGGTTTGCCACCGGTTCCGCCGAAACCAGAAGAGTACTTTGAATCGGAGTAATTAACCGCTTATACTCTTTTTTAATTAAATTTTTGTGTGTATTTAGCTGGTGCTTTATTTGAAAGAGCATTTCCAGTTCACACAGAAAATCAACGATTATTCAAAACCCACTGCAACAACATCCAAATGATCGAACAAGGAAAAGAATACGAGTTAACCTAAGCGTGCGCATCGCTATTGTGCACCACACATATAAGCAAAATTTCAGGTAATGCCCCAAACCGAGCCTAAAAAGGGAGAAAACCCACAGCATCTTGACACAATTGCAGTAATCCTCTCCGTTTGCTTAAGCAAATTGACCAAGAAAAAATCGAACACGCTTAATTCCCGCCATCGCAGCTATTAATTGAAGGAGTCTAATCCATGAAAAGCTTACGTGTAGTTAGAGTTAATTGTAACGATGGAGATACTCACTTCGTTTTTATGGAATATCAGCTTTCCGAAAAAAACCAATACACCCAAGATTACGACGAAATTGAAGTAAAGAAAGCATCAAAGAAGGAAGCATCGAAACCGCTTATTCTAAATCGTTCCGAATAAAAAAGCAAGCCAGCACTGTTTGGAAAACGTAACATGAGGTAGATTTTAGGGGTTTTCATGGACGCAGTTTACCTTCTAGTGAGGAAGACTTGGTACTAAATGCCTTCCTCCACATTTTGTAATATCAATCGATTGTTTTAAAACTAGGAAGGGTCTATTGGCGGAATATTATTTTCAAAACCGCAAAAAGCGCGCTGGCTTGTCCCCAAATTAAGTTAATGTTTATTTTAGTAGTTACTCCAAAACACCTGAACAATGGCGAATCTAGAGAAGTCTCTATTTCTCCATCATATCTTTCAGTTTTTTCAAACCTACTTCAAAGCTCTTATCAAGCACTTTGTGAAACCGCAATTTGTCGATTAGCTTGCCGAGAACCGAATAGGCGCACGCGCTTTCGACATATCAACAGTGACGGTGGGTCAATAGCTAGAGCACCTGTGCTCACAGTTCTTCTCTCAACACATGTCTCCGATGTTGCCAAAATTATTTCAGAACAGAATATTGGCGCTGTTATAGTTGCCAGAGACTTTGAACCTTTAGGCATAATAACTTAAAGAGACATAATAGAAAGAATATTGAGTGAAGGGTGCGATCTGACTTGAAAGTATTGGTGAATGATGGTTTAAGTAAGGAAGGCATGAAGTTGTTTGAAGCTGCTGGAATCGATGTAGACTGTAAGAGGAGGGATGCTAAGGCCCTGGTTACACAAGTGGGGGATTTTGATGCTTTGGTCGTGCGGAGTGCAACTGCCGTCACGCGAGAGGTTATCGAGTCAGGCGTTCGGGGTAGGCTAAAGATTGTTGGTAGGGCTGGTGTGGGTACTGATAATATCGATGTGGCTGCTGCGACTGAGAATGGTGTTGTGGTTAAGTCTGCGCCGTATGGGAATACTAATGCGACGGCAGAGTTAGCTTTGACTTTGATTTTGGCTGTTTCAAGGAATGTGGTGGCTGGACATGATTCTCTGAGGCAGGGCGTGTGGCGAAAGAAGGGTTTCGAGGGGTGTGAGCTTTCTGGGAAGACGTTGGGAATTTTGGGGTGTGGACGAATCGGGCAGAGGCTTAGCGAGCTTGTGGTAGGGTTTAACATGAACGTGATAGGGTATGATCCGGTTGTGGTTTCGAGTTCCAAGATACAGTATGTGTCGAAGGAGGAGGTTCTTTCCAGTGCTGATTACGTTAGCGTGAATTCAAGTGGAAAGGAGACTGTGATTGGAAGAAAGGAGTTGTTTTTGATGAAGCCGACTGCTTACTTGATTAGTACCGCTCGTGGGCGCAACGTGGATGAGACGGCGTTGCATGAAGCGTTGATAGCTGGGAGCTTGGCTGGGGCTGGTCTTGACGTTTACGAGGATGAGCCCACGGAGGAAGGGGCCGAGTTCAGAAGCAAATTAAGGGAACTGGATAATGTTGTTATGACCCCACATTTGGGGGCATCAACCGTGGAGGCACAGCAGAAAACTTCAATAGAGATGGCGCGAGTCGTCATTGATTATCTGGTGTATGGGAATTTCTCTAACGCTGTTAACGTAGGGGAAAACATCGAGTTAGAAGAGAGACTGTTTTACCCTCTGTTTATTTATCACATGGACAAGCCAGGAATGTTTGCCAAAATCGACAAGGTGCTTGCAGATTACGGCGTTAACATAAGGGAGAATCCGTCAAGGCAAATAGGAGAGGGCTATGCAATCGCTGTTTACCTAGTGCATCAAAAGATCAAGCAGAACGTGCTAGACGAACTGAATAAGATTGCTGGTGTCATTAGAGCAAAAACGTAAAAGACGAATTTCCATAACGCGCTCTGACAGAACACCAGCAGATACTAGCTTTTTGAGCGAGCGCGGTAAGGGCCTTCCCGAAAAGCAAGCAAGCATTCAAACCTTCCAAAAGAATAAATGTGCAGGTCGACAAATCTACTTCGGGATAGCCTATATGTATGGGAAAAGTGGTTGTTCGATGCCCCAAATGTAAGAGCCCACTTCAAGTTACGAGACCCGACAGCGCTCACCCTTTTTTGGTCAATAGACAAACCAAAGGAAGATGAAGAGATAACTGACGTGCTTACGCAAGTTCTTGAATGCAAGAATACGACTTGTAAGTTTTCTATCTACTGGTACGATAAATGAAAAGTCGTTCGCCCTAAAGGCGCTTTTATATTCAGAAGGTTTTTGGGTGGATTGAAGTTTATCCACGTCATTTCATTTTATATTTTTCGTCTAAAGATTTATCAAATTCTCTTTCTAACTCGACCTCTTTCTTTATCAATTTATCCCACTCTGCTCTTGCCGATTCTCTTCCTAAATTGAGAATCCATTTCTTCATTTCATCTTGAATAGCGTCCAAGTCTTTTGATATTTCTTTTAGTTCTCTCAATTTGGTCAATTATAATACTCATTAATCGCTTATTTGTTTTGTTTTGCGTGATATCTCTCTCTTTCTCTAGACCATAAATAGAGCTAAGGCTAGTTGCAAGTTTCTCACTAATTTTATAGCTGACCCGCTCTGACGGTTCTGGTATATTAGTCGGTTGACGAGCGGTTTTGTTTTGGGTGTTATAAGTTGGGTTCTTGTTGGCGTTAGGATAATCCTCGTTGGATTCTTCTGTTTCTTCTTCAGAGTTCGTAGGTACAATCGTTTCTGATTTGTGGAATTTGGCTATTAATGCACCAAAGCTCAAAGGACAGGCGTAAAGCTAATTTGTGAACTGCGCAGGTTGATAAGTTTCACATGACTGACATTTAGCCTCTGCTGGTTGGGGCGGCGCTTGTCGGACTGCAATTGGAATCTACATAATTGTTGCGGGATAGAATATCGAAATTAACACAACCAAGGTTTCTACAAGCTGGCGTGTCGAAGGCTAAGTCGAGTAGCAGGTATCCATTATTCATTCTCTTTAGGGACCATCATATTTCTTCAGCGCTTCGCCCACTGCTATCTTAGTTGAGACAGCTATTAATTCACCCATTTTTGTATGCCCACCAGTATGTCGAATTATCATACCAGCGTCTACTCCAGAAACAACAATCATGCTATCAGTCCCAGTGCCGGTTGCTTGTATTTGAGGAGACACTGTGCTTCTCACATCTCTATCCTGAAGAGCAGCAGTCTTAGCCTCTGTAGCTGTCATGATAGCTCGAGCCATAGCACCACCAGTTAAAACGACATTCGTCAGAATAACAATATTTATTGTACCAGACGCAAATTGAAAACTCGTTTTTTTCTCAACCCAGTTCCCAACATCCACGCCCATTCTCAAAGCGTTGTTCCTAGCGCCTCCAGTGGCAAGACAACATACCTTAAACTCTTGATAAGACTTCTCACAGACAGCCACTTTTTCCATGTCGACGCCAGTACTCATAAAAGTAATGTCTTTAGGATGAATTCCTAAAGTGGCGGGTAATCGTCTTATAAACTTCTGATATTTTTTTAATGTCATAATGCTATTTGATAAGGACATTGGAACATACGTATTCGCGACAAACTTAACATGTTTAACCCCATCCAATGTTGAGAGTACTTTACGCTTTTCTCCAAAAGAGACAAGCGTAGTGTTAAGCTCAACACCGTTATATGTGTGGTAAATCACTCTTGCATCTATTCCTTTTAATTCGAGGTTTATCTTATTTTCTTTAAATTTTGTAATACTTTCTTTCATTAAATTTCTCTCCATCGCTATGTCGTTGCGTTGTACCCATATTTCCCGCCGTCGATGATCAAGTCCATTTTCTTTTCCCCGTTTCGCTTTTATCAGCTATCTGGCTTGCCTAAGAAGCCCCCCTAGCTTTTAGGTGATCAACAATACTTGGCGGAACATTCTTTGCCATTTTCAACTTTTCCTCTGACACGTTAAGCATGTGCAAAAGCTCATCTTGGTTCTTAACGAAAACTGCACCCATATTTTTCAAATCCCCAAACAACGCTGTTGCTTGTCCCTGAGTGAAATCTCTGCTTTCAATAGGCACCTCGTCAATGACGAAAAGCGGAATGCCTTTTTTCAGGGCTTCCTTCGCTGCCTCAAGATTCTGCAGGTTACCGTGGCCAAACGGAACCGAAGTCACCACAACGGTGCTCGCCTTATTGATCATGGCTAAGTTAGCTTTCCGAGTTTTTTCGGTTATGGGAGAAAACGGCGCTTCACTGGTGACCGGTATATTCAGTAATTCTGCGGTCTCAAAATCGGTGTCCAACACGTTGAGCACTCCAGTCGTGACGCTGTAACCTTCTTCCAAGAGAATCTTCATGAGTGCGGTTCCAGTGCCAGCTCCGCAAATCAAATGAATCGCGCAGTTTTTTATTGGTGAAGACTTTGGAGGTGACAACGGAATAACGTAGAGAGAGTTTGTGACAAGATTCTTTTTCACTATAGCGTCTACTTTAAACACGCTTTTGATGTTTTCACTGGTCAGAACTTCATCTATGCGTCCAGCCGAAAAAATCTTCCCGTTCTTGAGCAGTATGGCAGTACTGCAGTAGCGGGCAGCCAAATTGAGGTCGTGGATAGCGGTCATAACAATAATGCCCTCTTTTACACAAAGCGACTTCACCAGGTCCATGATTTCCAGCTGATTGACAATGTCCAGATAGGTAAGCGGTTCATCCAGCAGCAAAATTTTAGGTTTCTGCGCTAATGCACGCGCAATAATCACCCGTTGCCTTTCGCCTCCGCTTAACTCGTTTACGGGTCTTGCCGCCAGCTGCCACGTATTCGTCAAATCCATCGCTTTTCGCGCAATAGCCATGTCACTTTCAGTTTCCATCTGGAACCTTGACAGATGTGGACTGCGCCCCATCAAAACAACCTCTAACGCTGTGAAGCTGAAGCTGATGGTGTTGTCCTGTGGAACCACTGCCATTTGCTTTGCCACATCCACACTCTTGAGAGAGTAAATGTCCTTATCGTCTAGCAGGATGGTGCCTAAGTGGGGTTTGAGTGTTCGGCTTATGCTTTTAAGAAGCGTGGTTTTTCCTGACCCGTTTGGTCCAATAATTCCCACGAAGTCACCTTCCTTCACTGATAGGCTCACGTTTTCTAAGATTTTGATTGAGCCGTACCGGCATTCGACGCCGTTGACATTTAACAAAACCATGTTTTAGCAGTCACCTCAAAGCGAATAGCTCGTTTTTCTCCTTCTAAGCAGGTATATGAAGAAAGGCGTGCCCACAAGGGCAGTTATGACACCGACTGGCAGCTCAGAAGCGCCGGTGGCAATGCGTGCAACGGCGTCACAAAGCACCAAGAATATTGCTCCTACGATTGCGGAAGCAGGCAAAAGAATTCGGTGGTCAGGTCCAATGACGAGTCGGGTCATGTGGGGAATTATCAAACCTACAAAGCCTATTACGCCACTGATGCAAACGCATGCTGCCGTTATCAAGGAACCTATGACAAGGAGGATTCGGCGGACTCCTTCGGTGTTTACGCCAAGATGTTGTGCAGTTTCATCACCCATAGAGAGCATGTTTAGGTCGCGGGTGAAAAAATAGGTAAGCGCGATACCGATGAGAACGAAAGGCAGTATTCCCCAGACGTCCTCCCACACGATGTTGGAGAATCCGCCTGCAAGCCAAGCCACTATACCTGAGAGGGCTTGGCCGGAGCGAAGTTCCATAAGCGTTTCAATCGATAGCAGGAAGATGTTTACGACTATGCCAGAAAGCAGCAGCGTGCTTATCGGGACTTTGTTTCCAACTCTTGAAATGAAATACACCACAAACACAGTTAAAACGGCGAATATGAAAGCGAAAATTTGCGCTGTTCCCAAGCCTATGAGTGTTAGCGCTGAAGTGACGTATAGGACGGCAACGGTGTAGCCTACCGACGCGCCTGCGGATGCGCCTAGCACGTAGGAGTCTGCCATGGGATTCCTGAAGATGCCTTGGTAAATTACGCCTGCTGCTGCTAATCCAGCGCCGACTAGAGCCCCTGCGAGCACGCGTGGTAAACGGATTTGGAAAATTATTGCTTCATTAATTGGGGATATTGAGGCTGAATTGATTGAGCCGCTTAAGAAGGGGATTTGTTTGCCCAATATGTCCAAGATTTCTGATAAGGAAATGTTAGCGTACCCGATGTTGAGAGATATAATTATGGTTACAACTAGAGCCACTATTAATAGGGCTAAGATTAGTTTCCATCGTGAAGAACGTCGTGAGTAATTGTATTCGATTTTGTCGGTAGCCATATTTTTAGCACAGCAAAAAAAGGTTAGGAGGTTGAGTTAAAAAGTTGTGGGTACAGGCAAGCAGCGACAGTATACACTTGGTCGGCTACTCTTGGACCGGGTTCAGCAAACACATCTCCATTGATTACATAGACTCGGTTGTTTTGGACGGCGCTGATTACGTTCCATCCTGGTGTTGCTTCCACTTGGGCGACGCTTCCATAGAACGGGGTGACCCCCATTTCCGTGGGCAAAATTATTACGTCAGGGTCAAGTGAGACCACGGTTTCAGAGGAAATAACTGGGTACTGTGTGGATACATTTTCGAAAATGTTGACGCCTCCAGCATCGGTTATAACATTATTTATCCAAGTGGTTGAGCCCGCGCTCATGAGAGGATTGGACCAAATTTCATAGTAAACTGTCTGTGGAACTGTGATGTTTGCGGCTGCGATTTTCGCGGTTATCGCGTTAATGCTGCTGGTTATGTTTTCAATCACCGCGGTTGCCTGAGTTTCGGCGCCTGTTGCCCTGCCTACGAGCGCTATATCTTGGTAAATGCCGGCGATGGTGGCTGGGTTAAGCACGAGTACTTTGTATCCTAATGCTCTCATGCTTGGGAGGCTAGCATCGTTGAGGTTATCTGAGAGTATTAAATCGGGATGGAGCGAAGCAATGGCTTCCATGTTGGGGGTTCCATAGCCTCCGTCATATGTCATGTTGCCAGCTGCGACCCACGCTGAGAAATTGTATGGGTAATCGTCATAGGTTGTCACGCCCACAACTTTATCGCCCACGCCTATAGCAAACAAGATTTGCGTACAACTCGGCGCTAGCGAGACAATTCTCTGAGGAATAGAGGTTAAAGTGGTTACGTAACCTTCATCATCTACCAACGTGATATTGGAATTTTGAGATCTCAGGGTAGCATTCTGGGCTGAATAACTAACGTATATGAAAGCGGCAGAAGCAATTGAGGCGATGGCTATAATGGTAGCAATATAAATAACATATTTGTTTTTCATCTTTCTTTTATCCCCTTTCTTTTATCCCCTTTTTTTTATCCCCTTTCTATTTGGATGGATTATCCAGCTCGCTATATAAGCTTTGTTTCAACTTAAGTTAATATCAGGTTGAGTAACTAAGTTGCAGAACTCATTACAGATGTTCAATACCCTGCTCAAATATCAAAAGACTCATATCGAATCTATTAGCTCCAGAAGATTACTATCAAGGAGCCGAAATTAATTTGCATTTATTTTTTGATTTGGAGGCAAATTTGCGCTTTTCAACCTTGTATGGTCTTGTTGACACTAAACTAGCATGCACGGTTTTGGGTTCATACTTGGACAGACCTTATTTTTTAAATTGTTTCAAAAACATTCATTTCCACACATTCTACAAAAGATGAAATTCTCGGACAAGCTAATCGATTAAGAGCAGAGCGAAGGTTTCAGGGTTTTTCTCAAAGGGTAAAGTAAATTTTAAGCCGGCTTTTTCCGCGGTCGCTTTGACGTTAACTCCGACTCCTTCTTCGGAATATCGTTTCATTGTGGGATGTACGCAAAGTCCTTTTTCCAAGTTGCATTTTTCACACAACTGACAAGACCCAGAGACGAGCCCAATGGCAAGAAGATACCCTCTTCCCTCAGCCGCTTTTTCGAGCTCTATGACTGTGCTAAGCAATTTTTTCACATCATCCTTCCAGGCAGACCAAAAGCTTTCCACTTTTGCCTTCATTTCTTGGGGAACAGTGGGATCATTTGTTTTTGTAAGATACTTTATCAGTTCTGCGTCTCCCTCGGCTTGTGATTTAAATTTCATGAACAAGGCATAGCGATATTCGCTAACGATTTTTCGAAACTCCCTTGGCGTAGGAGCATAAGGGGGGCAAGCCAACGTCTTTCCATATTTTTCGCAGCCAAGCTTGCATTTGAGGACAACGCGGTCTTCAATCACAATTTTTTCAACGGGGATTATCTTTGCGGCTACAGCACCCAATTCTAACGCCTGCTTTCTAAGAAAATCAAGCGATCTCATCTTGTTATTTTTTGCCATGACAGTTCACGATTCCTTATGGATGGAGTATCCCTCCGATAACCGCGACTGGCAATTTAAAACTATCCTTTGCCCGACAATTCAATTTCGAGGCAGCACGATAAGCGGCTCAAAACTGTGGAAGGGCAGATATTGCAAAGCAACAAGGGGGTACTGTACGCCTAATCTGTCTCCAAATTCGAAAATAAGAATTATAGCTGCTTTACACCAGTTAAGGGGCAAGCCAGTGCACTAATCTTTTTGAGAAAACTTAAAAAGGCACTGAATAGGTGATTGGTTGGATAATCCGCCCATTACGAAAAGGGCTGCGAAGAACAGGTGCGAAAACAAATTGCTTGGCAAGGCGTTGGAAATACGTGAAAGAATATGCAGTGTCCGTTGAGGGGCTCAGTCACAGTTATGGAAAACTGAGAGCAGTTGACAACATAAGTTTCAATGTTGAAAAAGGGCAGATCTTCTCGTTTCTGGGACCAAACGGCGCCGGAAAAACAACTACCATAAATTTGCTAATAACCTTGATACCGATACAGAAAGGCAAGGTAACAATCGCAGGGTTTGATGTAACAAAGGAACAGGATAGTGTTCGCAGATCCATAGGAGTTGTTTTTCAAGACCAAAGGCTCGATAGGGACCTTACCGTGTGGGAAACGCTGGATTTTCATGGAAGAATATATTCCCTTCCAAAAAATGTCCGAGGACCTCGAACAGATGAACTCATTGAGCTGGTCGAATTGACGGACAAGAGGAATGAGTTTGTTAAGAACCTCAGCGGTGGTATGAAGCGTCGTCTCGAAATCGCCAGGGGTCTTCTAACAAGACCAAAAATTCTGTTTCTCGACGAACCGACAATAGGTTTGGACACTCAAACAAGAAGGCGAATCTGGTCATACATAAAAAAGGTAAACGCGGAAGGCGTCACGATATTCCTTACCACTCATTATATGGAGGAAGCAGACCAAAACAGCGATACCATTTGCATAATTGATAAAGGAAAGATAATAGCAAACGGTTCATCCGAGAGCCTAAAGAACTCTCTTGGACAAGACCGAATCCATCTCCAAACGGACAATGACGAGAAAGCTACTCAACTGATCAAAGACGTACCTGACGTAAACCAAATTAGAAGCTCGTCTGAAGGATTGATTATTCATCTCAAAGAGAACGCACATTTGATACCGAAACTAATTGACATCCTAAGAACTGAAGGAGTTGAAATAAGAAGCATCAATCTAATGAAGCCCACTTTGGATGACGTTTTTATTCATTTCACGGGTAGGGGATTGGGCGAAGCGAGCCAAGAAAGCGTTGACAAAAACGGACAAAAACCTTAACTGCAAAAGGGAATGGTGTTGATGGAAAACGGATTTGTTGCAATTTATTGGCGGGACATGGTAAAATTCTTTCGTTCAAAGGCTCTTCTTTTTTCTGCTCTTATCCAGCCAGTGCTTTGGCTAGTTCTTTACGGGATCTCGATGTCAAGCAACATCAACCTATTTTTTCCCAGCGGTTCTAACCCGCCGGGCGTAGTTTCTGTGAATTACATGACGTTCATGGCGGCTGGAGTAGTAGGCATGACTATTCTTTTTACTTGTCTATATGCGGGGCAGAACGTGCAATTTGATAAACAATACGGGTTGATGAAGTTGATTGTGGTTTCGCCTATGCCTCGTTCGCAGATACTTTTGGGGGTGACTTTGGGGGGCATAACGAAAGCGTTGATCCAAACAACGATCGTAATCGCATTTGGGTATGTTCTAGGAGTTCATTTCTTTTGGGGCTTAACAATTGCAGGTACTTTGACCGCAATAGCAGGCGTGTTAATGTTTGCGGTACTGTTTTCGATGGGCTTGATGTTTCTTTCAACTGCTATCGCGATGAAAGTAAGGGATCATAATGTTAGTCAAGCCATAATAACTCTTCTCACACTGCCACTCTTTTTTGCGAGCAACGCCCTTTATCCACTAGATTCAATGCCCATCGCAATAAAAATTGCAAGCTACCTTAATCCACTAACGCACTTCATTAATGGTATGCGCTATTTTGGAATAGGCTCAAATTTCTACTCTTTTGGAATTAACTACTCCACTGCACCTGAAGAGCTTCTTATCTCGTTGGGATTTCTTGCCGGATTCACATTGATCATGTTCTTGGCAGCAGTTAGGGCCTTTGAGACGACGAAAGAATTCTGAGGAAAGCTGGCCAAAAAATTGTATACGCGAGCATATGCACGCTAGAGTAGATTTTATAGTACTGTAAAGTACTTTGTCTTGGTTTGGGTTGGCATTGCAGATTCCAATTTTGCATTTGAACCAATATATTTGGATCGATCACAGGGCGCGTGGTAAAAGCTGTGGGGTTTTTGGGGGAAAACTTATATTCATGGTTGGATAAGCCAACCAGTTAAAGGAGATAAGAGAATCAACAACAAAAAAACAATAATTCTTTTGGGGCTTTTGTGTTTATCGATGTTTTCAGTTTTTGCGCCAAAAGTGAGTTCCCAACAGCCCACCGTGGATTGGTCGCCCATGTTTCATCATGATCTAGCGCACACAGGTTACTCCTCTTCAACAGGGCCGCTCACAAATGAAACCTTATGGAGCTTTCCGACAGATAATTCTCTGGAATATCTTTCTCCCGCTGTTGTAAATGGGGTAGTTTACGTCGGTTCTGACGATGATAGTGTTTATGCTTTGAATGCTACAACTGGTTCCAAGATTTGGAGTTATGCGACGGGTAGTGCTATCGAATCTTCTCCCGCGGTTGCAAACGGCATGGTTTACATAGGCTCAGACGACAATAATGTCTATGCTTTGAACGCCATGACGGGCGCTAAGATATGGAACTACACTACTGGTGGTGAGGTGTATTCTTCGCCTTCTGTAGTTAATGGGGTAGTTTATGTTGGCTCAAATGACTTTAATGTTTATGCTTTAAATGCTGCAACTGGTAGCAAGATATGGAGTTATTCGACTGGCAATTACGTTTATTCTTCGCCTGCGGTCGTTAACGGCGTGGTCTACGTTGACTCGTACGTCGCCGTTTATGCTTTGAACGCTAAAGCCGGCAGCAAAATATGGAGCTACGCTACAGGTGGCCCAATGTTTTCTTCTCCTGCATTTGTTAATGGTCTAGTGTATGTTGACTCAAACGATAACGTTTATGCTTTGAACGCTAAATCTGGCACCAAAATATGGAGCTACTCTACCGGTGGTGTCGTGGAGTCTTCTCCCGCGGTTGCAAACGGCATGGTTTACATAGGCTCAGACGACAACAACGTTTATGCTTTGAACGCCACAACGGGCGGCAAAATATGGAGCTATGCAACCGGCAATGTAGTAGATTCAAGTCCATTTGTTGCTGACGGTGTGGTTTACGTTGGCTCAGAGGACGCTAATGTTTACGCTTTGAGCGCTACAACGGGCGGCAAAATATGGAGCTTTACTACGGGGAGCGCCGTGGAGTCTTCTCCTGCGGTAGTTAATGGAGTGGTTTACGTGGGCTCAGACGACAACAACGTGTACGCTTTTGGTTCAATTGCAGTTCCTCAACAGTCCTCAACCTTGCCTTCGCTCAGTCCCTCTGCTTCTTCAAAACCCTCAACTTCAACAATTAGTAATGGTTCCCTTTTGATTATCATAGGCATTATCATAATTGTAGTCATTATCATAGGTTTAGTAGTTGGACTTAGTATGAAAAAAAGCACATCAAAAACCAATAACTCAGCAATGAGCACTGCTTTGTCCAGTGCTAATTATCCATAATTCTTTACGCTTTTAACTGCTTGAGCGCACGCTAGCGGAAAAGCTTTCCGAGGTATGGTTAGCTTTAAAAGACAAAATAACACTTTTAGTCAAAAGGTGTCACTCATTGCAGGATGCAAATAATGGTTGGCCATACAAGACTATTCAACATTGGCCGCCTATGACCTACAGAGATAGGGCTCTGCCTACTGCGGGTCTTCTGTCAGATTTTGCCGAGTTTCTGAAAACTGATAGTGCGGTTGATCAAATAAGAGAGTTGCAGCCATGGATTCCTTTCTGTGAAGGAAAGTGTTCATTTTGCTATTTTCCTGTTAGTTGCGAAAAGCAAAGCATTATCCCTTATCTAAATGCTCTGAAGAAAGCACTAGGTCTCTACGCCAAGAACAATTATGTCAAGTCCAGCCTTTTCAATGAACTCTACATAGGTGGTGGAAGCCCTACTATCCTTACAAATGAACAAATAGTGGACATCTTGAATTTCTGCCGAGAAAACTTCAACCTTAGTAAAGACCACCAGACCAAATTTGCGGCTTGCACCACCAATCTATCCGAAAGTAAAATACGCCTACTTTCTTCGCAAAAAGTGAACCAAGTAGATATTGGGGTTCAAACGTTCGATGACACATTCCGCAAAATACTGATGCTCCGTGACAGCAAACGTGAAGTTGCGGCAAAACTGAAACATGCTAGAAAGCAGGGACTTGGTGTTAGCATTGATTTGATTTATAATTTACCAGGACAAACGCTGAGGGAATGGAAAGCAGATATAGAACAGGCATTGGAGCTTGAACTTGAGAGTGTAGATTGTTATCCTTTGGATTTGTATCCTGATACTTTTCTTGCAAAGAAAATTGAATCTGGAGAGTTGCCTGTGGCTGGCGATGCCAATGTCGAAATGGAAATGTATCTTGAGGCTTCCAATATTTTCAGGAAGAATGGGTATTATCCTACTTGTCACAACAGATTCTCTCGTGTTAAGGAAGATTTTGAAAAACCTTCTTCCGAAGTGATAGGTTCTGGAGCGGGCTTCTTTATGGGCCATATTGGAAGCTTCATGTATTCTGACATCGAGAATATCCAGACTTATATTGAAGCGGTGGGAAGCGGTGCTTTTCCAATTGAGCGGGTTACCAAGCTTTCGGTTGAAGATGAGATGAGAAAAGCCATGATGCTCATTTACATTCGTGTTCCTTTAGATCGTCACGTTTTTCAGTCTCGTTTTGGCAAGTTACCCGAAGACGTATTCCCAGAGGCAATTCACCGATTGCAAATGAAGGGCTTAATTGAAACTAAAGATGGAAAAATACAGCTCACAGAAAAGGGTGATCCATGGCGGTACAATGTTGCTTGGGAATTTTTCGATAGCTAATCTCCCCTTCTTTAGGCGGCGTGAAAGCTTTTTAGCGCTGAAGAGAGCCTAAAGCAACCCAGCCAACTGGAAGAAGGCTTAGTAAAGCTTTGGTTAGGCGGTCGGTCCACAAACTGCTCAAGCATGTGCGCTACACAACCTAAAAACTTAAGCACTAACCAGCGACCAGCTTGCTGCAAAAGCTCCACGCTTAGCCCTCAAAGCTGAATCGGAACCAGCGACAATAATAACATCATTATCTTCAGGCGTTAATTCCTTAAGAATTTGTGCCGCTGCTTTCGGATAATCCTTCTCTATAGAGTTGCTGACTGATTCAATACGCAAATGACCATCTTTGAAAACAATAATTAAGGCTTTACGTGCACCGGCAATGATAGCCGCATCCCGCTGATCAATTCCCGACCGAACTTTTTGCCCGCTGTTTTTCACCAAAAAAGCAAAACAAAATTCAGATTCAATCAACTCATTTTTTGGAATCTCAACGCGTTTAGGAAAAACTTGTTCAAATTGCCCCCAAACGTCTAAGCCTTTATTCGTTAAACTACAGCCTTCTTTTGAGGTTTCAATTAAACCAGCATTTCTAAGTCTGCTTATTATTGTGCGTACTGCTCCATCACCAACATTGAGTTTCTTAGCCAGTTTGTTTCTGCCCAGAGGTTTCTCTGCCATAAGCTCCAAAGCGTAGAAAATATGGAAAACAGTGAAGGTGGTTGATGGTCCTGGAGTTTTTTTTCCAGCGATTTCTTGTATGAACTTTTTTAGCGATATATCCATATTTTTGCACTGCTTTATCTAAGCATTGTTAAGTTTTTATAATTTTCCAAAAAGCGATGCATGTTAGTCTTTGTAAGCAAACGTTAACGTTGCTTCGCGAGGTGAGTTGGGGTTAGGGGGTTTTTGCGTCTCTTACTTCGTAGCTTATGTTGGCTACGCTTTTTATGTTCACATTTTCTATTTCCTGAGTCATGCGGTTGGTCATTCTGCCAACAACAAGCACAAACACGTTTAACCCCCTTGAAGCTGCTATGGCGACGGTCTTAGGTGCATCAAGGATTTCGGTTCACCCTTCAAATTTCTCTTTTAAGTTTAGCGTCTTGATGTTGTGTTTAGAGTAATGCTTTAATGCAAATTAACAGTTAACTTCTATTGAAGATTATGATACTTGGAATTTGCGGAAGCCCAAGAGAACAAGCAACTGATTATGTTTTGCAGGAAGCTCTGAGAATGCTCAACGAGAAAGGGTTTGAAACGCAGTTGTGGACGGTTCGGGGAAAATGGATCGAGTTTTGCACACATTGTGATTATTGCCTCAAAAACAAGGAATGTTTTTTCCAAGATGATGTGCAGAACCTTTATACGTTGCTTATCCAGGCAAAAGGAATTATCTTTGCGACACCAGTGTATAACGGCGGGGTAAGCGCCCAAACGAAAGCAGTGATGGATAGAACCCGCGCATTAGCTGCTGGAGACAAAAATGTTTTCAAAGGCAAAATCGGCATGGGCATAGCGACGGGAGGAGACAGATCCGGCGGTCAAGAATTCGCGCTTATGCAGATTCACACCTTCTACATCATAAACGGAATGATACCTGTAAGTGGAGGATTCTTCGGCGCTAATTTTGGTGCAACCTTCTGGTCTAAGGACACCTTGGAGGGTGTCAAGTTGGATGAGGAAGGATTTAGGAGTTTGAAGAAGACTGTAAAACGGTTTGCAGATTTCATGGAGAAGTATGGGGAAAAATAATGGGTTGATCGTTATGGTTGAAGCCGTTAAAGCGAAAAAGCGTAAGGTTGCTTGGGGTATTACTGGTGCCGGCGATAAAATAGCTGAAGTATTGGAAGTTATGAAGGATTTGAAGAAGCAGTCGGAAGATGTTGTGGAGATTGAGGTTTTTGTTTCGAAAGCTGCTGACATCGTGTTGAAGTTTTATAGGCTTGAGGATGAGTTGAAGAGGAATTTTCCGAAAGTGCAGGTTGAGCTTAATTCTAATTCTCCTTTTCTTGCCGCTTGGCTGCAAATGCGCAAATACGAGTTCTTGCTCATAGCCCCTGCAACGTCAAACACGGTTGCTAAAATCGCCAATGGCATAGGTGACACCTTGATTACTAATTCGGCGATTATGAGTTTGAAGGCTTTTGTGCCCGTTTACATACTGCCAACTGATTACAAGGAAAGCATCGTTTACACGAAACTTCCAAACGGCAAAGAAATGAAGCTAAGAGTACGCAAGGAAGAAGCTGACCAAGTCCGAAAACTTGAAAACATGGAAGACGTGCATGTACTGGAAAACCTGCAAAAAATGAGAGAAACTTATCTGGAATGGCTAAAAACAATAAAATCCTAAAATAACTTATAATTCTAGTGCTCGGAAAAATCATATGCTCCCTATATAGCAATTACAAAAAGAGCATTCGTGCACGTTGAGGTTGTGTCGACTTTCAAAAAAGCTTATATTATAATAAACCTGATAAAAGTAAAGTAGGATTTGGAAAAAAATGAAAGGAGCAATAGTGTTCTTAGCAGTGTTTGTAGTTGTTTTCTTAATATCTCTAGGTGCAACTTCGATTCCTCCGGGACAGGCTTTGTATAACATGCTTAAGCTACCCACTGCCACAACGACGTACAAGGTAGGTGGCGCAATCTACGGTGACGTCTTGATAAAGGCTATCTTCAATGCGGTAGTCTATGGGGTCATCGTCTGGCTAGTATTCACAATAGTAACACATATGTCTAGAAAAAAAACTCCTCAGAACAATCAGCAAAACGTAACCGTTAAGGTCGGAGACAAAAACCCCCAAGTGAATCCAAAATAGGTTTAAAATGGTTTTTATTCCTACTATGGGATTTAAAAGCAATTTTTGGTTAAACTTCTGTTCTCGATTTCCTTAACGATTTATAATGTTGGATCTTTGGATTCCAGTCTTTCCGTTCGTTAGTCTTTTTGAGTTTGGGTTGTGGTTTGGGATTAAATTTTAATCTGAAGTGGCTATGCGACATCGAGGCATCAGAGCTCTGGCACCCGCCGCACTCCCATCGGTCTCATCTGTGATCGGGAACCTGCCTGTTTCCCATTCTGCCACGAAACGCATTCATTCGGCATGAATTACACAGATTCCAAGTTAAAAAATAAAAATAAACCTAAATGAACAATAATAAGCAGAAATAAACAGTTATGAACAATATTACACGAAAAGAAGCTCAGAAACGCTTTTATTTGACCCCACGAAACTGAGGCATTCAGGGACTTGAGATGATTAGAATGAAAATAATAATTGCAGCAATTCTCTTGACAGTAATCGCAGTAACTGGTCTAAATTTTGCAGGAGCATTCGCAAATGCGGTACCATCGGTCGGTCCAACCACGCCTCATAACTCGCCTATGATGTCGGCACCTCCAGCCTGCATAATTCCGATTCGAAGCAACTGGGTAAGAATAGATGGCAACATTACCACGTGGGGAACACAAGAAGTCAAAGGCGCTCTTACATTAATGGCTGCAACTACAAGCCAAAGCAGAGTTCCGGCAAGATGGCTCGACTCAGCTAATGCGATTTGGACTAACACAACCAACTTCAGACAAGACGGCAACATCTCCTACAACTTCTATGCAGCAAGACTTGTGGAAGCCAACTTCACCATGACCGACTTCCAAGGAAACAACTTTTATCTGAACGGCACTTGGAGCGTCGTCAACGTCAATATCACACGAACAGTGATCAAAACAGGCAACTCAGAAACAGGCTACAGCATAAACGTCCAATCGAGCCTCAAAATCACACCTGTCGAAACCAAAGTGTACGGTGAACTGAACGTAACAAATCAATGGAGCGAATTCACCCTAAACATCACCGGAATACCTCTGCTAAGCGGCACAGTACACCGATCAATAGAGAGACAGACTATGTTTAACAGGTTCGATATAATCAACGCAGGAACAGACAACATAGTGACACGAGCCGACCTAAGAGCAATTTCAAACGACTACGGAGCCGTACCGGGCATGCCGAACTACGACGAAAGCATGGACTTCCATGGCACATACCAGATAGACATATGTGACATAGCAACCGTAGCAGCCAACGTGCAGTCATAAACTTTTTTCAATCCTCTCTTTCTTTTTTCAACAAGTCACAACTAGCATAATCTGAGAGGATTAGCAAAAATTACTTTTAATTCTCAGCTCTGCATAATCATTATGCTTCTAACCGCTCAATCAGCCGTTTAACACACATAATCAATGTAAAGCCAGAAACATCAGGTACATTGCTAACTAATTTTGGAACAGCCGTACACGCTACTCGTTTCCGACTGCACTTTTCCACAACAAACTTAACAGTGTCTTTCTGGACTAAAAAAAAGAACAACAATTAATAAACTCATGATTAACTCTTGATAGAGTTAAAAATTAGTGACCAGGCCTTTTCCAGATAAAATATCTTTTTTTTGTCATCTCCATTGTGTGAGCGCGCGCTTCACTGATCTGCTATTTTATGCTATTTCTCTTTGATAAGCTGGAGCTTTTTATCATGTTGATGTGAAATAATTTTTAAAAATGCAAAAAGTGATACTATCTCTGGGGTTTGGCATGGAATATGAAGTTATGATTGCAGGAATTATTCTACTTTAGTGGTTTTTGTCAGTATTTTTGGTTCTTTCCATTCTTCTCTGAGAATGCTATACAAATAAGTGTCTCTGAGTTGTCCTCTGAGGAAAAAGGGTTTGCGAATTGTTCCTTCTATCCTGAAACCTGCTTTTTTCAAAACTTTCTGTGAACCCACATTTTTCACGTCAGTCTGGGCTTGTATGCGCTCTATGTTCTTTGAAAGAAACAAGTAGTCCACCATAATATTGACGGCTTCTGTGCAGTAGCCTTTGCCTCTCTCAGTTGGAACCATGAAATAACCTATTTCCAATTGATTCCCTGCAAGATGAATTACATTGAAATGCCATATGTAACCAATTCTGCGTCCATTTTTCCCTTCAATGAAGAATTCGGTTTCTTCAAACTTCTTTTCTCCATAATACTTCTCTATCTGTGTTCTGGACACCTGTGTCAAAGGATTGTATTCACCGAAGACATCAGGATTGTTAAACCATTCTGCAAGAAATGCCAAATCCTCTTTCTCGACAACTTTTAGATTTACATTCCTGCCTTCGAGCAATCTTAACACCAATCCAAATAGTCAAGTCGGTTCAGCTATAACTTTTTCGCAAATAAGAGCTTATCTGCTATTTGCCGCTATTTCTCTTGATACGCTGGCGCTTTTTATAATAGGGCTTTGCGGTTGAAGGGCTTTCGGTAACTGAAATTAATACCATAGTATCTGTTGCATAGTTCTAACGTGTAGAATTAAAAGATAGAAACGCGCTACTTTATGTAATGATGAGAAATAAAATTAAAAACCATAAATTCATAATTTTTGCGGCAATAATCGCAGTTTTAGTGATATTGTTATCTGCATTTTGGATTATAGCGCGCGCCAGTCTGTTGCTAATTCGATTGGTTTGTGTTAATTTCTGCTATCTTGCTAGCATGGTGATGGATCTGGTTTTTTCCGGTCTGTTCAATCTTAACGCTGCTAATGCATTTAGGAGCATGGCGATAATGCAG
>Ga0208038_1000189_pt1 | contig 60884 bp, 46 predicted proteins | sample June2015DPH_16_1_FD_184714 | JGI IMG/M metagenome (GOLD analysis project Ga0208038, IMG submission 184714) | Peatland microbial communities from SPRUCE experiment site at the Marcell Experimental Forest, Minnesota, USA - June2015DPH_16_100... | ecosystem: Environmental > Terrestrial > Soil >...
CTCCTCGGGAGCAGTACCTGAAGCGGTATCACCGCATCGATATCGGACTGGACACGTTTCCGTACAACGGGCACACCACCAGCCTGGATAGTTTATGGATGGGTGTTCCGGTGGTGAGCATGGTGGGCCAGAGGGCGGTGTCGCGGGCGGGATGGAGCCAAAGCAAGAACCTGGGCTTGGCCGAGCAGCTTGTGGGGCAAAGGCCGCAGGATTTTGTGTCTTTGGCGGTGGGCTTAGCGGGCGATCTGCCGCGCTTGTCTCAAATGCGAGGCCAGCTTCGTCTGCGGATGGAAAAGTCGCCTCTCATGGATGCCGACCGATTCGCCCGCAAGGTCGAAGAGGCGTATCGCCAGATGTGGCATACCTTTATGAATTCCACGGCTTAGTTCCCCCCATATATTCGGACCTTTTCGCGAGAAATATGCGGACCTAAGTCGATATTTTGAAGCAGCCTCGTCGTCGGATCGGAATGACTGGAAGGGCTGGGATTCTCGTTGTCGCTGTTGCCGTGGCGGCCGGCGGTTGCTTTTCGCCCGAGCCCAAGTCGCTGAGCAGCGACAGCGCCCCCAGGGCCGTTCCCGCGATCAAGGACGCCGCGGCGCGCAACGACCGCAAGGCCATTCCACGGCTGATCGAGGATTTGAATGACGGCGATCCGGCGATCCGCTTTGCCGCCATCACGGCCCTGCAACAAATGACCGGGCAGACGTTTGACTATCGCTATTACGATGACGATGCGGCGCGGCGGCCGGCAGTGGCGCGCTGGCGGCAATGGCTGGCCGATCATCCCTGAAGCAGCTCATGGTCGAATCCACCAACGGCGTCGAGTTGAAGATCAACAGCGACCCGGCTAATCTGCGCCGCGTCCGCAAGCAGATCGAGGATTTCGCCAGGTCCGCCGGCTTGCCGCAGCAGGCTTGCCATTACGTTGGCTTGGCCGCGAACGAGGCGCTGGCCAACATCATGCGCCACGGCTACGGCGGAGCCAAGGATCGGCCGATCCTCGTGACGGCCCGGAGGTACGACGGTGGCGTGCAACTGACGATCCGCGATTGGGCTGCGCCGTTCGATCCGGGCGCTTTGCCACCGGGAAACCAAGACCCGTCAACGCCCGGCGGCATCGGCCTGATCTGCATCCGCAAGGTCATGGATGAAGTGCACTTTTCGCGATTGCCCGATGGAATGCTGCTGACTATGGTCAAGCGAGCAGCAAGATAATTTGCGGCGGTGCGCGGCACCGCGGGTTTCTCATGCCCGACGCCAGAGGCAAAGACGATTTGGTCTCCACGCCGCAGATTCACGGCGACGCCGTGATCGCCGCCGTGCGCGGCGAGATCGATCTGCACAACAGTCCCGAACTACGCTCCGCCCTGCTTGGCGTGCTGGGAAAGAACCGGCCCAAGAAACTGATCGTGAATCTGGCCCAGGTCCCCTACGTGGACAGCAGCGCCATCGCCGTTTTGGTGGAAACCCTGCAAAAGATGCGTCGCGGCGGCGGCCGCGTGGTGCTGGTCGCCGTCCAGCCGCGGGTCAAAGGACTTTTGGAAATCGCCCGGCTCGATTCGATCTTCGTTCTGGCCGCCAGCGACGACGAAGCGCTGGCCAAATGATCGGACCGTTTGCACCTCGCCGCTTGTGGTCATGAACATTGTCTTGCGGCCCATCGTGGTGATTTACTCGGCGGTGACCGGGCTCTTCCGATTTTTGGGGGAGATAACCTACTTGGTGGGCGACACCGCCGCCAGCGTGCCGCGGTCGCTGCTGGACCAGCACGGCCGGCGCCTGGGGTGGACCAACCTCTGGGCGCAGATGGACCGCGTGGGCGTGCGCAGCATTCCCATCGTCTGCCTGGTGCTCTTTTGCATCGGGGCGATCCTGGCGTTGCAGATGGCGCCGATCCTGCACGATTATGGCGCCCTGGACAAGGTGGCGGACATCATCGCCGTCACCATCGGCCGCGAGCTGGGCCCCCTGGTGTCCGCGGTCGTGCTGACCGGATTCGCCGGGGCGTCCATCGCCGCGGAGATGGGAACCATGGTGGTCTCCGAGGAGATCGAGGCCCTGGAAGCGCACGCCATCGATCCCATCCGCTTCCTGGCCGTGCCGCGAATCCTCGCCACGACCCTCATGATGGTCTGCATCGCCGTGATCGGTGATTTTGCCGGCGGCATCGGCGGGCTGGTGACCTCCAGCGTCTTCCTGGGCGTCAGCCCCCGCATGTACACCCATCACACCTTCGACGCCCTGAAGCTCAAGGACTTCATCACCGGGCTGGTGAAGGCGGGCGTCTTCGGGCTTTTGATCAGCGCCCTGGCCTGCCGGCTGGGCCTGAGCGTCACCGGCGGCGCCCAGGGCGTGGGCGTGGCCACCACGCGCACCGTCGTGCTCACCCTCGTCGCCCTCATCGCCGTCGACCTGTTGTTCACCGCCGTCTTCTATTTCCTGGGATGGTGAGCCATGGACGAGGCGGTCATCCAGGTGCTGGACGCCACCAAGATCTACGACGACCGCGTCATCCTCGACGCCGTCCGCCTGGACGTGCTGCGCGGCGAAACCCTGGTGATCCTCGGCGGCTCCGGCTCGGGCAAATCCACCCTGCTGCGCCTGATGATCGGCAACATCGTCTGCGACGGCGGCGACATCGTCGCCTTCGGCCAAAGCCTGCGCCAGATGACCCCGCGACAGCGGGATGACTATCGCAAATCCGTCGGCGTGCTGTTCCAAAGCGGGGCGCTGTTCAACTCCATGTCCGTGGCCGACAACGTCGCCCTGCCTTTGCGCGAGCACACCGATCTGCCGGAGGCCACCATCGAAATCATGGTCAAGATCAAGCTGGAGCTGGTGGGCCTGCGCGAGCACGCGGAAAAGATGCCGGCCATGCTCTCGGGCGGAATGAAAAAGCGCGCCGGCCTCGCCCGCGCCATCGCCCTGGACCCCAAGGTGCTGTTCTACGACGAGCCCTCCGCCGGCTTGGACCCGGTCACCAGCGCCGAGATCGATCAGCTCATCATCGACTTGAACAAGAAATTGGGCGTCACCAGCGTTGTGGTGACGCACGTGATGGACTCGGCTTTCCGCATCGCCGACCGGATGGTGCTGCTGGACCGCGGGCAGTTCATCGCCGGCGGCACCCCGGACCAGATCAAGAACCACGCCGATCCGTTGGTGCATCAGTTTGTCTACGGCCTGGCCGAAGGACCGCTGACCGACCGCCGCCGGGCCGGCGGCTACGAGGAAGACCTCTTGGGAGCGTGAAAGGATTCGCGATTCGTCGCGGATAAACCGTCATGGCAAATCAACGCAACGCATTGCGCGCGGGACTGTTCATGGTGATCAGCCTGGCCCTGGTGATTTTGGTCATCATCGCCATCAGCGGGGCCGGACGATTTACTCAGTCGTTCACGACCTATCCGGTCGCCTTCTCGCTGTCGGACGACATCGGCGGTCTGCGCGTCGGCGACGACGTGCGCGTCGGCGGGCTGAAAGTCGGCGGCGTCCGCGACATCGAAATCCGCCAGCTCGATTCCGCCGCCGGCCAATCGGTCGTCGTCTTCATCGACCTGCCCTCGCGATTCCCCGTCGCCACGGATGCCAGCGTATCGGTGGAGAAATCCCTCACCGGCACCGCGGCGATCAACATCGACAGCCTGGGGACCGGCCCGCGCGCCAGCCCCGGCGAATATTTGCACGGTCGGCCCGATCCCCTCTTCGCGCTGATCCATCGTCTGGGATCGATGGAGCCGGACCTGCACCAGATCGTCGCCAACGTCAAAAGCGCCTCGGTCAAGCTCGACGCCGACCTGGACAAGTTCGGCCAAACGGCGGATGCGTTCACGGAAACCGGCTTCACCGCCGCCGCGACCGTGCACGATCTGCACGTTCGCCTGCCGGACATCGTGCGGCGATACAACAACCTGACCGCTTCGGCGGTAAGGATGCTGGACGCCGTGCACGAGATGCTGGCCCCCAGCACGAGTGACTTCCACACCGCGGTGGCCAACGTCCGCGGCATCACCGGCGACCTCCGCCAGCGCCTGCCCGGCCTGTTGGATCAGATGCGATCGGTTTTGCAGAAGACGGACCTGTCCGTCACCCGCGCCGCCGCCGCCCTGGCCGACATCCAGTCCACCGTCGCCGACACCAAGGAATTGAGCGCATCCCTGCGCTCGGTGATCTCCGGCAACCAGAGCAAGCTCGACGCCATGATCGCGTCGCTCAAGTCCACCAGCGACAACCTGAAATACGCCAGCATGGAAATCCGCCACAGCCCCTGGCGGCTGTTGTATCAGCCCAAGGCTGGCGAAGTGGCGAACTTGAACACATACGATTCGGTCCGCCAATTTGCCGAAGGCGCCTCCAGCCTGGACGACGCCGCCGCAGCCCTGCGCGATGCTCTCAAGCAGCCCAACGCCGATCCCGAGCAGGTCAAGAAGCTAATGTCCGGCCTGGACGCCAGCTTCTCGCGTTTCCAATCGGTCGAGCAAAAGCTGTGGAAGGACATCCAGCAGTGATTGATCGCGGGCGAGGCTAAGCTCAGATCAGTTCGCGTTTTGCAACTGCTGCCTGTCCCAACTGCGCGCTTGTCAAAAAACGATGCTGCGCAGTCGCATCCACGCATCGGCTAAAGAGTTGCGCCAGAAATCGAAGCGAAATTCAAAAATAATTTTCGCTCTAGCGCTCGATTCGAACTGGAATATAAACTGGGCAAGCCGTTTTCGCGGTGATTTTGGGGGTGAACCCGATGTGGGGCGAGATGAAGCCGTTGTGCATTCGTCACATCCGTAGTCAGAGCAAATTAAAATAGGAATCTTCGGTCCTTTTTTGTTGTGTTGCTCCACAGGCGTAGTAAAATTTTCGCCCAGACGTTTGTGCGTGCTTGCGAGCGGGAGGAAGCGCGATGCGTTCTTAGCGTGGGAGACCTTCGCGAGCCATTTCTCTGAACTGAACAAAGGGTGACCGCGTCAGACCCCTACAGGGGCTGGGCGGCAGCGGAGGACATGCAATGAAAATGGGGCGGAGCGATTTGGCGAGGGATACGGTTACAGTGCGCGCTGGGGTTCGTGACGTTGGCAGAAGCATAAGAGGTCGGCAGCGGCATGGCCGGGCGATGTTGGCTCGGGCGGTGGCCGAGGCGCTGGAAGCTCGCGTACTCTTGTCCTCCGTCATTCAGGGCGCCAGTAACGCCAGTTGGTCGCCGACCGGACAACGCCTCGTCTATGACGTGGGGGACAATATCTACGCGTCGAATGTCGACGGGAGCAATTTAGTCCAGTTGACGCAAATGCCCTCTCCCCGCAAGGCTTGGGGTGCCACATATCGTCCAGGCACAAGTCAGGTTTACTACTTGGACAACTCACCTGGCGGCGCAGATTTCTGGTGGGTTGCTCGGACGTCGAACGATACGAGCCCGGGACGCCAGCCCCTGCTCGAAGTGCCCGGGGGTGACTCATTCACCGCCCCAAGGTTTTCCCCCGACGGATCGCAGTTCACCTATGGCTATAACATAAACATCGGATCGGCGGCACACGAGATCTTCATTGCCAACGCGGATGGATCAAATTCACATCAGGTGTTGCGCGATGACCAGATCACCGGCAGCGTCACCTGGGGGTCAGGGCAGAGCAGCAGTGAACTGGCGTTCTTCAAGAATACTGGCAGCAATATTGAGCTAATGCTCGCCGGAACTGACGGATCGAACGAACACAGCATCCTGAACGACACGGGAGCCAGCTCCGAAAACGACGGTCAGTTGGACTTCTCCCCCGACGGAAGCCAGATCGTATTTGCCAACGGTGCCGGCCTGTGGGTTATCGGCGTCGACGGAAATGGACTGCACCAGTTGCCGGGAACCGACAGTACCGACAGCTACCCGCGCTTCTCGCCCGACGGTTCAGAGGTCTCGTTCACGATTTCGACAGGTACTTCTTCTAATGTCGGCTTTCTATTGCTCGGCAGCCCGTCGCCAGTTGTTCCCGCTGCCGCAATCACCACCCCCAGCGGGACGCAGAGCGGCAACGTAACGATCAATTACACGTTGACGGATGCAAACTCGGACCCCTGCAGCATCCTGGCCCAATACAGCCCCGATGGCGGTACGACTTGGGACACCGCCACCCTAGGCAGCGGCGGCGATGGAACGACCGGGCTGACATCTAGCCCCTCGGGAACCAGCCACACCTTCGTATGGGCCAGCGCCACGGATTTAGGCAGTGTGTTGAATAGCAACATCGAGTTTCGCATCACCCCCAGTTCCGCGAGCGGAACGGGCAGCGCCGCCACGAGCGGCATATTCACGGTCGGAGTTGGATCTGACGTAGATTTGAGTCCCTTGGACCTGCGCGGATCATTCACGGCGGAAGGCAATTCCACATTCACGGCTAGTGGAACAATTGAAATTGGCTTTGAACCAGGAAACGGTCAGACGTTTGAGCCGCTACTGACTGTTGATGGAATGGTCTCGTACAACACATCCGATATCACCGTTGACGGGATCGTTACGGCAGATATCGGGAATCTGAGCCTGCCGGTTTTGCAAGGCAGCTTTGTCATTCCCGTTGGCCACGCAGACACATCGAATCTGCAAGACACTGGCAACAGCCACACACAACGGATTGCGGGTCTGCCGATCGATATTACAAGCCTGTCGCTGATACCGGCCGGCCAAGGCGTGTCGGCCCCCGAAATCAACGTGTACGGAAGCATCACTCTTCCTTCTCCACTGGATACAACAATAAGCGGAGGGCTGCTCATTGCCAGCCAGGGCCTGCGACTGGAGTCCGGATCGATCTCTTTTCCGGACGTAAGCTTCGACCTCTGGGGCTTGGACATCGATGCCACTGGATTGTCAGTCAGCTACAATTCCACCAGCGATCAGCTTATCCTGCAAGGCAGTGTTAAGCTACCTCATATATTCGACGTCACCGCCGATTTTTCCGGAGATGGCAACGGCATTTTCATCGGGTCTTACGGCGTTAATCTGGCTGGAAGCCTATCTCTGCAGAACCTCACCCTCCCGGGCGGATGGGGACTGGACAATGCTGAATTAACTTTTAATACGGCCACGTTGAGCTACAGCGGATCGGCCGAAATCGACATTCCAGGTTTCTTTAAGCTTGGTGGATCGCTTTCAGTCGTTAACGGAGAACTCGATGGTCTGAGTATCACTGCGAGCGGACTCAATTATCCAGTGTTTGATACAGGTGTGTTTCTCACAGGAGTTGGGGGCGGCGTTTCAAACTTGACCGAGGGACCCGTCACATTCAGTGGACTGCTGGATTTCTCCTTCGGGCCGGATGAAACGATTTCGTTACCAGCTTGGCTCGGTGGAAGCATCACGACGGATTTGGCGACATTGGATTTGAATGCTTCAATCAGCAGCCAGGAACTGACGGGCTCCGGCACATTGAACGTTGCTGGTGGCGCGGTAGCGACCGCCTCGATTACCAATGCCAGTTTGAATTTCGAAAGCAGAGTGTTTACTGCCCAGGGCGAACTCTCGGTCGTGGATGGGGTATTCTCCGGTGGCACAAACCTTACCATCGGTAATGGAGATCTGCTTCTGTCCGCTACCGGAGACGCCTCCCTTCCGCTCAGCAAGATCCAGTCCTGGTGGCGAGATGTGACGCTGGCCAATGGGAATCTACTCCTTAATTTGCAACCATCGAGTCTTTCTAATGACTACGTGGATGTATGGGGTAACGCATTCACGTTTGGACCCATTGGCGTGCACGTGCCTTTCGATGGTTCATTCCCTAGTCTTCTTAACGCACAGAATCTGCCCCAAACAGATCCGCCTGCCAGCGAGACATTCTCCGTCGCCTCAGGTACGCCATGGATCGTTCTTGGGGCAAGTTGGACAAACAATGTGACCGCGCCAGTTCAGATTCAGGCGCCAGACGGCACAACCTATACCCAATCCGATCTGCAAGATAACGGTAATGTGGATGTAGTCAGCCAGTTAAGCGGGCCTACACAACTTGCTTTTGGAATATCTGATCCTCAGGCCGGCAACTGGACCGTCAGTATCCCGAACTCACAGGCTTTGGGAACCGTGCAGTTCTTCGGCATCGGTGGCACGGCATCGCCCACGCTGCAAGTGAGCGCGCCGACGATTGCTGTAGCCGGGCAGCCCATCCTCCTCACATATAACGTTACGAATGCCAACCCCGACGACACCGTTGCGCTGTACTATTCCACCACGCCAGGCGGTGAAACCGGCGCTCTGATTGCAGAGAGCCTCAGCAGCAGCGGTTTGGCAACCTATTCATGGGCACCCTCCAACCTGCCACCGGGGAACTATTACGTTTTCGGAATGGTGGAGAGCAGTACGAGCGTGCCCAAGTTTGGCTACGCTGTGCAAAATCTAAATGAAATTCAGACTTCATCTGACCTTACGGTAACGGCGCCAGCGCTGGCTACGCTCGATGAGAATAGTTCTCTGTCGTTCTCGAGCGACAATCTCATCACCGTGAATGATCCCAACTCTATTGACAACGCGGACCAGCTAACCCTTGCGGTTGCCAACGGCGAGCTTAGCCTCGGCACCACATCCGGCCTGACATTTACGAGCGGCTCTAATGAATCCGCAACAATGACGATAAATGGGACCATTGCTGCCCTTAACTCAGCGTTGAGCGGTTTGGTCTACACGCCTACCCCCGGCTACTTTGGCTCGGATTCACTTAATATTACCCTCACCGATGGGGGCAATGCAGATCTTGGCGTTTCATTGACTGCATCCACAACTGTCGGCCTTACGGTCACCCCGGTTCCGACCCAACTACTCATCATCCAGCAGCCGAGCAACGCGACGGCTGGCAGCACGGTCAACCCGTCGGTGGTCTTGGAAATTGAGGACCAATTCGGCCACGTTATTACTAGCGACGATTCGTTTGTAACCCTGTCAGCGAATAGTGGTCCCGGAACACTCAGCGGCATCACCATGATCCAGGCCCAGTACGGCGTGGCTACGTTCGAAAATCTATCACTGGACACGGCGGGCACTTACACCCTGACGGCCTCGGATACTAACGACTACCTGAGCAGTGCTCCCTCCATCCCCTTTACGATCATGCCGGCAGCGGCATCGCAGTTGGTTTTCACTACCCAGCCTGCTGACGCCACCGCCGCCACGACGATGGCGCCTGTGTTCGTGACCATCGAGGACCAATACGGCAACGTCGAAACCGCTGATAATTCTGCCGTGAATCTCGCCATTGCCAGCGGGCCAGCAGGCGGCGTTTTCACGCCCGCCTCGATCCTCAGCGCCAACGCCGTCAATGGCGTCGCGACATTCAGCGTTCTCGCCCTGGACACCGCCGGGACCTACACCTTAGCAGCCTCCGACACGGCGGACAGCCTGAGCGGATTCGTTTCCAATAGTTTCACGATCACGCCTGCGGCAGCGGCGAAGCTCGCTTTCCTCCAGCAGCCGACCAATACGACGGCCGGCAACCTCATCAGCCCGGCCGTGACCGTGGCTGTGGAAGATCAGTACGGCAATATCGTCACCAGCGACAACTCCTACGTGATCTTGCACGTCCGGGGCCCATTGTCCAAGGAGCGAGATCGCGACTACGACTTGGACGGCGGCTTTCCAGGTGGCGTGGATCGGTTCGGTGATTTTGCCTTGAGCGCTGCTTGCGAATCGAGACACCTGCACACGTATCGGGTGCAAGTGCAAAACGGCGTGGCCGTTTTCAGCAACCTGTCGCTGGACAAAGCCGGTACGTACACTCTGAAAGCGACGGATGATTGCCTAGCCGCGGCCACCTCGAACAGCTTTGCCGTAACTCCGGCCGCGGCCACTCGCATGGTCTTCCTGGACATGCCGTGCATCAACGGGCGCAGCAAGACCTTTGGCGTGGAGGTGGCGCTGTTCGACAAATATGGCAACCTGGCGACAAACGACACGTCCAGCGTGACGCTGTCCCTGGGCACTCACCCCAAGAATGCCGTATTGAGCGGCACATTAACGGAAGCCGTCGTCAACGGTGTAGCTACTTTCGATGGTTTATCCCTGAGCCCAAGTGGCTGCTACGCGCTTGTGGCCGCCGACAGCAATGGAATTCCTTCAGTTGTGTCTCCGCACTTCTACTTCGGGCGCGATCTTCACGAGCAATTCCGTTGCGGAGATTGAGCAAGTCTTCGCCAACGTCGGAAAATCGAGAAGGGGCCACGCACCCCCGGGCTCGTCACTTCGGGAATTGTGGGCGGCCAATTAGAATAGCGCCACGATGATGTGGCGCGATCCAAGCAAGACAATCGCGGCGGTGGTTTGCTGCGCGGGGCTGCTGACGATTTTCGCGGTGACGGCCAGGCGGGCGTCGTTGGGCAAGTGCGCGACCGGGGATGAAACGATCGGTCTGCTGGGGGCGTGGGTGCAGACGCATGATGGGGATTTCCGATGCAACCCGGAAGATCCGCCCCTGATCAAGTTCATCGCGGTGGCGGGGACTGACAAAACGAAACTTCCGATCCAGGAACAGGGGGCACTGTGGGACCTGGTGCCATCCGAGATGATCGCGCAGTGCAAGGTGGCGTATCAGGCGTTGTATCGGACGCCGGGGGTGGACGCCGATGCGCTTCTGAACGCGGCGCGGCTGCGGATGATCGGCCTGGCGGTGCTGCTGGGAGTCATCATCGGGTGGTGGGCGTGGCGCCTGGCGGGAGCGGGGGCGGCGGTGGTGGCGGCGGGTCTGTTCAGCCTGGATCCGAATTTTCTGGCGCATTCGCCGCTACTAAAAAACGACATGCCCATGACTCTGGCGCTGGTGGCGGTGATGGCGGCGGCGTGGCTCATCGGCGAGCGGGCGACTTTTTGGCGATGGGCGGCGTTGTCGCTATTGCTGGGTGTTGCGCTGACGATGAAATTTTCGGGCGTGCTGTGCGTGGGGATGATCGCGCTGGCGTTGGGGTTGCGGGCGCTGATGGGCCGGCCGTGGCAGGTGCTCCGGTGGACGGCGCGGACGAGGGGCGGGCGGTTGGCGGCCGCGGCGGCGCTGTGGGCGGGGGCGGTGCTGATCGGTTGGGCGAGCATCTGGGCGAGCTACGGGTTTCGCTTCTCGATCAGCGGCCAGCGGCATCAGCCGTTCGATCGCGCGGCCATCTGCAACATCGTCGCGGATCGCGAAGACTTGCTCGCGCACGGGCTGCCGCGGAATTACACCCCGGCGCAGCTGGCCCAGTGGAGGCCGAGTTGGCAGCCCAGCGTCGTGGCGCGAACGGTGCTCTGGACGTACGATCATCGACTGCTGCCGGAGGGATGGCTGTTCGGATTTCTGTACACGTACGAGACGTCGCTGTTTCGGGACGCGTTCTTGTGCGGGATGTATAGCCAGCGGGGTTGGTGGTACTACTTTCCGGCGGCTTTTGTCTTCAAGACGCCGATGGCGACGCTGGCGGGGTTGGTGCTGGCGGCGGGTTGGTGGTTGTGGCGCGGGCGGAAGCTGGAGCGATGCGACCGGTGGGCGGTGTGTGCGGCGGCGGTGGGGCCGGTGATTTACATGGCCGTGGCCATGGCGGGACACCTCAACCTGGGCCTGCGGCACGTGCTGGAGGTGTATCCGTTTCTGTTCATTTTCGCGGCGGTGATGGCGGCGCGGGCGTGGCGAGCGGCGCCGCGAAGCACGGTCGTTATTGTGGCGGCGTTGCTGGCGGGGCTGGCCGTGGAGACGGCGGCGGCGTTTCCGGATTACATTCCATTTTTCAACGCGGCGTGCGGGGGTGCTCGCGGCGGACTGCGGCTGTTAGGCGATTCCAATTTGTCGTGGGGACAGGACCTGCCCTTGCTGGGTCGCTGGCAAAGGGAGCATCCCGAGCATCCAGTGTATTTGATCTACTTCGGCGCGGCCGATCCTCTGTATTACGGGATCAAGGATTTCAGGAGCGTGTTCGATTCGACGTTGCCCGACCCGCGTCTGCCGAGGCCGCCGGGATCGGTCCTGGCCCTGGACGCCACCACGTTGCAGGGAACCTATCAGTTGGACCGGCAGCGTCCGGAGCTGAAGCGGCTGCGCGAACAAAAGCCGATCGCGGTGATCGGCGGGTCGATCTATCTCTACCCGTATTGACGGGGTCGCGGGAACCAAGAAGGAAAACGGCCTGCCGACTGAAGTCGGCAGGCCGCGCGGTTTTTGGGTGGATAGGCCGGTTTAGGGGCCGATGGCGGCGATATTGGCGGCGATGGAAGCGTTGGCCGGGGCGGGGGTGCGCTGGGCGGCGGCGGCTTTTCTGGCGGCGGCCTTGCGGCTGCGGCGCGTACGCCCGACGGTTTGCTGATCCACCGTGGCCTTGCGCGTCGGATTGTTGTTGGCGACGCTGACGGCGTCGGCGGCGTCCGGGGCGAATAGGTCGGCGCCGATTTCCTCCGCCAGGCCGTCGGCGCGCTTGTAAATGCCGCCGCAACACATCACCTGCATGGTCGGACAACTGTTCACGTCGCGGAGATAGTCGATCAACTTTCGCACGGCGGGCACGCCGCTGGGAAGTGTGCCGAACATGACAAGCAAATCCGGGCGGAATTCACCGATGAGCTTGAGCACTTCGTCTTCGGGCACGCCGCCGCCGGCGAAGCGTGTCGTCCAGCCGTCGGCCTCGAACAGGTCCGCGGTGATCTGGCCGCCGAGCTCCTCCGGCTCATCGTTGCCGCAGAAGATCAGAACCTTTTTGTTCTTGGCCGGCTGGTGCGGGAGTTTGGCGGCGACTTGGTCCGTAATGCTGCGGTTCAGACGAGTCGCCAGGTTCAAGGTGCTGCGGCTGATCTGGTCCTCGCGATAAAAGAGTTGAACCTGCTCCATGGTCGGCCAGATCAATTCGATCAGCAGCTCGTAGGCGGTGGCGCCGCCGAACAGGGCATGCTCGATGACGCGGCGGCACTCAATGCGGTCGCCGGCCAGAAGGGGTTCGATGTAACGCTGGGCGAGGGAAACGCTGGGAATGGAAAGACTCATGGCAGGTTGCTCCGATCGGGGGTTGGACACGTCCTAGCTCCGCGACCCCGCTCAAACCTCGGGAAGCATCCGTGCTACCGTCAATATGGATAAACTGCGAACCTTGGTGTATCGGCGACGGCGATTGAAAATCTTTACTATTTTAACATACGGCGCGGGTGTGTGTCTATCCCATTTTAACGTAAAATAGCTAACTATTTATTTGGAATGGCCTTATGAATTGTGCTTGCGGTGATTCCATCGCGCAGTATTTGCTGGAGAGTGATTGAGCCGTCGACGCTAAACGGGCCAATGCGCGTGCGGCGAAGTTCCACTAGGTAGCCGCCGGTTTGCAGGATCTGGCCCAGATCGCGTGCGATGGCGCGGATATAGGTGCCGCGGCCGCAATCGATCCGCAGTCTCAGCAGTGGCCATTGCCAGGCGAGGATTTCGATGGCATCGATGCGGACGGTTTGAGGTTCAAGATTCACTTGGGCGCCGCGGCGGGCCAGTTTGTACGCCCGGCGACCGGCCAATTTCTTGGCGCTGTAGGCGGGAGGCACTTGGCGAAGTTGCCCGACCAGGCCGGCGACGGCGCTGTGGATTTGCTCGATCGTGGGCGCGGGCGGATTGGCTGTCGGCCGCTCATCGGATTCCGGATCGTCCGTTGGCGTGGTGGCGCCAAGCTTGACCGTCGCCTCGTATGTTTTGGGCTCGTTCATGAGGGCTTGGCTGGACTTGGTGGCGGTTCCGACCAGAAGCAACAGGACGCCGGTGGCGAAGGGATCGAGGGTTCCGGCGTGGCCGATCCTGGTGCCGCGCGGCAAGAGGCGTTTGACGCGGTTGACGGCCGCTGCGGAACTCATTGCGGGCGGTTTGTCGAGATTGATGATGCCGCTGGACGGAGCCATGCATCGGCAAGTGTAACGCGGGGGCGGCGGGGGAGTGCATTGGATCGTTGTTTTTTCTTATGGGATCGCCATAGTGGGGGCCTATGGCGTGGAGCAAACAGCGGATTATTAAGCAGCTTCGGCGATTGCATCAGGCGGGCAGGGATCTGTCGTACGGCGCTGCGTCCCGGACGCATCAGGCGTTGGTTTCGGCGGCGGCGTATCACTTCGGTTCGTTCAGGCGGGCGATCGAGCAGGCGGGAATCGATTACGCAACGGTGTTGCGCCGGCCGAGGTGGACGCGGCCGAAAATCATCGGCGTGATCAAGGCGGCGCGGCGGCGCGGGGAGGCGCTGCACTGGTCGGCGGTGACCAAGCGCCGCGATGAACTGGGCAAGGCGGCATTTGCGGCACTGCAGGGGCGGTTATTTGGAAAATGGTGCCGGGCCCTGCACGCCGCTGGGTTGGATGCGGACCAGATCAGCCGATACCGCAAATGGGACCGCGACACGATCGCCTTTGAGTTCAGGTCGCGTTATCGCGACGGCGAGGCGATGAACAGCGGCGCGCTGCAGCAGGACGATCCGGGCCTGCACGCGGCGGCGGTGAGGCATTTCGGCGCGTACGATGCAGCGCTGCGGGCGGCCAAACTCCAGCCGCAGCAAATCCGCCAGCGCCTCAAGTGGGACAAGGCGGCGGTATTGGCCGCGATTCGCGCGGCGGCAAAGGCGGGCAAGCATCTTTCTGACAGCGACGTGCGGCGGCACGCGCCGGCGCTGTACGGCGCGGCGATGCGATGGTTCGGAGCGTTCAAGGCCGCGCGAGCGGCGGCGGGGATCAAATTCTCGCGGAAAAAGCGCTGAGATTTTTTAGGGTGGCGCGAAAATCGTCATGCCCAGGCCGATGGCCAGGGAGGCGATCAATAGCGCCCAGCCGAGAAGCTCTTGGCAGCGGCAGGTCATGATCGGGCGTAACCTCGCGGGTGTTTGCTGAACCAGTTCCAGGCCGAGCGGATGATGGTTTCGGGGTCCTTGTATTTCGGCTCCCAGGCGAGGAGTTTTTTGGCTTGGGAGGGATCAGCCCAGAGGGCGATGGCGTCGCCGGGTCGGCGGGCGCCGTAGGTCGCGGGCACGTTGCGTCCGGTGACTTTCTCGGCGGCGGCGATGATCTGCTTGACGGAAAAGCCGCAACCGGTGCCCAGGTTGCAGTAAATCGGTTGGCCATCCTGGAGGCGCTGCATCGCCAGGATGTGGGCATCCGCCAGGTCGTCCACGTGGATGTAGTCGCGGATGTTGGTGCCATCGGGCGTGGGGTAGTCGGTACCGAAGACGGTCATGCCCGGGCGAACGCCCAGAATCGCCTGGAGGATGACGGGGATGAGGTGGGTTTCGGGGTCGTGGTCCTCGCCCAGAGAGCCGTCCATGGCGGCCCCGGCGGCGTTGAAATATCGCAAAGAGGCGAATTTGAAATCTTTCTGGGCCGCCCATTGGTCCTGAAGAATCTGCTCGACCATGAGCTTGCTTCGGCCGTAGGGCGACACGGGGGATTTTTTCTCGTCCTCGGTGATGGGGACCTTGTCCGGATCGCCGTAAGTGGCGCAACTGCTGGAAAAGACGAAGCGTTTGACGCCTGCCTCCCGCATGGCTTCCAGGACGCTGATGGTGGTGGCGACGTTGTTGCGATAGTACAGGAGCGGTTTTTCGACGCTCTCGCCCACGTAGGCGTAGGCGGCAAAGTGCATGAGGGTGTCGATCTGGTAGCGGCGGAGGGCATTGACCAGAGTGGGTTTATCGTCGAGCTCGGCCACGACGGCGGGGACTTGCAGGATGTCGATGACTTGCCGGTGGCCGCGGGAAAGATTGTCGTAGATGACCGCCGTGTGTCCGGCCTCTTTGAGGCGTTTGACGGCATGCGATCCGATGTACCCGGCTCCGCCGGCGACCAGGACGTTCATGGGGTTGCTCCTCGCTGAACCGGCGGGCGAGTATAGTCGGGACGCGCGTCGCACGCGACGCGGCTAAAATCGCGGCCGCTACGCGGCCGCTCATTTGCGTGGGACGGCGGCGGGTAGTATTTTAAGCACTTCCGGGCAGGATGTCCGGGGCGGCGCAAGGCCGCTCGGGAGGCACCACTTCCGGTAGGAGACGAAACAAGTGATCTTCGATTCTCTCTTGGGCATGTTCAGCATCGATATGGGGATCGATCTGGGCACGTGCAACACGTTGGTGTGTGTCAAGGGAGCGGGCATCGTGCTCAACGAGCCCAGCGTGGTGGCCGTGAAGAAGGGGACCAATCGCGTCTTGCAGAACGGCAACGCGGTGGGTTTGGTCGCCAAGGAGATGCTGGGCAAGACGCCGGGGACGATCACGGCCATTCGGCCGCTGAAGGACGGGGTGATCAGCGATTTCGAGATCACCGAGGCGATGCTGGCGTATTTCATTCGGCGGGTGCACGGGCGGAAGCACTTCATCGGGCCGCGGGTGGTCATCGCCATTCCTTCGGGGATCACGGCGGTGGAGAAGCGAGCGGTGCTGATCAGCGCCGAGCGCGCCGGCGCGCGGCGGGTGTATCTGGTGGAGGAGCCGATGGCCGCGGCCATCGGCGCGGGGCTGCCGGTGACCGAGCCGACGGCGAGCATGATCGTGGACATCGGCGGCGGCACGACGGAAGTGGCGATCATTTCCCTGGCGGACATCACGGTGTGCGAGTCGGTGCGCATCGCCGGCGACGATTTCGACCAGGCGATCGTCAATCACATGAAGCGGACGTACAACATGGCCATCGGGGAGCAGATGGCCGAGCGGATCAAGATCGAGATCGGCTCCGCGGCGCCGCAGGGGGATGGCGAGCCGACGATGGAGGTGCGCGGCCGCGACATGATCAGCGGCTTGCCGCGAAAGACTACGGTCACCAGTGAGGAAATCCGCGAGGCGTTGCAGGAGCCGCTCACGCAGATCATCCAGGCGGTGACGCGGACGCTGGAGTTGGCCGAGCCGGAATTGGCCGCGGACCTGGTGGAGAACGGCATCACGCTGGCCGGCGGATCGTCGCTGTTGCGCGGGATTTCCACCGTGATCAGCAACGCCACGGGCCTGGAGGTTCGCCTGGCGGACGACCCCCTGACCTGCGTGGCGCGCGGAACCAGCGTGTATCTGGACAACCTCGAGGTGTGGAAGGACACGATGGAGTCTGATGCGGATGAACGGTGACGGCGAATGACGAAATTCGAATGACGAATGACGAATCAATGACGAATGACGAATGAGATACGCTGCTGCCTTTCTCATTCGTCATTCGTCATTCGAATTTCGTCATTTGCACTTGCCTTCATGTTTCGCCCCACCTTCAACCAGGTTTTCTTCGGCTTGATGGCGCTGAGTTTCCTCAGCGCGTTTGTGGCGCCGCCGCGACTGACGGACCTGGAGCGCGTGCAGCTTGAGGGATTGTTCATTCCGATTTCGCGGCCGACGTATCACCTGGCGACGTGGCTGCGGCGGCGGTTGGCGCCGGATCAGCCGGAAGATAGTCGGCCCGCCGAAGCGATCCGCCGGGAGAACCTGGAACTGCGGCAGGAAGTGTCGCGTTTGCAGATGCAGATGGAGCGTCTGGAGGCGCTGGCGGCCGAGCGGCAAAATCTGGGCGATCTGAAGGAACTGTGCCAGCGTTTCACCGTGGCCGGGACCGATTCGGGCAGCCGGGATGGGCTGATTCTGGGCGGGTCGCTGTCGGACGTGCGGGCGGATCAGCCGGTGCTCTACGGCGGCGGGCTGGCCGGGCGGATCGACCGCGCCGGCGTCAGCGCTGCGCACGTGCGGCTGATCACGGACAGCGGCTTCGCCCTCAGCGGGCGGTTCATCCGGTTTGTCAAGACCGACTCCGGCGTGCAGGCGCAGCGCATCTCACAGTTATTGCCGATCGTGCAGGGGATCGGCGGCGGGCAGATGATCATCGCCAATCTGCCTCTGCAAGAGGTGACCGACGCCAAACTGCAGGCGGACGATTGGGTGGTGCTGGCGGATGAGACTTGGCCGGCGGCCATCCAGGGGATTCGCCTGGGTCGCCTCGCGTCGATCGCCCGATCCAAGCGGGCGGCGCTGTTTGCGGAGATTCGCCTGGCTCCGGAGTCGGGGCTGCTGCAATTGAACGACGTGTGGGTCATGACGCGCCAGCGGTGAATCATGCGGTGGATCAGTTATTTTATCTTGGCGTACGTCGCCCTGGGCCTGCAGACGGGGATGGGGCGGGCGATGCAGGTGAAAAACGCGGGGCCGAACCTGGTGCTCCTGGCGGTCGTCTTTGTGGGGATGAACGCCCCCCGGGAGGCGGCGCTGTTGGGGGCGTTTGTTCTGGGCGCGTTGCAGGACTTGACCTCGCAGGGAACCATGGGATTGTACTGCCTGAGCTACGCCCTGGTGGCCATGTTCGTGGTGACGGCGCGGCAGGCGCTGTATCGTGAGCATCCGTTGACGCATTTTTCGCTGACGTTGTCGGGGGGATTGATCACGGCGGCGGTGCTGGCGATTCACGGCTGGCTGCGCCCGCCCGCGGCGGGCATGGGCGACGGTCCGCACGCGGCGGCCGCGGCCGTGCGGCCGGCGGTCTTGCCGCTGTTTTATACGGCGATTTATTCCGCCGTTTTGGCGCCGTTCGTGCTGGGCGTCTTGCAGCGGATGAAGCGTGTCTTTGGATTTGTGCCCGGGCGGCGGGTCCGGTGGCCGGCGGGCGCCGGCGTCCGATGAGGATCAAAGCCGTGTCGCACGCCCCTCCCAAGGATGGGACATGTTCCAACGTCGCCTCAAGCTCCTGTTGATCCTGCTGCTGATCCTCTCCGCCGCGCTGGTTCTGCGCGCGGTGCAGGTGCAGTGGATCGAGCACGCCTATTGGCGGAGCCAGGCCACCGAGCTGATGAAGCGTTGGGAGTTCATCGAGACGACGCGTGGGGCGATTCGCGACCGCAAGGGCCGGCTGCTGGCGTACGATGCGCCCTGCATCGACGCGTGCGTGGATTACCGCGCCATCACCGAAGAGCCGGATGAGCCTTGGGTCCGCAAGCGGGCGCAGGAGAATCTGCGCAATCGATATGGGGATCAATGGCGGCAAATCCGCCGCGGGGGGCAGGCGACAGCGCTGTTGGATCAGGAGACGGCTCGGGTCAAGGACGACGTCGCCGCGATGTGGACGGAGCTGGCGCGGGTATCGGGCAAGACGCCGGATGAGATGGACGAAATCCGCCGCACGATTGTGGCGCGGGTGGAGATGCGCCGGCGGTATCTCTGGTGGCGTTCCTACGAGCGGGCGACGACGCGGGGCGATCACCAGGCCTCGCCCGCCTGGTACCGCGATTTTTTGGGCGACGAGGCCCCGGACGAAGCGGACATCGATAAGTTTGGCTTGGACGTGGCGGAGCAGACGCAGGGCCACGTGATCCTCCACGCGGTGGAGGCGCAGACGCAGGCGGTGTTGGCGCGGCAGCAGGACCGGTTCTTTGCCCTGAGCCTGGTGCCCAGCAAGCATCGGGTGTATCCGTTCGGCCGGGTCGCCTGCCACATCCTGGGACACCTGGGCCCGGTCGGCGCGCAGGAGATGGGAGCGAACGATCCCTTCGGCGACGATGAGTTGCGGCGGTATTGGCCCAACGACCTGGCGGGGCAAAGCGGAGTGGAGGCGTTGTGCGAAGAAACGCTGCGCGGGTCGCGCGGCCGCATCGAAAGCATCGCGTCACCGGAGCCAACCGCCGCGGGCGCGGCGGCTGCGGCGGATCAGCCGCTCTGGAGCGTGGAGGCGGTGCCGGGCGCCGACGTACAACTGTCCATCGACATCGAGCTGCAATCGGAGATCGAGCAGGCGTTCGTGAAGCAGCGGGTCTCCAAGAGCGGCGAGGCAACGGAGACGCGCTTCAACCAGCACGGGGCGGCGGTGGTGATCGACGTGCCCAGCGGGCAGGTGCTGGCCCTGGTGTCCAATCCCGGTTTCGACCCCAACACGCTGGAGGCCGATTACCCGGCCCTGTCGCGCGATGATCTGAATCTTCCGCTATTGAACCGCGCCACGCAGATGGCCGTGGAGCCGGGCTCGACGGTCAAGACCATCGTCGGCTGTGGGGCGATCACGCACGGATTCATGACTCCGACCTCGACGGTCGAATGCACGGGGTTTTTGGTCCTGCGCGGTCATGAGTATTCGGTGGGGCGGTGCTGGGTGGCGACGCAGTATCTGGCGACGCTGGGCAAGGCGGGGGTGGCGCATCATCCGGTTCCGGTTCCGCACCCCACCGGGTTCTTGACCATATCCGACGCCCTGGAGCGAAGCTGCAACGTCGTCTTCGAGACCATCGCCGACATGATGGGCATGCGGGAGCTGAGCTTTTGGTTCGATCAATTCGGCCTGGGGCGCAAGACGGGGATGGGCATCGACGAAAGCGCCGGGCTGATTCCCGAGCCGCGGGATGCCTCGATCCACTCTCCGCTGCGGATGTGGACGTGGTTTGCGGGGATCGGGCAGGGGATGGTGCGGGCCACGCCCTTGCAGATGGCCAACGTGGCGGCGACGATCGCGCGCAACGGGATTTGGATGCGTCCGCAGCTGGTGCCGCCGCCGGACGCGGACCCCGCGACGACGCGGCCGCCGGCGCCGGCGGAGCCCCGGAGCGTGGATTTGCATCTGGCGCCTGAGGCGTTGGCGGCGGTGCAGGAGGGGATGCGCCGCGTGTGCAACAGCGAGGCGGGCTCGGGCTTGCAGATTCGGCCGGACTGGCAGGACCCGCCGGTGGAGAACGATCCGCTTGCGGCCATTGTGATTGCGGGCAAGACCGGTTCGGCGCAGACGGCGTTGTTGACCGTGCCGGCGCGGGACGAGTCGGGCCAGATCGTGCGCGAAAGCGGCCGCGTGAAGCGGGTGGTGGTGGAGCCGGGGTCGCCGGGCACGGAGGGGTGGTACCTGATGCCCGGCTCCGGCGGACACCCGGCGCACGCGTGGTTCATCGGCTATGCGCCGGCGAGCCATCCGCGGGTGGCGTTCTGCGTGATGGTGGAATACGGATCGGCCGGCGGGCGCGTGGCCGGGGCCATCGCCCACGACGTGCTTGAAGCGTGCGTCGCCCACGGCTACCTTTCGACATCGCGGTGAGATGGCCTTGATGTCCAATTCCGATCAACCCGAGCTTCCGCAGCGTCCGCCGACGATTCCGTACGAGAGCCGCCGGCCGGCGCCGCGGCCGCCGGACTCGGCTGCGGCGGAGGCTCCCCTTCCACCACCGCCTCCGCCGCGCCCGGTCACCGCCGCGGTCCGCCGTCGTGCCTGGCAGGAGCCGGTCGTGCGTTTTTGGTGGTTGGCGAGCCTGGCGCTGCTTTTCATCTCCGCCTGGTTTGTGGTGGATCAGGTGCACTCTTTTCTTCAGGAACGAAAGCTCATCAACAAGGGCGTACCCGTTACGGCAAAACTGCTGAGCGTCGGCGGCGTCACGCGCACCGGCACCAGATACCCCCGGGATACGCCCTGCGATCTGCAGTTCACCTGGCGCGGCCAGACCATCATTGTGTCCGACATCACCTTGAGCGAGACCGGCAACACCAACTATATTCAGCCGGGGCAGACCATTGCCTTGCGCGTCGATCCCAACGACCCAGTCCAGTGGACCGACCGCACGCAGGCAGAGCCCATGGGCCGGCGGTTGATCGCGGGGGTCATCATCATTCCAGCAATGCTGGCGACGATGATGACGGCGCTGCTCTTGCGGCTGCGCGTGCTGCGAACCTGGCGCCATGCCGCGGCGCAGGAGTACGCCGTGCTCGAGTCTCACTCCAGCGCCCTGGCGCCATGGTCGCACGCGGTGGACTGCGCCATGGTCCACGGCCCCGATGCGCGGGTGGTGATGGTCTACCTGCCGGGCCGGCTGCCGCGGCCGCCCAAGGGGCAGGTGATATGGCTGCTTCACCCGCACGGCAAACCCAACGCGTCGATCGCCGTGGCGGCGTATGAATGAGAACGGCCGCGATGGTCAAGAACCGCCTGTGGCGACAACTCGCCATCGCCACCAACTGGCCCGTGCTGGCGGCGGTGGCCGTCCTCTGCGCCATCGGGGTGCTCAGCATCTGGGCCGATTCCTCCAGCGAAGGCGCCAAACAGTTGCTGTACCTGGCCGTCGCCGCGGTCGTGATGGCCGCCGTGCAAGGCGTGAACTATCTGACCCTCGGTCGCTTCGCTTGGCCGCTGTACTTCCTCAGCCTGCTGCTCATCGCCTACACCGTCCTGGGCGCCATCGCCCAGTCGCATCACCACGCATTGCCCGCCGTGCACGCGATCAATGGAGCGAGCTGTTGGATTACCTTCGGCCACTTCAGCTTTGAGCCTTCGGAACTGATGAAAGTCTCCTTCGTGATGGTGCTGGCGCGATACCTTCGCTTTGGGCGCAACTACCGCACCCTGGGGGGGCTGCTGGCGCCGTTTGGCTTGGCGGTGTTGCCGGTGATGCTCATCCTCAGACAGCCTGACCTGGGCGTGGCGGCGCTGTTCATCCCTACGCTGCTGGCCATGCTTTTCGTGGCGGGGGCGAAGATCAAACACCTGGTGGCGATCATCGCCCTCGGGGCTGCGCTGGTGCCGGTCTTCTGGCTCAGCGGGGAAAGGAACGTGCCCTTTTTCCGGCATCTGCCGTCGCTGGTGCACGATTATCAGCGGGCGCGGGTTCGGGGAATGCTGGGCCAAGACCCCAGGACCCTGCGGGCCGCGGGTTTCCAGCAGCAGCGGGCCCTGGTGGCCAGCGGGTCCGGCGGCGTCACCGGCAAGGGCTTGGGCGGCCTCCCCGTCGGCCGCGGCGTACCCGAGGCGCGCAACGACATGATCTTTGCCATCATCGGCGAGCAGTTCGGTCTGGTGGGTTCGATCACGGTGATCGTGGCCTACCTCGTGCTGTTCGTGGCGGGGATCGAGATCGCCGCCGCCACGCGCGAGCCGTTCGGCCGCCTCCTGGCCGTGGGGATCGTCTGCTTCCTGGCCGCCCAGGCGTTCTTGAATCTGCTGGTGGTGATGCGTCTGTTTCCCGTGACGGGGGTGACGTTGCCGTTCGTCAGCGCCGGCGGCAGCAGCCTCCTGGCCAGTTGCATCGCCGCGGGACTATTGCTTAACGTCGGGCAAAACCGCCCGCGCATCATCGCCCGCGACAGCTTTGAATACGATTGACCCGGTCGCGGGAAGTCCGCAGCCCCAGGATCGCGGCTTTGACAGGGCGGCGGGACACCTCTACATTCGCTGGGCATGCGGCCCGCGCCGTACGTCGTCGCCATCGTGGTGCTGCTGGGAGCTTGTTCCGACCAGCCGGCGCCCCAGGCACGGACGGCTCAGGAGAGCCGCCTGTTCGGCCCCGTCTCCATGCACCTGGACAATTTCTCCAAGGTCAGGGACTGGACGGGCCACGGCGCGCCCGACGGCGTCGAAGCGCTGGTCGAATTCGACGACGCCTTCGCCGACCGCACCAAGGCCGCGGGGACCATCGTATTCGAACTGTTCGACTATCGCCGCGGCTGGCCCGACTCGCGCGGGCTGCGCCTGGTCAACCCGTTCAGCGCTTCGCTGCTCAGCTACGACGAGCAAAAGGCCCATTGGGAACGGGCCAGCGGAGCGTACATGTTTCGGCTGGCGTGCGACGGCTTGACCCCGTACCACAGCTACGTGCTGACCGCCAGCTTCGAGCCGACGGGCGGGGGCGGCCGGCTTTTTTCACAGATCATTCTTGCGGCGCAGGCGCCTCCCCCGACCAGCCGTGAATCCCATGCCCCCGCCACCCGACCCACAAGCCGCTTCGGCCAGCCCTGAGCTGATGGCCATGGCGCCCGTGCCGGCCCTGCTGCAGCGCGTGCGCGCCGAACTGGCGGCTGATTTTGATCCGGCCGCGCCCATCCGCGTCAGCCGCGCCCCCGGACGTCTGGACGTGATGGGCGGCATCGCCGATTACACCGGCTCGATGGTTTGCGAAGCCACGCTGGACCGCGCCGCCGCCGTCGCGCTGCAATCGCGTCCGGATCGCAACCTCCAGATTTTCTCCTTCAATCTGATGGACGAACATCGGCCGTTCACGCTCCGCGTTCCGCTGGAGGCGCTGGCGGAGCACTCCATCGACGCGTTGCGGGCAGAATTCCAACAACCGGGCCGGCGCTGGGCGGGATACCTGGCCGGTTGCCTGGCCATGCTGCACCACCGCGGGCTGGCGGATTTGAAGGATCCGCAGCTTTGCGGGATGAGTCTGGCGCTATGGAGCACGGTGCCGATGGGGGCGGGGGTGAGCAGCTCGGCGGCGATCGAGATCGCCGCGATGATGGCGTTTGTGGATCATCTGGGCCTTCGCGGCCGCACCGACCCGATGTCCGTTGCCGCCATGTGCCAGAGCGTGGAAAACCACATCGTGGGCGCCCCGTGCGGGATCATGGACCAGGTCACGAGCTGCGCCGGCGAGCCGGGGATGCTGCTGCGCCTGATCTGCCAGCCGCACACGCTGCTGCCGATGCTGGCACTGCCGCCGGGCGTGCGCGTCGTGGGGATCAACAGCAACGTCAAGCACAGCGTCGGCGGCGGGATGTACGGCAAGACCCGCTGTGCCGCGTTCATGGGACACCGTCTCATCCTGGAGAAGATGCGCCAGATGGGCCAGGCTGCCGGACAAACTCTGGTGGCCGATCCGATGAACGGATATCTGGCCAATCTCGATCCGCTGGATTACAAGAAACTTTTCCGGCCGTATCTGCCGCAGCAGATGGATGGCAAGACGTTTTTGGTGCAATACGGCTCGACGCTGGACACGGCGACGCGCGTCGAGGCGGAGGTGAGCTATCACGTGCAACAGGCGACGGACCATCACGTGTTGGAAGCGCAGCGCGTGCGGCATTTCGTGCAGTTGCTCGAATCGGCCGCGAAATTGCCCGCCGAATCCGCCCAGCGGGCGCTGGAGCTGGATAAGGCCGGGCACCTGATGTACGCGTCGCATCTGTCTTACACCAACGATGCGCTGCTGGGCGCCGACGAGTGTGATTTGCTGGTGAAGCTGGTGCGGGAACGTGAGCGGCTGGGGTTATACGGCGCCAAGATCACCGGCGGCGGCAGCGGCGGCACCGTGGCCGTCCTGGCCGACCAAGGTCCCCAGGCGGATGAGGCGATCGCTCAGATCATGGACGAGTATGAAAAGCAGACCGGCCACAAGCCCGAGGCATTCGTCGGCACCAGCCCCGGCGCCTGGGCGGTGGGAACGGCGATCACGGGTTGATGTCTGGAAGCGACCGACGCAAGTTATTTCTTGCACTTTAGTTTCATTGGCGCGGTGCTTATTGTACATTTAGCCAGTAAAGTATAATAAGATTTCGTTGAAGGGAACGCGATGGAAAACGTGTAACTTATGAATAGAAATAGTTTTACATCCAAATCACCTGGAAGGCTTGTCAAAAATCTTGACGGGAATTGGGCATTCGTTCCTGCGCCACTGCCTCCCCGGATCACTTGGACCGATTCGCTGGTTCTCGCAGTCACGCGAGCCAATCAAAAGCTCGGGGAATTGGCTGGACTCGGCAAGAAGCTTCGGAATCCCAAACGGATGGTTCGGATGTTTCTACGCCGAGAAGCGGAGCTTTCGAGCAAAATCGAGAACACGCACGCTCGCGTGCAGACCATGTTGCTGTTCGAGCAGATCCCTGCGGTGGAGCGAGATACGCCGTCCGTTCGAGAGGTGCATAACAACTTCCTGACTCTCGAATTCGCACTGGAAAGCGCACAGCAGCGTGGACTCACGCGGTCCTTGATCAAGGAGATGCACGAAAACCTGCTGCGAGGCGTGCGCGGCGCAGAAAAAATGCCCGGAAGTTTCCGGACCACGCAGGCCCATATCGGACGAACTCAGGACATTGAGAAGGCGCGCTTTGTTCCATGTCCTTCGCACGAAATAGAAAGCTGTATGCAGCAATTGGAGAGATATCTGCAAAAGGTCGATGAAATTCCGCCTGTCGTGCGCGCGGCGCTGGTGCATTATCAGTTTGAGGCGATTCACCCATTTGCGGACGGCAATGGTCGAGTGGGACGGGTGTTGTTGTTGGTGCAATTGATGAAAGAGGGCGTGCTTCCGGCCCCGCTTCTCAATCCCAGCGCGCAACTCGAGCACCGCCGCGACGTGTACTATGATCGGCTGCTCGGCGTCAGTCAGAAGGGTCAGTGGGCCCAGTGGGCTGAATTCTTCGCGACGAGCATTGCTGAAGAAGCAAACGATGCTATTGCGCGAATCGAGCGGTTCGAGTTGTTGCGAGAACAATATCAGCAGCTCGTTCGCAGACCTCGCTCTTCCGCCTTGCTTCCCCAGTTGGTGGACGAATTATTCTCCGAACCATCCGTGACGATTCGACGCGTGGCGGACTTGTTTCAGATTACACCACGGGCGGCGCTCAAACTTCTTGATCGGCTTGTGGACGCACAAATTGTTCGTGAAGTAACCGGGCAAGCTCGCAATCGCGTGTATCTTGCTCAGGGAGTCGTTGATTTGTTTTCGGCCGCGGCGATCCGGCCGCAGAAAATGCCAGAGTCATAATGGTCATCGCATTGCAAGCTATCGTCGACCGGCTCCGGACGTTTCAGCGGACGGTGCGCGAGATGGTCGTGCGTTCGCGCCAAGCGACCGGTTTGCACGAGGTCAGCCGGTCCAGCGCGGCCGATACGATCTACAAAATCGACACCGAGGTCGATCCGTTGCTGGAAGAGTTCTGCCAGGAATGGAGCAAAGAGCTTCCGCTGGTGCTGGTGGCCGAGGGATTGGAGGATCCGGACGGGCGGGAAGCGCAAAGCCGCGTGTTTCCCAGCGGCACGCGACCGGAGGACGCGGCAATCCGGCTGCTGGTCGATCCCATCGACGGGACGCGGGGGATCATGTACGACAAGCGCCCGGCGTGGGCGCTGGCGGGGGTGGCGCCCAACAAGGGGCCGGGGACGCGCCTGCGCGACATCGAAATCGCCGTCATGACGGAATTGCCCACCAGCAAGATGGGCCAGGCGGATGTCTTGTGGGCGATCAAGGGGCGCGGGACGGCGGCCAGGCGCATCGATCTGGATGGCGGCCGGGAGCGGGACCTGCCTATCGCGCCGTCCCAGGCGAGCGGGATCGATCATGGGTTTGCCTCGATCTCCAATTTTTTCCCGGGGACCAAGGTTCTTGCGGCGGAGTTGATGGAGCATCTGATCCGCCATCTGATCGGGCCGGCGGACGTGACGCGGGCGACGGTGTATGAAGATCAGTACATCTCCACCGGCGGGCAGTTTTACGAGTTGATCGTGGGCCACGACCGGTTCAACGCGGATTTGCGGCCGCTGTTTTACGCGATCCAGGGTCAGAGCCAGGGTTTGTGCTGCCATGCGTACGATTGCGCGACCTGGTTGATCGCCGAGGAGGCGGGCGTGGTGTTGACCGACGGCCTTGGCCGGCCGCTGGAGGGGCCGATGGATGTGACCAGCGGCATCGCCTGGGCCGGGTTTGCCAACCGTCAGATTCAGCGGAAGATCGAGCCGGTCTTGAGCGAGTTCTTGTCCAGCCGGTTGCCGTCGACGTTCAATACTTGAACCCGATGCCGCCGCCGCCCCAGAAGACGTCGTTGGCCGTGATGTTTCTGTTCAAGCGGTCGGAGTAGAACATGTATCCCTTCAAAGTGAATTCCCCGTAGCGGCGGGAGAGATTCAGCAGCGTATTCAACGAATAGCTGGCCGACAGACCCACTTCGGCATGCTGCCAGCCGGTGTCCTGCACGTCGTTGATGAAGACAAACTGCTGGCGGAGCCGGAGAATATACCCCACGTCGGCCTGCACGGTCAGCACCAGGTCCAAATCCCGGATCGGGAAGTCGTGCCTGACGCCCGCTTCCAGATACCAACCCTGGTTTCTTTGGTACTCGTAGGCGCCCAGGACGTAGGGTGAAAGGATCGGCTGCTCGGTGCGGAACAGCAGCGAATCGTCGATGGTGATCTTGCCATAGGCTTCGTTGGCGTCGAAATCTTCGCGCTGCGGGTAGATGTAGGTGATGTTTCCCGCTTCCAGGAGGAAGGGCCGCAGGTTCCAATCCAGGCCCACGTACGGGCGAATTTCCTGGAAGCGCGAGAGGGGATCGGCGTCGAAGATGTTGGTGAACACGCCCACGAACGGATGGGGGTATTTTCCGAAATCGAAGGTCATCTTGCCGTCGATCAGCAGATTGAGGGAATTGCCGTGGGCGACGACGTCGTCGTGATTGACGCCGCGGTAAACGTATTTGTCGGAGTAGATCAGGTCCAGGTCCAGATAGACGCCGCCGTTGTTGATCCGTTCCTCCTCCGGCGTGGGAGGCGCAACGGCGTAGATGCTTTCATCGCTGACGACCTCGTCGGCCAGGATGGGCCTGCCATCCAACTGCGGCCTGGGGTCCAGCGCCGCGAGCATGGCGGCCTCATCGGGCAAAAGCGCCGGGGCGGCCACGGCGGGCGATGCCTGGGCGTCGTCCGCCGCCCACTGCGGGCGCGCCGCCGGCGCCTGATGGCCGATCAGGCAAAGCACCGCCGCCGACACCCACCAGAGGTGCATTCGCATCGCTGCGCAATGTAGCGATGCTCGGGCGAATTGTCACGATGGCCAAAGGCGGGAATTAAAAAAGCCCCAGGTCCAGCAGGGCGGATTCGCTCATGCGCGATTTATCCCACGGCGGATCCCAGACCAGCTCCACCTCGGCGCTGGTGACTTGCCCGATGGCCTCGATCCGCCGCTCCACCGCCGCCGGCAGCGACCCGGCCACCGGGCAGCCCGGGGCCGTCAGCGTCATCTGCACCTTGACGCGATTGTCCCCGTCGATGTCGATCGCGTAAATCAGCCCCAGATCGTAAATGTTCACGGGGATTTCCGGGTCGTAAATGCTGCGGAGAGCTTCGACGACCATCGCCTCCAAGGCTCGCTGCTGGGGCATGAGCCCGGCGCAAGAGCGATGCAGGGCGTAGCCGATGGGGGCGGGGGCCTGCGGCTCCAGCTCTTGCTTCAATGGCTCCGCCGTGGGGGAGTTGGCCAGAACGGGCAGGCTTTGGCGCGGGGGCTGAAGCTGGTCGGCTGAAGTTTCCATGGATTAAACGGCTGGCGAGCTAGTCAACGCGGCGGCGTGGGCGCGGAGGCGGGCGATCATGCTGGCCAGGCCGTTGCGCCGGCCCATGCTCAGGTGCTGGTCCAGGCCCAATCGCTTGAGCAGTTGCTCGATGTCGAAGGCCAGGATTGCCCGCGCCGATTGGCCGGCGTAGACGCGCTGCAGCAGGGCGATCAGCCCGCGCACGATGGCGGCGTCGCTGTCGGCCAGAAAATCCAGAGCATCCTGGGTACCGGGGCGCCGCCGGGCGATCAGATGCACCGTGCTCATGCAGCCGCGGACGCGGTTGGCTTCGACTTTCGACTCCGGCGGCATCGGCGGCAGCTTGTCGCCCAGCTCCACCAGGTACTGATGTCGCTGCTCCCAATCGCCCAGGGCGTCAAAGGTCTCGATCAGTTCCTGCGCGGCGGCTTGGGGCGAAGCGGCCGACGGCGACGGGAAAACCATCTCCTTGTTCACGGAAGAGCGAGCCGGTTTGGGCGCCTCGGCGGCGATCAATCGCCGCAGGGCCACGGCCAACGCATCGACTTCCTGTTTCGTGTTGTACATCCCCAGCGACAGGCGGGTCGTGGCCGGGATGCTCAAGCGGTCCATGACCGGCTGGCAACAGTGATGCCCCGTGCGCACGGCGATGCCTTCGCCGTCCAGAGCCGTGCCGATGTCCAGCGAGGACATCGGCGGATCGTCGACGACGAACGAGAGGACGCCGGCCTTGTCGCGGGCGGTGCCGATCAGGCGCAAGCCCGGGATGTCCGCCAATTGCCGCGTGGCGTGCTCCAGCAGTTCTTGTTCATGGCGGGCGACGTTTTCCAGGCCGATGGAAGAAACGAAATCAATCGCCGCGCCCAGGCCGATGGCGCCGGCGACGTGCGGCGTGCCCGCCTCGAACTTGTACGGCAGCACGTTGTACGTCGTCTTTTGGAACGTCACCGAGCTGATCATGTCCCCGCCGCCCTGATACGGCGGCATGGACTCCAGCAGCTTGGCCTTGCCGTACAAAACCCCGATGCCCGTCGGGCCGTAGAGCTTGTGCCCGGAAAAGACGTAGAAGTCGCCGTCCAGTTCCTGCACGTCCAGCGGTGCGTGGGCCACCCACTGGGCGCCGTCCACCAGCACGACCGCGCCGCGGCGGTGGGCCTTGGCGATCATCTCGCTCACCGGGTTGACCGTGCCCAGGGAATTGGACAGGTGCACGATGGCGACGATCTTGGTGCGGTCGCTCAGCAGCCGGTCAAACTCCTCCATGAGCAACTCGCCGCGGTCGTTCATCGGGATCACGCGGAGGCTCGCCCCCGTCTGCTCGGCGATGAGTTGCCAGGGAACGATATTGGAATGGTGCTCCATCGCCGAGAGCAGGATTTCGTCGCCGGCTTTGAGGAATTGCCGGCCGTAACTGGCGGCGACGAGATTGATGCTCTCGGTGGCCCCGCGGGTGAAGATGATTTCGCGCTCCTCGGCGGCGTTGATGAAACGTGCGATTTTAGCCCGCGCCTGCTCGTAGGCGTCGGTGGCCTGTTGGCTGAGGGTGTGGGCGCCGCGATGCACGTTGGCGTTTTGCTGCTGGTAGTAGGTTCGCAGGGCGTCGATGACGACCTGCGGCTTTTGCGTCGTGGCGGCGTTGTCGAGGTAGATCAGCGGCTTGCCGTGGATCTTTCGACGCAGGATGGGGAAGTGCGCGCGGATGGCCTGGACGTCGAAAGCGGCCGAAGCATGCGCTTCTTCCAGCGTGGCGGCGGCAGAAGACGAGGTTGTGTCATCGCGTTTTTTCATCGTGCTCGCCCAGGTCGGTGATGCGCAGGTCGCGTGGCAGGCCGTGCTGGGCGGCCAAAAAATCTTCCAGCCGGGTTCGCACCGGCTCGACCTTGATGCGCCGGGTGATGTCGGCGGCAAACGCGTACGTCAGCAGGTGACGGGCCGCTTCCAATCCTACGCCGCGCGACCGCAGATAGAAAATCATCTCCTCATCTACCGGGCCAATCGTGCTGCCGTGGGTGCACTTGACGTCGTCGGCGTAAATCTCCAGGGCCGGCTGGCTGTTCATTGATGCCTCGTCGCTCAAGAGCAGCGACTTGCTGGTCTGCTTGGAATCGGTCTTCTGTGAATCGGGACGGACCAGAATCTGGCCCTTGAAGACGCAGGAGGATTTTCCGTCCAGCACGTGTTTGTAGAGTTCGTGGCTGGGGCAATGGGCCGCCGCGTGATCCAGAAGCGTGTGGTTGTCGCAATGCTGCTCGCGATCCAGGATCACCAGGCCGTTGAGCGTGGCGTCGCCGCCTTCGCCGGCCAGCGTGACGTTCAGATCGTTGCGCGTGACTTTGCCGCCGAGGGTGGCGCAGTGGCTGACGAACTGCCCGCCGCGGCCTAGGCTCACCGCCAGCGTCGATACCAGCATCGCCTCGTCGTCGCCCTGCTGAATACGGTTGTAATTCAACCGGCAGTCGTCGCCGGCGAAAATCTCGGTCACCGCGTTGGTCAAATTCGGCCCGCGATGACCGACGTAGGTTTCAACCAGCGTCAAGTCGGTGTTTGGCTCGGCGATGACCAAAACGCGCGGATGATTCACCACCGCCGCGCCGTCGGCGGTGGCGATGAAGGACAGGTGGATCGGACCATCCACATTCACGCCGCGCGGCACGTGGATGACCGCTCCCTCGCGCAGCCAGGAAGTGTTCCAGGCGACAAACGGGTTCTGGTGGATGTCCGCCAGGCGGCCAAGATGTTGTTCCAGCGGCAGTGCATCCTCCGCGATCGCCTGCGCCAGCGACGCCAACTTCATGCCGCGCGGCAGTTTGCCCGTCTTGGACGCCGTCGGCGCGTAATGACCGTTGATGAAGACCAGTTCGGCGACGCAGTGGCGGCCGAGACCGTCGGCGGCCGCGATCTGCAGAACCTCATCGCTCAAAGCGAAGCGGGCGGGGGAGAATGCCGTGCGGACAATCGGCGCCAAATGAGTGAAGCGCCACCGCTCGTCCTCGGCCGTGGGATAGCCGACGGCTGCAAAGCGATCCGAGCCGGCCTGCCGCAGAGACTCCAGCCCCGCCGGCCGTCTTTTTTCGCTAAAAGTTTTTTCTTCGGCCAATCGGGTCATGGTTTATGCCATCGCGGCGACCTCGCGCTCCAGCCAGTCGTAGCCGCGCGATTCCAGTTCCAGGGCCAGGCTCTTGTCGCGGGATTTGACGATCCGGCCATCCATCATCACGTGCACGTAATCCGGCTCGATGTAATTCAAGAGCCGCTGGTAGTGCGTCACCACTACCATGGCCCGGTCGGGACCGCGCAAGCTGCTGGCCCCGTTGGCGACGACCTTCATCGCGTCGATGTCCAGGCCGGAATCGGTTTCGTCCATGATCGCCAGAACCGGATCGCACACCGCCATCTGGAAAATCTCGTTGCGCTTCTTTTCACCGCCGGAAAATCCCTCGTTGACGGCGCGGTTCATGAAGCTCGCATCCATCTTCAGCAAGGCCATCTTTTCCTTGACCAGCTTGAGGAACGCGACGGTGTCGATTTCGCCCAGGCCGTGATGTTTGCGGACGGCGTTGACCGCGGCCTTGAGGAAATAGCTGGTGCTGACGCCGGGGATTTCCACGGGGTACTGAAACGCCAAAAAGACGCCTTCGCGGGCGCGCTCCTCCGCCGACAGCTCCAGCAGGTCCTTGCCGTCATAGCGGATCGAGCCCTGCGTGACCTCGTAGGTTTCGCGGCCGGCCAACACCTGGGCCAGCGTGCTCTTGCCCGAGCCGTTCTTGCCCATGATGGCGTGAACTTCGCCCTTGTCGACGGTCAGGTTCACGCCTTTGAGAATCTCGCGTCCGCCCGGGGCGGCCACACGTACGTGCAAGTTGGTGATTTCTAAGAATGCCATGGCTTATTTCACCCGACGCTTCCTTCCAGAGAGACTCCCAGGAGTTTCTGCGCCTCGACGGCAAACTCCATCGGCAGCTCGCGGAAAACTTCCTTGCAGAAACCGTTGACGATCATGCTCACCGCATCCTCGAGACTGATGCCGCGGCTCTTGCAATAGAACAGTTGGTCCTCGCCGATCTTGCTGGTGCTGGCTTCGTGCTCGGCGCGGCTGGTGGTGTTGTGCACCTCGATGTACGGCTGCGTGTGCGCGCCGCATTTGTCGCCCAGCAGCAGCGAGTCGCACTGCGTGTAATTGCGGCTGTTGGCGGCGGCCTTGAGAATCTTGACCAGCCCGCGGTAGGTGTTCTGACCGTGGCCGGCGCTGATGCCTTTGGAGACGATGGTGCTGCGCGTGTTCTTGCCGATGTGGATCATCTTGGTGCCGGTGTCGGCCTGCTGGCGGTGATTGGTCAGGGCGACGCTGTAAAACTCGCCGATGCTGTCGTCGCCTTGGAGGATGCAGCTTGGGTATTTCCAGGTGATGGCCGAGCCGGTTTCCACTTGCGTCCAACTGATCTTGCTACAGCGTCCGCGACAGGCGCCCCGCTTGGTGACGAAGTTGTAAATCCCGCCGCGCCCTTCCTTGTCTCCCGGATACCAGTTCTGCACCGTGCTGTATTTGATGCTGGCGCTATCCAGGGCGACTAGCTCGACGACCGCGGCGTGCAACTGATTCTCATCCCGCATCGGCGCGGTGCATCCCTCCAGGTAACTGACCGAGGCGCCTTCATCGGCGATGATGAGCGTGCGCTCGAACTGTCCCGTGCTGCGGGCGTTGATGCGGAAATAGGTGCTCAATTCCATCGGACATTTCACGCCCTTGGGCACGTAACAGAAACTGCCATCCGTGAAGACGGCGCTGTTGAGCGTGGCGAAAAAATTGTCCGAATAGGGAACGACCGAGCCCATGTACTGGCGAACCAGATCGGGATGTTCCTGCACCGCCTCGCCGAAGGAACAGAAGATGATTCCCTTTTCGGCCAGGGTCTTCTTGAACGTGGTGGCGACCGAAACGCTGTCGAAGACGGCGTCGACGGCGACGGCCGCCTGCTCGACGCCGGCCAGGATGGCGCGCTCGTGCACGGGCACGCCCAGCCTCTCGTAGACGGCTAGCAGCTCCGGATCGACTTCATCCAGGCTCTTTTTCTTGGGCTTGGGCGCGGAGAAATAGATCGCGTTCTGGTAATCGATGGGCGGATACCGCACCATGGCCCAGTGGGGCTCGCGCATGCTCAGCCAGTGGCGGTAAGCGCGCAGGCGCCAATCCAGCATCCATTGCGGCTCGCGCTTTTTGAGGGAGATGAAACGGACGATCTCCTCGTTGAGCCCCGGCGGCGCGGAATCGGCCTCGATATCGCTGATGAACCCCCAGCGGTATTCGCGGTTGGCGAGGGACTGAATTTCGGTTTCAGCGGTCGGCATAGATAGATTGAGACTAAGTCTCAACTATTATATCGAAACAAACCCGCTTGGCTATAGGTGAAAATTATGCGTTGAAGCTGCTGCCGCAGCCGCAAGTGCTTGTCGCATTTGGGTTTTTGAACACGAAACCCCGTCCCATTACTTCATCGCGAAAATCGATTTCCGTGCCATTGAGGTACAGATATGACCGCATATCGCAGAGGATTTTGACCCCGTTGGACTCGATCTCCTCGTCGCCATCGGACTTGGCTTCCTCGGTGAGGTCGAGCATGTAGGTGAACCCGCTGCAGCCGCCGCCCTTGACCCCCACGCGCAACCGCGTGGTTTCCGCCGGCAATTCCTGGTCACGGATGATGTTCTTGATTTCCTTGGCAGCCGTCTCTGACAGGGTGATGGGCATATACAAAACTCCTTGCTCGTTCCCGCGTGAATATAGGTCGCAAAACGGGCGATTTCAAACATCGTCATTTCATGGGGCGAACTTGCAACGCACCAGAAGCAGGGGCGGTTGGCCTGACGGTTGTGCGGCGGAGGCTAGGGGCGGGTCTTGCACAACCAGGTGCTGCTGCCTCAGCCAGGCGGCCAGCGACTCGTCCTCGGGATCAAAAACCACCAGCGGCCCAGCCGCCCATTTCCCATCCTTGGGTTCCATCGAATCGAACACGTTGCGCTGGGTCAGGAAAGTGAGGATTCGGCTGTACCCGGCGGGGCACAGGACAACGTCATCCGCGGCGCAAAACCGAGGGACCTGCTCCGCCAATTTCACGTAAGCGGCGTAGCCGCCATCCGCGTAGTGGTCCAGGAACGGCCGCAGATGTTGGTGCAGGACGATGTTGCCATCCAGAAGGCAATTGGGAACGACGCCCAGGGCCAGGAAAAATGCGAAGACGAAATTCCCGATTGTACGAGGCAGGCGCCGCTGCACCGCGATCAGGGTTCGCCACCAGCCCAGCACCAGAAGCGGCATCGCTTGCAACACGTAGCGGTCGTTGGAAATCAGAAGGATCAGGATGGCCAAGGTCACCAGGACCCACAGCCCCCAAATCAGGCGTTGCCGCGACAGGGCCAGGCCGCCGGCCAGGATGATCGATCCGAAGATGGCATTGAGCCAGCGATTTCCCAGGGGCATGCCGAAGGCGGCCTTGGCGGCGGTATGGCCCAAAAGGTCCCGGACATTGGCGGCGATTTTGGTATTCAGGCGATCGTGCGTGACATCCAGCACGTCGCCGCGGAACAAGGCATGGAAGACGGTCTTTTCATAGCCGTGGGAAGGGCCGGCGCTGGTCGCGTGGCGGGGATCGATGCGGAAAAAAATGATCGCCAGGACGATCACCACGGCGACGGCCGCCAGGGCCAGCGGGCGGGCCGAGCGGCTGCGCAAGGCCGTCCAGATCATGACCGCCAGGCAGACGCCCAGAAGTCCGATCATGGTGGGGCGGGTGACGACGGCGATGGCCAGTCCGCCTCCAAGCAACAGCCAATCCCACCATCGCCGCCGCGCCGCCGAAGCGTGGAAGACCGCCTCGTGGCCGGCCAGAAAGGCCGTCACGCCCAGCAGGAACGGGATGTCGGTGAGGATTTCGCAGCAGTATCGAAAAAATTCGTGCGTGACGGCCAAGCCGAAGGTGACGACGATGGCGGTGCCGCGATCCGACCAGAGATGGATCAGGCGGTAGGTTGCCGCCAACGTCGCCAAGCCGCACAAAAGGACCAAAGCATCGGCGGCGGCGATCACGTGTGCGCCGAAGACTTTGAACAGCCCGGCCAGAGCGTACGGCAGGCCGGGATAGGCCAGAGCGTGCGGAAGGCCGTGATAGGTATAGCCGCGCCCGGCAGCGATGTTGCGGCCCAGTTCCAAATACAGGGCGCTATCCGGCGTGAGGTGCCACTGCCCGTTGTAACTCAGGAGATACAGCACGAGGACCGAGGCCATCAGGATGCGACGCCGGCTGTAAACGGCGGCTGCGAATCTCTGCGGCCATGACCCTGGATCGGGCTGGGCAATTGCCTCGCATGCAATGGCGGTTTTTTCCAGGATCATTGCTTCAACTCGATTTCGGGTCTGACGGGCGGATTATAAGCCCAACGGGAATTGGCCAAAAACGGCAGGAGTGGTCCCTGCGTATGCCGATTTTGGCACCCATGTTTCCAGAAGCCCTCTGGACGGGCCGTGCAACATCGCTGTAAGCTTCTGCATTATCATAACGTACGCCCGGTGCACCCCAGCCCATGGTTGGCACGGTCTTTGCCCAAACCACTGGGTTGGGCGCATGGCGCCGCAGGTGGCGGGCCGCTTTACAATCGGCCGTCCCGGTCGGCGGGGCAAGAGCGTCTTATCAGGAGCACATCAATGGCAAAGATCATTGGCATCGATCTGGGAACCACCAACAGCGTCGTGGCGGTGATGGAGGGAGATCAGCCCAAGGTCCTGATCAACGCCCAGGGCAGCCGGCTCACGCCGTCGGTCGTGGCCTTCACCGACAAGGGCGAACGGATCGTCGGCCAGAACGCCAAGCACCAGCAAGTCACCAATCCCAAGAACACCGTCTTCAGCATCAAGCGCTTCATGGGCCGCCGACACAGCGAAGTCGCCACCGAGGAAAAGATGGTCCCCTATACCATCGTCGGCGCTCCCGAGGAATTGGTGCAGGTCGAAGTGCGCGGCAAGAAATACACCCCCGAGGCCATCAGCGCCATCATCCTCCAGGATCTGAAAAAGACCGCCGAGGATTACCTGGGCGAGAAGGTCACCGACGCGGTGATCACCGTCCCGGCGTACTTCAACGACGCGCAGCGAAAAGCGACCAAGGACGCGGGCGAGATCTCCGGCCTGAAGGTTCTGCGCGTGCTGCCCGAGCCGACGGCGGCGGCCCTGGCCTACGGCCTGGACAAAAAGAAAAACGAAAAAATCTGCGTGTTCGATCTGGGCGGCGGCACCTTCGACGTGTCCATCCTGGACGTCGGCGAGGGCGTGTTCGAAGTGCTCAGCATCAACGGCGACACGCATCTGGGCGGCGACGACTTCGACCAGGCGCTCATCAACTTCCTGGCCGATGAATTCAAACGCACCGAGGGCATCGACGTCCGCAACGACCCCATGGCTCTGCAGCGGCTCAAGGAGGCGGCGGAGAAAGCCAAGATCGAGCTGTCCAGCGCCATGGAGACGACGGTCAATCTGCCCTTCATCACCGCCGACCAGAGCGGTCCCAAGCACATGCAGATCGCGGTGACGCGCTCCAAGCTCGAGCAGTTGATCACTCCGCTGGTGGAACGATGCCGCAAGCCCGTGATCGATGCCCTGGCCGATGCCAAGCTCCCGCCCGAAAAGATCGACGAGGTGGTGCTGGTCGGCGGGGCCACGCGCGTGCCCATGGTGCAACGCCTGGTCAAGGAACTGTTCAAGGGCAAGGAACCCAACAAGAGCGTGAACCCCGACGAGGTGGTGGCGGTGGGCGCGGCTATCCAGGGCGCCATCGCCACCGGCGAGGTCAAGGACATCCTGGTGCTCGACGCCACCCCGCTTTCACTGGGCGTGGAAACCTTGGGCGGCGTCATGACCGTGCTGATCCCGCGCAACACCACCATCCCCACCAGCAAGGCGGAGGTCTTCTCCACCGCCGCGGACAACCAAAACGCGGTGACCATCAACGTGTTGCAGGGCGAGCGCGAATTTGCCCGGGACAACCGCCTGCTGGGGGCGTTCAACCTGGAAGGCATTCCCCCGGCGCCGCGCGGCGTGCCGCAGATCGAGGTCATGTTCAACATCGACGTCAACGGCATCCTCAGCGTCTCGGCCAAGGACAAGGCCACCGGCAAGGAAAACAAAATCACCGTGCAGAACGCCGGCGGTTTGAGCAAGGAGGAGATCGAGCGCATGAAGCGCGAGGCCGAGCAGCACGCCGCCGAGGACAAAAAACGCCGCGAGGTCATCGACATCAAGAACCGGGCCGAATCGTTCGCTTACGAGATCGAAAAATCGTTGCGCGAATACGGCGACAAGGTCTCGGCCGACGTTCGCAGCGACATTGAGAGCGCCCTGAACAACCTCAGGGACGCGATCAAGAGCGACGACGGCGATCGCATCAAGAAGACGCTGGAAAGCCTCCAGCAGGCCAGCCAGAAGCTGGGCGAGGAGGTGTACAAGGCGGCGGCCGCCAAGGCGGCCGGCGGCGCCGGGCCGCAACCGGCACCGGAGGCCGGCGCCGACCGCGGCACCGCAGCCGGCAAGAAGGACGAGGACGTCATCGACGCCGAGTATGAAGTGAAGGAATAGCGCGTTGCCGCGGCAACGCGAATGACGAAATTCGAATGACGAATGACGAATGATTGCATTTCATTCGTCATTCGTCATTTATCATTCGTCATTGGGTAACCAGCCGAGGGCTGTTGGACATACCGGCTCCCGCGCGTATTCTCTTGCCATGCTCGACAAGTCCTTTGCCAAGTGGTGGCTGTCGCGGGTGGGGCCGTTTCGCGAGGTGCTGCCGGAGAAACTCGCCGCCGAACGCGAGGCCGTGCAGCGCCTGGCGGATTACAACCAGAATTACGTCGAGTTTCTCAACCGCGCCGTCTTCCCGGCCGTCGATGATCTGGTCAAGCTGCTGGCCAAGCACGGGATCGTTCACCGCGTCAGCTCCTGGGGCAACCAGCTTTCCCTGCGCATTCACCTGGCCTGGCGGTGGGGCGAGCTGGTCATCATGCAGAGCCACGAGGATTGCGTGACCTTCGAGCATCACATCATCACCGAAGGTGAAAAGCGCGGCGAGGACAGCTCGGAGGACCACAGCCATCAGTATGATTTGCGCGATCCTCTGCCCGGGCCGGTGGCCGACACGGAACTGCAATTCTTCCTCAGCCGGGTGGCTCAGGACCTGTTCGAGCCGGAGGCCGAGGAGGAAATTCCGCCCGGCGACGAACCGGGTAATCCCCCCGCCGCCCCGCTATAATGTGATGTATGGCCATTCAACCCGACGCCAAGCGCGCCGAATTTGACCTCATTGAGCCGATCGGCAAGCGCGTGGTGGTCCGCAAGGATGACAACAAGCGGCAGACGCGCAGCGGCATCGTATTGCCGGATACCCACGAAATCCCCGTGATCACCGGCCGCGTCATCGCCATCAGCAAGGCCATCGAGAACGACGACGATCAGACCATCCGCCAGTACGACAGGGTCCTGTTCGACCCGCGCGAGGCGATCCCGGTGGAACTGGAACACGACAATCGCCTGTATGTCGTGGCGATCGATCGCGTGCTGGCGATTTTCCGCCGATCCGACAACTCCAAGCCTCCTCGGCAGGATGATGAGCCCGACAAGTAAGATAAGCCGATGGTGGCTGCTGGGCGTTCTGGCAATCATTTGCCCCGCGGCAGCAGCGTGGGCCCAGCGTCCGGCGACGCGGCCCGCACCCCTTTCGCACATTCAGATCGATGCCCGCAAAAAGCAGATTCGCGTCCAGTGCATCGAGGTCAACGCCCAGATGCCCCTGGAATTTTTCTGCGTCACCGATGGCGGGCCGGAGCACGAAACCGTTCTGCGCACGGCCGCGCGCCCGTCGGAGATTCACTTCGGTCTTTTGGCCCTGGGCTTGACCCCCGGCGAGCCCGCTCATTTCGTGGAGGCAACGAGCACGTGGTACGCCCCGACCGGCCCGCCCCTGAAAATCACCTGTGAATTTGAGCGCGACGGCAAAGCGCAGAGCGTGCCGGCCGAGCGCATGATGCGTTCGATGAAGACCAAGCAGCCGATGCCGCCCGCGACGTGGGTATTTGACGGCTCGCGCATCCTGCCCGATGGCCAATACGCCGCCGACATCACCGGCTACGTCGTCAGCATCGTGAATTTCGACTTGACGATGATCGACGTGCCGCAGCTTGCCAGCAATTCCAACGAGACTTTGGAGTGGGAATTCAATCCTGACGTTTGCCCGAAAAAGGGGGCGGCGGTGACGATGATCATCGAGCCGGTTCCCGGCGGCTCGGCGACGCGCCCCGCCCAAAGCCGCCCGGCCGATCAATTCAATCCCGGCCCGGGCTTGCACGAGGAAGTCAGCGGCGCCGCATCCAGGCCCTGAAGAGTGGGGTATCTTCGAGGGAGGTCTTTCATGCGGAACAAGATGCGGATCGTGGGAATCGGCGCCCTGGTGTTGCTGGCGGCGATCGTGGAGACACCGGCAACGAAGGCGGTGGCGGCAGACAGTGGCGGGGCTAGCGATTTGCCGCTACCGGCGCGCGAATTCAACTCGAAGCTGGCGCTTGAGGTATTTTTGGCTCCTCCTGACGACAGCCCCTTTTCGCGTCCCGTATCCTTGGGCCGGACGCCGGCGGCAATGCCTCTGACCGTTCCTGCCGGCAGATGGTGGTATGTGATTCCGGATTCCACAGTGGATCGGCAGCTCCTGGTGCAGGAGATGAACGCCCAGCGGATTCCGGGTCTATTGCTTTTGTATGGGGCGTCCGACAGCGATTTGGCGCTTCTCAAGGATCTCAGGGATCTGCGCTTCTTGATTGCGCCTGGCCCTGGCGTGACGGATGCGGGGTTGGAGCATCTCAAGGGGCTGACATCCCTGCAATGGCTCTACCTGAATAGTATCAACGTGACGGACGCGGGGTTGGAGCATCTCAAGGGGCTTTCGTCCCTACAACGGCTCGACCTGACGGGCACGCAGGTGACGGACGCGGGGTTGGAATATCTCAAGGGCCTGACGGCCCTGCATTCGCTCGACCTGACGGGCACGAAGGTGAGGGGCGCTGGGTTGGAGCATCTCCAGGGCCTGACCGCCCTGCAATCGCTCGATCTGGGGGACACGAACATGACGAACGCGGGCCTGGAGCATCTTCAGGGGCTGACGGCCCTGCAAACGCTTGACCTGGCGGATACGCACGTGAGGGACGCGGGGCTGAAGCATCTTCAGGGGCTGACCGCCCTGCGACGGCTTCGCTTGTGGTATACGAAGGTGACGGACGCGGGGTTGGAGCATCTCAAGGCGCTGACGGCCCTGCAATCGCTCGACCTGGAAGGTACGCATGTGACGGACGCGGGATTGGAGCATCTCAAGGTGCTGACATCCCTGCAATCGCTCGACTTGGCGGCCACGAAGGTGACGGACGCGGGGTTGGCGCATCTCAAGGGCCTGACGGCCCTGCAACAGCTCAATCTGCAGGGTACGCAGGTGACGGACGCGGGGCTGGAGGAACTCCAGGGCCTGACGGCCCTGCAAGAGCTCAATTTGCAGGATACGCAGGTGACGGACGCGGGGTTGGAGGTTCTCAAGGGGCTAACGGCCTTGCAAGTGCTCGACCTGTCGCAAACGCAGGTGACGGACGCGGGGTTGGAGGTTCTCAAGGGGCTGACGGCCCTGAAATCGCTCGACCTGTACGGCACGCAGGTGACGGACGCGGGGTTGGAGCATCTCCAGGGCCTGACGGCCCTGCAATCGCTCGACCTGGACGCTACACAAGTGACGGACGCAGGGTTGGAGCATCTCAAAGGGCTGACCGCCCTGCAATCGCTCGACCTGAGGGGTACGCAGGTGACGGACGCGGGGTTGGAGCATCTGAAGGGCCTGGCGGCCCTGCAATCGCTTAACCTGATGCATACGCGGGTGACGGATGCCGGCGTGGCGGCGCTCAGGCAGGCGCTGCCTTACTGCCGGATCTTCTTACACTAATGGCCCGCGGCGGATTGCTCTAAGCATAGACGGCGCGTACCTTGCGGCATGTATGAGCGACGTTTCGATCCAGCCGGTTGAGCATCCGTTTTCAGCCAGCGTTCGACCGCCGGCGTCCAAGAGCCTCACCAACCGGGCGCTGGTCCTGGCGGTCCTGGCGGCGGGCACAAGCACGCTGCGCAACGTCCTTCTGGCCGATGACACGCGCGTCATGCTGCAGGGGCTGGAACGTCTGGGGTTTGCATTATCCATTGATGAAGCAAGCGGTATGGTGAGCGTTGCCGGCGGCGGCGGGAAAATTCCCGCTACGTGGGCGGAGCTTTTCTGCGGGAATTCCGGAACGACGATCCGATTTTTGACAGCCCTGTGCGCCCTGGGCAAGGGTGATTTCGTCCTGGACGGTGTGCCGCGCATGCGCCAGAGGCCGATTGGCCAGCTTGCCCAAATGCTGCGGGACCTGGGCGTGCGCAGCCGGTTTCCGGGCGAGTCGGGATTTCCTCCCATTCAGGTGCACGCCGATGGATTGCCCGGCGGGCTGATCCACTTCGGCGCGGCCCAGTCCAGTCAATTTCTCTCGGCGGTGCTGATGGTCGGCCCGTACGCTCGGCACGAGCTTCGCGTCGATCTGATCGATCGGCAGACCAGTTGGCCCTACGTGACGATGACGATGCGATTGATGGACGAGTTTAGCGTGACGCCGGAGCTGCTCCGCGATCCCAAGACGGGCGAGCCGAAACAGATCATCGTTCCGCGCGGCGTTTATGCCGCGACCGATTACCTGATCGAGCCGGACGCCTCCAACGCGACGTATTTCATGGCGGCCGCGGCCATCCACGAAGGCTCGCAAGTCACCATCCAGGGCCTGGGCCGCAAAAGCCTTCAGGGGGATGTGGGCTTCGCGGATGTGCTCAAACAAATGGGAGCGGGCGTTGAGGTGCACGCGGATTCCATGACGATTTCGGGCACGGGCGAGCTGCGGGGGATCGACGTGGACCTTACCGCGATGCCGGACACGGCGCAGACTCTGGCGGTTGTTGCTCTGTTCGCCGAGGGTTCGACGGCGATCAGCGGGCTGCACACCCTGCGATTGAAGGAGACGGATCGTCTGGCGGCGTTGGCGACGGAGCTAACGCGGCTGGGGGCCGCGACGGACGTGCAGGGCGACACCTTGCGTATCGATCCGCCGCAGACACTTCGCCCCGCGGCGATAGACACCTACGACGACCACCGCATGGCGATGAGTTTTGCCCTGGCGGCCACCAAGGTTCCCGGCATCGTCATCAAGGATGCGCAGTGCGTCAGCAAGACCTATCCGCGGTATTTTGAGGATTTGCGCCGGCTACTGGGTTCACAGCCGGTCGGATGATTCCATCACGTCGCGATCGAACACGATTTGGTTGCGGTTGAAGTGCAAAGCGCCTTCGTACCAGCCCGGGGCGGTTTCTCGGCAGCGAAGCAGGGTGCAGCGGATCGTCACCAAGTCGCGGCGCGGCGAGGGCAGGCGGACGATTCCGCCGTAGCCCAGGGGCAGGCGGTGCGGCGTAAGAAATCCCAGGCTGCGTGCGCCGACGTTGCGGGTGTAGAGGCATTTTTCGTCGGCGTCGGGCGGGTCGGCCAGCAGCCGCAGGGCGGCCTTGACGTGGTAGCGCGTTCGCCGCGCGCTGCGTCGCTCGGTGTGCCACTGTCCGGCGTCCAGAGCGCTGAGGATCAGTGACACTTCCGGCGGCCAGGATGGATCGATCGTCGAATGCTCATCCAGCGGCTGCGTCGGTTGCATTGTTGCGTTTTGCTCGGACGTGCACATCATTCGCTTTCCAACCGGGCCGGCGGGGCGTGGTCGGCCCTGCGCGGTACCCACGACGTACAATATGAACCGCCGTAAAAAAAGTGGGAAAATGCGGGCGTGGTTCATGGTGTCTCATAAGACCGGGCGGGGCACGGCAAAATCGGGTAGATTCTCCTTCGGCATCGATTATCATTTTCGCAGCGAGGAATTATGAGCCTGCAAACGTCCGCGGTTGCGGCGCCCGCCGCCATCGGGCCGATCTGGCCTGTGATCCCCATTGCAGACGGCGAAATCACCATCGGCCGCGCCAGCAATTGCTCGGTCTGCTTGCAGCACGCCTCCATTTCTCGGACGCACCTGAAACTGATCCGCGCCCAGCAGCGCGTGGAGATTGAGGACCTGGACAGCCGATTCGGCACGTTCGTCAACGGCGCGCGGATCAAGCGCACGGTGCTCAAGCCCGGCGACAGCGTCCGCATCGGATCCAGTCCGCCCTACCGCTTCAGCGGCGACGCCCTGGAGGCCGTGCTGGACGGCAGCGGCATCGCCATGCGCCTGGTGGAGGTGGCGGTGGAACGCGAAGGGCGGCGGCTGATCGGCGGGATCAACCTCACGCTGCGGCCGGATACCTTCATCGGCGTGCTGGGGCCCAGCGGCGCCGGCAAATCGGTCCTCCTCAGCGTGCTCAACAGCACGGTCCCGCCCACCAGCGGCACCGTGGAATTCGACGATGGCTTGCCCCTCAGGGACAACCTGCCCTATTTCCGCTCCAAGCTGGGGATCGTCACCCAGGACGACCTGGTCTACGTGGACTTGACGGTCGAGGAGAATTTGCAGATGGCGGCGCTGGTGCGCATGCCGGATGTCTCGCCGGAATCCCTGGCGCGGCGGGTGGATGGGGCGCTGGAATCGGTCGGACTCCTCGAGCATCGGGCCAAGCGCGTCGGCGTGCTTTCCGGCGGGCAGCGCAAACGCGTCAGCGTGGCCGTGGAAATGCTGATGCAGCCGCGCCTGCTCCTGCTGGATGAGCCGACCAGCGGGCTGGACCCGGGCATGCAGGCTCGGCTCATGGAAATCCTGCGCGGCCTGGCCCGCCGCGGCGTCACCGTCGTCTGCACCACCCACACCCTGGATACCCTCAACTTCTTCGATCAGGTGGTCGTGCTGGGTCTGAGGGAGCACGTGGCATCCGTCGTCTACCAGGGCGACCCGCGACAGCTCTTGAGCAGTTTTGGCGTCGGCTCGCAGGCGGATTTGTTCGACAAGCTGCAGGAACTGGCCGGCGAAAAAAAACCGGCGGCCGCTTCCCCCGCCGCCGAGGCCGAAAGCCATGCCGAAACCTCCACGCGCGAGCGCCCTCGATTTCTGCCCCCGCCGCCGCCCGAGCCCGGCGCCCAGCGCATCTGGCAACAGGCGCAAGTGGTCTGGCGTCGCACGGGATTGAGTCTGCTGCGCGATCGGACCGCGACGATCCTGGCGGTGGCGCAGCCGCCGTGTCTGGCGCTTCTGATCATGCTGGCGCAGAGCAATCAGCCGATGTCGATCGCGCTTCTCTTCTTCACCATCCTGGTGAGCGTCTGGCTGGGGCTGCAATTGACCGTGCGCGAAATCGTGCACGAGAGGAGACTTTACATTCGCGACCGGCTGGCCGGCCTGCATCCGAATGGCTACCTGTTGGGGAAGTTACTTTTCGCGGTGTCGGTGACGGCGGTACAGACGTTTTTCCTTTGGTTTTTCATCCGCTTTATCGCCCCCGCGGTCGTCAACCAGGCGGCTTCGGACAAACTCCACGACACGTCGATCATCATGGGCTTCATCATTTTGATGTTGACCGGCACGGGGGCGTCGATTCTCGGGCTGATCGTGTCGACCTGGTGCACGACGGAAACCGCGGCGGTCACGTTCATGATTTTTGTCCTTCTGCCGCAGGTGCTGCTCAGCCGCGTGATCTACGGCGAGCCGTATCGCGGCGTGAAATGGGAAGACCCCTCGCCCTACATGCCGTTCCTTCACCTGGTCAAGGGCGACTCGGTGACGGCGCAGGATGATGATCCGAAAAAGATGACGAAGTTGACGGTTGCGACGCTGTCGCTGCCCATGCTGACGCGTCCGGGCACGGCGGCGCTGGACATGCTGGCCAACACCGACGGCGTGAACTACGTTCTGAGCGAATTCGTCTATCTATTATTCATCGTCGGCGGCTACGGCGCCGCGCTGTATTGGGGCTTCCGCTACAAAGAACGCAGTTGGAACGACATCCGCTAGCCGGAGCAGCTCCCGTCCCTCTTCCTGTTCTCAAACCGCTCTAGCTCCGCACGCGTGATCGCAGCGATTGCTCGATTTGGTGGATCGGCGTCTCCCAATCGCCCATGGCCCGCTGGCGGAACAAGCGCATCGTTGGATACCACGGCGTATCCTCCCGATTCAACATCCATCGCCAATCCGGCGTGAACGGGATCGGCATCCAGACCGGTTTGCCCAGCGCTCCGGCTAGATGCGCCACCGCCGTATCCACCGCGATAATCAAATCAAGATTGTGAATGAGCGCAGCGGTGTCGGCCAGATCATTCAAGTCCGCGGTCCAGTCCAATGGCCGCAAATCTGCGGGCAGCGTTTGAATCTGCTCCGCCGCTTTCCCTTTTTGCAGGCTGCAAAACCAGATGTCGGGAACCTGCAGCAAGGGGGTAAAGCGGGTCAAAGCAATGGTGCGGGTGCGATCCTCGCAATAATCAGCTCGCCCCGCCCAGGCCAGGCCGACTTTCAGGCGGCCGCCGGCGTCTGTCAGCCGGTTCCGCCACGATTCGATCAGCGATGGATCGGCATGCAGATACTGCTGCGCCGCCGGGATGGTATCTACATTGGTATCAAACACTCTGGGCAAATCGATCAAGGGACAATGCACGTCATACTCGGGCGCGGGTTGATCAGAGGTGATGAGGTGATGCAGTCCGTCAAGACGTTGAAACAGCCGCCGCAGCGGGGGATCGCATTGGAGTATGATTTTTCCCCCGCGCCGCTGGACCAGGGGAACATAGCGCACGAGCTGAATCTGGTCGCCCAGACCCCAGCCCATGGGCATCAGGAGAATGCGACGTCCTCGCAATTCGCTGCCATCCCACATGCGTCCACGCAGTTGTGCCAGCGCCGTCAATAGTTTCCCCCCCTGCAGCCGCTGCCACCATTCATATTCCTTCCATCCTTCGCGATACTCACCTTTCAACAGCAGGAGTAGGCCGAGATTGCAATGCGCACGCGCCAAATCCGGCGCCAGGGCAATGGCACGGCGGAACGTGGCCGCTGCGCCTTCCAGGTCGCCCTTGCTGCGGAGTAATCGGCCCAGCTCGTTGAGCGTATCGGGAGAGTCCGGCTGCAACTGCGCCGCTTTGGCGAAAGCAGACAGTGATCCATCCAGGTCGCCCTTGGTATACAACGCGGCGCCCAGATTGTGGTGCGCGTTGGCGTAGTTCGGTTGGAGCGTCACGGCTCGCTGCAAAACCGCGATGGCTTCATCCACCCGGCCCACCGACAGCAACACGATGCCAAGATTGTTACACGCTTCGGCCAGGTCGGGGCGCAACTGCAGGGCTCGATGGAATGCGTCGATGGCTTGTTCCGCTTCGCCCGACTCCGCCAACAGGAAGCCCAGATTGCAGTGATATTGCGCACAGGATGGATCGATCTGGATGGCGCGCCCGAGCAGCGCCCGCGCCTCTTGCCGCCGACCCGTTTGCAGCAGGACCAGCCCCAACCGATGCAGGGCATCGGCGTGGTTTGGCTCCTGGGCCAGGATTTGCTGATACAGGGCTTCGGCCTCCTGCAGGCGGCCGGCCTGATGGTGCTGGATGGCGGATTGGAGCCATTCCTGGCTCACGGCATCATCCTCGCTGCTGGACCCATTCTTGCAGGGCCTGGACGATTTGCCGGATCGGGCCGGTCCAATCGCCGCGGGTGCTTTGGCGGAACAAGCGCATCGTCGGATACCACGGCGAATCGGTGCGACGGCTCAGCCAGCGCCACTCGCCGATTCTTGGCAGCAGGACCCACACCGGTTTGGCCAACGCGCCGGCCAGGTGAGCCATGGCGGTGTCCACGGTCACGATCACGTCCAGGTTATCCGTCAGGGCGGCCGTGTCGGCCCAATCGTGCAACTGTGCCGTCCAGTCCGTCACTTCCATCCCTTGCGGCAGTTGCAGCCTCTGCTGGCCGGGCGGGCCTTTTTGCAGGCTGAACAGCCGCACGGACGGCACCTGGCCCAGCGCCGCCAGCTCAGCGATAGGCACGGCGCGGTTTATGTTGGTGTCATGACCGGGGTCTCCGGACCAGACCAGGCCGACGTTCAATCGCCGTCCCAGCGCAGCCAGGCGGGATTGCCATTGCTGGCGCTCTTTGGGCTGGGGATGAAGATACGGGACTTCGGCCGGGATGCTCTGCAATGTGGTGCCCACCCTCAAGGGAACGCTCAGCAGAGGGCAGTGCACGTCAAACTCGGGCCAGGGTTGGTTGACCGCCGCGACCTGCTCGACGCCGCCGACGCTTTCAAACAGTCGCAGCAGGTCCGGTTGGCACAAAAGGCGGACCCTTCCACCACGCCGGGCGACCACGGGGCAATAGCGCACGAAATGCAGGGCATCGCCATAGCCGCCTTCGGGATGAAGCAGGATGCGCCGGCCCGCCAGATCGCTTCCATCCCACATCGTTTGGGAAAACCGAGGATTGGGAAACAGAGGTTCGGTGGCTTTCACTCGCCATTCATATTCGCGCCAGGCTTCGGGATACTCGCCGCGTTGCAGGAGCAAGATGGACAGGGTGGCGTGCAACTCCGGCTCATCGGGGCAAAGGCGCAGCCCCTGGCGGCAGAGCGAGATCGCATCTTCGACGCGGTCCTGGTTGAACAGGACCTTGGCCAGGTTCCGGTAGACTTCGGGGTAGACCGGGCGGAGGGCCAGCGCCTGGCGGTAGGCGACCGTGGCCTGGCCGAGCTGACCGTCATCGTTCAGAGTGTTGCCCAAATTGTTGTACGCTTCGGCGTAGCTCGGCTGCGCCGCCAGCGCTTGGTGAAAGGCGTCGATGGCTTGCGAGCGGCGTCCCCGTTGTCGCAGGGCGTTGCCCAGGTTGTACCAGGCTTGGGCGAAATGGGGCTGCAGGGCCACCGCCTGGCGGAAGGCCGCTTCCGCCTCGTCCAATCGCCCCTGCTGCTGAAGGATATTGGCCAGATTGTTATGAGCTTCGGCCCAGGATGGGCGCAGACGCAGGGTTTGCTCATAGGCGGCGATCGCGCCTTGCGAATCGCCCATGGCATGCAGCACGGCGGCCAGGTTGTACGCAGCCTCGGGAAAATCCGGCCGCTGCTGCAGCGCCCGCTGGTAAGCCTGGGCCGCTTCGGCGTGACGCTTCAGCTCTGCCAGGATCGCGCCCAGGCTGTAGTGGGATTCAGCGCGGTTCTGGTCGATCGCGATGGCGCGGCGGATCACCTCCAGGGCCTCTTGCGCCCGGCCGCTCTGAAACACCGCCCAGCCCAGCAACTGCATGGCCTGCGCGTGCTCAGGCTCGGCGTCCAGGACTTGCCGATACAGCGCTTCCGCCTCCTGCAGGCGGCCCGCCTGATGGTGCTGCATCGCGGATTCGAGCAACGGCTGGATCACGCGGATCATTCTCGCTGGCTGGTCAAACCTCGCAATGCCTCAACGACGCGGTCGATAACCGCGTCCCAGTCGTCCGGGCGCCGCTGGCGGAACAGACGCATCGTCGGATACCAGGGCGAATCCTCCCGTTGCAGCATCCATCGCCAATCGGGCACAAACGGCAGCAGCACCCACACCGGCTTGGCCAAGGCCCCCGCCAGGTGGGCGACCGCCGTGTCCACGGTCACAACCAGGTCCAGATTAGCGATTAAGGCGGCGCTGTCGGCGAAGTCGTCGAGCTCCCCGGTCCAATCCGTCAGTTCCAGCCCCGGCGGCCCAGCCAGCGCTTGTTGCCCCGCGGCTCCTTTCTGCAGGCTGCAGAACCACGTGCCCGGAACCCCGCCCAGCGGCGCCAAACGCGACAGCGGCATGGAACGGTTCTGGTCATTGGCGAAATCGGGTCGCCCGGCCCACACCAGCCCGATCTTCAATCGACCCTCGCCCACCAGCAATCGACGACGCCAGCTTTCCACTTTCACCGTATCCGCCCGCAGGTACGGCACGTGGGCGGGGAGGTTGGCCCATGTGATGTTCAGCGCCCGCGGAAGGCTCGCCGCCGGACATTGCACGTCAAATTCGGGCACCGCCTGGCCGGACGGCACCAACTGCTCGATCCCACCCAAACCCTGCAAGAGGCGAAGCAATTCCTTGGGACAACCAAAAATGACCCGGCCTCCGCGCTGGACGACCAACGGCACAAAGCGAACGAAGTGCAGGGTGTCGCCGAATCCTCCCTCGGCATGGATGAGAATGCGCCGGCCAGCCAGATCGCCGCCGTCCCAAAGGGTCTGGTCGAACAAAGGGCGCGGCACGCAGGTTTCCAGAAACTTCCAACGCCATTCGTACTCGGCCCATCCCTGCTGCAGATCGCCCATCAGCAGATGCAGGAGGCCGAGGTTGAAATGGGCCGAGGCCAAATCGGGCCGCAGGCGCACGGCCTCTTTTGCCACGGCCATCGCTTCGTCGAAATGGCCCTGATTTTTCAGGACGCGGCTGAGATTGTCCCAGACTTCGGCCAGATCGTTTCGCAGGGCCAGCGCGTGGCGGAAGGCGGCGACGGCCTGATCCAACTGACCCACGGCCTCCAGCGTATTGCCCAGATTGTTATGGATTTCGGGAAGATCGGGGTTTAGGGCTGCGGCCTGGCGGTAGGCCGCGATGGCCCGGTCGGTTAGGTCCAGGGCGGCCAGGGCAAGGCCCAGGTTGTTGTGGTATTCGGCGATGGATGGATCGCCATCGATGGCGCGGCCGATCAGATGCAGCGCTTCCTGGTATCGGCCGGTCTGGTACAGCAGATACCCCAGCTGATTGAGCGCATCGGCGTGATTCGGCTCCTGCGCCAAGACCTGCCGGTAGAGCGGCTCGGCCTGGCCCAGACGTCCGGCGCGGTGGTGCTCGGTGGCCGTTTGAAACGTCTGCGCATTCATGGCCTTCACGCTTGCCTCAGCGACCGCAGCGCCTCCACGATCCTCCGGATCGGCGTATCCCAGTCCCCGGCGATTGGCTGGCGGAACAGACGCATGGTGGGATACCACAGCGAATCATCGCGGTTCAACATCCATCGCCAGTCCGGCACCTTGGGCAGCAGCACCCAGGTCGGCTTGGCCAGCGCCCCGGCCAGATGGGCCGCCGCCGTGTCCACGGCAATGACCAGGTCGAGATTGTCGATCAGGGCTGCGGTGTCGGCAAAGTCATTCAAGTCGGCTGATAAGTCCGTCACCTCAAAACCGGCCGGCAAGGCGCGAACCTGCTGGGCGGCGGGACCTTTCTGCAGGCTGCAGAACCAGACGCCCTCGACCTGCCCCAGCGGCGCCAGGTTGGAAAGCGACGTCGAACGGCGGCGGTCGTCGTCGTATTCCGGCCGGCCCGCCCAGGCCAGGCCCACTTTCAGCAGTTCCTTGCCCGCCGGCAGCATCGCCCGCCATCGCCGGCTTTGCGCCGCATCCGCCCGAAGGTACGGCACCTTCGCGGGAATGTTGTGCAGACTCGTTTTCAACAGTCTCGGCAAGCTCAGCAGCGGACAATGCACGTGGAACGGCGGCATGGACGGCGCGGTGATGGCCAATTCATCCACCCCGTCCACCGTCTGAAAAAGACGTTGCAGTTCGGGGACGCATGCAAGCACGACCTTTCCGCCGCCCCGCGCCAACAGCGGAACGTAGCGAACGAATTGGATCGAGTCGCCATAACCTCCTTCGGGATGCAGGAGGATTCGCCGGCCGGCCAGGTCGCCGCCGTCCCACATGAGTTGCGAAAACTGCGGCTCGGGCATGTAGGGTTTGAGGACGCGCCATCGCCATTCAAATTCCCGCCAGCCGCGCTGCCAATCCCCCTGCACAAGATAAATCAGACTCAGATTGAAACGCGCAGAGGACAAATCCGGCTTCAGCGCCAGCGCCCGCTGTAGGGTGGCCTTCGCCTGCTCGAGTCGCCCCAGTTTCGCCAGCGACATGCCCAGCGTGTTGTGTCCCTCGGCGAAATCCGGGCGCAGGCTCACGGCCTTTTCAGCGGACCTGACGGACTCTTCCAGCCAGCCGGCGCGGGCCAACTCGACGGCCAGGCGATCGTGAACTTCGGCCGAATCCGGCTGCATCGCCACGATCTGGCGGCTGACCGCGACGGCCTCGGCCCATTTTCCCTGCTGGACCAACGCTTCGTCCAGGTTGTTCAGCGCCTCCGGGTACTGCGGCCGCTGACTCAGCGCCGTTTGGAAGGCGACGACCGCTTGGTCGTACCGGCCCTGCGCGGCCAAGGCGGCGCCCATGTCGTTATGAACCGTTGGGAACTGGGGTCGAAGCTCCAGCGTCCGGCGGTACGCCGCGACCGCCTCGTCCAGGCGACCGGCCGCGTGCAGCGCGTGCGCCAGGTGGTACCACGCATCCAGATAATCCGGTTTCAACGCCAGCGCCCGTTGCAAAGCGCCTGCCGCCTCATCCGGCCGCGACAGCGCCAGCAATGCCATCCCCAAGTGGCAGTGGCGGTCCGGCGCCTGCGGGTCCAGTTCCGCCGCGCGGTTAAGCAATTCCAGCGCCTCCGGCGCTTGGCCCAAGTGCAGATGGACCAGCCCCAGGAGCTGCGTTGCCTGCCCGTCGTCGGGATGCGATGCCAGATGTTGCTGATACAGCGTCTGGGCTTCGCGCAGGCGGCCGGCCTGCTGATGTTGCATCGCCAAGTCGAACAGCCCTTGGTTTGTCATGATCATCCGGCCTGAAAAGTTTGCAGGTCCGATTCGAACATCGCTTCGCCGGCCACGAAGGCCTCACCGTCCGGGCACTGATGCATCGCCATCGCTTTAGGCACGGCCCCCGGGGTCGCAAGCCGATGGGGCGGCCGTTCGCAGCAGAACGTCCTTCAGCGTCGCCGCCGCCGCCGGCCAGGAAAAATCCTTCGCCCGTGCCAGGCCCCGTTCGATCAGCCGTTGCCGCACCTGCGGGTTCTGGATTTGCACCATGGCCGCGGCCAGTTGGGCCGGATCGGTTGGCGAGACGTACATCGCCGCCTGCCCGGCCAACTCGCCGATAGCGCTGTTATCGCAGGTGAGCACCGGGCAGCCGCACGCCATCGCTTCCAGGATCGCCATGCCGAACCCTTCGTACAGCCTCGGATACACCGTTGCCGCCGCTCCGCCGTAGGCCATCGACAGCTCGTCGTCTTCCAGCCACACCCCCCGCGCCGTCATGCCCGGTGGGATCAGCGCATCGTATTCCTCCCCCAATGGCTGCCGCGCCGTGTAGAGAAGATCATACTTCTGGCCATCGGCGAGCATCCCCAGCGCCTGGAAAACCAGTAACACATTCTTGTAAGGAATCCGGCTGGCGCCGGGAATGAAGAAGTACGGCTTGGCCAAATTGTATTTGACGCGGAATCCCGCCAGTTCCTGGTCGCTCCGTGGCCGAAAGACCGCATCGACGCCGTGGGGCGACACCTCCAGCGGTTTGCCGGAAACCTCCGGAAAAAATCGCAGCAGATCGCGCCCCGTGGACTGCGATACCGCCACAAACGCCGCTGCCCGCCGGATCGCCGCGTGCTTGAGTTGCCAGCGGTCCATCTTCAAATCCATCCCCGTCGCCTCGGGAATCATGTCGTGAACCAGAAAGACGCTGGGAGTTTCCGTCGGCGCGGTGTAATCCGTCGAGATGAACGCCTTGGCGTTTTCTTCTTTGCAGATGCGTTGCAGCATGCGCCGGTCCGCCTCGACGGCCGACCACACCAGCCCGTGGATGATGCGATAGCGATACCCGCGGATTTTCGGGGCCGTGCCCAGGCGGTCCAGGATCACCACGTGCTGGGCAAATCCGTCGGCGATCCACTGCTCCAGCAGCGATTTCCACACCCGGGCGATCCCGCTGGTGGCGTCCAGTTGATACGCCACCGCGTCGACGACCACCGTCGGCTGTCGGGCGCGCGGCGCGTTCGCCGGCGTCACGCCCGCCGGCGAGGTGTCCAACAACAAACGATCGAGGCAATGCTCCGCCCGATCGACCAGGGCGCCATCCTTCACCCACGGAAAATATTGGCTGAGCGGGACGGGAAAATGCTCCTCCGCCTGCAACGCAAGCCAGCCCGCCACCGCGCCGCGGTAGCCGTAATATTCCTCCTTGAACAGAATCTGCAGCATTGTCGCATACGCATAATGCTGAAACACCAGCCCCGCGGCCTCCGCTTCATCCTGCCGGATGGGATTCACCGGCGCAACGTCGCGCCATTCCACTGGGCTGATGAACTCCTTGAGCCACGCCGGCTCATGGGAGGCCCACAACATGCCTGGCCGGTACCGCCACGTCCGCAGCCATTCCAGAGGGCCCCTGTTGCCATAGGTATAGCGCGTGCAGGTGAGCAGATCGGGGCCGACAAAAAACCAGCACCAATAATACGCCGCTGTCTTCGTCGGATCGTCCAGAAAGAATTTGCGGCCAGCCACGAGTTGCTCGGCGGTCCACAGTTCATCGACGTCGATCTCCCACAGCAGACTCGGGCGCGAAATCCTCCCCGTGGGCGTATTGAACATTTCCTGCTTTCCGTCCCAGCGCACGCCCGGCGGCTTGCGGTACAGCGTCACCCGGTCCGGATATTGCGCCGCCAGTTGATCCAGATATTCGCTGGTGCCGTCGATGCTGCGCCCGGACCGATAGCGCTGCGGCACGTGTCCGCCGGACTCCACGCTCCACGCCGTGTCGTGCACCAGGTCCGCCACCCCTTCCATGACGTGCCAGTGCCATTCAAACGGCAGCGTGCGGAATACGTCGATGTGGTAGCGGATGAACGGCTCGCCATCGAGCACGATCGTCAAGAAATGCACCGGCAACGGATCGGGCCGAAGCGCGCCGGGCATCTCCTGGGCCAGCGCGAAGATCGCAAACCCCTTCTTCACCCGCCAGTCACTGCTTACCAGCACGTATTTGTCATCCGCCAGCAACCGCTGGTAATTTGCGTAATTCTTGAAACTGTTGACGTCGTCCAGCAGGATGAATCGCGCGCCGTAAATCTCGTCCAGCTCGGCCGAGGCCGTGAATTCCGAACCATCGATCAGCACGGCGTCAAACCGGTCGATCCCGTGCTCGCGGCGAATCAGCTCGATCCCGTTTTCCGGGACCGGCGAGCCTTCCAACTGCCGCGCGTCCTGCTGCAGCCAATCCAACACCTGTTGCAGGGGATAACGATTCAGGCGCGTCGAGACGTTTCGGTAAAAATCGCCGACCTGCTGGGCGGTCGCCCAGCGGGCGCGCGGAACCGAGCTGACGTTGTAACATTTCACCCGCGGCTCATCCGCCCACCGCCGCCGCAACGCCGAAGCATGCGCCGGCGAGACCTCGATGCAATGCAGCGTCCCGGATGACGGGTTCTGCCGCATCCCCGCCACCCACGCCGCGGTGCTCCCCTCCCCGGAGGAGGTCCCGATCTCCAGAACGTTGGGCAGGTTCCGCGTCCGCGCCAACTCCGTGATCGCCGCCGCAAAGGCGTCGCCTTTGATCTCCGGAGAGATCAGCTCGTCCCCTGGGCAGCCCTTTGTTTCTGCCATAAGCCACGCAATATATCCGCAGCCCCGACGGCAGCATACGCCGGTGGATTGAGATCGGTTCCCATGGATGGGCCAGCAGCGCCATGGCGTCCTGCGGGGCCCAGAACGGATCTTCCCGCCCGAGCATTGACGTGGCGCAGCCGATCCTGCATTCTGCTGGCGGCCGCCGCATCTCCGCTTGGTCATGATTCATTTATTTCTCAACACCTATCGCGATCCTCTGCCGCAGCGAAACGCGGAGATGGCCCAGGCCATGCGCCGCAACAAGGCCTGCCGCCACATCGACCATGTCCACGAGATCACCGACCCGGCGCGGCCGAGCATCCGCCAGCTTCTGGCGATCATGCGATCGCGCGTCGGCTGGGCCGACGTGGCCGTGATCGCCAACAGCGACATCTATTTCGACGATACCGCCGCCCTCCTGAACCACGTCGGTTACCAGGAATGCTTCGCTCTGTCGCGGCGTGAAGGCGATCAAAGCGAGCAGCTTTGCGAGTATCCGCGGGGGATGCAGGACGCGTGGGTTTTTCGCGGTCCACCGCCGTTGGTCGTCGCGGATTTTCCCCTGGGCATGTATGCAGGGGACAACCGCTTGAACCGGCTTTTCCAGGATGCCGGTTACACCGTCTACAACCCGAGCCAGTCGATCAAGATTCACCACCTGCACGCCAGCAACGCGCGGCCGGTGCGCACGGAGGCGACCAAAATCCCGGGCGACGTTTTGTACGTGCCGCCCTGCTCGCTACCGCATATCCGCCATCGCTCGACCGACCCCATCCTCAAGCCGCAGCGCGTCGCGATCATTCAGCTTGGGCGGCTGGGCGACATCGTCAACAGCCTGCCGATCGCATTCGATCTGCATCGCCAGGGGCACGCCGTTTTCTGGTACGTCCAACGCGAATTCGCCCCGTTGCTGCAAGGGGTCAGCTACGTCACGCCCGTGATCTGGGAGGGCCCGCTCAAATCGCCCGGCCTCGCCATCGATCACGCCGCCGCGCAGGGTTTTGACCGTGTCTTGGCCATTCAGGTCGAAGACAACCCGCAGCCCAGCCCCCAAAAGACCCGGAACTATTCCACCGAATCGTGGGCTCGCGCCGGATATCTGGACAAATATCACATCCTGCCGTGCGTCTTTGATCGCGCCCAGCCGCCTCCCGAGCCGTGGAAGCCCCCCGGCGACAAGCCCATCCTCGCCTACTGCCTCGACGCCCGCACCTCGCCCTACGCTCAGGACCTGAAGCGCGACATGGTGCGCTGGCTCCAGGAGCATTTCGCCGCCGACTTCGCCCTCTTGCCCATCGGCGATCCCGTCTGGCGACCCGATGCCCTGGCCGTCGTCTTGCCCCAGTGCAAAGTTCTCCTCAGCGTGGACAGCTTTCCCCTGCACATGGCCTATGCCGCCGGAACCCCGACCATCGCCATCACGGCTCAGGGCTGGATCGGCAGCGAGCCCCGGCGCCATTGGATCGAACACATCAATTACGCGCAAAGCACCATGCCCCAGGGCCGCGACAAAATTACCGCGGCGCTGGGCGCCGTCCTCGCCGGAAACGCCGAACCGGGCCGTCTCATCGCCCAACCCGGAAACATGCCCGCCCAGCCGTTGTCCCAACTTCGAAAGCTTTCCATCCTCATCGCCTCGCTTAAACAGCACGAGCCTCTTCTGCGCAGATTGCTCGATCAGGTCACTCCCCAGCTGATTGGTCATCAGGAAGTCGAAGTCATCGTCGACATGGACGACGGCAAAACGTCGCTCTGGCAAAAACGAAACAACCTCCTGCAGCGCGCCAATGGAGAATACTGCTGTTTTCTGGAGGTCGGCGACAGCGTGGCCGACAATTTCGTCGCCCTCGTCATTCAGGCCCTTGCCGAACAGCCCGATTGCGTGGGCTTCAAGGTCGGCCGATTTGAATCCGGCACCCTGCAAGGCGTCGAACGACATTCCATTGATTTCGATACGGATGATTCATCCACGCCCCTTTCCACGGCGGGGGAGCTGAACCACGGCATCAGCCATCTCTGCCCCGTCCGCACCGCCATCGCGCGGAGCATCGGATTCGGCCCCGACGGCGATGCCGAATATGCCCATAAGCTCGCCGCCAGCGGTTTGCTCGATTTCGAGCAGTTCATCGACGCCGTCGTCTACGCCAAGCCCCGCTGATCCAAAGACAGAAAAAGGCCCACCCGGGCCTCCGCCCGCCGGTAGGCGATCCGCCATCGTGCAACCTCGGCACTTGGCGGCGTCGGTCCTATCGTGTTTAATGTCTGACCAGTTCCGAGGTGCCGGCACCGTGGCGCACGACGTTTTCGTCAGCTACTCGACCAAGGACAAACTCACCGCGGACGCCGCCTGCGCCATGCTCGAGTCCCATGGCGTGCGCTGCTGGATCGCCCCCCGCGACATCCAGCCCGGCGCCGACTGGGGCGAAGCCATCGTCAACGGCATCGACGAAGCCCGCATCCTCATCCTGATCTTCTCCGGCAACGCCAACAATTCCCCCCAGGTCAAACGCGAAGTCCAGCACGCCTTCGAGAAGGGGTTGACGGTCATTCCCTTCCGCGTGGAGGACATCGCGCCGGCCAAGTCGCTGGAATACTACATCGGAGCGGTGCACTGGCTGGACGCGCTGACGCCGCCGCTGGAAGAGCATCTGCAGGACCTGGCCGGGCGCACCAAGGTGATCCTGCAGCGTACGGCCGCGGCCACGATGTCCAGCGAAGCGCCGCTCGGTGAGCCGGGCCGGGCCGAGCCGCCGGCAACGGCCGCCCCCGCGCCGGCGCCGACGGGGCTGGTGCCGCCCTATCGCCAGACGATTGCCCCCACACCCGCCGCGCCGCCCAGGCCCAGCGCGACGATGGCGTTGGTGATGCATCCGGTCTTCTTCTGGTCGGCCATCGCCGCGGTCGTGGTGATCTGCGCGGTGGTGTCGGCGATTCTCGCGGTCAAGATGATGAACAGATCGTCGTCTGCTCCCGTGCAGACCGCGACGAACGTTCAGCAAGGCACGGAGAATCCTCGTTCGCCGCACGAGCAGCCCGCGGCGACGGGGCCCAGCGGCACACTCGACACGGTCGCGACCACCACCAAGCCGTCGGGTCCGGCCAAGGAGGACAAACCGCCCATCGTCTCTGCCGCCCCAAGCGTCGATCCGGAGGCACAGTCGATGTATCAGCAGGGGATGAAGGCGCGGCAGTCGCAGGACTACGCCAAGGCGATGCAACTCTTCGCAAGCGCGTTCGATCGTGGCTACGCCGACGCCGGCGCCATGGTCGGCATCCTGTATGAAAACGGCGAAGGCGTGCCCGCCAGCGCCATGGAGGCGACCAAGTGGTACCGCAAGGCTGCCGACGCCGGCAGCTCCTACGCCATGCTCTACCTGGGCAACGAGTATCGCGACGGCACCAGCCTGGCCAAGGATTTGAGCGAATCGCTGCGCTGGTATCGCAAGGCGGCCGACCTGAACAACGCCGAGGCCATGAACCACATCGGCGAGGCCTACCGCGATGCCCAGGGCGTGGACGAGGATGATGCCCAGGCGCTTAGTTGGTTTCGCCGCGCCGCCGCTCTGAACAACAGCGACGGCATGGTGAATCTCGGCTGGATGTACGAGAACGGTCACGGCGTGCCGCGCGATGATGCCGAGGCCCTCAAGTGGTATCGCGCCGCCGCCGACCTGGGCGATCCCGTCGGCATGGGCAACGTCGGCGTGATGTACCAGTACGGCAAGGGCGTGGCCCTGGATGTGAACGAGGCGCTCAAGTGGTATCGCAAGGCGGCGGATATCAATCACTACACCTCGATGGACCGTCTGGGCGTGTTCTACCGGGACGGCATCGCCGTGCCCAAGGACGATGTCGAGGCGTGCAAATGGTTCCGCCGCGCCGCCGAGGGCGGCAACGCCGATGGCATGGTCAACTACGGCTGGATGTTCGAGAACGGCCACGGGGTCAAGCAGGATTACCAGCAGGCCGCCTACTGGTACGCCAAGGCCGCCGACGCCGGCGACGCCACCGGCTCCAGCAACATGGGGTTGATGTACGAATACGGCCGCGGCGTCCCGATCGATTTGGCCAAGGCCGCCGAGCTCTTCCGCAAAGCCGCCGAAGGCGGCTCATCCGCGGCCATGAATCACCTTGGCATCATGTACCGCGACGGCCAGGGAACGGCTCGCGATTACAACCTCGCCGTCCAGTGGTTCCGGCGCGGCGCCGAAGCCGGCAACACCGATTGCATGGTGAACATCGGCTGGATGTACGAGCAGGGCTTTGGCGTGGATAAAGACATTTCGCAGGCGGCCGATTGGTACCGCAAGGCCGCCGAGCTGGGCAACGGCCTGGCCGCCAGCAACCTGGGCATCTTCTATCTCCACGGCGAGGGCGTGGCCAAGGACTTGAGCGCGGGAATCGCCTGGCTGAAGCGCGGCGTCGAGTCCGGCAGCCTCGATGCCATGAACAATCTTGGCATCATGTACCGCGACGGCACCGGCGTGGATCAGGATGACAAAGCGGCCGTGGAGCTTTTCCAGCGAGCCGCGGATGGCGGCCTGGGCGACGCCTGGGGGAATCTGGGCTGGATGACCGAAAACGGCCACAACGGCGACAAGGACTTCGCCAAAGCCGCTGAAGACTATCGCAAGGGATTATCCGACAGTCCGTGGTGCAATTTGTTCCTGGGCGACCTATACCGCGACGGCCACGGCGTTGCCAAGGACCTGTCGCAAGCCCGTCACTACTATCAAGCCGCCCTGGACCTGGGCAGCACGCAAGCCAATGACCGCATCGCCGCCCTAAACAACCCCGCCACCAGCACAAGCGCCCCCGCGACGCAGCCATAGATTCCGCCGTTGTCCTGAGGTCAATGGCGAGTTGCCAGTTGCCAGTTGACTTCGGCGAGCTCAGTCGAGTCGCTGGTTGCTGGTTGCGCGATAACGCAATCGCGGTAACCCTTTGCGCGGCAGGTCATTGCGAACGAAATTTGCGATTTTTGAAAAAAGATAGTTAGCCTCCCAGCGCGCGCTTCGAACTGTAATTGCACGTTTTGGCAGGTTGGGCGCAACGGCGGCGCGAGATTGGCTTTACGATTTTGGCGGGGCAAGAGATGGACGATCGGGGCTGGCTGGAAGGGGCCAATCGGCCTTTGATTTTGGCGCGATTTGGAAGGATCTGAAAGAGTTTAATTGGTTTTTCGCCGATCGATTCGATTTTCGAACGATTTTGAAGAGAAGCAAAGGCAACCGCGGAGCATGAAGCGATCAAACCGCGAAGCCGCGAAGGGCGCCAAGCCAAATACGCCAAGTCGAGTGGGGCCTGCTTCTTGGTACCAATGGTTTGCACGGTTCAAGGGCTAGAGCGTATTTCAGGTCAGTGTACACTGGAGTACCGGAGGTTTGGCATGGAAGCCTACTCTCTGGATCTTCGACAACGGATTGTGCGAGCCTGTGACGAGGCGGTGGAGACGCGAGCGGAGATTG
>Ga0208038_1000192_pt1 | contig 60319 bp, 49 predicted proteins | sample June2015DPH_16_1_FD_184714 | JGI IMG/M metagenome (GOLD analysis project Ga0208038, IMG submission 184714) | Peatland microbial communities from SPRUCE experiment site at the Marcell Experimental Forest, Minnesota, USA - June2015DPH_16_100... | ecosystem: Environmental > Terrestrial > Soil >...
AAGAAAAAACCCATGTAGGCGAATTTCAAACCATGCTGCTGCGCCTGGATGCAGAGCAGGTCAAGGAACTGGAGCACGGCAAGAAAGAAGTCCAGGAAATTACCGGCAAATGATGACCTCGGGGTAGCGCGGGTGATCCGGCAGTTCTATGCGGAATAATCCAGGCTGATAGTATGTCCCAAACATCTGCCTGCCCCCCGAAAATAATCTCGATGGGTTCAACCAAAACGACCGGTAATATATTCTTCGGTCTTCTGGTGCGAGGGGTTGCTGAAGATTTTCTGGGTCGGACCGGACTCAAAGATCCTCCCCTGCCAGAAGAAGGCCGTATAATCGGAAACCCGGGCCGCCTGCTGCATATTATGGGTCACAATGACAATGGTATAGGTTAACTTCAGGGTATGGATTAATTCCTCGATTTTGGCCGTGGCAATGGGATCAATGGCCGAGGTGGGCTCATCCATCAATAACACCTCCGGTTCCATGGCCAAGACCCGGGCGAGGCACAGCCGCTGCTGCTGGCCGCCGGAAAGGGCCGTCCCCGGGCGGTGCAGGTCGTCCTTCACTTCCTCCCAGATCGCCGCCCGGGTTAACGCCTCTTCCACCCGGTCCATCATTTCGCCCCGCCTCAGGCGATAGCGCATCTTGAGACCATAGGCCACGTTGTCAATGATACTCATGGGAAAGGGGGTGGGCTTCTGGAAGATCATCCCCACCTTGCGGCGCAGTTCCATGAGGTCATAGGAGGGGTCCAGGATATTTTTGCCGTCAAGCAATATCTTTCCGGTAACTCGCTGTTCTCCATAAAGCTGACAGATCCGGTTGTAGATGCGGATATGGGTGGATTTGCCGCAGCCGCAGGGCCCAATGATGGCCGTCACCCGGTTGCGGGCAATTTCCATGTTATTATCGACTAATGCCTGTTGGTTTCCATAAAAGAAGTTCACCTGGCGGGCGATGATCTTAATGGACCTTTTCGAACCTGAATAGGCTGCCATAGATTCTTCATCAGTGGCGCCGTCCAGGGGAAAAAGAGTTGGGTCTGCCGTAATGGAATCCATGTTTGCATTTTCCTCCGGGCGCAAGGGGAATGATTTAGGATCAGAACCGAAGTGCCTGGGATTCTTCCAGGAAAAGGCTGTGCGGCGCTTTCGGAATGGTTCCCTTCCGGGGAACGCCAATTCCCCACTAAAATCTAATTTTGTATTGTTAAAGAATTATGAGGATAAGGTGAGCATTTGAATATTTATGCGGTCAGCGAATGAATCCAGATCTGGAGAGAGTAACTGCTTCCCCCGGTCCAAGAAGGGCGGGGAGGGCCTGCAGCCTTTAAGCGGATGGTTTTAGAGCAGGGAGGCTGGGAACCTCCTGCGGCTGGCTGAAGTAACGGATGGCGCTCTCGCCGATCAAGCGGGACACGGTCAAGGCCGCCACACCTCCGGTGGCCATAGAAACCAGGGGATGGAACCCCAAAACGTCAGCCACGAAGGGAGCACCCACCGCCACGCCGGTGCCGGCCACCACTGCCGCCATCTCCGGACCCCGTGCCTCATCGTCGATATCCTTGCCGTACAGCAAGGCGATCTCCAGGATGAGGTAGAGGTGCATGCGCACCAGAGCGGAAGTCCCCCCCACAAAGCCCAGAATTTTCAAGGCATGCCCGATTACAGGGATCATGGCGGGTAAATCGAGGATCAACCCTCCCAGGAAAGAAAGCTGCGTCTGGGCGGCGATTAGACGGCGGGCCCTCTGCTCCACCGCCTCTTCAGGGTAGCGGTCATTGATGTCGGCCACCACCTTGCGAATGCGGTCTTTGCGCACGCGCAGGAAGAAATAGAGGAAATCATCGGTCAGACGGCTTTGCTTTGCGGGTAAGGGTGGCGCCGGAGACATGGGCGTGGTCCTCCATTAGCGTTGGGAAGTTGAACCCCCCTCTTTCTATCAAAAAGCGGAATCTTTGTCCTTATAATAAATAAAAGGCCTCCTTGGCATCCACTTTCCTGTTTTCTCTTTATAAATTCTGTAGCTCTCGCCAAACTTGGTTTCCAGCAATTTCTCTTCATAGCTGGCAAGATAATTATAGAAGATGCAGATAGCAACCCAGAGAACCAAAGAAAAGAGGGAAGCCGTGGAAAGCCCCAGGCCAAGGTAAAACAGGATGCATCCGAGATACAGAGGGTGCCTTACTTACTTGAAGGCTCCGGCGGACACCAGGCCGCTGGAGCGCTGCGAATGACTGACTACCCCATGGCCTGACTTGAACAAGAAAGCGGCGGCGGCAAGGCAAGAAACCAAAAAGATTAGCCGGATATACCGCGGTAGGTAATCTGTTAGGAACGTCGATAGGTGCAGAAAAAACGAATCTCCCACCCAAACGATCAGAAACAAGCCAAGCAGGATCAGCTGACCAGCATCGCCGTAAGGGTGTTCGCCATTTTTTTCCTTGATTTCATCAATCTCAGGCATGGCCTCAAATCCCTAGATGTCGATGGTTTGCTCACTGCTATCTAGTGTTGCGTCCCAGATAGAGCTATCAATAGTTATTGTAGGGGCGCACAGTGGCACAGGCTTCCAGCCTGTGATTGGGTGCGCCCTCAAACAGGGTGGACACATGGGTCCGCCCCTACCGATAATGCCAAATAATTTTGTAAGGAACATCCGGGACGCAACACCAGGGGGGGAGGCCAGGGATCCGCAGCCGCCGGCCCTTGCCGCGGCCCTCACCCCCGCGGCCCTCACCCCCGCACCCAATGGCGGCCCTCCAGCAAGGTGGCCAGGGACAGGAAGTTATAGGGGTGGAGCAGGGCGCCCAGGCCTTGGAGCCATTTCCCCTGGCGCAGGGCCGCCAGACCGTCGGCCACCGACACTGCCAGGTACTGATAGACGCTGGGGTCCCGGTAGCAGTCGATGGCGCAGGCCTGGCAGCCGTCCCGGATGGGACCGAGACGGTGGATCTCCTCCAGGGGGCCCAGGGGGGTGGCCTGGTAATGGCAGCGGGAAACCTGCAAGTGCCAGTCCACGAAGAAGTACTTGTATCCCGCCAGGCAGGGGAAACGGCCGGGACGCTGTTGCAACTGACGCTGCAGGTCCGTCAAACCCAGCTTGGGGTTGAGGATGATCAACGGGGAGATGGCCTTCAATTCCTTGATCCGGCCAAACCAGCGGTACAGTTCCTCCGGGGTAAAGTCCACGGAATAGTGCTCGGCGAACCCCAGATAGGAGGAGTGCAGCCGGGTGATGGGATAAGAAAAGGTGACCCGCCGGAAGCCCAGTTCCGCCAGGAACTGGATCATGCCCTTAAGATCGTCCACCATGCGGCTCAGGGTTACGGAGGCCACCGGATCGAGGCGGTGTCGCCGTAGGAGCGGCAGCAAGTCCCGGATATGGTCCGTCAGACCCGGCAGTCCCCGGTGGCGGTCATGCAGGGCCGGGCTGGGGGCGTCCATGGAAATGATCAGGGTTTCCAGGGCGGCAGCCCGCAGATCTTGAACCAGGGTGGGGGTGAGCAGGGAGGCATTGGTGCACAAGAGGGTATGGATCCCCAATGCCCGGGCCTGCTTAAGTGCCGGCAGCAGGTCGGGGTAAAGCAGCGGTTCCCCCCCGGTAAAGCAGAGGTATTGGACTCCCGCCTGTTTCAGGGCGGCCAGGCCCCTTGGCAGACGGCTGGCATCGGCCATGACCCGGGAGGCCGGCGGCACCTGGGGGAAATTGCAGAAGCGGCAACGGGCGTTGCAGGCGTTGGTGAGGGCGATCTGGCAAAAGCCAGGACCGCCGCGGAGAATGAGGTGAACGATCTCCTTAGCCGTTATCGACAACTATCCCCGGCCTCCACCTCGACTCCGGACACTGGCGGCGCCGGAACCTGAAGCCTAAAACCGGTGAAAGAACCTGCCGGATAATTGGGGAATTACTTTGACTAAAAATGATACTCCATGCCACAGACAATTTTTTGATTGTCAAAATCGAAATGGACGTTCTTCCCCTCACCTCCTTGGCCTACAACATAGCGCTGAAAGTTCGAGGTTAGATGTTGCACGCCCAATTGCACATCCCATTGTTTGATATACTTAAACTCTACAAAGGCGGCGATGTTTCTAGTGAACATGTAGCGTAAACCTACCTCGCCATCCAGACCAAAATTCTTGCACGAATCGTTTTGAAAATAAAGCACCGTCACATTGGGACCGATACCGATATAGGGTTGCAATCTCCCAAAAGGCACGTCCTTATCCGGATCCGGCAAAAAGCCGTAGCGCCAGACAATATGGAAGGCCGTGCTCCAAATCAGGTTGCCCTGTTCCTCAGCAAAAACAGGACCGTTGGATATGGGGGGTTTCACAGTGACCTGCTGCCGGGGCCGATAATTACTGGCCAGGCTACCCTCGCCTTCAAGGCCCAGGTTAGGGATGCTGTCAAAAAAATAACCCACCTTTAAGCCACCGGCCGGACCCGGATCAGTCTTGACATTTTTTTCCGCGGTTTGAGTCTCCAAACCACTGGGGCTTCTTATTGGTTCCCAGCTCCAGTTCGCGGTATTTACAAAAGATACGCCCATAAACCCACCAAAATAGAATTCACCGGGGCCATGGTATCCCAGCATTCCCACGGCATCCGGGGGCTGGGAGAGCCTATTCTTCCACAGCATATATCCGCCCAGGCCGAGGACTATGACGCTGGCAGCGGGCACCGCGGTGACTTCCAGTTGGGACCCTAACACGTTTGCCAGGGCCCGAGATTTCGGGTCTGGAATTAAGCAAAAGGTGAAAAATCCGAGGATAGCCACTGCCAGGCAGAGCGCTTTTTTCATAATACCCCCCCCCGCAATTATGCGACTCCCCCTGGCCGCCTTAATCAAAAAATGGTTTTGTGGACGTCTTTCCCCAAAAATAAACCGGGAAAGTTTCACTATTTTTTAACCGGATTGTCTTGCGGAACGCATGATAGCACAAACCCGGCGGAAAAAGTATTTTTTTTACCGAATTTTTAGATTTTTTGCATACCATCTCCTTTGAGCAGATTCTCCGTGGCTCGGCGACCCAGGCCCATTGAAATCAGTTGGTTTAATTATATGGTGCGCTGATGAACCGGAATCAAGGCAGGGTGTTAGTCACGGGGGCTGGAGGTTTCAGCGGCAGCCACCTGGTGGCGCGCCTGGTTAAACTTGGCGCCCGGGTGCGCGCCCCGGTGCGCGCCCCGGTGCATTATAATTCTAGTAATGATTGGGGCCTGGCGACCTGATATCGACGCGAGTAGCAAATTTAAGTTTAACTCACGGAACCAGGATAGCAGTCGCTTATGAGCCCTTGGCTCACCCGTAAATCATGAAAATGTAGCGCCGCCGCCCGCGGTGGCGCGGGAACCGGCTGCCAGAGGGTGGGTATCCTACAAACTCAGAAACTTTTCCAAGCAGATATCAGGCTTGGTAAATATGTACGCCTGACTGATTTCTGAAGGCGTTGCGGGTGTCCACGATGAGGCGCGCCTGGGAAGCGATCCAGGCGTAGTCGTAGTCGGAGTGGTCCGTCACCAGCAGAACCAGGTCGGCCTCCTGAAGCGTCTCGGCCGTAAGGGGCGTGGAGTCCAGGTCAAAATCGGGATAGTGGCGCATCCCGGTGCAGCGGGGGATGTGGGGATCGTTATAGCTAATAATAGCCCCGTCCTTGCTTAAAAGTTGGATAATCTTTAAGGCCGGCGATTCCCGGTTGTCGTCCACATCTTTTTTGTAGGCAATGCCCAACACCAGGATTCGGGCCCCTTTCAGGGGCTTGTCGGATTTATTCAGGACCTCGGACACCCGCTGCGCCACAAAATAGGGCATGTTGCTATTGATGTCCCCGGCCAGTTCGATGAAGCGGGTGGAAAAGTCATATTCCCGAGCCTTCCAGGTCAGGTAGAAAGGATCGATGGGAATGCAGTGCCCTCCCAGGCCTGGACCTGGATAAAAGGCCTGGAAACCGAAGGGCTTGGTCTTGGAGGCCTCAATTACTTCAAAAATATCAACCCCCATACGCAGGCAAAGCATCTTCAGTTCGTTCACCAGGGCGATGTTCACCGCCCGGTAAATGTTTTCCAGCAACTTGCTCATCTCTGCCGCCTGGGTGGAGGAAACTGGGATTACCCGGTCGATCACCTTGCCATAAAGAGCTGCTCCGTGGTCCCGGCAGGCCGGGGTGATGCCGCCCACCACCTTGGGAATGGTGCGCACCTCAAACTTGGCATTCCCCGGGTCCTCCCGCTCCGGCGAGAAGACCAGATAGAAATCGCGGCCTACTTGAAGATCGCCGCTTAGCATGGGCAAAACCAATTCCGCGGTCGTACCGGGATAGGTGGTGGATTCAAGAGAAATCAACTGCCCGGGACGCAAGGTGGCGGCAATCTGCCGGGTAGTGGACGTAATATAACGCAGGTCCGGCTCCCGCCTGGGCGTTAGCGGGGTAGGCACGCAGATGATCAGGACATCGGGTTCCCCCAGGCGAGCCATATCTGAGGTAGCTTCGAATTGCCAGCCATTCCGGGATTTCAGCAGTTCCGCCAGGCGGGCCGGCGGGATGTGCTTGATGTAGGACTCGCCCCGGTTTAGGGCCTCCACCTTTCGGTCATCCGTGTCGAACCCCAGTACCCGGAATCCTACCTGGCAAAAGCGCAGCACCAGCGGCAGTCCCACGTACCCCAGGCCGATGATGCCCACCAATGCCTGCTTATTCTTGATTTTTGCCATCAAATCCATAAGTGGTGATGTCCTTTGCTCCCAAGGGATATTAGCCTTGGGCCCCGACCCGCCTGTGATAGTCCAGGTACCACTGCACAAACCGGAGAACCCCAACCTCGATGGGGGTGGTGGGTTGAAAACCGAGCTTCTCGCTGGCCCTGGCAATATCCGCATAGGTGGCGGGTACGTCTCCCGGTTGGATGGGCAGAAGGTCTTGCCTGGCCTTCACGCCCAATTCATGCTCCAGGATCTCAATGACCCTGGTCAGCTCCTCGCACCGATGGTTGCCCAGGTTGATGATCTCATAAGTCTCCAGACCAATCGCCATTAAAGCCGCCAGGACACCCTCGACGATGTCGTCGATATAGGTGAAGTCTCGGCGCATCCGGCCGTAATTAAAGACTTTAATGGGTTTGCCCTGAAGCATGGCTTCGGTAAACAGCCACATGGCCATGTCCGGCCGGCCCCAGGGGCCATACACCGTAAAGAACCGCAGGCCCACCGTGGACAGTGCGAATAGGTGGGAATAAGCGTGTGCCATCAGTTCGTTGGCTTTCTTGGTGGCGGCATAAAGACTAATGGGCGTGTCAACCCGCTGGGTTTCGGAAAAGGGCATCTCAGTCAGGCCGGCGTAAACGCTGGAGCTGGAGGCGTAAACGAACCTCTCCACCTGGTTTTGCCTGGCCAGTTCGATGAGGTTGAGAAATCCTTCCAGATTGGCCTTTTGGTAGGCAAAGGGATTGACCAGGGAGTAGCGCACCCCGGCCTGGGCGGCCAGATGGCAGACCTTCTGCGGGGAGTGGTTTTCGAACAGCGACTGTAAAAGAGAAAGATCCGTCAAATCCCCGTTGATCGAGACAAAGTCGGGATATTTCCGAAGTTCCCGGTCTCGATCCCGCTTTAAGGCCGGGGAGTAATAATCGTTGTAATTATCCAGGCCAACCACCTTGGCCTGCCGGCTGAGCAAAGCCCGGGCCACGTGAAAGCCTATGAATCCGGCGCTGCCAGTGACCAGGAAGCAATAATTTTTGACTTGAGAGTCCCAATTCATTAAACTAAAATATCAAAACCTCTTACCGAACTCAACCTTAATTGATTGAGCCGGCTGGTGGAAAAGGGTAAGAGCTTCTCTTGCTCAAGTCTAATGGGGATTTAACTTTTCGAGATTTATGAACTGGGAAAACAAAAAAGTCCTGGTCACAGGCGCCGGAGGTTTCATCGGCAGCCACCTGGTGGAACGCCTGGTAGAACTGGGAGCCCGAGTGCGAGCCCTGGTGCGATATAACTCTCGAAACGATTGGGGCCTGATAGAATTATTGCCCGCTGCAATTGTTTTATCAAAATAAGTGTAGGCGTGATGAAGGAGTTATATTATGCTTTTAAATAGCGCCCCAAAAACTATATTAGTAACCGGGGGAGCTGGATATGTAGGTTCCATACTGCTCAAAAGACTTTTGGACCATGGATATAGAGTTGTCTGCATCGATAAGCTGCTTGCAGGTGGAGAATCATTGTTGGGCCTCTGGCACCACCCCAATTTTATTTTTTATAAATGTGATATTAACGGCAAAAATGATCTCTTTCCCATAATGAAACAGGAAATATATTTTGCGGTAGTTCATCTGGCTGCCATAGTTGGTGATCCAGCTTGCAAAATGGATCCTGAACTAGCCACCCTAACCAATTGGACCAGTTCGAAAAATTTATTGCAGCTTTCTCAGGAATTTGGGGTTGAAAGATTTATCTTTGCCTCAACTTGTAGTAATTACGGAAAAATGGCTTCCACGGAAGGCTTTGTCAACGAGGATTCGCCCTTGGCGCCGGTGTCTTTGTATGCCGAGTTAAAGGTAAAATTCGAACGACTAATTCTTGAAGAATTAAAGCGGACTGAGGAATTCTGTCCAACTTCCTTGCGTTTTGCCACGGTTTACGGCATTTCACCCAGGATGAGATTTGATCTGACGGTTAATGAATTCACCAAAGAAATTAGTCTTGGAAAGGAATTGATTGTTTACGGAGAGCAATTTTGGCGCCCTTACTGCCACGTAACCGATTTCTCCCAGGCAATAATTTCGGTTTTGGAGGCCGCTAAGGACAAAGTTGCCTACAAGGTCTTTAATGTGGGTGATACTAAAGAAAACTATACAAAAAAAATGATTTTGGATGAATTATTAAAACATTTTCCTAATGCCAGAATCACAAGAGTTGAAACCAAAGAAGATCCTAGAGATTATCGGGTAAATTTCGACAAAATTAAGACCCATCTGGGCTTTAAAATATCAAAAACTATCCCAGATGGTATCGACGAAATTAAGAGGGTTTTGCAATGTGGAGTTATTAAAAATCCTGAAGAACAACGTTATTATAATATTCCGCATCAGAACTGATTTAGTTTTTCAGATGCGGATGAAAAGAGGAAAAATTGAACCTTTGGAAAGTTCCCCTGGGGGACGTCACCCTGGGTCACGAGGAGATCGAGGCCGTTACCGAAGTCCTGAAATCCGGCTGGCTCTCCATGGGGCCCAAGACCGAGGAGTTTGAGCAGAGATTCAAAGAGTTTTTGGGCGTTAAACACGCCTTTGCCGTGGCTAACGGCACCGCCGCCCTGCACCTGGCCTGCGAGTCGGTGGGGCTCAAGGAGGGCGATGAGGTCCTCTGTCCCGCTCTCACCTTCGTGGCCACCGCCAACGCCATCCTCTACACCGGGGCCAGGCCGGTGTTTATCGACATCAACGGCCCCCACGACCTTAACCTCTCGGCAGCGGACGCCGCCGCCAAGGTGACGGAGAGAACCAGGGCGATCATGGTGCTCCACTACGGGGGCTACCCCTGCGACCTGGACGGGGTGCGGGCTTTGGCCGCCAAATATAACTTAAAGATCATCGAGGACTGCGCCCATGCCCCCGGGGCGGTTTATCAATCTCATGATGGTCCTCAAATGGTGGGGACCATCGGCGACGTTGGCTGCTTCAGCTTCTTCGCCAACAAGAATATGACCACCGGCGAAGGCGGCATGGTGGTCACGAAGGATGACGGCTTAGCGGAGAAAATCAGGATCATGCGCTCCCATGGCATGACCACCCTCACCTGGGACCGGCATAAGGGGCACAGCTTCAGCTACGACGTGGTGGCTCGGGGGTATAACTACCGGCTGGATGAAATGCGGGCGGCTCTGGGATTAATGCAGTTGCAGAACCTGAAAGAGAGGAATAATCAACGGAGGAGACTTACTTATACTTACCACGAGCGCTTGCAGGACCTCTCCCAGTTGGAACTTCCTTTTTTGCAAGCCCCCGCTGGGTCCGGCTATCACTTGCTGCCAATTTTGCTCAAAGGAAGAAGCAAGCGCGCTGAATTTATGGCAAGTCTTGCCAAACAGGGTATTCAATCAAGTGTGCACTATCCCCCCATCCACTGCTTTTCTCATTATCGGCAGATGTGGCCACCGCTTTTTCAACATAATCTCCCCATTACCGAGGAAGTGGCCTCTCGGGAGGTCTCCCTCCCTCTCTACCCTACCATGAGCAGGGCGCAACTGACGCACGTGATCAAATCCATCGGTTCTTTCTTGGCGCCGGGGTCCCACGTATAATTAAGTTTCTTCTCCTGGCCCTGTGGTTCTAGATATTTTCTTCCAGTCTAATTTTCTCAAGATTTCTGGGCAGTTCTGCTCTTCCAGGGGGCGCAGACCTTCCAGGTAAAACCGCATCATCCCTTCCGCCTTGGCCAGGGTGGGGTTGCCAGGAGTCAACTTCAGCAGGTTTCGGACCAGGGCATGGCTCACGCGGTTGATACACGGTTTGATCCACGGATGAAAAACGACCCGTTGGCGCACCGGCTTAGCAACATAGCCCATCCGGAATTTGAATTCGTCCACTGATGCCGGCGCATCCAGTGAGTGCAGCCCATAAAGAATGCTGTGGATAGGTTTCTGCTCCATTAGCCATTGAGTCACCGAGAAACTTAGAGCATTGTTCACGTGGTCCTGAATATAGCGTCGATGAAATTGCTGGTAGAGCATATATCCGCAATCATCCATCTGAAAGGTAACGACAGAGGCAGCCAACTGCCCCTGGACAATTGCTCCCCACGCTTTGAAACCACTTAGGCCAATCATCGATAAACAGAGACGCTCCCATAGCCTGGCTGACATGGGAACTCTGCGGCCTTGCCGATCAAGGGTATCTACCTGAAGTTGCCACCCCTCCTTGGCAAGCTTGGAGAATGAAATCTCTTCAATCTCACAATTTTTCAAACCGCGCCGGACATTCTTTCTTGCCCATTTACCCAGGTTATTCAGGTCGTAAGAAGGATGGTCATAGGTTGCATGATAGCTAAGACAGCCCACCGGCGCCTCTAACAGTGTGGAATACCTGAGAGCAAGGGCCTTTTGGGATTGGATGAATTCCTGCAGTTCCGCTTCTTCGGGCTGAATGAGCCAGTGGTAGGGGAAGGCCTGATATACCCGTTTGCCCAGGTTCACCCAATAGCTGCTCTCGGTGCGGGCCACTTGATAACCCTGCCGCCGCAACCATTCGGCGAAAATTTCGGCGTTCATGAGGAGGTATTCATCTGGTTGTTAATCAAAGGTTATCACCCCCGCGACAGGCTACCGCATCCTGATTAGAAGACCAATCTTGCGGTGTCGCAATCTTCATCCATTGCGGCAATGACAGGTCGGGCTGCGGCCATGTAGCCCCATATTTTGCCAAGGTTGTTTGAAAACCAGATTTACCCGAAAGGCATTCTAGGCGAAGCCAAGATTTTACTCTTTTCAAAGACTTAAATCCTTGGCTTCGCTCAGTAGGACAAATAACGAGAAACTTTTTTGAAAAGGCTTTATGGACCAGTCCCTAAGACCTTGAACCTAACTCCTCATTTTTTTAACCTGGTCTTCAATCCAAGCATAGGTAATGCTCATTCCAGCTTCTAAAGGTTGCATCGGCTTCCATTTTAGCTTCTCATAAATTAAACGATTGTCCGAATTTCTCCCTCGGACCCCTAGTGGGCCGGCTATATGCTTCTTGGCCAATTTTTTACCGGCAATCTCCATTACCATATCAGCCAATTGGTTGATCGTAACCATTTCTTCCGAACCGATGTTAACCGGGCCGGCAAAATCTGAGCGCGTTAGCCTGATTGTTCCCTCCAAGCATTCATCGATATAAAGGAAGGACCGGGTTTGTTTCCCGTCTCCCCAGATTTCGATTTCGCCGCCATCCTGCGCCTCGGCGACCTTACGGCATATGGCGGCCGGTGCTTTTTCCCGTCCGCCCCGCCAGGTGCCTTCCGGCCCAAAGATATTATGATATCTGGCGATTCGCACCTCCATGCCGTAATTCCGCTGAAAGGCCAGGTACAAACGCTCGCTGAACAGTTTTTCCCAACCATATTCACTGTCCGGCTGTGCGGGATAAGCACTATCCTCTGCACAATTGGGATTGTTTGGGTCCTTCTGGTTATACTCCGGATACATACAGGCGGAAGAGGAATAAAAAATGCGCTTGACGTTACGTCTGTGGCAGGCTTCCAACATGTTGAGATTAATGAGGCCCGAATTGTGCATAATGTCCGCATCGTTCTCGCCGGTGAAGACGAAGCCCGCGCCTCCCATATCCGCGGCCAATTGGTAGATCTCCGTGAAGGGGCGATCCACTGCATATCTGCAAACCTGCGGGTCCCGCAAATCCCCGATCACAAAATCATCTGCCGCAGTGGCAGCGAATTCCGGGTATTTCAAGTCAACCCCCCGCACCCAAAAGCCTTCCTTCTGCAAACGCTTGACCAAATGACTGCCGATGAATCCCCCTGCCCCGCACACCAACGCGTCCTTCACCACAAACCCCTCCTTTCACTTCTTTAAAAGATTTCGTTAATTAACCGGAAGAATTCATCAGGGGTTGAAAATGCCATTGGATCAACGACTTGCCAGGGCCGCCAGCAACAGCTGCTCAAACTTTTCTGCCGCGGCTTGCGGCGAATGGTATTGCAAGGCATAATCTCGCCCTTTTTTCCCGAAATTCTCCCGCAGGCGATTATCTTTCTTTAATTCAATAATTGCTCTCGCTATTGCCCCAGGATCTTCCGGCGGCACACAGATACCCGCCTGCGATCTTTGTATCAAGTTCCAGGTATCGCTGCCTTCATCCACGCTGGCCAAGAGGGGGCGGCCGCTGGCCAAAATAGAGAAGCTTTTGGAAGGCAGGGAAGCGGTTCCAATCCCCTTTTTTAAAGTAACCAGAGAGACGTCGGCAGTTGCCAGCACTTCTGGCAGGCGGTTCCGTGGTTGAAAAGGCAAGAACTGAACATTTTCCAGGTTACGCTCAATGGCTTGCGCCATCAAGGGTTTCCTGCCAGCCCCGTCCCCGACAAAGACGAATTTTATCTCTTCATGATCCTTCAGTAACTCAGCTGCCACCAGGACATGCTCCAGCCCTTGCGAAAGACCGATATTTCCCGCATAGAGGACGACAAAATGATTATCTAATTGATGTATCAAAGCAAAAGTGTTGTCTTTGGGTAAGGGTTTAATCAGGTCTGTATCAACCCAGTCATACACCAACACCATTTTATCGTCAGTAACCCCAAGAGAACGCAGTGGCCTGACGAAGGATTCTGACAAGATCCGAACCTGGTTTGATCGACTTAAACAAAATCGTTCCAAATATCCAACCACAGACACTATTGACTTACTGCGAAATATCCCCAGGCTGACGCCGACATCAGGATAAACATCATGGACAGAAAAAACTGCCGGCTTGCATCGCAGCACTGAAAGCAAGGTGAACGGCAGCCACACTTCAAGCGCAGGGTTGCCAAATAGCAGCACATCATAGTCCTGCATTAAACCAGCCAACAAGGCGCCCAGTTGAAAACCGAGGAATTGAACAGCTCGCATTTTCAAATCGGCGCGTTGCACTGAGGGGACCCTAATCCGAATTACGCGGACCCCATGTTCATAAGAAGGTTGAATCCATTTTCCTCGAAACTGAGAAGGCACTGTTCCGGTCGGGTAGTGAGGCACTGCGGCGATAACTGATACTTCGTGGCCCCTTTGAGCCAGCTCTTCGCAAAGCATGCCATAGAGCGGGGCACTGGGCCCGCCATCCGGCATATATAATAAGGTTACCACCAGAATCCGCATTATTTATTCAATGTTGCTTTTATTAGGCCTTGCGGCCAGCACAAAATGTGGCCCCAGATCAAACCTATTTGCCGTTAACTTTCTAAGTGCCTTTAAGACCGCGAATTCCATTCTGGTTGGCAATCTGGGCCAGAGGTTGGGGCTGCCTATCTGGTGACCGGGCAAATCAAACCTGGCCGCCACGTCAAGGTCCCATAGCTCGAGCCTATATCTAGATTTGGATTAGAAATAAATGTTCCTCAGAGGATGGATCCCCACTTTGGTTTGTTCAACTTGGCTTAACACCTTCAATACACACTCCATTAAACATCCTTCCTGGATCTTCCACTTCATTTATCCCATCAATCCTACTCTGATGTAACTGCATTTCTTTAACATTAATAAACCCTGCCCATTTGAAATAAGTGATAAGAGAATCAGAATCATACATCCATTTATGCAAGTGGAAATCCGTCAATGCATTATACATTTTATAAATAATATTCCCAGAAGGGGGTTGAGGGTATCTGAAAAGCAACATTCTGTTTAATTTGTCAGCATGGCTTGTCATATCTGGCGATTTATTGCTATTAGCTAATTCAGCCATATATTCCATAATTATTGCTTTTAAATCTGGCACAACCATTCTTAGAACAGCATTCGGCATCAGGATACGATAGCACTCCCTTAAAAGGTTCTTAGATTCTTCAAGATAAAGGTGCTCTAATAAGTGGGATGCATAAATAGCTATAAAATAATCATTTGAAAAAGGTAAAGGTTTTCTGACATCATGAATGAAAATATTTTGATTCCATGAAATGTCTAATAGGCTTTGGGGAACTATATGCATAAACTTCAACAATTTTCTTATGTATGGATATTTTGCCAACCAAGCATTCCATGAACCATCAAGGTTGAGCCATCCTTCTGGTGTGTTCGACCCACACCCTAAATGAAGCTTTCTTAACATAAGATTATGCTCCAGATAATTGGATAAACTTCTCAGCCTCGCCCTAAAATCATTTCAAGCTGTCTATCATCGTTTATGGCTCCTTATCCGAGATTATGCGGCAGGCTCGGCCACCGCATTAAAAAATGGCTTTGGGGAATTAGTTATCCAATGTTGCTTTTATTAGGCCTTGCAGCCAGCACAAAATGTGGCCCCAGATCAAACCTATTTGCCGTTAACTTTCTAAGTGCCTTTAAGACCGCGAATTCCATTCTGGTTGGCAATCTGCGCCAGAGGTTGGGGCTGCCTATCTGGTGACCGGGCAAATCAAACCTGCCCGCCACCTGCATTCCCGCCTTATTGAGCATCTTCTCCAGAGTTGCCGGAGTATAAAAATACATCCAGGTATCATCAAAATGATGCCCTATCCAGCGATATACCCGTCCCCGATTGGCAAAGTTCGGGGACTCCACCAATACCAGGCCGCCCGCCTTGAGCAAACCCCTGAGACGCCCCAGGTCTCGTATAGGCTGGTGCAGATAATAAATCATGTCCACCATGGTGATGACATCAAAAGACTCATCCGCCAACCTGGCCTCTCCCAGGGAGGCGTTAATAATAGAGGCATTGGGCAGGCGCTCCCGGACTATTTGGCAGGCGGTGTGAGAAGGTTCAATTCCGAAAAGGCGCCAGGATCTGGGAAACTGTTCCAGCAAGGTCCCATAGCTCGAGCCTATATCTAGAATCGCCCCCGGCGAGGGATGCCATTTTAGAATCCAGTCTACCAGGCGTCTTAAATTTTCGGACCGGTAGTCTTCCAGTTGGAAATTCGGCCGGGCCTCGGTCCACTCTTCCTGGAAGTGCTTGATTTGATCATCTTCTCGCCGCCTGGGGTTGCGATAAACCAGGTCGCATCGGTTGCAGCGCACGATGTCGCCTCGCCCGCGGTCCGGCCACACCAGGGTAGTTTCCGTCTGTTTTCCGCAGATAATACAGTCAACCTCTTCCCAAGCCCCAGCAGGCAAGGACCGAATATCAATTAGTTCTGCCAGGCCCAAACGTTTCTTCATCAATGTCCCTGTCTACGAAATCTGACGGTTCTCCCGTTCCAACACGAAAGGTCCCATGACCAAGACATCCATGCGGGTGCGCAAAAAGCAGCTCAGGGCCTCCTCCGGGTTGCAAACAATGGGCTCATTCTCATTGAACGAGGTGTTGAGCACCACCGGCACCCCGGTCAGCCGGCCAAATTCCTCAATGAGCCCGTAATACAAGGGGTTCTCTTCCCGGCTTACGGTCTGCAGGCGGCCGGTGCCGTCCACGTGAGTGACCGCCGGGATCGTTTGCCGCTTCTCTTCCCTGATGGGATAGACCTTGATCATAAAAGGGTCGGGATAGTCTTTCTCAAAATATTCTCCCATGGCCTCCAGCAGAATCGATGGAGCAAAAGGCCGAAACGGTTCCCGGCGCTTAATCCTGGAATTCAGAATGTCTTTCATTTCCGGCCGCCGCGGGTCCACGATGATGCTGCGATTCCCCAGGGCGCGGGGCCCCCACTCCATGCGCCCCTGGAACCAGCCAACAATATTTCCATCTGCGATATGTTGGGCCGTCTGCCGCACCAATTCATTTTCATCATCAACCCGACTGATATTGACTGCTTCCATTTGATTTTGATGGCGGCTTATGGTTGCTTCAATTTCATCAGGGGTAAACTCCGGCCCCCAATATGAGCTCTTCATCACAAAGCGACGCTCATGTCCCAAAATAGTATTATAAACATAATAGGCCGCTCCTAAAGACCCCCCCCCATCGTAAGCCGCGGGCTGGATATAAATTTCTCTATACGGGGTTTTTTCAAAGATTTTTCCGTTAGCTACACTGTTTAGGGCGCAACCTCCTGCCAGACAGAGGTTTGTAGTTTTAGTCTTTTCATAAAGCCGATTTAATAAACGGAAAAACACTTCCTCATAGCGGGCTTGCAAGGATGCGGCCAGGTCTGCATGGTTTTCCGCGATGGGCTCTGTGTAAGCCCTGGCAGGTCCCAGAGCCTTTTCCAATCCCGGAGAATAAACATCCTCAAAGGAAGGCTCGCCTCCTTCCCAGAGGTAGGCAGGCTCTTGCCGGTGATGTTTGAAATATTGCAGATTAAGCTCAAACCCGCCGGGGGTGTCACGTACTATATCCTGCATGATGTTCAAATACTTTGGTTTCCCCAAGGCCGCCAGTCCCATTACCTTATATTCATCCCCATATTTTTTAAATCCCAGAAACTGGGTGATGGCAGTATAAAACACCCCCAAGGAGTGCGGGAAAAATATTTGTGTCAAAGGTTGAATGCTATTTTCTTTACCCAGGCCCCCCATAGTACTGACAAAATCCCCAAAGCCGTCCACGGATAATAAAGCAGCCTGCTCAAAAGGCGAAACCAGAAAACTGGACGCCAGGTGGGCTCGATGGTGTTCTATTTGGTAGGTGCGGGCTTTGAGGCCGGATTTGTTAGTAGAAAATTGGCTTGCCAATAATTCTGGCACTGCGCCCGGCTCAGTGGCCGCCTGCAACCGCTCACATACGTATTTCAAGCTGGGTTTCTGGGAAATGACATAAAATAGCTTTCGGTGCCAGTTAGCCCAGGGGCGCCGGTTAACCGCGACCATATCTACGTCACTAATTCCTATTTGCGATGCATTTAAGCAATAGTTAATCGACTCTCGAGGAAAACCGGCCCAATGTTTAATGCGCCGGAACCTCTCTTCTTCTACTGCTGCGATAAGTTCGCCATCTTTAATGAGACAGGCTGAAGAGTCGCCATGGAAAGCGTTGATTCCAAGAAGATACATTCTTATTGTCCTTAGCTAATATGGTAACGGTTTTCCTGTAGTGATAACCGCCTGAAATTGCGCCAACATTTGCCTGGCCACCACCGGAAGATCAAAGCGTTCTTTTACTAACCGCCTGCCTCGCTCTCCCATCTTTTGCAACTGAGCCGGTTGTGATAAAAGATCACGAGTTGCCCGGGCAAAGTCTTGGCTTCGGCAGGGCACCACCAACCCCGCCCCGGCTTCCTCAGCCCAGCGCCCTACCGGCACACCCGCAGAGGCCAATATAGGTAGCCCTGCGGCCATGGCCTCTATGGCTGACATCCCGAAATTCTCAGACTGCGGCTCCGACGGCATCAGTAGGAGGTCGGTATCTGTCAGGGCCTGCAACACCTCCTCACCCTGGAGGAGCCCCGTTATATGCAGATGACTGGCGCAGCCAGTTCGTTGCGCCTGCGCCTGAAGCAAGGACGCCAAACCTTCATCATCAGGCCCAGCCAACACTAAATGCACCTCTTGCGTCAATCCCTGTGAAGCCGCCAGGGCCTCCACTGCGATATCCGGCCGTTTCTTCCGGTGTAAGCGTCCCAAGAAGAGTAAAGCTGCGGCATCCATGGGAATCCCCAAATCTCGGCGGAGCCCCCCTCTCTCAGGCAAACAACAGAAACGTGAGGCATCCACTCCGTTTGGGACGGTAAAAGCGGGAGAGCGCAAACCCAGACTGGCCGCGGCCCCGGCTTCTCCATAATCGGTGCAATGGAGAGCGGCGGCCCGGTCCAGAAGAGGTCTCCCCCGCAACGCCAAGTAAAGACGCTTCTTCCATTTTTTCTGTCGCAAGGACCAGGGAAGGAGTTGACCGCGCAGTGACACTATATAGGGGACGTTGGCATGCAAACATGCAGCCACCACCGGTCCCATTGCATGGGTATAAAGGGTCTCCAAGACCACTAAATCGTATTGAGCAGTCTTTTTTTGGCACGCTTGAGCCAACTTCGGGCAATAAAAATAACTTCGAGGGGAAAATGGAACAACGGGGTAATAATAAACTTTAACTCCTTCAACTTGGATTTCCTGTTCCAAAGGAACCTCTAACCGCTTCATGCCATTTGCGTTGGTGGTGAAGACAGTAACTTCCGCCCCGAGACTCGATAGAGCCTTACACATTGATGAGACGCTCTTAACGGGACCCCCATAGACATAAGCCGGGCTATAATAACTAGTAACGTAAAGAATTTTCATTAATTGTCCTATTTATTATAAATTTCATTGTTTAAAGCCTTATCACAAGCTTTTACGACATCCCCAACGCTTATCAGCTTGAGGCAAGCCAGGTCATGGTGACAACCGATGAGCCTGCAGCCTTCACAGGCAACCCGGGCCCGCAAAACTATATGGCCGGGCCCATATGGATGCCATTGTCCAGGGAAATTTCTTCCAGAAAAGATGCCGACGCACCGGGTGCCGACCGCGGCCGCCAGATGCATGGGACCGGTGTCATTCCCTACGTAAAGACGGCAAAACGACAAGGCCGCGGCTGCCTGTCTAACAGTCAACTCTCCCGCCGCATTGGCCCCGGCCCTCCACTCGTTTATCAAACTATTCCCTAATTCCCGGTCCTCAGGACCTCCAAAAATGACCGGCGCCCCGGCTAATTGGTCTATTAGATAGCGGCCTAGTTGCGCAAACCGTTCTCTTGGCCAAACCTGCGCTGGATTTTTGCCGCCTACCCCTATGCCAATCAGAATCCTTGGTTCATTAAGCCCGGGATGATTGGTGAGCCAATCTTTCGCCTGGTTCACCTCCGTCTCCGTCAGGAGCAGGTCCATGCAGCCCTGGTCCGGCGGCGGCACCGGAATTCCTGACCGGCCGAGACGGCTCAAAAGATGGTCGGCCTCATGATCGAGGTAAGGCAAGGGCATTCCGCCCTTGAGTTTGTTGAAAGCTATCATTCCTCTATGTCCGATGAACCGGGTAATTCCGCTCAATCGAAAGAAGACCATATCGCGCCAAATCTGCCGCTTGCTGCGAAAGCGCGGGGCCAGGTAAACTAAAGTATCAAATTGCTTACGGCGTATCTGAGGGACAACCCTGATAATTTTCCCCAAAGCCGCGCCGTCATGGTTAGCCTGATAGGAAAAGAACTCATCGAATAATCCTCGTTCCGGTAAGGTTCTTAATGCCTGGGGGTAATCTCTGCCGGCGTGCTGATCATAAAGCAGCGCCATGAAGGCCTTGGGGAAATATCGGCGAATAGCCCACATGGCCGGCAAAGCAATCACCGTATCGCCTATCTGGCCGATGCGATAGAATAAGATTCGTTGCGGATATCCAGAATTCAAAGGATTACCTCAAATCGGATAATAGACCTAAAGCCCATTATGAATAATTGAATAATACCGGAATAGCGCCGGGAATAAAGGGGGCGTAAAAAGAAGTAAGCGGCCCCTTGCAACCGCCCTTTCCTCTGGCGGCGGTGCTGGGCCAGCCAGTCCTGCCGGGCAGATTGGACCATCGGCTCTCAGCTATCCCCCATCCGGACCGCCCCGGCATTTTCACCCGAAAGCGCCTGGTCCGCTCCCTCACCGGCCAGGATTCTCCGATAGCAGGCCATCATCTTGTCGCCGTAATCCGCCCAGGTGAACCCGGTCCGCACCCGCTCCCGGGCGGCTTCCCCCATGCGGCGGGCCTCCTCCGGGTTCTCGTAACAATAGAGGATCTTCTCCTTAAGCGCCGCCACATCCCGAATGGGCAGGATGAAACCCTCCCGGCCTTCCCGGACCAGGTCGGCCCCGCCCGTATTGGTGGTGATAATTAACGGCAAACCGCAAGCCATGGCCTGGGGTTGGACCATGGCGAGACCTTCTTCAATGGAGGCCAGACAGAAGACCGACCCCTGGGAATAGTACTTAGGCAATTCCGGTTGCGGAAAGGGCCCCAGGTGCCGGATAGCCGGAGAGGCGAATTGCTTCAGAAAGGGACGGATCTCCTCGGTCAGGCTGCCGATGAGCCATAACTCGGCCCCCGGCAGCTTGAGTTCGCCAAAGGCTTGCAAGAGATAATGGACCCCCTTCCGCAGGCTGAGGTTGCCGCAATGGATGACCCGGAAGGTCTTATCCACTTTGGGAACCGGATAAAAATTGCTGAGGTCCACACCGTAGGGCACGTGCAGGAGCTTGGCCGCCGGCACCCCCCGCTTGAGAAAGGTCTCTTTGACATAGAGCGACGGAATCGAGATGAAATCGGCCTCCTGGTACTCCAGGAGTTCCTTGTCAATGATCTTGGGATGGGGCACCTTGAGGCAACGCCAGCCGAGCCGTGCATATTCCTCCCGCAAAATTTCATCCTGCTCAACGATATGGCTGGAGCCACGTTCCAGCACGGTCTTGGCCCCCAATTCCCTGGCCCGGCGCAGGGTGTGGAGGAAACAGGAGCTCCAGCCCACCAGGAGTTCCGGCTTGGGAGGGAGATGCCGGGCGGCATGGCCGTCGAAAAGCTCGTGCACCAGATACTGGGCGTTATAACGCCTTTTCAGCATTGCCGGCGCCTTGAGCCAGCCGCGGTTCAGGATTTCGTTAATGACCAGGGAGCAGATGCGCTCCCGGTCAATCCCGTATTTCACCGTCTCGAATACCGGGTAGCTGGTGATGAGCCGCTCCAGGCAGCCGTGACCCTGAAGTTCCTTGGCCAGATAAAAGGCATGAAAGCGCCCCAAGACAGAGATAGTCACCTTCATCTCAATGCGGAACTCCGCCGCTCCCTAACCAATAATTTCATGATGGCGAAGGTGGCCTGCCATTCCCCCAGTTGGGCGGCCGGCCGCTCCACCGCCTAGGCGTAGAAAAATGGGCCCAGGTCCTTGAGGCCACGGTCGGAATGGCGAACCGCCTGCAAGCAGATACAAAGGGCCGGGGCCACCGCGGTCAGCCAGACCAGGGTCTTCACGGTCTTCAGGCCGTTCTATCAACTCCCAAGATAAAAATGATTAATCTGTTAGATTACAAAAAACCACATCCTTAACATTTCTTTCTTCCAATGACAACCAGTGTGCTTGCAAAACGTTCCTTGATATTATTATTAATCGGCAGATATGGAATTAAAGCATTTCCTAAGATAAATAGAACAGGATAAAAACATTTTGAAATTAATTTCGATGGATGTGATCCCAAAAAATCAAAATAGGAATGAGGATCAGCATAAATATTATTGAGGCAAGCCTTTTCGAACTCCTCTATATGAGAGTCAATAGAATAATCAATTTCGGGTATCCTATATCCACCTAACTCTCGTTCTTTCATCATTTTCCGCATAATGTGCAGACCACAAGGAACTACCGATACAATATATCCTCCTGGCCTAGTAATATTATATAGTTTATTCCATATCTCTCGACGTTGTAGTTTATCTAAATAATGTTCCACAACGCCAAAATGATAGCACATATCATATAGAACGGTAGAGTTGTACTCAAAAATATCAGCCAGTTCAACGCTTGCGTTTATCTGATGAAAAATCTTAACTTCATTTATAAGGTTCTGAGCTCTTGAAAGCATGACCGGAGAGCAATCAATGCCATGGACCTGGAAACCGTTTAAAGCTAACTTAGTTAAATGATTTCCTCCCCCACATCCTAATTCAAATAGCCGGGCAGGCGGTGCCAATTTTGTTAACCTTAGAATTTTCTTCCAAACACGACTTAGATTTTTAATCCTCTTAAGGTCATAGTTGGTGTGGCAGTGGAAAGCATAAGCATCATCTTCCTCCAAAATAATTTTCCAGGCATTTACCACATCATCTTTAGATTTCAATTCCGTCCCCTAATAACTTGCTATCACAGCATTAATTCCTGCAGCATACCTGACACCGCCATAACCGCCCGGCGCTGACGAATGTTAATTTAAAGGTCATTTCTGGCCGCACACATAGACCGACCAGGCAGGATAAGGTACAACATGATCAAGCAGAACCATCGGGGATAAGAATAGAAATGCGGCCACCCGGCAAGCATCCCCGAGAAATTGGGGGAGTCTATTAAAAAGGTGATCCTCGAGCCAACGCTGGATTGCCGTGGCCTTGATGCAGCCATACCCGCCGACGGTATCGCTTATGATTGGTTGAATTCCGGCCTCCCGCATTAGCCCTTCCAGTTCTTCATGAGTGTAACCTACTCGCACATGGCCGCCATCCTCGGTTTGCGAAATTCCTCCCATGGCGTTAAAGAGGCATTGGGCATTAGGTGTACACAGATGCAACCTCCCGCCAGGGGCCAGGCAATCGCTGAAAATTTGGACTACTTCATTATCTCGTATCAAGTGCTCCAGGGTCTCAAAGCAAATGATCTGGTCGAAAGTTTTGTTAAGAGTTCTGAGGTCGTAAATATTAAAGACCCTAAAATGCAGCCTACCTTTATCGGCCCCGACATATTGACCATATTCTCGACAGCGCCGCACCTGGTCCGGGTCTAGATTAATACCCGCAACCTGATTGCCAAGCTCATAAGCTGCCAGACTGAAAGCGCCATTGCCACAGCCCGCATCAAGGGTGCAAATATTTCCTGATAGGAAGTAGCGAATGAGCTTGCGCCGTGGCCTAGTACCAAAATCCAACCCAGGGAAGAGAAGATGTTTGACCAGCATCTTGATGTTCTTCATAAGCGCATCACTTAAGAATCCTGGCAGAGTATTTAAATTCTCTTTTATCCGAGATTATGCGGCAGCCATGGCCACCGCAGGTTAAAAATGGTTTTTGGGACCTCTTTGCCCGGGGAAAATCCCGGAAGGTTTCTGTTCTTGGAACCGAAACCTCTCATCAGCATCATGATAGCATGACTTGGCCTAAAAAAACAATTTTTCCCAGAATTTTGGCATACCACCCCCCTTTGAGCAGATCCTTCTTTAGAACTAACCTGACCTAATATTCCATCAAAGTGGCTTGATAAGACGCACAAAGTTCGCTTTTATCAAAAAATCATCAAAGTTGCACCTATCGTGATATTTATGCCTAATTCGTGAAAACAATTCTGAATATTCCCGGCTAAACAATAGAGATCTCCAACTTAGTTCTAAAATTATCTCGTCCATAAGAAATCCTGCTTCTGTAAAAAGCTTTAAATATTCTCCAGTCGTAAGTTTTGAAAATAAGTCAAGTTCAATATAGCGGGCTCCACTTTGGAAATCCTCCTGGTCTTCATAAAAAAGTTTAACGTATTCTAAATATTCGTCAAGAGGGAGGAGCAAATGGTTGAAAGCATTCTTAAGCCCACCACGACCTGCAAAATGATCTCCTCCAGCACAAAAATAGAGAGGGCCATATGTGGCATACAAGGTTCCTCCCGGTTTCAATAAGCGGAATGATTCTTGAAGAATAGAACCTAAATTGAGGCAGTGTTCAAAAACAGCATCAGAAGCGCATAAATCAATCGAATTATCTGGTAAAAACGAATGGTTTTCTAGAGGTCCCTGTCTAAATTCTACTTTTACATCTAATAATTCCGCACAATACCTGGATATTTCTTTCCACGACTCTGAGAAATCAAATAAATCGGTGGCAATAATCTTTTTTGGTCTCAATTTGGCCCAAGAAACCACATCCCATCCTGTTCCGGTCCCTTGAACCAATATCGTAGCTTCTCTAATATTGCAATGTTGGGATCCCCAGCGGCGTCGGGCTTCTAAAGGAAATCCGCGCTTGCATAGAACTAAGTATGGTTTATACTTTCTTAAAGTATTTTCAGAAAGATATCTGCGATAATACATGGATAGCAAAGGGCGTAGTAGAAAATAGATAATACGCTTATAAATAACAGTTTCTGCTGAGCCAACCTGGTCATGCCATCGCTTTAGGCAATAGTTTGTCAATCCAAAGCTAATCATCGATTCGTTTCTGCCCAATTACAATCAGTGAAGAAGCGTATTTCTCTTTAATATTGTTGTTAATTGGCTTATTTCAGGCAATTTTTGCGGCATAATCCAGGTTCATATACTCTTCTATATTCCGCATTATTTCTTTTAGCCTTTCGTGATTGCTATAGCCGCTCCTGAGGCACCTTTCCCGGCCGGCCTGCGCTATCCGCCGGCGCTCCGGTTCGTTTTTTAAATAAAATTTAACTTTTTCAATTAGTTCAGCATGAGAGTCAAAAAATTCCGCTTCCTCTCCTTCCTCAAACATCTCCAAATGTTCGCTGGTCCTTTCCGCCAGCATAAAGGCGCCGCAGGCCGGAATCTCGAAGGTCCTCGTGGTATTCAGGTCTCGATTTGCCTTCCGCAAGTAATTTAAGCAAATATCAAAGGAGCAAATGGCCCTGGCATAGTCATCGCCGTAAATGGATGGGCCTTTTATACGTAAGTTCGGATGACTCAGTTTACAATTTTCTTCCCACCCGTTGCCCCACACCCCCACCTGGATGCCCTGCTCGGCCAGGAAAGAGATAGATTTTGCCCGCTGATCCTCAAAGCTACCGATAAAACCCACCGGACCGCCAAACCTCTTCTTTTCTTCGGCAGATAACTCCATAGGACGGTGGGTATGAGGGTCATAAGCGAATCTCATGCAGAGGACATTTTGTGCGCCCAGATTTCGAAGATCATCAATATTGCAATTTCTGAGCGTAATCACGAAGTCATAGTAACATAAGGAGGAAATATATCGCTTCGATTGATTTCTGCGGTTCATAATGTCATCAGGATTGTAAGAAACCGAAACACAGGAGGGTTGAATCTTTTTGATCGCCATTAGCGTCTTGCCGGAGATAGTGAGCCCTTTATCCACCCATAAAATGTCAAATTTGTCCTGGCGTCCCAAATGCATGATTTGCCTGTTAGCCCTGGCAAAATCAGGAGGACCGCTAACCTTGTTAATAACCCGGTAATACAGGGGCGGTCTTATACGTTTCATCTCCCAGTTGGGGGCAGTATTAATCGAAGATAAAGAGTGACCTGACTCCTTAAATGCCTGCAGCCGCTGCAGACAAGTATTCCCTTGCATAAGTGGTCCGACATACAAGATTCTCATGTTTAGCTACCTTGTGGTAATGCCAACAGGCATTTCCTGATTCCTGCCACCGCCCTTTCCACAGAGTATTCGCTAGCCTTTTGGCGGCAAGCTTCCCTGACGCCATTCCCCCTCAATTTACTCAAGCTAATGACCCTGGACATGCAGTCAGCCAGTGCCGCCGCATCGCCCGCGGGAAAAACGTATCCGGTCTCAGCGGGAGTAACCAGATCACGCCAGCAGCCAACCCGGTCACTAACTATCACCGGCATCCCGAATTGCAGAGCCTCATTGACCACCAGTCCCCAGGTTTCTGACCAGGATGATGGCAGGACCAGACAATCCACCGCACTATAGAACAGCCCCAGCTTGCTTTGGTTTTGGAAGCCGGTGAATACCGTCTCTATCTCGGGAAGCGCCTGCATCCCGGCTTCGAACTGCCGGCGTAATAAGCCATCTCCCATCACTATTAAACCGAGGCTAACGCCACTATCAGCCGGCAAGAGCCGCAAGGCATCGACTATCATTAACGGGTTCTTTTTAGGGATCAGTTTGCCGGAAAAGATAAAGACGAATTGATCCTCGTCGAACCCCAGCTCCCGCCGGATCTCTGTGCGCCTGCCGTCATAATCCTTTATTTGCTTAGCAAACAGCTCATCGTCTATATTATAAGGCGAGTGGTAAATGCGGTTTTCCGGTATCCCCCGGGACCTATAATGATGGCGTGAATTGTAACCAATGGCTAAAAATCCGGCTATCTGGCTATAAAGGATTTTTAGGAAGACGTTGCGCCCGAATCGTTTGCTGGCGCTTCTTTGCACCGCCAAATCAGTGGTTTCGGCGCGCAATAAAATTGGTATGCCAAGCAAGCGCAGGGTAAGTAAGGCTTTAAGATAAAAAGGCAAAGGAGAATAGCCAGTTAACAAGGCGTAGTCAGGCTGGAACTCTAAAAGTTTTTGTTTAAATTGAGCCATATTCAATCTTAAATCTCCAGGCCGGTTGATTCCCGGATCGATGGACAGAAAGGTATGGGGATAACCTTCGGTTAAAGGCACGTCCCAAGAGAAATGGACGCCGAACCCCTCGTCCTTGGAGCCTCTGATGCTGAAATCCGATCCGAAATAAACATGTATATCGATCTCCCTGGCCAATGACCGCCAAAGCGGGGCTTGATATTGAATAGGATGGGTAGTGATGACCGCCAGCTTGTTATTCATGCAATTCTTCTGCGTATATAATTCGCTCTTCTATTCACTTTACCAATCTTAAAGTAAGCCCTGGCGATCCATGCAATAAAATATGAAACAATGGCCATGGCTGCTAATTCACGGACGAAATACATTTTGGACACCTTTTTTTAATCTCCGGGGTTAGTTTCCAATAAATGTTTGTTGAGAAAGAATCGCTTGTATCGAGTTGGTGGAAAAAATAATTTGCCCACAGTGATTAGGATCCAGAAAAGAAAAGCGAATAAAATACCATGACGAATATTCATAAAAATATATGTCCCTAAAGGTTCTGGGCGCATTAGGCCAGGAATCAAGGCCAAACAGGCAAGTTTTGCGTATTGGGGGGTTTTGGGGGATGCTGCATAACGCCAGAGAGTGCCAGTAAAGAAACCTACGGCCAAATAGCCGATGATGATTCCTAAAAAACCGCCATCTGCCACGGCAGATGCGATCATAAAGCCGCTTGGGTCCCATACAGGCAACTTAAAATGTAGATTAGTAACATCTTCAGATGATCTTTTGGGAAAAGGGAGAAATACCCCAGGAACCGCCTCATACGCCGCCCAAAAGAAATTTTCACCCCACATGAATGGTGTTCCTAAGGTGTCGTGGCTGCGAAGCAGGGCGCCTGCCCATTCTATCCCATTCACACGGAAGCCATAATCTATTTTGATTCTTTTTTCCGTTCCCGCTTCAACTTTTTGATTTTGTAAGGCCTTGGCAATAAGTTCTGCTCTCGTCGTAACGGATATTCCCGCTTTATGGTAACCCATAAATGATCCCTGCCTAATAGCAGTAGTCAATATGAATAATATAGGTATCATGAGAAGGTATTTTATACTTTTATAAAACTTATTATTATTACTAAGTTGAAAAGCCGCAAAGCACATCGCACTCATTGTTACAGCCCTTGTTCGCGCACTGGATAAAGCGACTATGCCAAAAAGGGTCAACCCCATAATTATAAAAAGTAATTTATTCTTCGGATCGCATTTTAACCATTTTGTAGTAATTAAAAATAGACATGCGCCCAACAACCCATCATAAAGGTAAAAGAGTGCTTTTATACCAAGGCCTTGTTTCATGGTCTCAGATGATATTCCGCTCTCGTCGATTCCATATTTTGAGGTAAAATGTATAAAAAATAAAATGACAAAAATATACAGGGTGAAGGTAATAATATTAGAGTTGACGGCAAGGGTCTGAGGCGAGATGCGATGGAGAGCCCTGGTCATCTTTCCTAGAGAAAGCTCATACCCTACTTCATAAAAAATGAAGGCCAAGGGGGCCATCAAATAAAGATACCAGTAATAGTCCATGGCGCCTGGGTAGAAAAAGAATCGATGCACCCCGGCCAAAGCGGGCAAGGGACCTAAAATGACAAGGATATAGGAAACTGTTTGAAACAATGGCCTGATACTGACAAGGTAATGCCCCCAGCCATAACGTGTGCTCCAAAACCAGCGAAAGGCCGCCAGAGTTGAAATAAATGAGCCTAAGGCAACTGCTAAACTTGTTTCGATATCATACTTGGAAATCATGATAGCCAGCAATGAAACCGCACAAGCTGCCATCACGGTAACTATAAATCTAGGGTGATTAATTTCCTTTTGAACAACCATAATGATTATCCTTGAACGAAAGAAACTCCAACTGTGCGGCCCCACATGGCCAGGTTGGTGTCCACCCACAGTTGGCTTTGCCCTTTTTGGTCATGGTCGCCCCCAATATTTATTGTCAAATATAACAATAAGTTATATGGCTTGGCAACCATTTTTTAGGTAACTTTAAGTGAAAATTCCAATATATTTTGCAACAGTCTCATATTATTTGACATTGCGCCTGGAGATTAGTTTATTTTTTAAGGCTGGCCATCTCCCAGTAGGAGCAATTATACCAATTCGGTTTGTCTTTATCTCTTCCCAATAAGGTTCCAAGACCTCGCAACAGGGGATCATCAGCATCACGCCAGATGGCCAATGCCTCTCTAAGGCAATCCCAGCGGCGATGTTTCAGGCAAATCATAATGTCATGGAGGATATAAGATCGCCTCCGCTGGTAATACCTCTTCGCCATTTCCTCAACAAAATCCGGGAGATTCTGGCGATAACGCCGAAGATTGGCGACATGCATTCCTAATACCCAAAACGTTACTTTCCAGTGCACAGATGCATACAATCTTGTAGGGTCACGCGGCATAAGCGTAATAAGCGGGGCATTAATAAAGGCAACATCAAATTTCCTGGCAACCCGCAGCCACATATCCACGTCTGCAAAATTACCAAATTGGGGATCAAAATAACCGAGCCGATCAAAAACCTGTTTTCGCACCATAACCGTACCATAGACGCAGGAATCCCACCTGGCAAGTAAACGTCGTCCTAATTCCAAGCCACTGATTATTGGCGAATGTGTTTCTTTGTAAATAATTTCTTTGTTCTTTATGTATGTCCGATAAGAGTTGAAGACGAATCCTGCAGATGGATATTTATCCAAGGCACCCTTCCACTTGGCAATACAGTCAGATCTGTAAATGTCTCCATCATGCATGATGGCAACGTAAACCCCTGTGGCAGTTTTGAGAGAAGCATTGAGATTGCCAGGCATTCCTAAATTATTCTCATTTCTTAAATATCTTATGCGTGACTCACGTTTTGCATATGTGCGGCAGATCTCTTCGGTAGCGTCGTCTGAGCAGTCATCACTTATAATTAACTCATAATCTCCAAAGGTCTGTTCCAAAATACTATCCAAAGTTAGGGGTAATAGTTTCGCCCGGTTGTATGTAACCAAGCAAATACTTACAGGTGGATGAGTACCCATATTGCAATTTTTTTCCCAGAACTAGAGTTTGGAATCCAAATAACCCCGGGCGCCCTTGCCAAGCCCATTGGGTCAGCTTTTCAACTATCCAGGGAGGAAGGGTGTCCCTAAATTTCCAAAGAGATATTGTGCCATCCGAGCCCCCTGCCGCCAAGGCCCGGAAAGGGGCCGTGGTTTCCAAAAAAGTCGCCCCGCATCAGAGTCGTCCGCCTGTCTGCTCTGCATAATCTGAATACTCAGGCGCACCCCTTCGCCCAGCCCTTCAGATGACCGATGAGCCAGATGAGCTCATCCCTGCCGATGGCCAACATCGCCACCGGGTAGCCCAAGAGTATGGCTGCCGTGGCAGCCGCCAGGAACACCTGCCAGGATGGGAGCAAGGATGCCCCCCAGACTAGGAAGGCTCCCGGAATTACAAGGGCCAGCGCCGGCTGCCAGATGGTTCTAAACACGGTGGTTATGGGAATCTTGAGAAATCGCGCCAGCAGGGCAGGATAGAAAGAAAGGCCGAATACCAGGTCCCCCGCCAGGCTCGCCCCGGCCACCCCCAGTATTCCGAACCGGGGGGCCAGGACCACGGCCAGCAGGATGGTGAGGAGGGCGTTGGCCAGAGAAAAAAGGGCCAGGCCCCGGTGCCGGTTGGCCGCCAGCAGGGACCAGCCGGCGGTGTTCCAGCCCGCGGCCAGCACCGCCTGACAGAGCAGCAGGAGCATCAGGGCGGGCTGGATTTCCAGGTGTCTTCCCGTCCAGAGGGGGTAAATCAGGGGGAAGAACAGCCACAGGAACAGGGCGGCCGCGCCACTCAGGAAAACCACCGTGCGGATGGTCAGGAGGGAGAGCCGCCTCAGCTTCTCCTCCTGTCCCTGGGCCTTGAGGAAGGTTAACTCCGGCCACAGGGGGCCTTGAAACAGAGTCCCGACATAGCCCACCAGGCCGGAAACGGTGCGGTGGGTGGCAAAGACTGCGACCATGACCCCGGAACCGAAGGCGCTGATCACAATGATGGTGCCCTGGAAATTGAGCATGTAGGCCAAAGCGATAAGCCAGAAATAGAATGAGCCCTTCAGATAGACACGACCAGCCCAAGCTGAAGAGAGGCTGAGACGGATGCGGCTCCATTCCGGCAGCCTCCGCAGGGTGTAGCAGACAATTATTATTGTACCACTAATCTCAAGGGTCAGTTGTGCAGATGCATAGACCAGCGGAATAGCGTATGCCAGCAGCAAACCAGCACAGACCAAAAAGAAAATACTCCTGTAAATATTTCCTATCATAGATCCCATATAGTATAGACCGGTAGCTCGGAAGATGGTGACATAGACCCCTCCGGAGATGCCGACTAGAGACCATCCTCCCATGATGAGCAAGACCAGCCGGGCTTCCAGGCCTAAAGGTCGGCCGGTTCCAGGTGTGTGCAGTCCGGGGATGGCCAGCACCAAAGCGAGCAGGGAAAAGACTGCGGCGCACAAAACGACAAATAACGAAACCCCCTCCGCCAATTTTTGGCGGAACGCGGCCATATCCCCTTGCACATAATCCTGAGCTAGGACGTTCCCAATAAAACTCTGGCCTCCCAGGTCCATCAACTTCAGTAACGAAGCCCAGGCGGTAAGGGAAAGCCACCAGCCATATCTCTCGCCACCCCACGCACGCAGGAAAAGGGGAACGAGAATGAGCGGCGAGGCCGCAACAATGATCTGGCCCAAGAAAGTGGAAGCCATTCCTTTGCAGAATCTCTCAAATGGTGCAGCAGTTTTTGTCGAAATGGGGGTAAGCATTCCATCTAAAATTAATTAGTCGTTAGCTATTTATCCGCACGATTAGTCGGAGACTTATATAACTTAGAAGATATTGAAAAAATTGTAAAAGTACTTTAAATAGGACCTGTATTCTTACTTATTAAAACCAAGGTCATTTTGGATAAAAATGCCAATCTCCCAGGCTTTAAGGAAGCGGCAATTCCCATGCATATCCTTTCCTAAACAAAACCCATGTTCCTTTAACGGTATTGTAATATTTTGCTTGCAGATCTGGCTCTTCATCGAGCCAGACTTTAATAGTATTTCTAACTACCGCGTGGTCACCATCATCCACAATCACCAATGCATTGTCTGATAGTAATTTTCTCAATAAAGGCAAGGCTGCTTTGCGCATCTTAACATCCGCAGGGCCATCTACTACTAATAGTTCATATATTGAACTATCGTTAAAGGCTATCATATTAATATCATAAAAGTTTGTATCGATATTTTTATAATATATTATAGGAACATGAATTACTTTGGCCATGCATTGTTTAGAATCTAGTGTATTGACTTCTTTATCGATTTGTAGTTGGATAAAATCAGCCCAATCCTTATTATCCTCAAGACATATTAATTGGCCCTTCAAATCTTTGTCAGAAAGTAAGGATGCAATATAAATGCTTGATGTTCCACAACCTAATTCCAATACATTCCTGACATTCCTTCGCCTAATAATTTCAGCCATTAGCTCAACAAAATCTGGAGATACGGAGTGTCGAAGGAAGAAGGCCGGTTTTTTTAATGGGATTTTGGATAAGGCGATAGCCGAATGTAAAGCGTTGCATTGTCTTTCCAAAATATCAATGTGAGTTCTCAAATTCCCAAACAGGTAGAGAAGCAACCCTGATAAGCACACTAATTCAGCTATGGTTGCCAAGATCAATATAATGTTATTATTTGCGATATAATAATATATTAATGTTAATATGAGTAAAGGTACGCTCACAATAATCAAATAAGGTATTAATTTTCTGAGAATATTAAGCGTCATTAATTTATTACCTTATTGAATAAATACATATTTTAATTATTTTTATTGCATGATAAAAGACAGAATCATCTAAACAAGATTCTTAAGGAAGACCTGATTGCAGGGAGAAGCACACCAAGAAAGGGCCGTCTTGCATTCCACACTTCCCGCGTCAGTTTCAAGCCCGCATCCGCCAACCGCCATTTTTCATAAAGCCAGGCATATTGCAAATCTACCTGCCTGGCTGTCATGTGACGAAGTGGGGCGACGAGGTCTGGTTTTTTAGTCACCCTTTCCAGCAATTCTTCGATCCTCTGCTCCATCCGGTGCCGGGCCTGCACTTCTTTTAGTCCCGCGGCAGCAATGGCCTCGCGTTCCTCAGGGTGGGCAAGGTAATAATCGACTTTAGCAAACAGCTCATTCTCATCCGCAAATGCGGCATAGTGGGTGCCTTCCTGGAACAACAGCTCCTGTCCGTTATCGATTCTGCGGGTAAGCAGCATTGCCCCGCAGGACATGGCTTCAAAGGTGCGAAAATTTAAATCGTCTGCGGCTGGGAGGTTAAGGACGATCTTGGCCCGGGAATAAATCTGGGGAATCTCTTTCTGCCAATAATAGCGTTGCTCATTAATTTTATAAGATTGCTCCAGGGTGGATAAAATCCGCCTTCGCTCCTCAGTCCGGCCATGGCCGATGAAAGCTACATCCAGGTCACGATCAATCTTTAATGGATAAAAGAACTCGACGTCGCACGCATAAGGATGCCAATGCACATGTCCGGAAGAATGCTCGGTAAAACATTGCAAATAGTTTACCTGGTATAAAAATACATGGTCAAAAAATCTGGCAAGTCCCAATCGCATATTAAGGTCACGATGGGTATCGCACAGGAGGCAAGCGGTGGTAAACGGCGCCTTTTCCATGCCCCGGGGAATAAGGCCGTATGGCTCGATATACAGGAACAGGTCCGGCTTGAAACCGCAAAAATCCACCAGGCCATCTAATGTCGTCTCTGGGGCGAAGCCCGGCTCCACCCATGCCCCCCGGCTGTGGTCGTCAACCGCTCCGGGAACCGCAAATTTAAAAACCTGATGCCCCTTGCGCTGCAACACTCGATAATAATTAAGACTTTGGGTCAAATCATGCCCTGAAAGTGAAGAAAAGAGGATTTTCATTCTTGCTTGCCTGACTCTCGCCTAACTCAGATGTTCTGCTAATTTGACATTGTTGCGAAATAAATCGTAAAAAGTTGTTAAAATCCGGTCATATTTACCCAGCTTAACATTCAGCTGAGCAGTCGTCACTTATCATTAACTCATAATCTCCAAAGGTTTGTTCCAAAATACTATCCAAGCTTAAGGGTAATAGTTTCGCCAGGTTGTATGTAACTAAGCAAATACTTACAAGGGGACGAGTACTCATATTGCAACTTTTGCCAGAAGTAGAGTTTGGAATCCAAATAACCCCGGGCGCCATTGCAAAGCCCATTGGGTCAGCTTTTCAACTATCCAGGGAGGAAGGGTGTCCCTAAATTTCCAAAGAGGTACTGCGCCATCCGAGCATACCGTCACAATTTTATAACCATTCGCTTGTAGCAACGCCGCAGCGGTCTTGAATGTATAAAATCGCAAATGAGTCTTATCCATAGATCCACCTTCAGAATAATCAAACTTTCCCAAAAGGAACCGTAGACGATTTGGATAGCACAAAACATTAGGTATTGCTACTGCAATCATTCCATCTTCTGATAGGAGCCTCTTGGCATCTTGAAGGAGGTTCTCTGGCTTGACTAGATGTTCTAAAACATGCGACATTAGGACGATATCAAAGATATCTTCCATGGTCTTGGGGATGCCGTCTTCAAGGTCGGCTATGCATACTTGCTCACAGAACTCCGAGGCAAGCTGCTTTTCTAAACTACTCGCGGTAATGCCTGTAACTTTCCATCCTTGAGACTTCAAAATCCGCGCATTGTCCCCGGCCCCGCACCCGCAATCTAAACATGTCCCAGGATTCTTAGGGAGCAGATTCAATAACGGAGAATTACCGAGGTTTCGATAAATCTTATGACTGCAAAGGTTCATAGTTAGCATGTAAATCGGTTAAATAGTTTGGCCTCAATCCCAACGCCGTCAATCCGGTGTGAGCCGGATTCTAGTAATGCTCTTCGGCTTCCAAGCGGGGATTGGGGATGTGCCGGATTTTCACCTGTAAACCAAGGTTTTCTCCGGCTTCCGGGACCAATCGAGCCAGGTCGTTTACCGCCGGATTTCCGCCGGGCCCAGAGGGATTAATTGACGGACCAGTTCCTGCCCTATCGAACCGGCGGCGCCGGTCACCATAACTACCTGATCACGAAAGATGGTTTCCATAATTTGCATCACCCGCCCGTAATTGTTGGCAACAATCCAAGTTTGCGGTTAAGGTTCTCGAATTGCTCTGCGGCCTGGGCATAGTCATCATGCCGGCCGATATCCAGCCAGTAGCCATGGTGAGGCAGGTAACTTACTTGCTGACCCTCCCTTAGAAGCATGTTGACCAGATCAGGGAAATCGAGATAACCGTTGCCCCTGATGTACGATAAAATCTGGGGTTCGAAGACGTAAACTCCCATGCTGACCAAATGGGAGACAGTAGGTTTTTCAATATAAGCTTGGACCCGGTGGCCACCGTCCGCATTAATCACCCCCAAATCGATGGTCACCTGGCGTTGATACGCTCCTATGGTGGCGACGCCTCCATGGGTTTTATGAAAATTTAACAAGTCCTGATAATTAAGGTCGGTCAGGACGTCGGCGTTCATCACCAGGAAGGTGTCGTCCAGGCCGTCAATCAGGGCCAGGGGGCCGACGGTTCCCAAGGGCCTAGATTCGTAAGAGTAATCGATGTTCACTCCCAATTTGGCGCCGTCCCCAAAGTAAGCCCGGATCAGGTCGGCCATGTAGCCCACGGCCAGGGTGATATGACGGAAGCCGTGGCGCTGGAGTTGGCGGATGACGATCTCCATGATGGGCCTGCCGCCGATGGGCACCAGCGGTTTGGGAATGACCTCGGTCACCGGGGCCAGCCGCACGCCCTTGCCGCCGGCCAGGATTATGGCTCGCATGTTTGTCCTTTCCAGTTATTAATGGGAGCGGAAAAGAGATTAAATTCCCCCTCCCCCTCACCCTGGCGCGCTCGCCCTTAACTTTGAACTTTGAACCTTGAACCTTGAACTTTGAACTAAACTCCCCCATCGGGGGAGAGGGGATAAATAAGGGATCCTTCCTCCCATTATTAAACAAGATCGCCTGGGGGAGGGGCCTTTAAGACCCCTGCTTCGTTATTCCCTCCTGGGAAAAATAACTATTGGCCGGGATTAAGTCCCCGGGGCGCCGAAATTTGGTTTCTTCTCCTTCCACTTCCGTCTTAGCCAAAAACAGTTGCGGCCTTAAACCCGAATCGCGGCAGGTTTTAACAATCTTCTTCAATTCATGCAAGGGAGCGGCGGAAATCGCAATAAACACTTGCTGCACCTTATACAGTTGAGAAACGATATTAAGGTGGTGGCGATCCCCCAGGACCTTCACCCCCCCCAGCCTTTTACCCCTTTTTCTGGGATTATCATCAATAAAGCCCAGCACCTCATAGGACGGCTGACGCTCTTTCTGGAGAAAACGCAGGCAGAGCTCGCCACAGTCTCCCGCCCCCCAGATGAGCACCCTGGTTTTCTCGCCGTTGGCAGAGGCTTTGACCTTATACCGCAGGTATAATTTCATTACCAGGGCACGATACCCTATGAGCAAGGTGGTGAGGCAAAACCAATCGATTAAAAATACTCCCCGGGCATATCCCGTAGCCAAACCGGATAGAAAAGGCACAGTTGCCAGGACAATGCTGGCCAGCGCCACCCCCTTGAAGACTCGCTTGATATCATAGAAACCCAGATGGCGGATCAAGACATCATAGAAGCCGAAATAGATAAATATCGGCAGGCGGACCAGCACGGCCCAGGGTAGGAGCCGGTAACAAGCCGCCGCCGCCACCGGGTCCTTAATCCCGTCATATCTCAAAAGATGGGCCAGGATGAAGGAAACCAGGCATAACGCGGCGTCGGCCAGGAGCAGAAAAATCTGACTCAGATTCTCCAACAAATGGCGGCGGCCAATGGCCCCGGTTATGGTCACCAGAACGCCCTGGAGGAGATATTTAAAATTCTTGAGCAAGGATTGGTCGTCAATAAATTGCAGGTCCAAGGGAAGTTTCTGCGGCAAGATCTGGTCGATGTAGAATTTCTGCGGGTCCACCCCGGGGGGATAAAGCTCTTCTTCATTGCGTCCCAAAATCTGGTTGGGACCGATCAGCCCGGGTTTTACCGAAAAAATCTTTCTGGCTTCCGGCGGGTAAGCGGCGGCCAGGTCAGGAGTCTCGGGCCGGGGCCCCACCAGGGCCATCTCTCCCTTGAGCACATTGAGGAACTGGGGAAACTCGTTCAACTTCAAACGGCGCAGCACCCGGCCTACGGTGGTGACCCGGGGGTCTCCCTGGGATGAAACGCTGGGTCCCTGAAAATCCGGGGTTTCATGCATGGTGCGAAATTTATACATCCTAAAAATCTTGCCGTTTAGACCCACCCGATCGCCTAAATAGAAAACCGGTCCCCTGGAGTCCAGCTTAATCAGCAACGCCACAAACGGCAGCATAATAATTAAACCCAGCAATCCGAGCAAGGAAAACAGGATATCTATCATTCGCATAATCATAGGATTACCCGGGATGAAGGGTTCAATTTGCTATTCTAGAACCGGCTCAGGATTCCATTTTATTATTGTGGGAATCTCTATCATAGTATTTGGAATAATACTTATAATTATAGCCTCCATAGGCCTGGCCCAGAGAGTCGACGCAGTTCAGCACGGCGCCCATCAGGGGGGCGCGGATCTGGGTGAGGCGCTGGTGGGCCAGGCGGCCGGCGTTCTTGTGAGTCCAATTATGCCTGGTTACCAGTAACACCCCGTCGGTCAGAACGGAAATGATCAGAGCATCGGAAAACGCCAGGAGGGGAGGCGTATCGATAATAATGTGCTTAAACCGCTGGCGGAGTTGCTCGAGAAGATCCTTGAACTCTTGGGAATTCATAAGAATGCCGGGGCTGGGGGGGCGAGTCCCCGCGGTTAGGACCGACAGGTTGGGGACGGAGGAGGGGCGCAGGATCTCCTCCAGGGTGGCGCTGCCGGTGAGGTAATTGCTGAGACCGGGCTGGAGATCCATCTCAAAGATTTGGTGGATCCTGGGCTTCCGCAGGTCGCAATCGATCATGAGAGTTTGCTGTCCGCCGAGGGCGAAGGTCAGGGCCAGATTGGAGGAGACCATGGTTTTCCCCTCTCTGGGATTGGGGCTGGTAACCATGATGGCAGCCGGAGGCCGGCCGGATGCTGAAAGCATGATAGCGGTATGAGCATGACGGATGGCTTCGCTCGCCGGGGATTGGGGGTTTTTGAATACAATTAAGTCTCTATTTTCGGCATCTGCGAAGGCCTGGCCATGGCGCCGGAGCTGGGGGAGATAGCGCTGGAGCTGGGGGAGATAGCGCCAGACACCTTTCTCCTCAAGCTTTTCACGAAGGCCGGGGAGCATCTTGCCGTTGCCGCCCAGCAGGGGTAACATCCCCAGCGAGGGTAAGTTGCAGGTCCGTTCCAGGTCATCAATGGATTGGATTGAATTATTCAGAGTTTCCAGCAAAAAGGCCAGGCCCACGCCCACGGTCAGACCCAGGATCGCGCCCATGGTCAGGTTGCGCCGGGTGTTGGGCAAAAAAGGCTGGGTGGGAAGCTGCGCCGGGTCAATGACCGCTACGTTGGCAGGCACCATGGTGCCGGCGATGCTGGCATCTTTGACCCTGGACAACAAGGCCAGGTAGAGCTGCTCATTGGTCTGGGCATCGCGCTTCAAGATCTGAAAGTCGGTGAGGTTATCCTGCAGCGCGGCCATCTGCCCTTTTTGGTCCGTAAAGCTGTCGTGCAGGAGTTTTTCCGTGCGGTTGGCCGCCTCATAATCCGCCTTGACGCTTTCCTGGAGACGTTTAACCTCGGCCTGCAGGCGGCTTCGCAATTCAGTCAGGTTGGCCTGGTCGGCCAGCATTTCCGGATGTTCGCTGCGATAAACCTTCTTCATGGCCGACATCTTGGCCTCTTGGGACACCAACTGCTGGCGTAGGCCGGCAATCATAGGGTTATTGACAATCAGGGGGGCATCGGGCCCTTCTTCCTTAATCTGTTTAAATTGAGCCTCCTTGGCCATTTTCTCGGCCTGGGCCTTGGTGACCAGGCTGCTCAGGTCGATGAATTTCTGCACCACCACGTTGTCTTTATCTTCCAGGGTGTAGATATCGGTCTTTTGCCCGAATTTATAGAGCTTTTTCTGGGCCTCCTGCACCTTGGCCGCCATTTCCCGGAGCTGTTTATCCAGCCATTTCCTTACCAGTGCAAAGGACTCGTTGCGCCGGTCGATGGAGAGGTACATGTACTCGTCGGCGACGGCATTGACCACTTTTTGGGCTACCGCCTTGTCGGGGGATTGACAGGCCACCTCCACCAGATAGCTATTGGGCACCGGGTTAATCTCCAGGTTCCAAGCCGTATCCTCCGGCAGGTTCAGGGCCTCGACCACCCGCCGGGCCAATGATTGGCTCTGGAGAATATCGTATTGGGTCTGCTGGAACTTCTCCGGTTCTTCGTAGCCGAAAAACTCGGGAAGTTTGTCGCTCGCGGATACGTGGGAACCGGGGTTATCTTCAGTGATCTGCAACTTGGCGCTGGCGCGGAAGATGGGGGTGAGAAGAAAAGTATAGAGTGCTACGGCCAGGAATATCGTGAGAAAGACGCCGATAACCAACCATTTGCGTTTCAACAGGATAAAGATGTAATCTTGCAGGCCTGGTCCCGGCATCTCCACATCGTAGTAATCCAGGGGCGGAAGCGGAGAGGCGGCGGGCAACGGGGCTCCGGATGGCGGAACTATTAAGGGGTGCTGGTCATGGCTTGACATGAGATTATACCCTCTGTGTTATTTTTGCAGTTAGAAAGCTGCTCCTACACTATAACCACCGCTTACGGGGATTATGTTCTTGAAATACCATAAGGCCTTTTTTATTGTATTTTCATTAGCCATCACCACGTCGTGGTCTTTGATGGGAATATCCGGTTCAGTTAGGGCCAGGATCCTCGTTAGATTAGTATGAATACTGATGGGCTTGCCCTGATCATCAAAGCGCATGATGGTAATATCATAGTTCGCTAACATGGGGTCGATATCTCCTGCCAGGGCTACGGCCTGGGACACGGTCAAGTTCTCCTTAACTACGATATTCCCGGGCTTTTTTACCGCGCCCAAGACATAGGCGGTGCCGGCAAAGGGCACAAAGACTACGTCGCCGTTGCGCACCGTGAGGTTCAAGCGTGGATCCTGTCCGCTCACCAGGCGGCGCAGGTTAATGACCGTGGTCTCGGTTTTCGCGGCAAAAGGCTGAACGGCGCCACCCTTCATCTCCTTGGCCAGATCAGGGGCGTTCTGGTGGCGGATCACATCGACCACATCACCTGCTTGGGCCCCACCGGATGATGTACCCTGGTTCGAAAAACCGCCGGCCATTGATAAGACCTCCAGCAGGGTGCGGGGGCCGATGATTTCGTAAGAGCCTGGTTTATTGACCGCGCCGGTGACGGCTACCCGCTGGTGGCGAAATTCCTTGACCTCCACCGTAATCTGCGGATTAACCAGGTAGTGGGCGTCATATAATTCCATCAAACGCGTTTCGATCTCTTGGGCGGTCAGCCCCGCCACCTTGACTGCCCCCACCAGCGGCATGATGATCTCGCCCCGGCCATTGACCCTGAGCGACCGGTTAAGCTTGTCCTGGCCGTACACGACAATATTCAGCTGGTCCTCCGGCCCCACCTGGTAATCTTTATAGTTGACCAGTTCGGCCTGGGAGGCCTGGGCCATCAATTGGTTCTGCAAGTCCTGGCTGGGGTTGGAAGCCTGCCTCTGGGACAAGGCCTGGGCGGCTGGCACCCACTTCCCGTTCTGTACTACGTACTTACCGCTAGGGGATACTGCGCCTTCAGGGCCGGCGGCGCAACCGCTCAACAAGCTCAACGCCATCAATGCTATTACAATTGAGGTCCACATAGAGTTTCCATCCGTTTATGAAGATAAATTATCTAATCCTCCAGATTCTCGGCCTGGAATGGCTGTGAATCCTTCGATTAAAATTTAGAAGAAGTCTTGCCTGGAAGCAGCAAATCGTCTTTGGGCTTACCCTCACCCCCCCCGGTTTTTTCCTTGCTAAACCATCATCGTGTAAAGACCTTTGAAGATATCCGTCCAAATATGAGGCCGAACCAAGCTAAAGCTTGCGGCCACATTGTAAATGCTTAAAGATGATGATTTTCTATCTTCAATTTGGCACCTTGTACTTGTGGTTAAGACGGAACGACAACAGGAATATGGGGATTCCGGTGACCTTGGAGATGATTTCGGCTATCTTAAACTCGGGGATTCGCAGGCCCCGAATGTAATGGGTCAGACTGGCCTGGGTGAACTTCGGATATTCGGCCTTGATGGCTTCAAAGAGGCGGCGCCGTCCCTTAGCCCCCTCAAGTTCGATCCATTGCAGAAGAGTGTTCACGTGGGGTCCCCTGGAAAACTCAGGCTGAAACCGAAAAAAGGAGATATTGAGTTCGATGGCTTATCTGGTTGCCTGGCCTTTGCCTCGCTTCGCACCGCGAGGTTAACAGACTGTAGTGTATTGTCAAGAAGTAAAAAATATCTATTAAAAAAACCGTGTTAATATAATTAGTTATAACTCCCCAATTGCCTTCGTCCTCTGATGATTTTCAGGGCTTTTGGTATCTGGGCTAGAAAATAAAGGGAAAGGAGTCGGAAGCGCAAGCTTCACAGAATGTTAAGGGTTCCATGAATTATCTCAACGGCAGGGACCCATACCTGATCCCATTGTTGGCTGAAGGGATCGCCCCTGGGCCGCCAAAACCTGGCGGCCGATCTCTCTCAAGCCAGGCTCTGGCGCTGGGTGAGCAAAACTCGAACCTCCCGCAAAGGTTTTCTGGCGCCATGACTTGACCTCGATCAGGATAAACAAGGGCGCGGCTCCCAGCCCTCCCGGGCACCAAAAAAATCCCCAATTCAATATTTTGCGGTTGTCGGCTGAGCCAGAACAGGGTAAATAACGTAATAACCAGAAGTTCAAATTAGTTCAAATTAATTATCTGTTAATTTTCTGTGAGCAACCCATTCCTCCAGAACCTGGTGGGTTTCCATCTGGATTTCCCGTCCATTTCTGCCCAGCACTCTGCGGGAGTCGCCCTGGCAAGCGCCCTCCTCTGTGCGCGCAGGCGCCCCAGAGCCGGCAACCCCACAATATTGGCACTTCAAACCATGGTCCCCGAGTCTGCATAACCATGATCGATATCCACTCCCATATCCTGCCGGGCATAGATGATGGCGCCGGGGACCTGGAGGAGGCCCTGGAGATGGCGCGACTGGCCGTGGCGGACGGCATCCGGGTAATGGTGGCCACCCCGCATCTTTTCAAACACCAGTCCATGGACCTGGACGCCATCAACGAGAAAAGCGTCATCCTGGAGCGCCTGGACAGGTTCAGGGATAGGTTGGCGGCCGAGGGCATTGCCCTGGAAATCCTTCCGGGCTGCGACGTCCCCTTGAGCGCCGATACCCTGCGCCTGTTGGCAGAGGACCGGGTGCTGACCGTCAATGACGGGAAACGCTATCTCCTTTTGGAGCTGCCCCATTTCTCCATGCCCCCCGCCCTGGAGGATATCTGTTTCCGCCTGCAATCCCTGGGGCTCACCCCCATCATCACCCATCCCGAGAGGCAGCCGCTCATTCAGGAGAGGCCCGAAAGACTGGGGCGGCTGGTAGAGCTGGGGTGCCTGGCCCAACTGACGGCCGGCAGCCTGACGGGCGGCTTCGGACGCCGGATTGCCAGGGTTTCCCGGCAATTGGTGAAGAAAGGCTACATCCACCTGCTGGCCTCCGATGCCCATAACACCCGGGGCCGGCCGCCAATACTTAGCCAGGCGGTAAGTGCACTTTCTAAGCTGGTAGGCCCTGAGCAGGCCCGGGCCATGGTTACCCTGACCCCTGAAAAGATCATCAAGGGGGAGCCGGTTCCTTAACCCCGGATTATGCAGCGCAATTTGATGGAAATATGGGCAACTATTTGATATAAAGAGAAATAAAAAGCATATTGGTGGTTTCAAAGATGCTCGATAGTGGTGGAGCCTAAAAAGAGGGAATTATCGGGCGGTGCTGGGCTGGGGTCGTTGAGGCTCCACAAAAACCGTTTTTTGATCGCGGTGGCCCAGGCTGCCGCATAATCTCGGATTAAGCTAGATCGGCGCAAGAAGATTGTCTGCGCCAGACAGAAAAGAAAACCATAAGCCTTAACAATATGTTGAGTAACTTCAACAGGGACGAAGTCCTTATACAGCGGGAATAGGGCCGCGAGAATAGCGGGCAGGGTAAGAAAAGAAGATGAATAGACCTTTAAACGATGAGGTGAAAAATTTAAGAGACATATCTTTAGTATATGTAAATATACCTTTTTGTAAAACCAGATGCCATTTTTGTTGTTTCTCTCGGGCTTTCGGCCGTGATTTATTATCGCTAAAGAAGCTGAAAAGCTCATACATAAAAGCTCTCAAGCATGAACTTGCAGTAAAAGGTTTTTATTTTACTACAAAGCACCGCGTCAATCTAAAGGCGGTCAATTTCGGAGGCGGCACTCCGACCCTGCTTGCGGCTGAGGAGTTGGGGGAGCTTCTTTCTTCGATCGTGGAGTGTTTCGGTCAGAAGATCGAAGATATCAGAGATATTAGCATAGAGGCGACGCCCGATTCTTTAACGCTTTCTAAATTGAAGCAGTTGAGGGGTGCAGGATTTAACCGGATCAGTATCGGAGCCCAGACATTTGAAGAGCGGATCTTAAATAAATTAAACCGCGCCCATTCCGTCGAAGAGCTTTATAACGCCTACGACTGGGCGCGTTTGGCGGGATTTAAGAACATCAATATCGATCTATTGTACGGTATTCCAACCCAAACCTTTGAAGATTTAAAAAACGACCTTGAAACAGCTGTAAGCCTTGATCCGGAGCACATATCTCCATCTCCATTGATGCCGGTAAAGAGCGTCTTGTTTGAGCCGGCGTATAAGAAGAAAAGTAAGATTGTAATGAAAGAAAATATATGGGCAACCTATGTCCACGAGTTTTTGGAGGAGAGGGGGTACCGGAATTATTTTCATAAATATTTCTCGAAGATCGGCCGGGAATCTATAACGGAATTGGTCTATTTTTACGATATTCCGCATATCGGCATAGGGGCTGGGGCTACAAGTTGGCTCGGGGAGAACCCTTCTGACATCAAATCTTATATCGCTAAACCTGTTTCGACTGGGATATTCACAAATAAGGGGTTATACAATCCGTTGAAAGTAATATTTACGATGCTTCTTTTCCCGGAGGGTATTTATATACCGCATTTTAATGAACGATACGCCTGTGATTTAGAGGAGTTAGTGAGCAATCCGGGACTAGAGCTAGGATTGTTTACGAAATTGGGAAATTGTTCTCCAGAGACCATAAAAGCAATTAGAGAGTGGCAAAAGGAAATGGTAATCACGATGAATAGATGGAAAGAGAAAGGCGCCATCGAAAAGAAAGGGGATTATCTTCGTATTACCCCATCGGCACGATTCTCCAAAGAGATGTGGGGATTGTATATGTCATCGATATAAACGTCATCCGTGCCTACCGGAACCAAATAAATGGGCACCGCTTCATCGATATTGGGTATACTTACGTATATATTTTTATTTCATTAACATGATCAGTCTTTTAAATTTCTTAATCGGGCTTTGAGTGTTAACCGAGCAGGCGTGAAGTCCAAATTTACGCCATTTTTGGGGAAAAGGTTCTCCACCACCGTCTCGATGAGAACGGCAATAGCCGGGTCTCTCGCCGCCTGGTCTAAGACTTCCAAAGGTACCGGCGCCGCCAGCAACTCCGCCGCCAGGGAGAGGCCGAGGAGGACGATGCGCCTCAGGCCAGCTTCTTGGGCGCGCCTCAATATGTCCGGCCAGTCCCAGCGCCCCTGGGACTGCACCACCCGGGCCACATCGTTGATATCGCCGAGTTTGGACCAAAGTTTGAAGGTACTGTTCAGACAGATCGTCAGAAGAAGGTCCACAGGCGCCAAACAGCGCACCGTTTTCCCTGCCAGGTTCACGGGCACAGCGCGCCGGATGGCGGTTTCCAGGTCAAGGGTGCTGCCGTAGCAACCGGTGGCAAATCGCCGGTGGATTTTCAGCAGCACCCCCCCTGGGCGGTTGAAACTCACATCTTTTCCGTGCCGTATGGCAGAGTGCCTCTGTTTTTCGGTCAAGTTATCAAAGAAACGGTATCCCGCCCCCAGGAGCAGATCCTTAACACGGCCGAAGTCCTGCCGGCGCACCAAGACATCCAGGTTCGCGAACTGCCTGAGAGTGAGGTCCCCAAAGGCCACCTGGGCTAAGACAGGTCCCTTGAAAGGGACCCCCACAATGCCATGGGATTCGAGGTGAGATAGAACTTTGAGCAACTCGGCGGTTACCCGGAGGTTGCGCCTGGCACGGGCTCGGTAAAGATTCTGCATATCGGCCAGAAATTCCGCCGGCACCGCCTCGGGACAAATATCTGCCACCTGCCGGTACAGGGAAGGGAGCACGCCATGATTAATCGCGGTCTGAAGAAAATAACCCCACTCCGTCACGCTAGCCAAGTCGTCCCTGATCCTGTTTAGAGCCGCAGCATCAGTCACCGGGCGAAGACAACGGATAAGGACCTCATGTTCCACCTGTATGGAACTGCATAACATTCCCAAGGTTACCTGACATAAAAAGTCTGCACCCGCCGGGATCAGATCTGTATATTCTGCGTAGCGGTCCCCCTTGAAATCCTTATTGACCGCGGTGAAAGGCAGATAATTCTCCGGGTAGATGTCATTCGGAGGGACGATCTCTTTCATGGACCCAAACTGGTCTTTGCAGACCACCTGGATTCCAGTTTCGGGCATCTTGTGAAGCGGGCACCACAACGCCGTCCACCCTGATGTCAAGCCAGTTAGGTAATTGCGGAGCCGCTTCGAAAGGACATAAGCATCCGATTCTATATGGATGATCCGGTCAAGTCCATAATGTTCGGCCAAAAGAGGGGCGAACAAAAAACTTCTCCACCAACCCTGAAAATAGTTCCCTTGCCACCCTTTGTGGTCCGGAAATGTGAATATGGAAACAGCGGGCAATTCTGTCGGCATCTCGCCCATGAACACAGGAAGTCCAATAGCCGATAAAAGCCTTGGACTGCTTCCATCATCAATAAAAACCGCATGGTCGATCCCCATGGACCAGTAATTTCGGTCTAGAAAATTCAGGTACTTCTGATACCGCTGCAGGCTGGCCTCATCGCGCAGATACATGGTGGCGAAGAGTAGGGTCTTCATGGCTTTTTGCTTCAGGAATTCTTGCAGGGTGACTCTCTGATCCAAGACTATAGAATAAAGTTCATAATTGGCCAGATCGGCCTCTTGAAAATTATCGGGCTTTCTGACCTTGATAAATACTCCCGGATCGCAATGGTCTTCGCGGATCGCCTCAAAACTACAATCGGCAAAGATGCTGTTCATGTCCTGCGACTGGAAGCGCCAATAGTCTTGCGGGTAGCCATGATATGGAAATCCTTTAGACCTGGTGGTGATCAGAATGATGCCCCCCTTCTTGCAAACCCGCTTCAGGTTAGAGATGACGCGGGACCAATCCAGCACATGCTCCAGCATCTCCGTTGAAATCACTAGATCGAAGCGGTTTTCTCCGAACTGCCACACCAGGTCCTCGGCGGCGCACACCACATCCACCCCTGGTCCCGGCTGGAGGTCCACCCCAATGTATTCCGCCGGCTTCCAACTCTCTACCATGGGCCGGAGACTGCCATTGACATTGTAGGCCCCGACCTCTATCACCCGTCTATTTTGGACTTCATAAACGGACAGGCTTAGACGGCCAAATTCAAGGCAACTAGGGGTGCACACGCTTTAATTCCTTTATAATCCGCTCCGGCGTAAACAACCTCATGCCCTTGGCCCCGAACCCAGGCAAGTTTCCTCTTCTGTAGTCAAATTGTCTTGTGGAAGGCATAATAGCACAAACTCTTAAGTTAAAACTATTGTAAGTTATAAAGGCTGGGGCCTATCCCTGGGGATGGCAGGTTCCACTTGGTTTTAGCCGCCGAGGAGTTGGCGCGCCGCGGTTAAAACCTCCTGAACGGTAATTCTTCCGGAGAGGGATTCTAGAAGAAGTAAGCAGCCCGGTCTATCACGATAGGGAAACCAAAAATCAGAACTTGCCTCCCCGCGATAAATCCCCAGCACATTAACCCCCACTGCCGCGGCAATGTGGATCGGTCCCCCATCACTCGAGATGAGCAGATGGCATTTTTTTACCAAAGCTGCATATTTTCTGATCTCCAGTAAAGGTACCAGCCGCGCCTGATGCTGTGTTGCCTGGCAAACCGATTTGGCAGTTTCCTCCTCACCAGGTCCTTGGAAAACCAAGACGCGGCAACCTGAATCGGCCATTAACTCGCCGGCCACCTGGGCATAGTCCTTCACGGGCCACAGTCTTGCCGGGAGTTGTCCGCCGGGGTGTAATCCCACCACTCGCGTGGCTTGAGTCAACCCGCAGTCCTCCCAAAAAGAGTCAGCAAAATCCTGTTCCTCCGGGGTTAAGAACAGCTTTGCTTCTCTTCCGGCATCTTTCAAACCCAGCGCCCTGGCAAAGCTCAGGAAAAAATCTATCGCATCGCCGCCGGCTCTGTCTGCGTCGGCATAAACATTGTAGGCTTTGAGGTGGCCGAATTGGATATATTGGTTTTTAATATATACCCGGTATTTTGCCCCCGACAAGAGGCAGATCGCATGAGTCTTGGAATCAGCACTTTCGAAATTAATCGCCAAATCATATGCGGGTTGCCTGGCAACCCGGCGCAGTATGTCTGCATCGAAGAGCATCAGCTCATCTATATCGGGATTATTTACTAATACGTCCTTTGCATGGGCCTTGATGATATAGGTCAGGTGGGACCTGGGATAAGCCCTCTTGAGGGTTCGCACCACGGGATTGGCTACCAGCGCACCTCCAATCGGGACTGTTCCTACAACGAGAATCCTCTTGACTGCTGTGAGGTGCATGGATACCCCCGCGTACCACGCTTTGTTAGAGCATATCTAATAAAAATCTATTCTTCTTGGAAATGCAACCGCCGGAAAGAAAAGGCGCCGCCCGACGTTTTGGGTCTCAGATAAACAGCATTCTTAATTATGTGGAAAAATTCTTAAAAGACTCCTGCCAAAGGGCAACTCCCTTAAAACACATATCATTAAATTTTTTCGGGCTTTTGGGTTGAGAAAGGAAAACCGGGCGGCTATCCTCATTACCGGAGTTCAAATTCAAGAGAGGAGATTCGTCGCTTTATATGGACGACCCTGGCGGTAGTAGCACAATAAGTACAAATTATCTCTGACGGCGCCACTATACATTTTAGGGCGTTTCATGCCAAGTTGCCCCTTCACTTCAAATTGTAAGGTAGCCATAGCCCATCCCCCCCATACCTGCCAGCATGTCGCGGATATTTCTGGCATCCAGGATAATATCGTGTTTGTTAAGTAGCCAGACGATTTCGTAGAACTCGCTTTTCGTTAGACTGACCGCGTGCTGATCACAAAAGCGTTGACGAATCTCCTGCAAGGTGTCTTTGCTGTCGAACAGATGGATCAGGCGAAGGAGAAGATCATCGTCCAGTTGGGGATACTGAAAACTGTCTCTGGTGTTGAACTTCCCACGTGTGCCGACCATTTTTTTGACAAAGATGATCTCTTTCTTTGCATCCAGGTAAAAAACCGTATGCAGTTTGACTAGTGGATGTAAAACGAAAGTCATATCGTCCCGTAATCCCTCAATGAAATCATCCCTCTCCATCTTTATTGCAATGGTTTTAATGGCAATATCCTTCAGGCTTTCTATCCTAAAAAAGTATCCCCTTATGTAACTGTGTATTCTAGACCAATTCCCTTTTGGTATATCTTTCAAACCTCTTTGTACCGATGATTTGATGCGTTTCATTTTCATTTTTATAGGGAAAACCATATTTCTTAGAAGTATATATAACAACCAATGTAGCTTAAGTTGCCGCATCTTCTGATTCGTCAGCAAAAACATTGTTTTCGATGAAATATCAAATCCATTGAAAGCATACTTATGTAGTAATAAGAATATGTTGTTCAGATATGTTCCATTAACATTTAAAAAGTCTTTACGATAAACATCTTTCACGTCATCAGTTATTATACCATCCATTTTTGCTTTTATATATAACTCAGTCCCTGGGTAATAAGCTAAAGAAAAGATACGTAAGTAATATGGAGTTGCGAGTTTTGATAATAACATCAGCGTTTTAATTAAATCTTCCTCAGTTTCCCAAGGGTTATCTAAAATAATATCATATTCTACCTCTTTGATTCTATCTTTAAACTCATTTATTATCTTGGCTCCTCTTTCAACTTGAAGATTGGTATGACGGCGATTGTACAATTGTTTTGTGCGTTCACTTCCTGTCTGTATACCCATTTTAATAAAATTCAAACCTGCATCAACAAGGAGTGATAATTTATCTCTAGTTAATGTTGAAGGGGTTGCTCCTGTAACAGCCAATGGTAGACTTACATTTTTTTTATACGTTTCACAAAATTCCTTTATTTCTTTTACAGAAAGGCTCATGAATGCATCATCATCAAACTTAATGGATGCTATAAAGGGTAAGAGTTCTTTTGCTTTTATCAATTCTTTAATTATATTGTTTATACTTCTCTTTCTTAGCGGTTTTTCATTAGGATGCATTTTATTGATCGTATTGTTGCAACAATATGCACATCCAAAAGGACATCCCCTTGTAGGCATAGTCACATAGACTCCGCGTAAATACCTGTTTAGTAGTTTTATATCCATCCGATGAATGCGTTCGTTAATCAATATATAATGAGTTTCATAGTTATAATCTGGAAATGGTATATTATCCAAGCATTGCGTTAATGGTCGGATTGGATTTGTAATTATTTTATCTTTATCTTTGAACCAAATACCGCGAATATCATAATAATCTTGTCCACCATCAAATTTATTTGATAGTTCTACTATACTTTCTTCACCTTCACCTATACACACAATATCTGCATAATTAAGGCATTCTTCAGGTCGTATAGTTGGATGGATACCTCCCCATAATATGGGAATATCATAATTCTCTTTTAGCTTTTGTGTAATTTGAACAGCACTATCAAAATAATTGGTCATCAATGAAATCCCAATCAAATGTGATTCTTTTGATAATTTAACAATCTCATTCAGTGTTTTGATTCCATACCGTTCCGTAAAATATTTCGCTAGAAATAATAAGTGCACATCGTGACCTTCTTGTTTGAGACAAGCCGATATAGTTCTTATCCCAAATGCCTGAAGGTCTGAATATGGAGAAATTAAAGTTATTTTCATCTTTTAGCCATTTAAAAACTTTTTGCAGAATTGGAATTTAGTCTAAATTATCCGAGATTATGCCGCATCCATAAGCTATTTTTGTCATAACCTGAGATTATGCGACAGGCTTAGCCACCTCATTTTAAAAACGGTTAGCCTTCTTAGGTGCCATGGCCTCTGGGATCATAGCGCCGCCTTCCAAAGAAGCCAGGACATTGTAGCCGAAATTATGCCGCAGTCTTGGCCATTGCCGTCCAAAAATGGTTTTTTGTACCTCTTTCCATGAAAAAAATCCCTCAAAATTTATGTTCTTAAAGCCGAGTCCTCTTGTCAACCATAGCACAAGTTTCCTTTTATTATAAGGAATTGCGGGCAGTGCCCAGTTGGTGTGCAGTGTGCACTCTAAGTTTATTTTCTTAAACAGCGCCAGGCCGGCATGATTAAACCTTGGAACGCCAGGCGTAAGGGGCGGATAACGAAGTATAACCCATATAAAGAATCCGGCAGGGAGACCCACTGCCAATCCTCCACGGTGGGGATCGCCAGGCGGCACCACACGTGGTGGACCTTATCTTTGATAGAATCCCGAGTCTGCAGATAAAAAGAGGTTTGTTTTAAGAATCCCAAATCTTCCCCATTCCTTACCCGCAAATTTTGGGCCACCCACCGGCGAAGCGCCACCACGCTCGGGTCCGCGTCAGCTTCCTCCACGACCTCCGGAGGGACCATGGCCCCTAAAAGTTTCCGGGCCAGGGAGAGGCCCAGGAGCGCCTGGCGGCGCAGGCGCGAATTTTTCGCTCTCTGCAACACCCGCGGCCAATTCCAGCTATTTTGGGAATGAATCAGGTAGGCGACGTCGCTCACCGTTGACAGGGTTTCCCAGGAGTCCAGGGTCCCGTGCTGGCAGAGCAGCAACAGGTTGTCCTCGGGAGGCAGGGTGTACACCGTCTTGCCCAGGATCTGGAGAGACCTCCGCCGGGCCAGGGCCTCCTCGGGGTCCAGGCCGCCTCCCAGGTAGTCGGGCACCAAACGCCAGTGGACATCCAGGTTGGTCCGCCGCGAATTTTCGAAGGTAAATTCCACGGAATGCTTCAGATGCAGACGCTCCTGTTTCCCGGTTAGGGCTGGACATATCCGGTAACCCCCGGCAACCAGCAGCGCTCTGACCTTCTCCATATCCGCGCGGCGCACCAGGATATCCAAATCCACAAACTGCCGGAGGGTGGGGTCGCCATAGGCCATCTGGGCCAGGACCGGACCTTTGAAGGGGAGAGCGGCAATGCCATGGGACTCAAACAGGGCCAGGGTTTTGAGCAGTACGCCGGTGAGCCTGAGGCTGCGGCGGGCGTGCACCTGGTAAAGCCGGCGCCAGGCGGCCAGAACCTCGGGGGGCGCCGCCTCGGGGCAGGTATCCGCCAGCCGCCGGTAGAGGGAAGGGAAGACGCCGTGCTTAAGGGCGCCCTGAAACAGATAATCCCAATCCGCCACCCCGGACAAAGCACCCCTCAGCCGGGTGAGTCCATCCTGCATCTGGGAGAGACCGCGGAGCAGGACTGCATACTCAGGCGGGGGTTGCAGATCACTTTCTCGGGGGCAGGTCACTTACTATCCAGCCTGGGCTGACCCCGGGGAAGACTTGGAATAGCTCCCCGGAGGCCATCCAGGGACCCAACTTAAGGATATAGAAGGTTTGGCCGCCCTAACCTGCATAATAAACCATAAACTTGAGGAGCCAGGGTAATTAAGTTTGGCCTGAACAATAAGTACCACAGCTGGAAGTGGTCCCACAAGAATTATGATGAGCACCGACGGATCCGACAATTGATGACTTACAAGTAGCCAAAATGCACTCATCCGCGGTTCCTTTGGCGAGAAGGATGAGCTGGGGTTTGGACCAGGATTTTCCCTTATTCATATGAAACCTCCACCCCGAATTTCACTTTTCCTGAATAAATTTAGTGCACCTTCCCTTCATTGTCAAGGGAAATCTGAGGTTTTCAGGCGCCTGGATAACCAAGCGCCCGGGCCCGGGCGTGGGCCACCCGGCAAAAGTACTCCACCCAGGCATCCAGGGAGCCGGTCTCCAGGCAAGCGTGCGCCGGGCACCAGAGGCAGAGGTTGACCAAAGGACAGGCCCGGCACTTCTCCAGGAATTCCCGGTTTTGAGAGGTCAAGGCTCGCACCTGGGGGACCAGCCTTTCCCAGGCTGCCCCCAGGATGAGTCGCCGCAGATCGTAAATGCAATCCGGATGCCAGAGCGAGGAACAGAGCCGGAAAACCCCGCGATCGCTGACTGTGAAGCTCGTCTTGCCGGCGCCACAATGGAAGAGATGGTGGCAGCCGGGCTGGGAGCAATGCGGCCCGATCAAGGTATCGCAGCCCTTTTTCAGGGCCTGAAAGCGTTCCGGGTCGGCCTGCTCGATGGTGGCGATCTCCTCCGGGGAGAGGCGCTGGCCCCGGATTTCCGCATTCCGGGCCGCATCATTGTCGAAGCGCAGGTGCAAATGCGGATCGAAGCGGAAGTAGTCCCTGGTGCGCGCCCGGCAGAAGCGGGCGATTTCGGGAAGCTCGTGGACATTGGCCCGGAGGGCCATGGCCTTGAGGCGCACCGGCACGCCGTTCCCTAGAAGGAGGTCCAGGCCCCGCCGAAAGGCCGCAAAGGAGCCGGGCCGCCGGGTCACCACCTCGTAAGTCGCCGGGGTCACGCCGTACACACTGACCTCCAGGACCCGAGGGGGAAACTTTTTAAAAAGCCGGACGTGCTCCGGGGTGATCAGGGTAGCGTTGGTGAACACCGACACCAGGAGGCCCAGGCGCTTCAGGCCCAAGTAAATCTCCGGAAAATCCTCTCGGAGCAACGGCTCCCCGCCGGTGATGAGGCAGAGCACGGCACCCAGGGAGACGGCCTCTCCTGCGATGCTGCTGATTTCCTCCAGGGAAAGCTCGGCGGCCCTGGCCTCGGCATCCCCCGCAGGCAGGTTGATATAGCAATGGCGGCAGTCGTGGTTGCAGCGGGCCGTGACCTCCAGGTCGAAGGCGAGAGGCCGGCGCCGGGCCGCCATTTTCTCCCAGAGGTGAAAGCTGGGCAACGGTACGATGGAGACGTACTCCTGACTCAAACAAGGCTCCTTCAGGACGGCCGCTGTAGGACCGCTCCCCGCACTTGGCCGAAATCCTGGAAATACAAGACCTCAAACCCGGCAGCCCTAAACTCCGACTCGAGCTCGCCCTCGGACAGAAATATGTGCATGAACTCCCTGCCCCATATGACGTCCCCCGGCTCATGGTCGCGGTTTCCCCAAATGAGCAAGGCAAAGGCCTTTCTGGCCAGCTCAGCCCGGCGGTTCGGTTTTTGGTCAGGGTCTAAGATAAAATGGCACAAAAAATATCCTTCCGGCTTGAGAGCAGCCTTAATTCTTTGCAGCATCTCCACCCGTCGCTTCCGGGTAGGGATGGAAGAGTACATGGCAGAAAAAATGATCGCCAGATCGAAAGAGGCGGAGGGGACCTCCAATTGGGAGAATTCCTGCACCAGTCCCTGTACGGAAACCCCATGCCGGCTGGCATTTTCTTCGGCCTTGGCCACCAAATCCTCGATAAAATCAACTCCCACCACATCAAAACCTATCTTTGCCAGGGCAATGGCGTCTCTTCCGCCTCCCAGTCCCAGCAGGAGCAGCCGGCCGTTTTTTATGGGCAGCCGGGCAATCAGGTCATGTTCTCCGGGAGATAATCCCAGGTCCACGCATTCTTCTCCCCAAGAATAGATGGCCGCATGGTCGCCATATCTCAGGCGGTTGAAATCCAGGAGATCAGCAGGACGCATCACTACCACCGCGAGCGACTCGATAAATTTTCCTGATCTTTGTAAAAAGCGTCCTAGTTCCACTCTAAGCTTCATAATAGCCTGGCCGCCAGTTTCTCCCAGAGTCGAACCTGAGGGAGAGGCTGGGAAATGACATAGGAAGTGATCATGCCGCGAAACTCCGCCGCAGGGGGTGAAAGCTGCGACTTGATCCATTCGCGGCGATGCTTGGGTGTTCAAGGGGCAGGGCAGCTTCTCTAAATCTCATATCGCCAAAGGTTGTGCCCGTCCCCAAAAACTCTCCGGGTGAATTTACCCAAAGTTCGTTTACTCCCCACCGCCTAAGGACTTCCTCCGCTTGTCGCAAAAGCCGCTTTTCCAGGCCAACGCCCCGGTAACCAACTCGCACCTGGACATCCCCGATCCACCAGCCGGCAAACGGACACTCCGGCGGCCGGGAAATAAAAGTCATGATCGCCGCGGGGCGATTATGGCCGCTTATAAAAAGATCCAGAGCAAAAGAATCCTGGCTGCTCAAGCCCTCCGCCTCGGAGGGCGAAAGCCTCTGGTAGAGGTCGAGTGTTTGCCCGGAGATGGGAATCCGCAGCGAAAAACTAACCGACGGGCTAACCATCGTAAATAAAAACTGCGCTACCCTTTGGTAGGCTTTGCTGCACTGAATGCGACTAAACCACTCCATAGTCTTTCTTAGTGTGGCCTGGCGATAATCCCAGAGCTTCAGGAGAGAAAGCCAATAAATCCTTGACAGGAGATAGCGGGGCAAGCGCGGACTAACCAATTTGCCCTTTCTCTCAATATACGCCACCACGCCCAACACATCTCGATCGTAGGTTGGGCCATCGTCCCCTTGTCTGGTCCGGTCTGGCCTGGTGATAATATAGGTCCCACCTTGGTCTTTATCGGTCCCTTTGCTAATAGTCCGGTGTCCAAGTAGAGAATTACCTCGCCTGAATATCACGATATCACCAACCGCAATCTGAGTAACATCCCTGGGCTGGATATGCAAAATATCACCAGGTATGATGGCGGGATACATGCAATCCCCATCGGCACGAAATCTAATTCTCTCTTTTTCAGTCAAAAACTTGCCCAATTCCAGGGATGAGACTACCAGGCTTTTACGGGATTCAAGGAGGGAAAGCCCGCTGGTCTTTTCGGCGTCCACCCGCCATTTACAGCAGGGAACCAACTCAGACCAGCGGGGACAAGGGTCTGGGCAGGGAACCTCAGCGTTTTTACTAATTGATTGGAGGTTCTCCCGGCATACGGGCTCATGCGGCTTAGATGGCAACCAGCATCCTCCGGCGTACCAACTCTTCTACCAAGCCCAGGACGTCCACCTCGATTTCCCCAGGCGGGGCCTGGTACTCGACGGACAGCTCGGAAATGATGTCTTGGAGGCGGCGCCGGCCATCCAGCTTGTCCCAGATGGCCTTGCCCGTGGCATTGAGGGTGAAGAGCTCGTCCTCCAGGTCGGCGATGCCGGCTACTAAAGGAACAATGATGATTTCTCCCTCGATCTCCCGGGCGACCACGTCGTCGGATACCTTAAAAATTTTATCCAGAGCGCTCTCTGCCGTCATAAGTAATCCTTTTCAGTACTGCCGCGTTAAGTGGTTTTCAGGGTAATTTTCGCAGGTCCGGTTGACTTTTTCTTCCGAGGCGCCATTTGAGCACAAATAATGGTGCCTTCCCCTTAAAAAAAAAATTAGCAAAAATCAGTCTAAGTTGCAATAAGTTTGCGGGCCAGGGTTAGCACCTCCTCAACCCGGATATTTCCGGCAGAAGATTCTCTTAAATGGCAGCATCCTGGTTTATCACCATAGGGAAACCAATAATCTGGATTAGTATCTTTGCGAAAAATTCCAATCAAGTTAGTGCCGAGAGAAGCCGCCAGATGGAGCGGCCCGCCGTCATTGGTGATCAACAAATGGCATTTACTAACCAAGGCGGCATATTCCCTAAGCTTCAATAAAGGGACAAGCACTGCTTGCTCCTGCATTTCCAGGCAAACCGAGTTAGCAATTTTTTCTTCACCTGTTCCCTGAAAGATCAATATATTATAACCTGAATCGGCAATTAACTTATCAGCCAAAAGTGCGTAGTTTTTTGCTGCCCACAGTTTTTTTGGATCACCTCCGCCGGGGTGTAATCCAATTACTCGTTTGGCTCCAGTAATTCCAGAACTCTGCCAAAACGATTCAGCAAAATTATTTTCATCCGAGGTTAAAAACAGGTTAGTTTCTCTTGAAGCACCTTTTAGCCCTAGCGCTTTTGTAAAGGACAGAAATTGAGCTATAACATCGCCCGCTCCATATTCATCGATATGCACGTTGTAAGGATTGAGATGCCCGACTCTTATATCTTTAAGTCCAACTCTGTATTTTGCCCCGGACACAAGAGAGATAGCCCCAGTCTTACGACCGCTATCAAAGTTAATCGCTAAATCATATTTGAGCTGACTGGCCACACGACGAAGGATGCCTGAATCGTCAATTAATAACTCATCAATATCGGGATTATTAAGGAGCAGATCCTTTACGCGGTCTTTTGCTATATAGGTCAGGTGTGCCCTGGGAAACGCCATCTTTAGGGTGCGCAGGGCTGGAGTGGTTAAAAGCACATCTCCAATCGAGTACAGGCGAGATATAACGAGAATTCTGTTTACCTGGCCTATCTTCATTTATTTCAGATCTTTGCAAAAATGGTTTCGATGAGGCGCTCCTCAGCCGTGTCGCTCTTGCCTCTGAACTTCATTATCCGCTCCTGCCAGTCCGCCACCTGCCAGGAGCGCTCTCCCGGAAAGAGTAGCCCCAGGTCCAGCGCCTGAGCGTGGGCCACCCGGCAGAAGTACTCCACCGGGGTGTCCAGGGCGCCGTGTTCGGCCCAGGATTTGGCCGGGCACTGCTCGCAGAGACCCTTTAAAAAACAGCGGGCGCAGCGGGCCAGGTAGTCCGGATTGGCGGCCCTGGTCTCCTCCCGCAGGCGCGGGAAAAAATTGGTCAGCGCCTCTTTCAGGGAGCCTTCATGCAAATCGTAGACCATCTCCGGATGTCGCAAAGTCAGGCAGGGCTGCAACTTGCCGTAAGCATCCACGCAGGCGCCGTGGCCGGCGCCACAGGAGAATAATAGGTCCCCGGGCGGCCCCATGAACTTTCCGCAAAACCCGCGCATCTCCTGAAGATAGGCCCGGCCCTGCCTTCTGAGCAGAATAACCCCATCCTCAGGAGACACCCGGAGGCTTCGGATAAGGCGGTTTTTGACCGGGGAATCCCGGCGGCCCCGCAGGTCAAAGAACATGGCGTAGGTGGGCCGGGCATCCATGGCGGGAAGGGTAATCGCCCAGGTTTCAAATTCTTCCATCTCCTTCAGGTTGGGCGGCAGCACCGCCCCCTTGACCACAAAAGGAACCTTCTTGTTTAGGAGCAGCCCGACCCCGCGGCGAAACTCCTCATAAGAGCCCGGTACCCGGGATACGGCTTCGTAAGACTCCCGCCTCATGCCGTAAACGGTGACCTCGATCATTTCTAAAGGGGGAATTCGGGCAAAAAGGCTGGCCAGGTCCGGGGTGATCAGGCGGGCGTTGGTAAACAGCATCACCTTGAGCCCCAGCCGCCGGGCGCTCAAATAAAGGTCGGTAAAGTCGTCCCGGAGCAGGGGTTCGCCGCCGGTAAAGCGCACCGACAAGGCCCCCAGCGCCGCAGCCTCCTTCAGGATAGCAATTATCCCGGGAGTGCTGAGTTCCCGCGACCGCGCCCGGACATCATCCCCGGGAAGATTGAGGCAGCAGTGGATACAATCATTGTTGCAGCGCTCCGTGAGCTCCAGGTCGAAAATACCTGATAAGGGAGAGGGATTTTTCCATAACCGGTGTTGCGCCGCCCCTTTTTTGGTAACATATGGCTGCTGGTTGCCCTCGCTCATCGTTCCAGAGCCTTTTCCTTGGCGCCTCTGGCCCGCGCCAGGTCCTCAAGCTGGCCGGCTATCTTACCGCTTTTATCAAATTCCATAACATAAAAGGGAACCTCCCGGACGATGGCTGCCACAAGCGCCAGCGTCTTTTGCCACCAGGCGGCACTGACCAGGGACTTCATAAGGCAACTGATTAAGTTACCCGCAGCCTCCTTGCCTGGCTTAAGGGGCGAAAGTCGATTTTGCCGGGACTTTTGCAGGAAGCAAATAGCCGCCAGGGGGGCCGAGGCCGCCGATACCAGGGGCACCTCGCCGTGGGCCCAAGAGCCATGGACCCGAAGGCCTTCAGGCCAGCGGCGGACGATGTTATGGTCGTCACAGAGGATCTCAGCCTTTCCCTGAAGCATCTTAACCAAGGTGGATTTGCCCGCCTCGGAATGGCCCACGAAGAGGAGGCCCCGGCCATTTAGGATAACGCCGCTGGAGTGAAACAAACAAGCGTCACGGTCGGCTAAGACCTGGGCCAAAAAAACCTGGTCGGTGGGAAAAAGGGTTAAGGTCGGGGAATTGCCTCTAAGGAAGACCTCATCATTAATACTATATATCCTGGCCCGGGTGTAGTCATGGTTGAAAACCGCCACCCGTTGCGGGGCGGGATCGTCCAGTCCCCGAGCAAATAGATAAATCCAGGAGTTCCCCTTGCGGTAGATGGTCCACGTCAGCCGGCGATGGACCTCCTGGCCCAGGTCCCGGCCGCTAATATCCGGCAGACTGAAATGATGGCGGATGGAGATCAGGTCGGGGCCAGGGCCGTCCACCTCAAATTGCCGGAACTTGGCGTCAAAGGTCTGGTCCGTAATGGGAAGGTCGGCTTCCACCATTACGGTGATCCCGGCGATGCCGTAATAACGGCAGTGCCGGCGTTGCCAGTCCTCTTTAAAGGCCCGGTTTTCCCGGGCCACCTGGCAGAGGTACTCAACTTTGGCCCCGTGGCGGCCGTGCTCCAAATAGCCGACACCGCCGCACCACCAGCAGTCATTACGAAGGTCGCACCTGCCGCAGTTTTCCCGGTATTCGGCGCCGCCCTGCACCCAGCCGGCCAGGGAAGTGAGGAAGGTCTCCCAGGCTTCCCGGAAACTGCCGGTGCGCAGGTCATAGCGAAACGCCGGGTCCTTGATAAGCTCGCAGCCGGTCATCCCACCATAAGGATCGATGAAAAATTCCCGGCGCCGGGCAATGCAGCCCGCGTAGAGATGATCATCCCAGGCATTGATGCGGCAGCCCTGTTCTGCCTGGCCGGCGAGCCAATCCTCCAGGGACGGGTCCGGCTGGTCGAATTGGATGACGTCTTTGGGGTCCAACCGCTGGCGGGCGATCTCGGCGTTGCGGCGCTTTGACCCACAGGCGGACAAACAAAGCCAGGAGGCGCCGATGCGGTAGCGGGGGCTGAGGGAGCGGGCCAGTGCCACCATGTTCTCAAACTGGTGATAATTGTCCCGCATGGGGACGAGCTGCACAGTAAAGGCGGCGCCGGCCTCCTTCAGGTAAGCGAATCCCTGCATGGCGGTTTCGAATGAGCCCGGCGTGCGGGTCACCTTATCGTGCACCGCGGCGGTGGCGCCGTAAAGGGCGACCATCTTGTTCCCTTTGCGGGTCAGCAGGCGGGCGATCTCCGGGGTGATTAGCGTCCCATTGGTGTTGAGGCTATAAGAGAGCGCCTTCTGGGTGAGGAAATCGAAAATCTCGGGGAAATCGGGCCGGAGCATGGGTTCACCGCCGGAAATCTTCCACTTTTGACAGCCCATCTTCCGCGCCTCACCGGCAATCCGCTTGATTTCCTCAAAGGAGAGCTCGTCCTTTTTCTCCGGGGCCCGAGACGATATTCTTATCCAGCAGTGGCGGCAGTTATTGTTGCAGCGGTAAGTGAGATCAAGGTTCCCTTCCACGGGGATGCGGGGCAATTCCCGCCCCCGCCTTTTTTGCGCGTAGCTGGCTTGCCCTATTTTCTCGAAGGATTGCAAAGGGTTTATCCTCGCCGGCCGTTTAAATCTTGAAAAGAGATTCCTGGAGGAAATTTTACACAAATTTCCCGGCCGGGGCAAGCAGGGGCAAGCAGGATTCTCATGATCGCCATTAATGCAGCTCAGGTCTAAGGTCAGCAAAGAGATAAACCCGATTTAATCAAAATAGATATGGAGCGAGATTCGTTGCTGATCAGCGATAAGAAGTCGCCTGGATTTGAAAAAGCTGGGCATACTTGCCCGCTTTTTGGATAAGCTCTTCATGGGTGCCGCTTTCGCTGATGCTTCCCCTTGCCAGCACATAGATGTAATCCGCCTGCCGGACCGTGGAAAAGCGATGACTGATGAGGAGGACCATGCTCCCTTGGGTGCGCGGCCGGAAGTACTTAAACACCTCGTATTCGGCCCGGGCATCCAGCCAACTGGTGGGCTCATCGAGAATGAGCAGTTGGGCCTCCCGCAGGAAGGCCCGGGCCAGGGCCACCTTTTGCCATTCACCCAGACTGA
>Ga0208038_1000198_pt1 | contig 59376 bp, 81 predicted proteins | sample June2015DPH_16_1_FD_184714 | JGI IMG/M metagenome (GOLD analysis project Ga0208038, IMG submission 184714) | Peatland microbial communities from SPRUCE experiment site at the Marcell Experimental Forest, Minnesota, USA - June2015DPH_16_100... | ecosystem: Environmental > Terrestrial > Soil >...
AAGTTCAGTTTAGACAGAATGGCGCATGAGAATTCGGGTTTCTCCATCCTTCACCCTAAATATTCAAGCTCAAACAAACTTAAACAGCAACATGTCAACTTTCATAATTTTGCAACAAGCTGGCGCGCGTTTTAGGACTTATTGTTTTTTCTGTAATTTTCCAATAATGCACACGCTTTTGGAAAGGTCTTGCTTAATTATACTTAGAGAAGTCATGCAAATGGGTCGTAATAAGTTATTTTGGCATATTTGCTCCTTTTAAACAAAAAATGCCCCCAAATACTTCCCATTACCACACCTATAATCATGCCAGTTACAAGCAACCACTCAAAACTGAAAAGCCCAAGTAAATAGCCAAATGAACGTAATAACACAACAACGCCTATCGCTAATAAGGGTACAGCGAAAAAGCAAATAGCCATTCCAGCTATAGCTCCAACCAATATGTAGCTAATGTGGTATCTGACCATTAATTTTGAAGGCTCATAGGCTGTTCTTTTACGCTCCTCTAATGCTATTGCGATAAGAATAATGCCTAAAGTAAAACCAACAGAATCGATAAAAAGGGTAGTCTCAGTTATGTATCCGATATAGAGCAACACAAAATTGACTGATAAAATAGCAATCGCAATAGCAATCGCCAATTTTTTTCCAAGTGCTCATCTGCTTGTGGTTTTCCATGTGAACTATTCAGCCTCTTGGTGAATCTATTTCTATACTGTGCAGATTTAAGACTTATCTACTCTGTAATAGCGAAGTTCCTAACCCTTGAATGTACTTGGTAATAGCTCTAATCATTTCGTCTATTCTGGAACTTGGCTCAATTAAACTATAAAGGTTTCGAGGTATCGCTTTTCTTTTCTGATTTCATCAATTGACCCCCTAAGAGAGTCAAAGGTATGCCTACCAAAAAAACCAAGACAAATGGAATAAGAAACCAACTTGATTTTATGTTCAAAGCCGCACCAACTAAAGCAACTCCTAAACTCGGAAAAAAAATAATTAACCCAATTAATGTGACAAATCTCCCTAAAGTCATTTCTTTTGGTCTTTGAATGGTTTTTTCCCGCTGCTTTTGATGGCGGAATCCAGACAAAGCAACTGCCAAGCCTGTGGTTACTAAAAGCCCTCCTTCAAGCCCAAGTGTTCTGAAAGTGTAAATAACGTAAGTGCCTATTCCAAAAATGACCATTCCAAGCACAAGAAGACCAATTTGAATTTTTTTGATTTTATCCATAAGGAACTGTTTCTACGCTTCTCAGATTTAATACTTATCTCGAGCCTTAATGTACTCTGGAAACTTTACTAATTCTGATATGCATATGTTGGTCTAAGAAGGGTTCTGTTTTGGTTCTTTGCTTATTAGCAGTTTTATTATGAAACAAGCATTTACCATCAAAGAAAGCATGAAGACATAAGATGGTAAGTTAAGCTCTCCCCAAATGACCAGTGGAATTGGTGAAGAACCAACCTGCACAGCACCTACATAAATTGACCAAAAATTAACTCCTAATACTCTTACATAGTTATTCATCGTTCCACTGAGCTGAGAGAGCATTGTTTGGCTGGAAAGAAACATGAGCAAACCAGTTATGATATTGGCAATGATAATGGTTACTGGAAATCTCTTTGCTATACCTGAGCTCCTACTGACTTTTATTATGAAATAAGCACTTATTATCAAAGAAAGAAGAAGAAGGTAGAACGCTAAATTAGGAAATGCCGTAATGACAAGTGGAGTAGGCGAAGAATAGGGCTGAACAGCACCTACATAAATTTTGTCGATATTAACTCCTGTTACAGTTAAATAAGGATGACTCGCAGTGAGGTGAAGAAGCATTACTTGGCTGGAAAGATAAAGGAGCAAACCCATTATGACATTGGCAATGATAATGATGGCTGTAAATCTTTTTGTCATGTTAAGCCATTTCTACGCTATGCAGATTTAAGACTTATCTTTATGGAAACTCGGAGTCTTAATATTCAAATTCCATGTTCTCTATTGGAGAATCTGTTATCGAGTCATGTGGATTAATACTTCGCCTTTTCTTTTGGCTCCAAGATTCGCTTTTCACGTTCTCTCAACCTATTCCCATAAAACTCAATAGCTATCCCAACAACCATAACTAATGCAAATAAAAGACCGTATCCGTAACCCCATTTTTCCACAAAAAAGAGAAACCACAAAAAGTAAAAACCCAAAGATTCCGATTACCGAACCAATTATAGCTATTTTCCAGCCTCTTGTTAGATGCAAAATCTCACTAAGTTGAACTATTTCTATGCTGTGCAGATTTAAGACTTATTGTTTTTTCTTTAATTGTAATTGTAACTGTATGTAACTTTAATTGTAATTGTAATAGAGAGATGGGGCAAGGGATTAGAGAGAGAGTATGAGTGGAAGTGAGAAAGGATTGGTTAAGCGTTTGAGTGTTTAGCCGTAGTCGTTTACTCAGTGAGTGTTATAGTCGTGAGTGTTAGCGTGGTGAGTGTTAGGCGTGTTGGTAGTAGTTGGATGGAGAGAGAAAAAGATTAAATTTTAATCCAAAAATAATCGTTAGCTTGCCTCAACCAATTAGTTTCTTCAAGTATGGTATTTTTTTCAGTAAAAGAATTATTGCAAGAGAAACAAACAAAACAATTACTGTCATCAATGGAACCCCAATGATGGAATTGATTGTGTTACCATTAATTGCGAAACCGAAATAGCCTCTTTGAAGGGATTCAAGTATCATTACGTGAAACAGGAACAAAGCTAAAGAGTTTTCACTAATTACTTTAATCAGTTTATTACCTGTGGAAGGGCGGGTCACTTTCTGAACCGAAGGCGGCTGAATCGTAAGTAACAGCAGGAACACCATAACTGAGGCTAAAATAAGTGTTGGGCTAAAATACCCTTGAAAGAAATACATTTCCCCCCCTCCAACAGTGGCAGCCAGCACGTAAGTGCTAATTGCAGTCAAAGCTATTCCAAGAATCATAAAAATCGAAAGAGTCAAGCGACGTATTTGTACCGTAAGAAGGTATGTGCCTAAAACGAAGTATCCTACATACCCGGTAATTGTGAAAACATCACTGCTCAACTGGTAAGTGGTTAACAAGCCGAAAACTGGTATAATGGCTACACCCAAAAACCACAGTATCACAAAGTATTTTATAATCGTTTGATCTGCATGAGCTATAAATATACGCAAGATTGGAGTCAAAAGGTAAAGGCCAACGAGCATATAGAGGTACCAAAACTGGTAGTAAGGACCATTCAGTAAGCCTTGGATGATGGCGCTTGAAGTAAATGCTTGATGTTCAACTAAAAAGTCCCAGGCAAAGTAGGCGCCGCCCCAAAATATCCAAGGTAAACCTATTCGAGCCCATCGCTTCTTAAAAAAAACGCTTAGACTTTCATTCTTTGAGGGTTGGAGCAGAAGAGCGCCAGTCAACATCACAAATAATGGAACCCCAATTCGTCCAATAGATTGGTAAATATCAACCGTAGTCCAACGGATAATTTCAAACTGGTTCATTTGTTGAATTGTTAAGTCATTTGAAGCATGAAGCAGGATAACTATTACAATAGCTACCGTCCGAATTAGGTCAACGGGAACAGCGCGCCCTCTTAGCTGATTCAGCTTCTCCACCTAAACCAAATCACATTCTAAGAGCATTTTATGCTAATAAAAGTTGACTTCAACGTAGGAAAAAGGGAGCTTTCTTTCAATGTGCAGCACTCGCTAAGCGCGTGGCAAATTCTGCTAATCTGAAAACCAGTTGGATAAGGCTCTATTGCTGCATGAAGCAAAATAACTAAAACTTTGGCAACCGTGAGGTAGGGTCAACGGGGAAGAGTGATACCCTCATTTTTCGGGTACAATTTCGGTCCTTAATCTCATTTTTCTTCCTCTAAGTGCCGTTTGTTAATGATACTTTGCAATATACTCCAAAATGCCGTCAAACTATCGAATGGTTAGTTTTTGGGAAACGTCTTTGAAATACTCAAAATTAAGGAGTTAATGTTGTTAATACAAAAAAGCTACGGCGCTATGCTAGGTGTGTTTTTGTTAGATTATAGCCTTGTATATCTCGTTAGCGATTAGTTTTGAGCCTTCACTATTGGGATGGACTCCGTCAGGAAAACAATCAGAATAGTTAGCCAAAACCGAATACACATTAATTACTGGCAAATGAGTCTCGTTTGCCGCCTGTTCGATGCCGGGAATTACGGTGAGCCTGAAATATTGGGGGCTTATGCCAGATTCATTGTTGAAAACTGGCGGTGGCAGCACAATCCATATCTTTGGCTTGCTTACAAGCGCTTGGAACGCGGCAACCAGCTTCACGTAGTCGTCCACAAAGCTTCCATTGTATTGCTCAAGGACTGGGTGAGCGTCATTGGTTCCCAGCATAATGATTACTATGTTAGGCTGGAATTCCGTAGCGTTTTGGAATGCGCTCGTGTTCATATACGGTGACTGAGAATTAAGAGAGACCGTGGTTCCGCCAACACCAAAGTTACCAACCGTATAGTTTGCACCAAGCAACATCGAAAGGTCAGCTGGATACTCGGTTCCCTCCGTGATGCTATCGCCGACGCATGCAACACGGATTTTATCTGCTGAGGGGTTTTTGTTTCCGACAGCTAAAATGAAGAATGTTGCTATTCCTGACGACACAAGCAAGATGACTAATCCAATCGCCAGTAATCTTAATTTCTTTTTATTCATTTTACGGTCTCGCTATACGCTAAATTCTATTTTAATCGCTTTATTCTGTTATGTGCTCACTTGAAATAAATGCAAATAAATGCTCATTAACTTAACGGGAAAATTCAAATTTTTGATTGCACAAAACAGCCTTTTTAAGTCCTAAACAATGTTAGCATCACAATTCAATTGATATATAAGTGGACCGGGGGGGATTTGAACCCCCGACCTCTTGAGTGCAAGTCAAGCGTTCATACCAGCTGAACTACCGGCCCTAGCTTTCCAATTGATTAACCATTCAATGATATTTAGCTTTTGTTCGGGCAAAAACAGGGCTAACGCAGAAAAATAATGAAAAATGTAAAAAAAAATAATGAATAAATTTAGAGATTTAATGGGTTAAGCGGTAAGCTTAATATCGTCTTGGCCTTGCTGGTCGTTTCTTAGCCCAGCATTCTCGGCAATAAACTGGTCTGCTTGGGTCTGGTTTGAATGGGACTTCACATTCCTGACCGCATTCAGAGCAAGTTGCCTTGAACATTTCTTTTCCGGACACTACTTTTCAACTCCTTATATCTGTTTATTGTGCAAAAACTGCTTCTTGCACGACGCATCTATGCAACGCATTGAAACATATAAAATTTATCGTTAAAAAAAGAGCCACAATGTACATTGTTAAACGCTTGCTTTAGCACGGATTTATCAAAAAAATCAACTTACCGATTGTTTTAAAAAAGTTATATGCTAAAAGCGCTGATAAGTCATTAGCTGAGGAGGCTTAAGGTTTGGAGTTTAAAACAGTTAAAATTGACCCGCCGAAAGACTGCAACATCATCTTAGGCATGGCTCACTTCATAAAAACAGCTGAAGACCTCTATGAAGCCATGGTTAACGCTGTCCCAAACATTAAATTTGGCCTAGGTTTCTGCGAGAGTTCAGGACCTTGTTTGGTTAGGCACGAGGGAAACGACGAGGAATTGCGCCGACTGGCAGCCGCGAAAGCCTTTGAAATTGCCTGTGGGCATAGTTTTCTCATTTATATAAAAAATGCTTATCCATTAAACGTTCTTGATAAAATCAAGAAGGTGCCTGAGGTATGCACTGTTTACGCTGCTACAGCTAACCCGCTAGAAGTAATAATCGCTGAAACCGCCCAGGGAAGAGGCATTATTGGTGTTGTTGACGGCTTAAAAAGTAACGGCATAGAAACCGACGCTGACATTAAGGAGCGGCGGCAGTTCCTGCGGAAAATCGGCTACAAACTAGGCTAACACCGATTATTCTTCTGAAGCTATTATGCTCTTCAACAGGGAGTCGTCGATGTTTCCGCCAGTTACAACTATAGCCACGGTTTGCTTAGTGAATGAGTCGTTGTTTTCCAGCAGCATTGCGACTCCCGCCACGCCGGAACCTTCCACCACTTGCTTTTCATTTTTCCAAAGTAGATAAACAGCATGCCTAATTGACTCTTCTCTAACCAGCATTACTTCGTCAACGTATTGTTGGGCTATGGTGAATGTGATGGAGCCTTTTTCGATCCCTCCAGATAAGCCTTCAGCAATGGTGTTGGGTTCATGTCTATGTGGAGGAACGATTTTGCCAGCCTTCAAAGACTCGTACATGATGGGTACAGCTTTGGATTGTACGCCGATAACTTGCACATTGGGTCTTTGGCTTTTAATAGCTACGCTTATGCCTGCAATCAAGCCTCCTCCGCCAACCGGCACAACGACGACGTCAACGTTTGGAAGTTCTTTGAGGATTTCTAATCCGACGGTTCCGTGTCCAGACACGATTAACTCGTCATTGTAAGGGGAAATGTAGAGGCGCCCTTTTTGTGTTGCAATTTCTTTAGCTTTCTTTTCAGCCTCAGTGTAAGTTTCACCGAACAACAAGAGGTCGGCACCGTACTGTTTTATGCTATCCACTTTAATTTTCGGCGTGTTAGTAGGCACTACGATTTGCGCTGAGAAACCCAATTTTTTGGCACCATAAGCTACTGCTTGACCATGATTGCCAGCTGAAGCTGTCACCACCCCTCTAGCTTTTTCTTCGGGCGACAGGTTGAGTAGTTTGTTTATTACTCCGCGAATTTTGAAGGAGTGCGTTACCTGCTGGTTTTCAAGTTTCAAAAAGACCTCGCCGCTGCATAGTTCGCTTAGAAACTTTGAACGCGTCAGCAGAGTTGGAATAGCGTATGGTTTTATGGTTTTTTGTGCTTGCTCTATATCTCGAAGTGTGACCATCTTTTTCATCGCCTAAAAGACCGTTAACTTACCTGTTAAGTACCATAAACTATTTTAGCTTATTTTAGAATCAAACTTTAACAGCATTTCAGAACTGGTGTTTTTATGAGTTTAGAGAGAAATATGGCTCAAATTGAAGCTTACAGGCAGCAACAATCAGAGGAGCAGCGGAGACTAAAAGATAGAATGGGAAAAATTAAACATAAAATCGCCGTCATAAGCGGTAAAGGCGGAGTTGGAAAAAGCACCATAACCGTTAACCTTGCCGCCGCATTTGCACAAAAGGGAATCAAAGTTGGCATTTTGGATGCGGATATTCATGGACCAAGCGTTCCAAGGCTTCTCGGGTTAGAAGGGCAACGTGTCAAGTATGGTCCGCCAGGTGCTTTCCCGGTTGATGGACTATTCGGGATAAAGGTTATGTCGATTGATTTCTTTTTGCCTGAACAGGCACCGACTATTTGGCGCGGACCATTAAAAATGAGAGCGATCCGCCAGTTTTTATCAGATATTGTTTGGGGTGAGCTTGATTTTCTCTTTATTGATTTGCCGCCTGGAACGGGCGATGAACCACTCAGTATTGCCCAGCTTTTGCCTGACCTAGACGGCGTGGTAATCGTTACAATGCCTTCCCAATTGTCAAGTTCAGTTGTTAAGAAAGCAATTACTTTCGCTGAAAGATTAAACATGCCTATAATTGGCGTTGTGGAAAACATGAGCGGTTTTGTTTGTCCACATTGCGGAGAAAAAACTGAAATTTTCCAATCTGGCGGCGGAAAAAAGATGGCGGAAGAAGCTGGAGTTCCCTTTCTCGGAAGCATTCCCATTGACCCCAAGGTAAGTGTGGATTCCGATAAGGGGCATCCTTTTGTTGTTGCGGATAAGGATTCTACTGCGGCTAAGGCCTTCATGGAAATTGTCAAGAAAGTTGAGGCTTACCTGAAAAAATAATACTAAAACATTTTGATATTGTAAAAAGTTTGGAGAGCTTAAAACTCCCAGGTTAATTGTCCGTCAAGCTACTCTTTTGTAAGAGTTATTTCTATCGTTGAAACCATTCTTGACCTGTTTTCGCCTTCTCTTGGTGGCATCTCTACTGTTCCGATTGCGATTTTTGTCACTTTAAGATCTTTTAGGAACCGACTTCTTGTTATTTCTGCAACGTCAACAGCGGTAGTTATTGCTTGCCCTCTTGCTTTTAGGGTTATTTCTTTTTCTACGCCTGAAGAGAATGCCGTTATGATAGCGAGCACATAGCTCATTGGTGGTTTGTTTCCAACGAAGATTACATCTTGTGGTTTTTCTGCCATATCTATCACTCCTTTTTTTTATTGTTCATTGCGCTAGTAACGTTCTTTTTGTCTTTTCATGTAGACGGGAACGTTACTGCATTACTACGTAAAGCTTCCTTATAAACTCAGTTCAGCACCTGATATATGCACTAGCGCTAACTCAAAACGATAACGCACATGTATCTTTGATGACAAGCTTATCAATGCATTATCCAGCAAATCCTTAAGTTTAAAACATAATATTCACGAAAAAGCGCTATAGTTTTATACCTCAACCTTGAAGGAAGAGTACAAGCCGGAGCATTATTTCATGTCAGTGTCGCCTAGCCTCAGAGAAGTTTTAGCAAGAAGGATTGCTGGAGAAATAATTCTTTCAGGCAAACCAGGCGCTACCATGCGGAAGTGGCGTGAGCTTTTTGCTGTTTCTCAATTGACCCTTTCCGAGATGATGGGGTTGTCATCTTCAGTGATAAGTGATTATGAAAGTGGGCGGCGAAAAAGTCCGGGCGCCAAATTCATCCGAAGGTTCGTGCTCTCACTCTTACTAATTGACGAGGGAAAAGGCAGTCGCTTCATTAGAGAATTCGCTAAGCTGACCAGTTCGCCAAGCATGGCTGTTGAGGATTTACGTGAGTTTCCCATTCCGGTACGGATTGAATACTTGTGCAGGGCTATTGGCGGCGAAGTAGTAGCTTGCAAGGACAAATACGTCAAAGAAGTCAACGGATACACAGTCATCGATAGCACAAAAGCGGTTGAAGCGTATTCTGGCTCGGAGTACGCGCAGCTGTTTGGGGCAACCACTGACCGGGCGCTGATTTTCACAAACGTGGAAGCAGGATGCTTGCCCATGATGATTGTACGGGTCAGCAGCCTAAAACCGAGGATTGTAGTTTTTCACAAAACCCAACCTGACGCCGAAGCCATACGCATAGCTGAGTACGAGCAGATACCCCTCATCTACTCAACTGCACCCAGCGTCGAGCAGTTGGTGAAGTCTCTGCGGAAACTGTACCGAATAGCATTGCGCATAAAGCTTGGTAGACGTGTGCGTCCACCGCCAAAAATAAGCGCATAAAAAGTTAATGGCGTTCGTATGCCCGCGTCTCATCCAATAATTCCTTTGAGGTTTTTCCGTCAGCATTCCCTTTTAATGAGCCAAATTCTTCTTTTGGGGAAAGAAGAGGTTTTATTATTATGCCTCTTTCATCCTCTTCGATCATAATTTTATCTTTGATTCCGTATTTTTCCCTCAGTGCCTTAGGGATTGTGAATTGACCCTTTTTTGTAACGCTGCTAACCTTCAAATCAGTCATTTCAATAACCGTTCTGATTTATTTGACCTTATATGGGCGTGGTATATATTTAAGAGTGTGGGATTAATAATATTAGTGGGAATAAAATGAGTGGAACCACCATTAAAATGGACGAGAAAGGCAGAATAATCATTCCGAAGCGCATAAGGAAGGCAGCCCAGCTTAAGGAAGGCAGCTATATCACCATTAGATCAAAAGGAAAAACAGTCATTATTGAACCAATTGAGCCGGTTGCGGACAAATATTTTGGTGCTTTCAAAGTAACTAACTGGCCTGAAGATTTAGATGAATTCGTAGTGGAGGTCAAAAAGGAATGGTGGCAGAAGAAAAGCGGTATATAGATGTCAATGTTTTTGTATATTGGCTTGGTAGCCATCCAAAATTCGGTGAAACAGCCTGCAAATGGATAAAAAACATAGAAAGCGCTCCTCCAGGAGAGTACATTACCTCTAGCTTGTCTCTTTATGAGACACTTGTAATTGTCGCAGGGTTAACTGGCAAAAAATTAAAAGACCAAGTTTTCACAGAACAAGTTATTAAAGCTATAACAGGTATCAAAGGCCTAATAATTGAACCGCTTAATCCTGAAGATTTTGTCAGAGCCGTAGACATAATGAACGACTATAAGCTTGACTATGAGGACTCTATACAATTAGCTGTAGCCATAAGAACAGGAGCACAAGAAATAATCTCAAATGACAAAGACTTCAAGACAGCACCAATAAAAAGAATCTTCTGAAAAATCATGGTTATTTGTGGTTGTTTTCGTTGTTGTAGTCTGTTGTTAGCACGTTCATAGCGCTAAGCACAGCTTCCATGCTGGCTTTAACTATGTCTTCGCGTACTCCCATGGCTGTTACTGCTCTGTCTCCTTTGCGCATGCGCACGACAACTTCAACCATTGCGTCTGTTCCGCCCGTTATCGCTTTAACATTGTATTGTTCCAGCGTGATGGGTTCAACTTCCGCAATGGCGTTTTTGACTGCGTTTATGGCTGCGTCAACGGGTCCTACGCCGACTGCTGCACCCCAAACGTCTTTGCCGTTTAACCTAAGCCGCACTGAAGCGGTTGCCGTGACTTTGTCACCGCTGACAACCGTCATCTCCTCAAGCAGTATTGGTTTGGCTTTGCTTAAGCCCATAACGTTCTCGGCGATTGCCAGCACATCGGCATCCATGACTGTTTTGCCTTTGTCACCTAACTCTTTGATTCGCTTGAATATTTCTTTAAACTGTTCCTCAGTTGGTTTCAAACCCATCTTCTCCAGTGCAGCTTGTATGCCATGAGTTCCAGAGTGCTTTCCAGGCGATATTCGTCGTGTGCCACCGACCAGTTCAGGAGCAATCGGCTCATAAGTCAACGGGTGAGCAAGCAAACCCTGCGTGTGGATGCCTGATTCATGCGTGAAAGCGTTCTCGCCTACGATTGCCTTGTTAGGCTGCACGTTGATGCCAGTTAATCTTGAAACCAGCTGTGAAGTGCTGTACAAAAGCTCGGTTTTGATGTTTAAGTCCAAATTGTACAGTTGCTTTAACGAAACCACAATTTCCTCCAGTGAAGCGTTTCCAGCACGTTCTCCTAAGCCGTTTATGGTTGCGTGAACCTGCGTTGCACCAGCCCTTAATGCTGCAATAGAGTTTGCTACTGCCATTCCGAAATCGTTGTGGCAGTGAACGCTGATTGGAACCTTGACCGAATCGTAAAGCGCTGAGAATAGCTCGTAGGATTTTTCAGGAGTTAACACACCAACTGTATCGCATGCGACAACCCTGTCTGCTCCAGCGGCGATGCCAACTTCATAGAATTTCTTGAGAAAATCAAGCTCTGTGCGTGTTGCATCTTCAGCTGAAAGCTCAACTATCAAGCCGCAGCTCTTGGCAAGTTGGACGTTGTCTTCGGTGATTTTGAGCAGTTGCTCTCGTGTCTTGTTCAGTTTATATTTTAAGTGTATATCAGATGTTGGGATGACAAGATGTATACTGTCTGCTCCGCTTTTCGCTACGGCTTCAATGTCGCCTCTTGTGCCTCTGGCGCAACTGGAAATTTCAGCCCTCAAACCTTGCTTGGCGATTAGGGTTACGGCTTCCATTTCGCCTTCGGAAGAAGCGGCGAACCCAGCCTCAATGACATCTACGCCAAGTTCGTCTAAGCGTTGAGCAATCCTTAGTTTATTTTCAGGAACAAGCGATACTCCAGGCGTTTGTTCACCATCACGAAGGGTGGTGTCTAAAATTCTTACACGTTTAGGGAAGCGGTTGAATAAAGCAATACCCCACTTAAATCACATCTCTTTTCAAGGCGTCACCCTTAAATATAAAATTATTGGTGTCTTAATGCAGCACAGAGGCCTTTAAGATGAGAAGCGACGAGATAAAACTCGGAACAGAGCGGGCACCACACAGAGCCCTGCTAAAAAGTTTAGGTTTAACAGACCAAGACATAGCTAAACCATTCATTGGGATAGCTAACAGTTACACGTCAATAGTTCCCGGGCACATTCATCTTAGAGCTTTAGGTGAAGCAGTAAAAGAAGGTATTCTTGAAGCCGGCGGAACACCCTTCGAATTTAACACCATAGCCGTATGCGACGGCCTAGCCATGGGTCACGAAGGCATGCGGTATTCACTTCCAAGCCGCGAATTAATTGCTGACTCAGTAGAAATCATGATGCAAGCCCACCGCTTAGACGGCATGGTGATGATTTCAAACTGCGACAAAGTCACGCCAGGCATGCTTATGGCAGCAGCACGGCTAAACGTGCCCGCCATATCAGTCACAGGCGGACCAATGGAGTCAGGCATACTAAACGGACAAAAAGTCGGCGTAAACAACGTTTTCGAAGCAGTCGGCAGAGTCTTCGCTGGCAAAATGACCGCGGAGGAATCAGCAATGCTGGAAAACGTGGCTTGTCCAGGCTGTGGCTCCTGCAACGGTATGTTCACAGCGAACACCATGGCTTGCATGACTGAAGCGTTAGGCATGTCTCTTCCTTACTGCGCTACAGCATTAGCGAATGGTGCATTGAAGCAGAGAATTGCCAAAGAGACAGGACAAAAAATCGTTGAACTCACAAAGAAAGACATCAAGCCCTCACAGATAATGACTCAGAGCGCCTTTGAAAACGCTGCTGCAGTTGACATGGCGCTTGGAGGCTCCACAAATACAGTTTTGCACCTCTCAGCCATCGCAAATGAAGCCGGAGCTAAACTTAACCTCTCAACTTATGATGAGATCGGACGGAAAGTGCCTCATTTGTGCAACATGGTTCCAACTGGCTCTTTCGATATGGAAGATTTAGGCAACGCGGGCGGTTTACCTGCGTTGATAAAGCAGCTTAAGCCATTTGTGCATTTTGATGCGTTAACAGTTACGGGTAAAACCATTGGCGAAAATGTTGCAGACGCCAAAGTAATAAACGCTGAAGTAATCCGCCCATTGGATAATCCAGTTCACAAAGAAGGCGGCATCGCTATACTCAAAGGCAATTTGGCTCCTCAAGGAGCAGTCGTGAAAATGGCGGCGGTCTCGCCTAAGATGATGAAGCATCAAGGTCCAGCGAAAGTTTACGATTCAGAACACGAAGCGGAAGAAGCCATGAAGCGTCACGAGGTTGTAGCTGGCGACGTCGTAGTTATTCGTTATGAAGGACCAAAAGGTGGGCCTGGAATGCCGGAAATGCTAATTCCCACAGCTACCATTGCAGGCATGGGCTTAAGCGAAAGCGTAGCCCTGATAACTGACGGCAGGTTTTCTGGTGCGACGCGTGGACCATGCATTGGACACGTTGCCCCTGAAGCCTTCGAAGGCGGACCTATTGCGGTTTTAAAAAACGGTGACAAGATAACCATTGACATTCCCAACAGGGTTCTGAAAGTTGAGTTGTCAGAGCAGGAGCTTAAAGAACGGTTAGCCGCGTGGAAGCCTAGGAAACCTAAAATCTCTAAGGGTTATCTAAGCAGGTATTCGCCGACTCCATCGGAATAAGCTATCCACGAAGCTTAGGAAGAAAAAGCAAACGAGAAGGGCTGAAACAGCAAAATAGCGTCAATAGTATAATGCATAATCTTAGCCTCCGTTTTTAAGCAAGGCTCAGGTCGGATGGTGGTGGGATGGTTGTGGTAGTAGTGTAACTACTGCAAATGTTTTTACGGCAAAAGTCGTTAATTTTTGTTATCGGCTTGTTTTACTCAAGCATGTTGTTGTTCTGGCGCGCAAAGCATGAATATCGGTTGGAAGTGTTCTTTATGGTTTTAGTTGAAGGAATCAAAATGAATGCCAAGCCTATACGTAAAAAGCAGCTCGTCAAAGCATGGAAAACTCTATCGTGCAAGCCATTGCCTAAAGTTAAAGCGCTTGAATTAAACGATGAGGATTTTAACTATGCTATTCAGCACAGGCACTGCTTTGAAGATGAACTGTGCGAGATTGAGGAATGGGGCAGGGTTCTTTCAACCAAGGGCACTGATGCGTGTGTGTTTAACGCTGAAGAAACCGACAACGCCGAATACATCATACTTGTCAGGGAAAACCCATACCACAGCTTAGATGAAATTATTCTTCACGAATTATCGCACATTGCCAGAGGAGACCTTTAACCGCTCATTTTACCTATAACGTTTTCAGCAAACAGCCTCAATCCATCCAAGCTTGGTAAATCAGCAAAAAACAACATAAAATAAGTCACACCCAAATCCACATAAACCTGCAACTGCTCAATGCATTCATCCGGAGTGCCCATCAAAGTAGTTTTCTTAAAATCCTCTAAGCTAACATTTGCTGGTTTTCGTTGAGAAATCTTTTTGCTCAGCTCTCTTTGATTCTGTCCGATCAGCACTTGGCCGCCGGGCCAGCAGGACTTTTCAATTTCACTAAAGTTTCTGCCAATTGCTTTGCATTGATTCTCTAAAAACGCAAGTTTATGCTTGTATGCTTCAATGGATGGCAAGAAGCCCCAATCAAACCTGTCTGCATACGGTGCGGTCACTTTCCCCATCAGTAGTTCGCTGCTGCCGCCTACGGTTATGGGTGGGTGTGGTTTTTGCGAGGGTTTAGGTTCACAAACAGCATTTTTCAGCGTGTAGTGTTTTCCTTGGTAGTTTGCCTTCTCCTCCGTCCAAAGTCGCCTTATTACTTCCAAAGCCTCACTTAAACGCTCTATTCTGACGCTTGGCGGGGGAAAACCGAAACCATAAGCGATATGCTCGGTCTCTTGCGTGCCTACTCCTATGCCAAGCTCTAACCTGCCATTCGATAGGACATCTAGCGTAGCAGCCATTTTGGCGAGCAAAGCTGGGTTTCTATGAGTATTGCAGGAGACCATTGTCCCAAGCCGTATCCTGCTGGTTAATGCGGAGAGCACGGAGAGTGTCGTCCAGCATTCAAGTATAGGCCAGTCATTGTACATTAGATGGTCGTCTAGCCAAACTGCATGGTAGCCTAAGTGTTCACATTCTAAGACAATATCTCGAATGAGGCTGAAGTTTTCTTTGGGCTCTTTCGCTTGGAACGCGTAGAATGGAAGGAAGACTCCGAATTTTAGTTTGCCCAAGCCATGCCACCAGCCTGCTAAGCCATAATTTAAAGGTTAATGTGGCAGTGGAGTAATTAGCCTTTAGTATAGTTAGCTGTCATTTAGCGGGTGCTTCTTTTCTTATGTCTCGTCCCCTAATAAACGACAACACGCCCGCAATCGCCAGTATAGCCACTGAAGCATAAAACGCGTGATCTATGCCAGATACGAACGCTTGGCTTACGCCGCCAGATAGGCTTTTGGTTCCAATAAACACTTCGAAAGCCACTTGCCTAGGTATTGAGGCTGCCGCAACCGAGATTGCTAAAACATAGCTTCCGACTAATCCAATATTTTGCACCGTTCGCAACAAGCCGGAGATGCTGCCGTAGGAACCTGTTCTTGCATTTGCCATTACAGCACTATTGTTGGCTGGGAAAAACATGGAGGTGCCTAAGCCAGATACTGCTGAAGCGAAAAGCACAATGTAGAGTGGCGAGGTTGCGTTCATCGTTAAATAAATCACTATAGCAACTGCTAAGAAGAATATTCCCATTGTCGCAATTTCTCTTGAACCGTACTTGTCGGAAAGTCTGCCCATTATGGGGCCTAGAAAACTGCCGGCGACGTATCCAGGAACCAACAGTAAAGAAGCATTCAACGGTGTCAAGGCTCTTATTCCCTGCAAGTACATTATTACTAGAAATACCACGGAGAAGTAGCCAATACTCACAAATAACGCTGAAAAGATCGCATTCCGCAGAACCCTGCTTTTGAAGGCTTCAAAGTCAATAATGGGATTTTTAATCCTACGATCATACAATAAGAAAATGGGTATCAGTACCGCTCCAATCACTGCTAAAATAATGTTTAATGCACTGATTCCTTCTGAGGCGAAATTTACCAATCCCAAAGAGAGCAATACCAATGCTGAGGCAAGCAACCCCATTCCAGCAAGGTCTAGCTTGGCAGATGTTTTTTCGAAATCCTTAATGTATTTTAATCCTACTATTACTGCGATTATGCCGATTGGAATGTTTATGAAAAAGATGTATTGCCAGCTTATGAAGGTGGTGATTATTCCGCCTAAAACGATGCCTAGCATTGCTCCAGCCGTAAAGCCAAGTGAATTGTAACCGTAAGCTCTGCCGCGTCTTTCTCTTGGGAAATAGTCAGCTATTATGGCTCCGCTGGTCGCTTGCAGGATGGCTCCACCTAACGCTTGAACTGTTCTGAAGCCTATGAGAAGATAGATGTGAGTTGAGAAACCGCATAAAGCTGAGCCAACAGTGAAAATTACGAAGCCTAAGTTGAATATTCTGCATCTACCGTAGATGTCTCCTATTCTTCCCATCTGCGTAGTTGCAACGGCGAGGACAAGAAGGTAAGCAAGAATTATCCACAATGATGTCGATAGGTCTGAGTGGAGGCTGTCATTTATAACTGGAAAAGCCAGAAGAACGATAGTGCTGTCAAGCGCACCCATGAGAGTCCCAAGCATCACGATGGCTAACACTATACTACTGTGCCTTCCAGAACTGGAAATCGGTTTGCTGGGCGCTTCATTCACCACTTAGTTACCTTTTTCCTTTAGAATTGTTATTGTAAAATTTAAAATTACTTGAGTCTTTTAAAAATATTAACTAATTTTATCAAGGTAGATAACTAAAAACATAGAATTTCTTAAGTTAAAATGTGTATTGATTGACGGCAGTAAACTGCAAAAACCAGAGGATAAGTAATTATAATTCATAAAACGTATTTTTAGATTAAACCAGTTTCAGTTGTGGTTCCCTAAATGCCCGAGAAAAACGCTTCTGCTGTCGACATATTCGGCTTGTTATCAGAAGACAGCCCTGAGCAGGCAAAAAAGAAGCGCAGACAAGAGCTTTTGGAGCCAACAGGCGTAAAAGAACTATTCAAGGGAGGAAACATAAGCGTAAACAAGTACACATGCGATGGCGTGCAATGCAAGTTATGCGTTAAAGCTTGCCCAACTAACGCTTTGTACTGGAAAGCCGGTGAAGTAGGAATCATCGAGGACTTATGCGTTTACTGCGGCGCTTGCGTGTTAAACTGCATGGTTGATGACTGCATAAAAATCGAGCGGAAACGTGAGGACGGCAAAGTTGAACGCTTCAGCAAGCCACAAGACGTTATAATGCTTGAAGAGAAAGTTAACGGAAAAAAGCGTTTTGACCGTGTGAAAGCAATTTTCCCAACCGCTGACGCCTACTGCGAAAAATACACCGTCAAGCCAGAAGACATTAACTTATTTTTAGGAAAAACTGCAGGCAACAGGAATACTGATAAGCAAAAACATTATTTTACAAAACCCAGAAAAAGAAGAAGGCAACCTAAACATGAGTAAAACTTACAATATAGCCGTGCTTAAAGGCGATGGCATAGGACCAGAAGTCACAGAAGCATCTATAAAAGTTCTCCAAGTCATCCAAGAAGAATCAAACTTTAAACTTAACTTTCTTTACGGCGAAGCAGGATACCACTGCATAGCCCAATACGGCACAAACCTGCCCAAAGAAACAATAGAGTTAATAAAACAAACCAGCGCTTGCCTGAAAGGACCAATGACTACGCCTGAAGAGCCAGGTGCACCAGTAAGCGTAGCCGTAACACTCCGCAAAATCTTCAACCTTTATGCAAACGTGCGTCCATGCCGAAGCTTCCCAAGTGTTGAAGCCTTAAAACCAAACATAGACTTAGTCGTCGTACGAGAGAATACTGAAGGCTTGTACTCTGGCGCTGAATCTCTGCTTGCTCCAGGCGTCGGCATAGCTCTAAGAATAATCACAAGGGAAGCATCGCTTAAAATAGCTAATTTCGCGTTCAAGCTTGCTTCTCAGCGCAGAAAACACTTAACTTACGTGCACAAAGGCAACATTCTAAGATTAACCGACGGCATATTCAAAGACGCCGTTAAAGAAGCCCAGCAAAAGTACCCTGACGTAACCGTTGACGACTTGCACGTTGACGCGGCAACTATGCAACTAATCAAAAAACCGGAAGCCTACGATGTAATAGTTACAACTAACCTTTTCGGCGACATACTCTCTGACGAAGCAGCACAAGTAACTGGAAGCTTAGGCTTAGCAGCAGGAGCAAACATCGGCGAAACATACGGAATGTTCGAACCAGTACACGGTTCAGCACCAAAATACACAGGCATGAACAGGGTTAACCCCATAGCTACCATAATGGCGGGTTCCATGATGCTCGATTATCTCGGCGAAAAAGAAGCCGCAGCCAAAATCGAAAACGCAGTAATAAGCGTGCTCAACGAGGGCAAGGTGAGAACAGCTGATTTAGGCGGTTCCGCATCCACAGACGAAATGGCAAATGCCGTAGTAGCAAAACTTAAGGCGGCCTGATTGAGACAGCCGTTGCACTTCGAGTAGATAACTCCATTTTATCTCCAAAACCCTTTTTCACATAAGCATTTTCCAAGAACAACTTGTCACCAATCTTTAATCCACTAAGGGCTTCTGCGTGTTGACGCCAAGCCGAAACCCGAACAGCACCAGACTCGTCTTTTAGCTCAAAAACCGTCAGCTTCACGGTTTCGCCTTTTGCTGTGGTTACTTCTTTGCTTTCAGGAACCGTTGAAACTACACCTTCAACGTTGGCGATTTGGTTCTCAGTTAGGCTGGCTATTTTCGTCAACTGCGGTGCAGCAACTTGAACATTAACGAAACTGGTGAAGTCAACGTGAACTTCTATGGCGCCGTTTTGGGTTTCTTTCACTTTAGCGTTACCCAATTGCAAACACGCGTTCGCTTTGAGGTTTTTTTCTAATTCTTGGGCTTTTTCATTCCAAGCAACCACTGTCACTTCTCCCGACTCATCCGCTAAAGTGAATCGCATGACTGTTCCGTCGCTTTGATCACTTCGGGTGAACTTGGTTAAGCCTAAAACCGCTTTTACAGTGCCAGAAAGATGCACATTCCCAGATGTTTTATTTAGGCATCCTATTTTGGTAGTAAACCTGTCGATGGCGGGGTATTCGCTGGCTTTTTCTTGAGGCTCCACTTCAATTTGGCTTTTGACGCCAAGATGCAACTCTACTTTGCCATACAGATCTTGCCGCGTGTACCCGTGAAGAAGCCGAACTGCCTGTCCAACTTTCAACTCGCCCTTCTCAACCAAATCAGCCTTATCATTCCACAACACTACACGCATAATGCCGTCGTTATCAGCAACCATTAACGTTGCGTATTTCCCTGATTTTTCTCCTTCGAAGGTTCGAGCTGGAAAAACCGCAATTAACCGACCTGCCACTGTAACATCGTTTAAACCAGCGAACAAGCGGCTTGTCGATAGGGTTCCATTGTTGTGAATTGTGTTTTGTTGCACTTCAACGCCGTATCTGGCGGCGATTAACCTCAGAAGCGTTTCGTCACCAAGCAGACCGCCAGTTCTGGATTTTTCAGCCTGCATTTTTTCGAGAATTTGCTCTTCATTGACTTCTGGATTTTTTTCTAGGATTTTTTGAATTATGTCTTGTGTGGTCATTTTGCGCCGACACGATTAAGATATAATGGTGCTTTTAATTTTTTGCATTTCTCATTTCTCTTAAGTGTTGTATGTTTATTAAAAGCGTAGTTTCATCTTTAGTTTGGGACATCGGAGGAAAAACGGGTGGATCTTGCAGTTTTTTACGCGCTTGGCATAGCCTTGGTTGCTGTGGGAATCATCATTATTGTTATAGCGATTATTTTAGTCTCGATGGGTGGCGCTGGAAAGGGCAAGGTGAAGGGTGCGGGCGTAATTATGATTGGTCCTATTCCGATAATTTTTGGGACAGATAAGAAATCAGTTAAATCTGTTTTGGCGCTTGCTTTAGCGCTCACCATAGCGCTTGTGATAGCTATGGTAATATATTACTGGATGTTGAGGTAAACTGGTATGTTAAGCGAGCAGGAAACTGAGGACGAAGGCATCACTGTATCAAGTAGGCTTTTTGGTTTTTTGATTTTAGGAATTGCCTTAGTTTTCGTTGGCATAGTGGTTTTGGTGGTTGCATCTCTGGTTTTAGGCAGTTCAGGAAGTGTTGGGGTTGTTATTTTTATTGGTCCATTTCCAATTGTTTTTGGGTCGGGGCAAAATGCTGATTGGCTTATCTTGATTGGTATAATTCTTGCTGTTTTGAGTATAGTGCTCTTTTGGGTTATGAACAGAAGATTCGATTGGGTTTAACAGTTAAGAAGAAGGGGTTTTACTCGTTTACTATCTCTTCATCCTTACCGTAATACACGTAGAGGAAGATTAGGATTAGAGCAACAAACACTGAGCCCATTGAGACATATTGTAGAGTTTGGAAGTATGCGCTTACATCCATAGAGATTCTCCCTGCATTTTATCTTATTCTTGTAACGTCTTAATATTTAAGGAGTAGCTTTTTTCCACTCATTCATCAACATGTCATAGCCTTCGTCGTTTTCCTCTATGGTTTCAAACCAGCCTAGATTCTGCGCGATCTTCTGCGTTAACAGGTGATAACACATGTGAACCTTCTTGTCTAACACTCGAAAATAGAAATCATCGCACATGCAAAATTCAGCTTCCGGCATGATGAGGTAATCTCGCTCTCTGCCGATAACTATCCAGACGGTTTTTCCGCTCGGCTTGAAAATGTACTTTTTCACCCGGTTCTCTTTTAACGCATCAAGGGCTTTTGTGAATCTTGACCCAAAAAGTTCATAGAGCTCAGTTAGGCTGCTGCCTGACAGTTTGCCTGCTGATTTTGCGTCTCTACAAATAGCATTTAACGTGTCTATTTCTGAGTTATCATTCATTCATTTATACACTAGCCACTGGAAAGATTAGGTGGAAAGTGGATTTTAGCTTTAGATTATGTCGATTGGTTCTCCCTTAGGCTTGGTTTCCGCCTCAGCTTTGGGAAGCACCACTTCTAAGACGCCGTTTTTGTAGCTTGAGTTTGCTTCTTTAACCTTCACTTTTACTGGCAACTCAACTTCCTTATAGTACTTGTACTGCGCAGTATCAACCGAAATCGTCAGCGAATCTTCGGTGCCGTGAAGTTTAATGTCGCCTTTTTCTACGCCTGGAAGCTCCACAACCACATGGACTTCACCGTTTGTTTCAACAATGTCAACGAGTGGTTCGCGTTCGTCTTTAACCTGCGGTGCCCCTTTGAGGCCTTTTTTGATGTTTCCAAACTCTTGAATTTCAGGCTTGCCGTCTGGACCAATCTTCATGCTGTAACCGTAAACGAAGGGTCCAAGCTCCTTAACTGTGCTGCCGTCAGGCAGTTTGCGCTCCTTAACATACTCTTTAGGCACTTTTTCAGTGAAATTTTTTAGTTCTTCATCCATCATTTTTTCCATTTCACGGAACATGTCATCTATGTCACCGAAAAACGGTTCTTTAGCCCGTTTCTTCCTTGACCATTCAGGGTAATCCTCATTATCAGAAGACATATAGCACTCACCACACTACCTTGCGTTTTCCACTCCAATAAATTTTATGTTACAAAAAATGCTTATTTTATGGTGCTGACAGGCACTTTTCAAGTGGCTGCTCTGTTGAATGTGACACAACCAAATCGTATTGGTACCTTTAAAAGTTTAAATGATGGAAAACAAACTAAATGGAATCAGCCAGCAAAAAAAGTGGCAATTTGCCGGGGTAGCCTAGCCTGGCTAGGGCGCCAGACTCATAATCTGGTTTTCGAGGGTTCAAATCCCTCTCTCGGCACTAAACAACCGCAATTCGCAAAAGAAACCCAAATTAAGCCGCTAATTCAACATGGTAAACAATTAACAGCAACAGCAAACGCTTTATTCTATGCCATATTAAATGAAGGTGTTCAAGCATGACCGAAAATGAAGACGTATTTGCTAACTTATTCACCGATTGGATGTTAAACGAAAAAGACCCAAAAAGAAAAGTTAATGCTAAAGTTGCTCATGAGTATGCAAGAATAGCACACAAATTTACTTCATATGCTAAATTATCTGGGCTATTCAGTAGTGACCCAGAACAGCGAAAAGCTATGATTCAAGGTAAAGTTAAGGAATTCTTAGACATCGAGAACCCTCATAGCTACAGAAACAACTTAGCCGCACTAAAAAAACTGTTTCAGTTTATCGGTGAAGACGAAGTTATGGCAGATTTCAAGTACAAGGCAATCATGCCAACATTCAGCATTAAAACCCCAGACCTAAAAGATATGGTAACATTCGGAAAAGCAATACAGAACGAAAGAATCCAAGTTTACTATTATCTTGGAGTCGTTAGCGCAATCAGACCTGAACACCTTTTGAGATTGACCGTTAAACTCTTTGACACAAAAAACAACATGATAAACACCTTCATGAAGACTTTCGGCAAAAAGAATTTCTTCTTTAGCTTCTATACCCCAGAGATTAAGCCATTGATTGAGCAATACATAAGCACAATTCCAGATAACGAATTGCTGTTTCCAATTGGCTCACGATACATAATTAAGGAATTTGAAAAAACAAGTAAACAATGCGGAATAAAGATAACTCCAAAAATGATGCGTAAATTCTCAACAAATTGGTTAAGAAGACATGGCATGATAAGCGAAGACGTTGACGTTATAACCTCTCATGTGCCTAAATCTGTAGTTGCAAAAAACTATCTTGATGTCTCACGCATACATGAAGAATATGACCGAGCAATGACCGACTTAAAACTCGGTCTCTAAAACCCCTTCTTTTATTAAGTTTTTTTTTAAGATTCATCCATTTCCTTTCTTCTTTTGACAAACTTATCTTTGTAAATAAAACCATATGCTATGAAAAACACAGCCGCACCATATAATAAGTAGCTATATGGTGCGTAGATAAAACGTAATTGCGCTCCAGCTATAAGAAACGCTCCACCTAAAGCAATGCAACCCAGAAACAGACCAAGCCATATCTGAACGTCAGTTTGAATCCTTGCAAATCTCTTTTCTTCATCATTCATAATTGCATCATATACATAAGTTACTTATCAATTTTTTTGAGTAGCTTCTACACAACACTAACATAATCAGTTAAATATACCCATAAAATACAGTCTTTTATCTATTATACATGTTACATAACGAAGACGCTTAATTATATTGGTTAATAATTGGTAAACAATCACCTGACTAATTGTCTGTCGAGTGTTTACCATTAACTTAAATGTGCGGGAGCGGCTAAAGCATGGACAAATTAGTTGTGTTTTTGACTCAAAGACACATTTTACAACTACTCCCCTACCTGTTACTGTACAACACAACTACAATTGGCAAGCTCCCCATCAAAAAAATAGACATATAGAATTAAGCGTCTTATTGGTTAAGTTATTGCTTAACTATTGTTTTGCCTATTGTGGCGAACTTTAACCCATGATTTGCCACAACTACGACATCGCCACTGTTCGCCTTTACTTATTACTGTGTCACAACCGCACTCTATACATAATGGTCTTTGTGGCTTAATTGTTGGTTGGCTTGTCTCCATGACACATGCCGACTTTTCACTTTCAAAACCTTCATATTGTAATGGATATGCTTGATTCCATAATTGCTTTAAAAATTGGTAATTGGCTAATAGTGCACTATATGATTCTGTGTTGTTCAAGTTATTTTGTTCGTAAACATAGCCTATGTGACACAAAAGGCTTAGATAAGTTTCATAGCCTAAACTGTCACTAATAAATGAAGTGATAAAATCCCGTATGCTTTCTTTTTGGGGTTCGTCTAAAATTAAATATTGTTCTGGAATTGTTAGTTGACTCCAATCGTATCCATAAATTGTTTTCTTGCGTTGTTTTTCGTGCAATTCAAAAAATCTCTCTTCATTAATATGGGTTTTATCTATCGTTACCATATCGTAAAGTTTATCCCTTAACCAATAAACTAAATTATTTTGGTACATTTAATCATCACCTTTTAGTATTTGCTTTCTTCTAACTTTGTTGCGTTTCTTTTGGCTTTTAAAGCACATAAAGTATAAACGCATTTACACCAAATCCTTACAATTTTCGTTTTGGTTTGGGCTAACTTTAATCAATGCAGAGTCAAGCAATTTTTGCCTACGTTCACTAAAACGCTGCAAATCGAAATTTAAAGCGCATGTTTCATTGCAAAAGCGTGAGCCTCTATTTTTTGTTAATTCTGCCTTGCAAAACAAGCAAAAAAAGTTATTTTTATTTCGCTTCCTCAAACTGCTTCTACAAGTTTCACAGTAAAAAAAAGGGTGACACTGCTTATGGCAAGTTTGCTTAAACAATTCACCGCATTTTTTGCACGTTTTTTCAACTGTTTTTGACATTTTGTACCTCACTTATTGGTTTAGCGATTAATGTTGATTCGACTTTTGCAAACCGTTGTTGTTTCCAAATTAAGTAATATTCACGTCGATGTGCTTTATTATGTTCAAAATAATTCCTTTCCTGACAATGGTAGGTGCAAAACTTTTGGAAATTGCATTTAGGCATAAACCATTTGCCACAGTTTTTGCAAACTTTGTTTTTCATTTTAAGTCACCTTATGTAAGTATGTAATTTGACCCAGAGATTGCAAGGGAAAACATGGGTAAACCCTTGCATATTGGTGAGATTCTCTGGGTTTTTTTGACGCATATATAGAGTTGGTTTTTGTAAGCATAATTAACCACTTATGAAACGTTAAACGTGTTGCTGTTTGATGGGATACCGCCGCCTCTGCATTGAATGTGTGTCGAACTTGTTGCGGCATGAACCACGACTTCACCAGTCCAAACGCCATGCATAAATTGGATAAAGGGAGGGTCGGTTAACCGTTGATTTGGGATTGTTCCAGCAATCGTTATCAAAGTCGAAACTATGCCACACATCGCATTAAAATCATCTCTCCCATCTTTTCCATTAAGCACATTGCCGTTTGAATCACACGCTGAAATTGAAACGGGAAAAGACACTTCGTGAGTTTGGTCGCTAATATTTGTAAACGTGAAGTGGTCAACGTTGTAGAAATCGTTAGCGGCGACTCCACTTCTAATTTGAATGGCAAAAAGCATCGAATCGTAAAATACGTCTGAACACACAGTATAAGTTATTGGTGGGATTTGTCCACTGTATAAAATAAATGTTAAGTTGTCAGGGTTTAAAATGTATGCATTGGCAATTACATTAAAGCTTAAAATGCTGTCAGCGATGACATCATAAACGATAAATTTCGTGTGACCCTCAATTTCGCTTGGTTGCACATTAACAGTTAAGTAAGTAGCCATTTTTTAATCGCCTTTTATGATGGATTATTAATGAATTTTGACACGTTTGTTCTGAAAACATCGCCTTCTATAGCATCGGTTTCAACAGCATCATAGAAATAACCCGTTTGCTTCGATAGTTCGTTTGCTTCTTGTGCGGTTATCAATTCAGGTTCAAATTTTTCAACTATGCAATAGTCGCAATCGTTTAGTGGCAGACTTGTGATAAAGCCTTTATTTATGTCTCGCAAATAATATTTGTTAATTGCAACTAATTCGCCTTGAATGTTCATTTTACTGTCGTTGAATGTTATGTAAAGAAAAGCGTTATCAGGATTATCTTTTATTGTTGCTGTAACCTTTTGCTTAAAGAATAACTTTTCAATTAAACCACGTTTCTTTAATGAAGGCACAGTGTCGTATGTGAGAATGTAGAATGTTGCTGTTTTAGTTAATCCTCTTTGTTCTGGAGATTCCCATGTAGTTATAGGCTCACTTTTTATCCATATACCTTTAGCCTTATTGAATTTGCTTGTGGTTGTCACTGTTCGCATGTCAATTTTTGTTTTACCTTCGACTAAATGAACTGCCCAAAACGATGATGATTCGATTTTATCGTAAATTTTACTCATTTTAATCTTTCACCTTAATTTTCATTTCTAATTTCTTTTGCAACTTACGCTTTTGAAATGCTTCTTGCGTTTCGCCTTGTGGGTTTTCTGTACCTATGCGTTTAGGTGAACGCCACGCTGATAAAAGACTCATTTTACCCGTTTGTGGGTTTAAAGTAGGTTCAAACTCTATATCAAATTTATCGCTTTTCAAACTCTTTTTAGCGACTTTACCCAATTGATTTTTAAGTTCTGGGTCATTTTTAGCCATTTCGTTAATTGCCAAAATTGCTTGCTCTGCCGTGTCATATTCCCCTTCTTTATTTTGTTCGTTATTTTGGCTAAAAATTGACGCTTTGTTATGTTCAAGTTCATAATCCCGAACAGCTTCTAAAGTTGACGCACATCCATATTTTGCTGACTTTTCTTTAAGTCTCTGTTCAGCAATTATGTTTAAGTCGCCTTTCAATTCTTCGACTTCACTCTGCAAATTATCTCTCTCACTTTTTAGGTCTTCGTTGGCTAATTTGGTGTCTTCGCTCTCACTAAGCATTTTCTTTAATTTGCCAATTGCTTCTTTATCACCCGTTATTTTTACCTTTACATTTTCAATATTTTGTTTAACCTCAATTTCGTCATCACTCATTTTTTAACCTTCTATTTTTATGTTTTTGTTAGGGTTTTTTGAACAAACAGTGACATCCCCTAACGAAATGCCATTATTTTCTTTTTTAACTTCGACTTTCCAACAGACCAACTGCTTATCATAACTAAGGCACACGCATGATTTTTTATTGCATTCTGGGTTTTGCGGTCTAAGAGATGTGCCTTTTGGTATCGGAATAGCAATATCTTTACCGTTGACATTCACGATTATTTTTGGCATTTATGCGCCTCTGTGACCGTCACGTATGTCTTCTTTACCTACACTTTTTGGCAAACCACTGCTTTTTTGACCCGTCACGACAGAACTTGATATTACTTCGTGTTCCTTGCAAAAACGACTCATTTCACTAAATTTAATACTGTCTGAATTTCCAGCTTTAAGTTGTGGTGCAATTTTGCCTTCACTTTCAACTGTGTAAACGTCTGGATTTGCTGGGTCATTTGATAATTCACGGACATCAACGTCATTAACCGATGATTTTAAAGTTTCTTTATCGCCTATCAACGCAATATTTGCATCCATATAGCCCTTTAATCCAGACTTATTATGTGCCGCATTATCGCCTTGATTTTGTTTTTGTTCATCAACCATATTTATTTTTCATCTCCTTTTTTACTTAATTTTTGCGCTTCGTGGTTGAAATCGCCAATCGGTTCTTCTATGCGATTAGCCATTTTTTGATTAATTGTAACCGTTTGCGAATAACTGATTTCTTGACTCATTAAATCCCTAAGTAAATCTGATTGGTCTTTGTTGGTTGCAACTGCCAATTCCCTAAAACTTTCGGCTACATTCTCTTCTATATGCAACATTTTACGTTTAGTCATTAATTATCACAGTGTTATAGTCTAACAAACTACTATATAAATGTTTTTATTACAATTAACAATATTAATTAATGTTAAAATTACATAATTACTTAAGTAAAGTTGTAAAAACTACAATAAAACCATAACATTTAAATATAACGCTGTTATAATTATTATTGTTAACTACTGCCATTGTTAACGCCTTTGTTTCGGGTGTGGTTCTGGGTTACCCACATAAGCAAAAAACCCTTTTCGCTAATATGTCTTTTAGCGTACATATATCTTTTTTAGATATGTACGTTTTTCGACCCTTACAACTTTTTTGTTATTAAACAACAAGTGTTAAAGTGCAACCAAAAGATTTAAAAAGGCTAAACTACACTTTATAAGTGTAAGTTTCATTTGAAACAAAGCAGTTAAATAATTGCTTAAATCAAAACAAAGGATATGAAAAAATGGCACAAGAAACATTAACTACACAAATTAAAATTATTGATAATAGACAACGCTCTGCACGATACGCTAAACGAAACAAATTAAAGATAAAGTGCCGAATAGAAGCACGAAAATATCCGTTAAATGAATGTTGCGAATTTTGTGGTTCAACCGAACACTTAGAGAGGGCGCATTTTAACTACAATATCCCAGAACTGTTCATTACTGCTTGCAAACAATGCCATAAGTGGTGTGACCGCAAACACGCAAGCACCTACAAAGGCGACAGACGACTCACATTAAAACAAGCCCGACAGTTCGCATATCATTTAGGCACATATGACAAGTATTTTGACATGCAAGGTCAACCATTAGACAAATCCATGTATAAACAACTTAAACCCATAAGAGTTTACGAAGGCGATAAATTAGTGGAAGTGAGATATGAGTAAGTTTAGTTAAGTAATTGTTTAATTGGTTAACTTGGCGAAAAGCGCAAAAATTGAGCTTATCCCTGAACTTACTATGGTCTGAGTTCCGTGTATTCTGCCATGTGCGTCACACGGCAAACCTATCAACCATATCACGCATTCACGCCTAAGCAATCAATCCAAGCACTAACTAACCAACAAACAGATTAACCAACTAATAACAAACAACTTAACTAAACTTAACCATAATAATAATAACAAAATAACTAACAAAACTATACTTTATTTTTTTATTTATTAGGTTGACACACTAAAATAGGAAGGCAATTAAGTTATTGTTTAAATAAACTAACTACCGCTATATTATAATATTTTAACTCATGTAATAACAAATAAATAGCTGTATGGATATAAGGGGTAAAGTATATATATAAGTTTTAGGTGTCGTAATTCTTGATATATGTATGCCGATGCCAAAATATAAAAAGAAATCGTTAATTCAAATACCAATTATTCAACAGTTTATTAAGAATTATGACATAGTTAGCATTAGGCAAATATTTTATCATTTAGTTATAAATCAAATTATCAAAAATGAACTTAAAAGTTATGAAATGGTTGATATGTTAGTAAATAATATGCGCTATGATAAGTTAATACCCTTCGATTCAATTAGCGATATTACTAATAAATATGGTTCACCAACCTATAAAAATATTAATGAAGAAATAGAAGTAGTTTTAGAAAATTATCGTAGTAAATGGAATAATTATTTTGATGATTATGTCGAAGTTTGGCTTGAAAAAGAAGCTTTATCAAATACAGTTTATCCCATAACTAACTTTTATGGAATTTATTTAAGAGTTAGCGGCGGCAGAACGAAAGTTAGTCAGGTTCACAGTTTTATTAATGATGCTAATTATTATGATGCGCCGACTACGATACTTTATTTAGGTGATTTTGACCCGACAGGCTTAAACATAGATGAAAATTTAGAAAAGCAAATCCTCAAGCAAAAAGAATATATCCACTTTCCAGAACCCGTAAAGATAATCAGGTTAGCATTAACAGAATCACAAACTAAGTTTTTGCCTAATAAATACCAACTTGCAAAACCCAAAGATGCCAATTCTAAAAAGTATATTGCGAAATACGGCAATAAAGTTTGGGAGTTAGATGCTTTAGACCCCAAAGAGTTACAACAAATCGTTAAGGATGTTCTTGAAAGTTACCGTCCAACAACAGACATTAATGACCTAATAGCTGACGATAAAGACGAAGTTAAAAATATACGGGATAAAATAGGTTATAGTATTCCCCGTTAAATATACCTCTACCCTTATGCGTTTTTGACTTTTAATAATTTAGCCAATTTTAAACAAGGCTTGAGTTAAACGGTTATTAATGTTATTTGGAATTCTGCAAGAATCTTGCTGAAAACCAATCAAAAAACCCTAATAATTGCCGTTAATTGCCAATAAATAAAACCCTAAACTAAACGAATTATCCAATACTGGACAATTAGCCAGATTAAATTTAGGTTTAGGTTAAGTCAAAAAATGCCTATGTGCAAAAGTGCCAAAAATTGACTAAAACGGGGCTTAAAACGGGCTTATTTTACCATTTAACTGTACAACAAGTCGCCGTTTCGCAAAATAGTTAAGGAAAAACGCTTAAATACCCTTTCGCCTTCTAATCTGCCACCTATTACAGGTTTAAAAACAAAAAAAAACAAAAAAGGTGATAAAACAAAAAATGACAGAAAAACAAAACACAAACAATGTATCTATCCAAAGCAGTTTCACAGTGCAAAACCTAATTGACGATATGAAAAAATGTTTAGGCTTTATAGTGTCGGCAGAGAGCGGAAGCGGTAAAAGCTATTTGGGATTCACGATTTGCAGAGAAGCAATGAAGGCAGAGAACAAAACAAGGATAATTATATTTTCGCCCAGCACAATCTATAACCGCAAATTCGGCAGTTGTGACAATCTAAAGCTAATCAAGGTTGGCACGGCAGACTTTAGCCCCGTTGTTGACTACGATAAAGAAATGTTGGAAAGAGTAGCCAATGTTAGAGACACATTCTTTTTGAACACAGACAAGAAATACATGTTCAAGCGTTCATTATGGCTTGAGCAGTTGTTAGCCAATGACTCATTAAACCTCTGTTTTGAAATACATTACCTTAACTCACGGAAAGCTAAAACCTTCATTACCGAATGCTTAAAGCTGATTTTTGAGAGAGAACGAAAGAAACTTGAGCGAAACCCCGATTACGACTTTCACACTTTAGCTGTATTAGAAGAATGCCAAAATTCTTATGGCACGTATAATCTCAATGACGACTCAAGCCTTGAGGCTCTCGGAATCCTATCTATGGCTCGGACAGACTGCAACTTGCACTTTTTAGCTATAACTCAGAGATTGGCAGAGACAAGCGTTAAGGTGACTGAGCGGTTAAGGCTAATTTCGGGTCTCCAAATCGGCTATAATAATTTGAATCGTGTTAGGGCGCAAATAACCCCAGAACTGAGAGAATTAGTGCAGAGATTGCCACAAAAAACTTTCCTATACATCAACGGCAAAGATAACCCTATTTTCCAGATTCCGCAATACAGCTTTAAAGGCAAAATGACACAGATTAGACCAATGACACAACCGACAGAACAACCAAAAAAGAAAGATGGTTTTATTAAACAAATGAAACAATTGTTAAAGGCAATGTTTAGCGTGCCACAGCAATATCAACCACAAACACAGCAAAACAATAATGAAGAGCAAAATAATGATGATATAGAGCAATCACAAGCCGATGGATTAATGACCGATGATTCCGACATAATGTTTCCAGAGGATGAATACTAAATGATGGCAAACGATAATATTCTCTCAGTTAAAACGGGTTCTGAGAGTGAAATGAACGGACAAAAACCCAACAAAAATAAAAGGATGCGATAAAAAAAATGATGGTAAAATGTCCAACATGCGGTATTAATGGTTCGGCACAAATTAGAGGTAATAGCGTAAGAGTCGGTCACTATGTCGGTTACAAAGGCGACACAAGAATAGTTAATTGGCATTGCACAACCTTAGAAGATTTGAGCAAATTAAACAACTGCTTAAAAATCAATATGGTAAACAATAACGGTCACAAAATGGTAAACAATGAACAGTTATCCATTGATTACCATGCGCCTCAGACTCATAATCTGGAGAACATAAATGGTGGCCAAACGCTCCTGTCCAGAAGTCGCGGGCTCGAAGCTAGAAAAAAGCGAGAATCCCGCTCCCGGCACCACTTATTTTTGATGCTTATGCCTAATTTTTGTGGCGAATTCCGTCAACAAATAGTAGGGTACCCCTCTGGGTAATGCTGGAAAACTCTGTTTTGGGTTGCTTTTTTGATTTGAAGCTTGAATCAGGCTTAGTCACCACTGACTTCCTTAAGCTGTATATAAAGCGCCGTGGAAAGGGAATAGAGTGACTAAACATGCAGGCAAAATTGCTGAGCGAATTAATTACCATTTGATCTCTTGCTGGAGTTTGACTGGTTATTTTGAAAGGCTGGCGTTTAGGCTTACTTTAATTTTGGAAACTGAAAGAAATTTAAGTGCGTTTAGTAGCTCACTAATTAGGTGTAATTTATTGGTAGCAAAGGTTAAGGTTACTAAAGAAGGAATTCTTGTTCCAGAGCAGCTTTTCAGAGAAATGATTGGTACTTACGTTAAGATGGAGCAGATTTTAGCAACTTTAGAAGAGCTTGCAGACCCTGAGGCGTTAAAAGCGATTGAAAAAAGCAAGAAGCAGGTTGCTGAAGGCGAATACGTTGAATGCTCCATAAACGACTTGGAGAAAGTCCTGAAGTAATATGCCTTACACTGCTAGGTTCTCAAAGGCATTTCTCAAAAAGTACCAAAGATTGCCGAGCGACATAAAGTCAAGAATAACTGAAAGTCTGAGAGAAATTCTTATCAAACCTGACAATGGCATAATGTTGGTTGGTCCTTTGAGAGGCTTATGGAAGGTGAGGGTTGGAAAATACAGAATAATTTACGAGATTGATGAGAAACAAAACACTGTCGTTTTTCATGATGTTGAGCTTAGGAAAAATGTTTACAAACAGTTTCTGGGTTAATTAGGGTCATAATGACAGTTCTGTGCCGCTGACGGCAAGCTATGGGCTTTAGTTTTGCTTTAGGCGCGTTTGTGTTTGCTCGTAATTGAAGCTGAGCTTTCTGGTCAAGAGTTCTGATTTGTTTCGAAAAACGATTGGTCAGCTCACCTGTGAACTTGTGTTTCAAGGTGTAAATCCCGCACTAGCTCATCTAGCGTCATGGTTTTTCCCTGTTTAGCTTCGCGCAAAGAAGCCCGCAGGTCTTTTACCAATTTCTTGTCCTGCATGACTTCCAGCGTCTCAAGCAGTTCTTCCATCAGGCATGCTGCTTTCGTAAGCAGTTCTTTTTCGTCGGCTGTTAAGAGAGTCATAATTGTATGCGCAGTTGTTAAAATATGAGCGATATGGTTCTTACCTTTTGCTTTCCCTTAAGGAAAAATTGTGAAAAGTTTTAAGCGTCTTAATCTGGAGCCTTAAGCGGGTTTGTGTTTGCTCGTACAACCTACCCCTCGGTCTACTATATGCTTCAAATAACTCTGTAAAAAGCCTATGCGCTTTTGGTTATCTTAATTAAGATAATAGCCACCTAAAGAAGTGATAAATATGGAAGCAATCAAAGAGTACAGTTTCACAATAGTACTCCTTTACATTATAATCGGTGTTATACTGTTTTTTTCTGATGTAGTATGGCATGTTATTTTTTCGGGGCTAGCTTATTTTTCGCTATCGGTTTTTTGGATTGACTTGGCAATTGAAATTTCGGTTTACACTGTGCTGTACGTCGCAATAGTGATAATTTTATCAGTTTTATCACAAAAAAGGCACAAGAAAAGAAGGCTTTAATATGCAAACTTGTTCGTTTAGAAAAGGTGATTTAAACGGCTGCAGATGACCCTATGAAAGCTACCCTTCGTGTAAAAGGGTCGTGATTTTTTATGATTGACCAAAGTGCGGTTCTTTTATTTATTACAGTAGCACTGGCTAGCGCGGTTGAAGCGACTGAGGCTCTAACCATTATTCTGGCATCAGGCATTACTAGGGGCTGGCGTTCCACATTTGAAGGCGCATTACTTGCCATAGCTTGTTTGGCTGTAATTGCGGGGGTAGCTGGTACTGCACTAATTCAATACGTCCCCCTTTATGCCTTGCGAATCGTAGTTGGAACACTGCTGCTTATCTTTGGGTTGCAGTGGCTCACAAAAGCTATACTGCGCCAAACAGGGTTTAAGGCGCCGCATGATGAACGCGACATATACGACAAACAGGTAGCGGCTCATGAGAGAGGAATTCTTCGGGGCCAACGAGATTCTTTAGCGTTTGCAATCAGCTTCAAAGGCGTGCTTTTGGAAGGTATGGAAGTCGTCATGATTGTTATCAGCTTTGGTTTAGCTAACGGAAGTCAGGATCAACTGGAAACTGCCGCGCTCGCTGCTCTTGCCGCGGTAGCAGTTATGACGGCAATAGGCGCTGTAGTCGCGAAGCCTCTGACTAAAGTACCTGAGAATTATATGAAGCTGGGAGTAGGTAACTTGCTAACCGTTTTTGGCCTCTTCTGGATGGGCGAAGGCGTTGGCGTCCAGTGGCCTCTGGGAGATATATTCCTGTTAGTGCTCCTAGCGATAATCGTCTTGGCAACATTGGGATTGATTGCTTATTTCAAACGAGTTCACGAAAGCCAAACGGAGGTTGAGCTATAATGCCCTCCGATAAAACGCTAAGCGCAGTCTGGAAAGGAGTTAAAAGCTTTTTCACATTCTGGAAGGACTTTCTAGTTGGTGATTCTCCAATATTGGCATTAGGCGCAGTAATCATCCTAAGTGTCGCTTATCTTTTACGCGACTCCGCCATCTTAGCCTCAGTATCCACCATTATTCTGGTGTTGGTCTTGATAACATTTGCTGTCTGGCAAAAAACCAAGGCACGACGCCGGTACGCCCACAATTAACACGGACAAAGGAGACAAAACAAGAGCACAAAACTCCGCGGGTAATTTCACAACAAACATGCGTGCATCAGTTAAAAATCGGTCTTTTGTCAAATCTTATTAACCTCTTGCTACAGAACTCACAACTCGAGCTGAAACTAATGAAAGATTACGATAATTTTTTCCTGCCCAGTAGCGACTTAAAGAAAGGCAAAGAATTCTACCAAGACATTTTAGGTTTATCGGTTAAATTTGACTTCTCAGGCATGGGTATGATAGCGTTTAAAGTTGGCGACAATGAACCTGCAATCATCTTAAAAGACACCAGCAAGTTCCCAGAGGCTAAACCGACCATTTGGTTTGTTGTAGACAACGTGCAAGAAGAGTACAAACGATTGAAAGCTAAAGGGCTAAGTTTTCTGTCCGAGCCTTTTGCGATTCATACCGGGATGGCTGTTGAGTTTGAAGACCCCTTCGGCAATAGACTAGGCCTAACAGATTATTCTAAGCGTTGAATTTTTCTGTAGCCTAAAATGTTTGTTTAGGTGTTACTCAAATTTTTATTAAGTCTATGTTTAGTTGAGCGCAAAATTTATATCGATAAGCGAATCGTTGTACTATTCGATGAACGATGGAAACGGTTACAGTTTCAAAGAAGTACCAGGTTGTGATTCCAGAAAAGTTGCGCAAGAGCGCAGGAATCAAACCCGGCGACAAAATGGTTGCAATAACCAAACATGGAATCATCCAGTATATTCCAGTGCGCCCAATAAAAGAAACTGAAGGATTTATCCCTGGACTTGACACAGAAAACCTACGCGATGAGTCTGACAGAAATTGATTAGTGTTGACAGTTCCGGTTGGATTGAATGGTTCACCAAAGGACCCAAGGCGCCACAGTACAAACAGGTAATTGAGTCAAGTCAGCCTAAAGAGATAGTCACTTCGGTTGTAGTACTTTATGAGGTTTACAAGAAGATAAAAAAGCTGAAGGGAGAGGAAGAAGCGCTACTGGCAGTTGCCGCCCTTAGTCAGACGACGATTGTGCCCATTGACCAAACAATATCACTTGAGGCTGCAGATTTCAGTCTCGAAAATAATCTGCACTTCTCAGACGCTATCGTTTACGCTACTGCTCGCCACTGGAAAGCTAAACTTTACACTAGCGATAACAATTTGCGACCACTAAAGACGGTATGCTTTATCTAGAATATGACTTGCTTAATTCAAAATGTTCAGGCGATTTGGGAGGGCACGATACGAGTATTAAAAAGACGGGTAAATGGAAAAGAAAACAAGTCAAAAAATAGTAAGAAAAGCTAAAGGACGAACATGGGCTTACAGGACAATAAAAGGAACCTTTAATCGCTAAACGCAACTTCAATCACAAAATAGAAAAGATAAGTGCTAAATAATTGATGTTAAAAACCGCGTTAGGATAAGCTTTTTACATATTCCCTCATATGGTAACGCGAGCATACCTTGAACAATAAGATTAAGCCTTGGACTGCCGAAGCACCCAAAAACATAAAATACCCTCGGCTTCCTCTCCAAAACATCCTTCACAAAAGCGCTAAGAATTTTCCGCAAAAAGTTGCCCTTGTCTACGAAGGGCGAGAAATCACCTATTTGCAACTGGAATCGTTTTCAAACCAGTTTGCCAACGCCCTTGCATCTTTGAGCGTCGAGAAGGGCGACCGAGTGGCGCTTTTTCTGCCCAACATTCCCCAGTTCATAATCGCTTATTTCGGAATCCTTAAAGCAGGCGCGGTTGTAACGGCGATAAGTCCTTTGCATCGGGAGCGTGAAGTTGAGTATCAACTGTGCGATTCAGAGGCTGAAACCATAATCGTTTTGGGTTCTCTTTATGCCGTTGTGGAGGATGTTTGGGCTAAAACTAAGCTGAAAAACGTTATAGTTACAAGCTTAGATGAAGCATCCGAAACAGCATTTATCCCGAGCAAACCGAACCTGTTGGATTTTCAGAAACTTCTAAAAGAAGCCCCAGAAACCCCTCTCAAGGTCGAAATAAATCCAGAGAGGGATTTAGCGGCATTGCAGTACACGGGCGGCACCACAGGAACAGCCAAAGGCGCAATGCTAACCCACACCAACTTGGTTTCAAACGCGCTCGCTTTCGCCGCTTGGATAAAAGGCACAACAGCAAAAGAAACCTTCCTAACAGCACTGCCCCTATTCCATATTTACGGCATGACAACCAGCATGACTGTGCCCATCAGTTTAGCGGCGAAAATGGTTCTTATGCCCAGATTCGAGCCCGTAAAAGCCTTAGAAGCCATCCAGAAGCATGGAGTTACGGTTTTTTGCGGCGTCCCAACCATGTACTCTGCCTTGTTAGCTAACCCGGAGCTTGGCAAATATGACTTAACCTCGATTCGCGTCTGCATCTCTGGCGCGTCATCTCTGCCGCCGCAAATTCAAAAGAAATTCATGCAAATCACAGGCGGATTCCTAGCTGAAGGCTACGGGTTAACTGAGGCATCTCCAGTCACCCACTGCAACCCCGTCGACAGGACAATGAAGACGGTGAAGGTTGGTTCAATCGGTTTGCCCCTGCCCGATACTGAAGCGCGAATAGTCGATTTAGCTACAGGTGAAAAAACGCTTACGCAAGGCGAGACGGGTGAACTGGCGGTGAAGGGACCACAAATCATGAAGGGTTACTGGCGCAAGCCTGAGGAAACCGCTTTGGTCCTGCGTGATGGGTGGCTTTTCACAGGCGACATCGCACACATGGATGAGGATGGCTACTTTTACATTACTGACCGCAAAAAAGACCTCATAAAATACAAGGACTACAGCGTTTACCCACGCGAAATCGAAGATGTCCTCTATGAGCACCCAGCCGTGAAGCTCTGCGCGGTCGTCGGCAAACCAGACACTGCGGCGGGAGAAGTTCCGAAGGCTTTCATAGTGCTCAAAGAAGGCATGGCTGCGTCGGCAAAGGAAATCATGGCTTTCGTTAACGACAAAGTCGCGCCCTACAAGGCAATCCGCGAGATAGAATTCAGAAAAGAATTGCCTATAAGCTCTGCTGGAAAAGTCTTAAGGCGACTGCTTCAAGAAGAAGAAAAAGGAAAAGCCGCTTGGGGCAGAAATTAGAAAATTGGGCAATTTTTAAATTTAAAGGATTACTATTGTTGTAATCTGTCAGTGAATTATTATGTCTGTGGTAGAAATCGACGCGAGAGGCAGAATGACTATCCCCAAAAAAATAGGCATCAAAAAATCCAGAGCAATAGTCATATCAGCAGGCTCCTTTTTCATAACCATCCCTCTTCCGAAAAATCCCCAAAAAGAAGCAGAAGGCTGGTTACCTACCACCAAAGAAAGAAAAGAACTAAAATTTGAAGCTGAAAAACTTGCCAAAGAAGATGCTGTTAGTAGGGCAAAAAGGCGACATTATGTCGTGGATCCCGTCTAAGACTCTGCTTTTCGAGTAAGATAGTTTTGGTGTCAGCTATGCATATATATGCATATGCACATAGTATTTGGCATGACCAAAGTAATATCCCTCTCAAACGAAGCGTACAAAACATTGAAAGACCTCAAGAAGTCTGGAGAATCATTTTCAGATGTTGTTTTGCGAGTTGCAAGTAAGGAACATAAGATGTCCATTCTCGAATTCGCTGGAACTTGGAAAGGCGATGACATAGATGAAGTTTTTTCAATTGTCTTGAAGGATAGAGAGCAATCAAAATCAAGAGAGATTGAAATATAATTGACGATTATTGACACCACCGTTATGATTGCTTTATTGAAAGGAAAGCCAGATACCGTCAAGAAAATTAACGAGCTACTAGACAAGAATGACACAATCGCCATTACAGTCATCACAGTTTACGAACTGCTAAAAGGCGCGTATCTTTCATCCAGACGCCAAGAGAACCTATTGGATGTGAAAAAAGCGATTTCCAACATTCAAATATTAGATTTGTCACCTGAAGCATGCGCAGAAGCTGCTGGAATTTACTGTGAACTAAAAAACGCAGGAAAATTAATCAGCGAATTTGACATTCTTATTGCAGCGATTGCTAAAACTAACGGTGAACCTATCCTTACACATGATCAACATTTTAAAGCTATACAGGGATTGCGGCTAATCTGATGGTAATCAACTTCAACCATTTTTGTAAGCCAATCTTAAGAGGATTCAAACCCGCCCGAAACTCCAATTAACTCTGCTATTTAGTCTTTGGCTTGTCGAAATGTATAAGAGAAAATCTCTATTCTGAAATAGCTAAGGCTCATGTCTTTGCGCGTAAAAATAAACGTCACCGGCATTGTTCAAGGCGTCGGTTTCCGCCCATTCATCTACCGCTTAGCCACAAAAAACGGTTTGGCAGGTTACGTTCGCAACCGAGGCGATGCGGGAGTAGAAATTCTCTTGGAAGGCGACGCACAAAGTGTCAAGAGTTTTATGCGTGATTTGACTGAGAAGAAGCCGCCTTTAGCGCAAATTGACGCGGTTAAATCCACTGAGCTTTCAGGCAAAAATCAATATGACAAATTTACGATTTACAAGAGCTCTGAGGAAGCGGAGCTTTCAGGCTCAATAATACCGCCAGACATCGCCATATGCAACGAGTGCCTCGCTGAACTGCGAGACCCAAAAAACCCACGTTACGAATACTTCTTTATCACCTGCACCAATTGTGGTCCACGCTTCACAATTATCGAGCGATTGCCATACGACCGAGAAAACACCACCATGCGTGAGTTTCCCCTCTGCAGCTTCTGCCAAAAAGAATACAATGATCCAGCAAACAGGCGGTTTCACGCGCAAACCGTGGCTTGCCCAGAATGCGGTCCAAAAGCCTACTTAACAACACAAACGGGCGAACCAATCAAAGCTAAAGACCCAGTGCGTGAAGCGGGAAAACTGTTATCCGCAGGCAACGTGCTTGCAATAAAAGGCTATGGCGGCTTCCACATTGCAGCATCCACCATACAAGAGACGCCTCTGAAAGCACTTCGAACAACGAAGCATAGGCGCGAAAAACCCTTCGCCATCATGGCAAAAAGCCTAGAGGCAGTAAAAAGCTTCGCCGAAGTAAGTTCGAAGGAGCAAAAACTGTTATCTTCCCCAGCACGCCCAATAGTACTGCTAAACAAAAAACGCAGTTACAATCTTTCACCTTTGGTTGCGCCGAACCTGCATAACGTCGGTGTCATGTTGCCCTACACTGGCTTGCACTACATGCTTTTTGACCAAGTTGATGACTCGGCATTTGTGATGACCAGCGCCAACCCGCCAAATCAGCCTATCGTGAAAGATAACGATGAAGCACTCAAAACATTAGGCGGCACAGTGGATTATTTTTTGTTTCACAACCGCAAAATTGCCCACCGATGCGACGACTCAGTCATGCGCCTTCATGGAAATCGCCAAGTTTTTCTTAGGCGAAGCCGAGGTTACGCTCCAGCACCAATCAGGCTCAAAGCTAAATCAAAACGGTGCGTCGTCGGTTTAGGCGGCGAACTAAACAACACAGCCTGTGTTTTGCTTGATGATAAAGCATTCATCAGCCAACACATCGGCGATGTAGAAAACGTAGAAACCCGCGTTTTTCTTCAAGAAGCCACAAATCACCTCTACCAGTTAACTAACTGTCATGCGGAAACCGTGGTTTGCGATTTGCACCCGAAATTCACAACGACCATCCTTGCCAAAGAGATGGCGGAAGCGGACGGTTCACCGCTGATTCAGGTGCAACATCACCATGCTCACGCCGCCGGTTTAATGGCTGAACACAACTTGGAAGAGGCTGTTACTGTTGTTTGCGACGGGTACGGCTACGGAACTGACGGCGGGGCTTGGGGTGGCGAAATCTTGTTTTGCACGCGTGAGTCGGCGAAGTTTAAGCGGCTGGGGCATCTGGAACCGCAACCGTTGCTTGGTGGAGATGTGGCTAGCCGTTACCCCTTGCGTGTAGCCGCTGGAATGCTCGCTAAAGCTGGCGTAGAGGTTGAGCCTTGGCTGATGCAGAACAGTGGGCATTTGCCTTTCGGCGAAACTGAAGCCAACCTGATTATTGGCCAACTTTCAAGAGGCTTTGGAACGGTTGAAACTACGAGTTGCGGCAGAGTTTTAGACGCTGTTGCCGCCGTTTTAGGCGTATGTTACGAGCGCAGTTATGAGGGTGAACCAGCCATGAAACTGGAATCAGCGGCGGTAAATGGCAAGGTCGCTTTAAGCCTAAAGCCCATTGTGCATGGAGACACGCTGGATACTACAACTTTGCTGAGGTCAATATTCGAAAACAAAGAAAAATTATCCATAGGCGATTTAGCTTATTCTGCTCATGCTTACTTAGCAAAAGGTTTAGCTTCTTTAGCGGTAGAGAAAGCTTTGGTGCTAGGCGTTAGAGACGTTGGATTTTCGGGTGGCGCTGCTTGCAATCAGATACTTGCTAAAGTCATGCGTGAGACTGTTGAGGAAGCTGGATTGAGGTTTCTGGTTCATGAAGCTGTTCCAGCTGGAGATGGGGGGGTTTCGTTCGGTCAGGCAGTTGTAGGTGGATTTTCACGGTTTTAGACCAATTTCTTTTTATCGCCGTTTAATGCGTGCTTAATAATTGATAAGTATGTGTTTAGCAATTCCCGCCAAAGTAATGAACATTGATGGCAGCAAAGCCAACGTGGATTTCGGTCAAGGCGTTTTAAGAGAAGTTAACGTGTCGCTTGTTGAGGCTAAAGTGGGCGATTACGTTCTGGTTCACGCTGGCTATGCTATTCAAGTTATTGAAGAAAAAGAAGCCTTAGAAACCCTGAGCTTATGGAATAGCATTCTTGAAGCTAGCTCAGAATAAAGCGGCGGGTGAGCGATAGGCATGGCTGAAAACCTAAAGTTCAGAAACCCCGAACTGGCGCAAAATATAGCGGCAAAAATCAAAAGTTTGTCACCGAAAGCTGGAAAAACAAAAATCTGTCATGTCTGCGGAACCCACGAGTGGACTATAACTCATTATGGCTTGCGTAGTCTTTTGCCTGAGGACGTTGAGGTTATTGCTGGTCCAGGATGCCCCGTTTGCATTGTGCCAGCGGCTGAAATTGATGAAGCTGTACAGTTAGCGCAGATGGGCATCGTGGTCACATGTTTCGGTGACGTGTTGCGAGTGCCAGGCAGCAAAATGTCGCTTTTAGAAGCTAAAGCAGGTGGCGCTGACGTCAGAATTGTATATGCGGTTTCTGACGCGGTTGAAATGGCAAAACATGAGCCCCAGAAGCAGTTCGTGTTTTTCGCGGTCGGTTTCGAAACCACTGCTCCGTCAACGGCGGTTGAAGCGCTCGGCAACCCGCCGAAAAACCTTAGTTTTCTAGTTTCTCACCGTTTGATTCCTCCAGCCATGGAGTTGCTGCTCGGTGTGGGCGATTTGCAGATTGACGGTTTCATTGCGCCAGGGCATGTGAGCGCGATTATTGGTTTGAAGCCTTATGAGTTGTTTCCAAGGGTTTATCGGATGCCTACGGTTGTGGCTGGTTTTGAGCCCATTGACGTGTTGATGGCTATTTATATGATTGTAAAGCAGCAGAGCGAAGGGACAGCTAAGCTGGAGAATGAGTATCCGCGTGTGGTTAAGCCTGAAGGCAACATTCGGGCGCTGGAAATGATGAATAAAGCATTCACTGTTACAGGCGGCAACTGGCGTGGCATCGGTAGACTTCCAGACTCAGCATTGCAGTTGCGTGAATCGCTTGCAGATTACGATGCAAGGTTAAAATATGGTGTCCATGTAGAGCAGGGCAAAGATATCCTGCTTGGCTGCGAATGCCACCTTGTAATCATCGGAAAAATCAAACCGAACCAGTGTCCCATGTTCATGAAAGCCTGCACGCCTGAGAAACCTGTTGGCGCATGCATGGTGAGCAGTGAAGGCACCTGCAGGGTTTGGTCGAAAAACGTGGCTACCGAGGCTTAGCAGATTCTTGGCACTGGGTCGCCTATGGGTCTTGCGATTATTCTTTTGCCGCCTACCAGTGTTTGCATGGCGGCGCCTTTGAATTGTGTTGTGGCTTCGCCGATTATCTGCGCGTTTTTTCCCTCTTCCGTCTGCTTTAAAAATTCTAGGGCTTGCTGAGCCTTCTGAGGAACGATGCCAATTATGATTTTTCCCTCATTCCCAACTTCCAGTGGGTCTAAACCAAGCATATCGCATGCCGCCTGTACGTCCTCTCTGATGGGCACTTTGTCTTCGTTGATTAATATGCCAACTTTCGATTTCTCAGTCCACTCATTAAGCGCATCAGCTAAGCCACCTCTGGTCGGGTCCTTCATAGCGACAACTCCGCCAACCTCGCCCAAAAGCCGTTGAATCATGCGGTTAAGCGGTTTCACATCAGATTTAATTCCGCTCCCAAAAGTCAATCCCTGCTGCGCCGAAAGCACTGCTAATCCGTGGTCGCCGATGGTTCCTGACAGGATTATTTTGTCGCCCGCCACAAGGTTCGAGTCAAGTGTCCAGCGCGAAGCGACGTTTCGGTATTGCCTCGCCACTTTTATGTCGCTGTCTAAGGCTGGGGTTCTTTTGCCGATTCCTGAAACGTTCATGACAAGGCCGCCTAAACTGCCCTTCTCAACCACTTTAGTGTCGCCCGTGACGATGCCAACGCCTGCTTCGATGCAGGTTTCTCGCATACTCACCAAAATCCGCTCCAAATCCGAGAGTAGCAAGCCTTCTTCCAAAATAAACCCGCAAGCCAACGCATAAGGTTGTGCGCCCATTGCTGAAATATCGTTAACGGTGCCTGAAATTGCCAAGCGTCCAATGTCGCCGCCTGGGAAAAAAATTGGCTTAACTGCGTGAGAATCACTCTTAAACACGACGTCGCCGATGACTGCGGCGTCATCCATCGCTTCCAGCGGCACCTCAGCATCGTTACCTAAGCCGCCAAAATATTTTACTATGTAGTTTTTGACTAAGTTGTGCATGACTGTGCCTCCAGCGCCATGCAGCATCGTGATTTTCTCGTTTTTAGTTGCCATTCAATTGCTTCCTATTATTCAAGTGCAGTAGCAAATATCGCGTAGGTAAACATAAACGTTTTAGAAATATGAACTATTCAAAACGAAAAAACCCCCAAATAGGCGGCTGATGCTTTATGTGTGCTGAGCATTAAGATAGAGCGCTTGCTGCAATTTAGGAAAATTTTTATGGTGTGTTTGCCGATATGTGGATTCTTATGAAAAAAGAAGATATCTCAAGTTTCAACGGCTTGTCTTAACAATTGAGACCACGTTATGGAACAAACATTTGAAGTTGAGTCAATCGAAGAGCTTATAGGGGAAGTGATGGTAATGGCATATGGTGATTCCATTTGGAAGTCGCTATTGACAAGCAAGGACGCATAGTCATACCAAAAGAAATCAGAGAGAAATACGGTCTTTCGCAGGAAGGTAAATTAGAACTGGTAGCCCGCGAAGACGCTATCGAGCTGATTCCGTTAACTGAAGAAGACGATTTGGCAATTCGTTCTCTAAGAGAGCCTTGTAAGACGGGTAGCCCAGAAGCATGTGACAAGCTTTTCTCGCGGGAGAAGGCTTGGAAACGATGAGAATTATCGACGCAGATATCCTTTCCTACGCTCTCTTCCAGAAACATGATGCTCACCCATACTGTTGGTCGCTACTGCAGAATGCAATTCACGGTAAGACAAATGCAGCAATCGCTACTGCGAATCTGTTGGAAGCATATCATGCACTAGTAGAAGATTATGGTGTGGAAAGGGAAGAAGCATCGTATAAACTTGATGCGCTGACTAGAAGCAAAAGAATACGACTTTTACCCTTAACGGTTGATATCGCCCGAAAAGCCCTAGAAATAGCCAAACTTCACAAGGTCAGGTCTTTTGACGCGAACCTGATAGCTTCTGCAGAAATAAATGGGATATCCGTGATCGTAAGCAACGACGCCCATATCGCTAGACTATGCAAGGAGCGAGGTCTTATCATCGAAAATCCGATACCTAAAGAAGCGGCAAAGAAAATGAGGCTTTAGAGCGCATTACTGCTTTTGACACAAATGCAACGCTAGTCTGAAAGCAAAGTGTTTTGCTGAAACGAGCAAGACATAGGACCAAAATTAAGTACTGTGGCGGGCGGGGAGGGATTTGAACCCGCATGGTACAGGCGCGAACTTTTTCTAACATTTAGAAAATTGCCATTTTTAGTTAGTGAAGAGATAGCTTTTTTAGGTAAGAAAGTAAGATTACGTTAGGTAATGTAAATGGCTCAGAATGAAAAAGCCGACCTTACGATTCTTAGTGAAAAAGGCCAAGTTGTTATACCTGCAAAAATAAGGTTACGAATGGGCTTGAAACCTAAAACAAAATTCCTCGTCTATGCGTACAATGACTCAGTTATACTGAAAAAATTTGAAGAGCCTGACTTATCAAAAGAGCTTGAAGCCATGTACAAAAGAGTCGATGAAAGAATCGCAAAATACGGCGAGCTTTCAAACGACGAGATAAACCAGATAATCCATGAGCATAGGCAAAAGAAAAAACGTTCAAAGTGACAACCACAGAATGAAAATGGTCCTTGACACAAACGTCTTAGTTTCAGCTTAACCACGTAAACCTCGAAATCCAGCAAACCTCGCCTCAAAAAGTCGCAACTTTCACACAGGCAAAAGTCGCAACATAATTATTTTCACAATCAGCTAATTTGTTAAACATTTTTTTTACTCAGATTTCAACCGTAAACATCAGAGCCAACAACACAAAAAACGCCACTATATAGAACTAATACCTTTTTTTGGCAAAACTATAAAAGCTTAAACGCAATCCCAAAATTGTACACCTCGCGAAACGAAATTCATCCCTCTATTCGGGGAACTTTACTAGTCGGTTTAGACTAAAATCTTAGTTGTGATACGGAAAGCCATATAAATTGCTTTTACGTGTTTGATTGCGCATCGGAGATGTAATAATGCCAAAATGGGGATACTCAATAATCGAAGAAATGCTTGATCCAGAAAAAACAGCGAAAGCAAGCGGTAGAGAACTCAAAGTATCCCATAAAGCGGCAAGAGAAGTCTGCAAAGCAATCAAAGGCATGATGCTAAACGATGCGAAACAGTATTTGCGGGATGTCGCAGCCAAAAAGAAAGCTGTTCCCTACACAAGATACAATAAAAAACTGCCCCATCGCCATGGGCTCGTAAATAGCTTTTGTGGACGATACCCAATTAAAGCTTCACAACAAATCCTCGACGTTCTAGGATCGGCCCAGTCTAATGCTGAAAATAAAGGTTTAGACGTAGACAGGTTGCGCATAATTCACGCAGCAGCCTATCAAGGCATGAAATTGAAGCGTTATGCGCGAAGAGCGCACGGTAGATCTTCACCAAAATTTGACACTACAACGCATGTCGAAATAGTTCTAGACGAGAAACCCACCGCCCAAGGAGAACAATAAATGAGCATAGTCAAACGTTTTATAACAGAATCAATCAAAAGAACAGAAATAGATGAATTTTTACAAAAAAAACTTGACCGAGCCGGATACGGCGGAGTAAACATTTCCAAAACTCCGCTTGGAACACATGTTGTAATTTACGCTATGCGTCCAGGTTTAGTCATCGGCAGAGGCGGAGAAACAATAAAAGAACTCGCTTCAGCCCTAGAGCAAAACTTCAAAGTTTCCAATCCTCAGATTTCAGTTTCAGAAATCGAAGTTCCAGAATTCAACGCTTACGTGGTCGCGTCACGAGTTGCCTCAGCGCTTCAGCGAGGCGTTCACTTTAGGCGCGCAGGTTTTTGGGCATTAAATCAAGTTATGGATGCAGGTGCCCTTGGCGCTGAAATAGTTATAAGCGGAAAACTTAGCACAGAACGAGCACGTTTTGAAAAGTTCAGAGCTGGCTACTTCCCACGATGCGGAGAACCAGCTTTAGTAGCTATGAGAAAGGCTGAAGCTCATGTACAATTAAAACCAGGCATTATCGGCGTAAGAGTAAAAATCATGCCGCCGGACGCGTATTTCCCTGATAGAATCAAAATTCTCGAGGTAGCGCCCGAGGAAGAAAAAATAGCTGTTCCAGAGCAAGCACCACCTCAAACTAAAGAAGAGTCTCAGGCAGAGCCAGAAGCAGAAGTGCAAGCAACAGAAATCGCAGAGGAACCAAAAGAGGAGGCAAAAAAGTAAATGGCAAAAATGCGAATCAAAGAAATCGTCGACATGTCCTCTGAAGATAGAACAAAGCAACTTGTTGATTTACGCGTAGAACTATCCCGTATCAGAACCATGATTAACGCAGGCGGAGCAGTTGAAAACCCAACAAGAGTAAGGGAACTGCGAAAAACAATCGCTCAAATATTAACAGTGGAAAACGAGAATAAATTGGGCATTAGGAAAGTCTTCCAGGAACCTGAGAAGAAACAAAAGAAAAAAGCGGATAAGCCAGCAAAGAAGCCTGAGGCTGAAAAAGAAACTGAGGAGACTTCCCAATGAAAGTAACCCCCGATATTATTCGTTATGAGTTTATTGGCACTGAAGGCAAAGTCGCCAGAAGCCCTCATGAATGCTACGTTGGCTTAAGCGGCAAAGTCATTGGCGAAACAAAAAACACTTTCACTTTCCTACGGGAAGGGCAAACGAAGAGTGTAATTAAAGAATCAGCCGTCTTCAACTTTAAGTTTGATGATGGCACAGTTGTAGAGATTGACGGTAAACTTTTAGTCGGCAGATCTGAGGATCGACTTAAAAAAAGCATCAAGAGGTTATGGTAATGTCATTATCTTTTAAGCAACCTAAAAAAACATGTGATGACCGAAACTGTCCATTCCATGGGACTCTTGCAATAAGAGGGCGTGTGCTCGACGGCATAGTCCACACGGCTAAAATGGATAAAACCGTTATAGTTGACAGAGAATTCTTACAGTTCTCATCGAAATTCCAACGGTACGAACGAAGGCACGGTCACATTGCATCTCATAACCCACCTTGTATCGATGTTAAAGAAGGCGACAGAGTAAGAATCGCCGAGTGCAGACCAGTCAGCAAAACCGTATCTTTTGTTGTGGTTGAAAAATTAGGAGAGGAAAAGTAGATGGCGGCAAAGGCAAAACAGAGAGCACTTGTAGCAAAAGGAATGCTTTCACACGGACAAAAAATTAGCCGTGGTCTTTTATCAGGTTCAGAATTAAAGTGCGCCGATAACACGGGTGCACGAGTACTGCGCTTGATTCAAGCCATGGGTTATAAAGGTCGTCTGCGACGTTACCCATCTGCCACTGTAGGCGATAAAGTAACGGTTTCTGTTAGGCAAGGGTCGCCTGACATGAGGAAAAAGATTTTCCAAGCAGTAATTGTTCGTCAAAGAAAAACTTTCAGACGCGTGGATGGTGTTTGGGTTCAGTTTGAAGATAACGCGGCAGTAATCATTACTCCTGATGGTGAAATGAAAGGTTCAGAAATAAGAGGTCCAGTAGCTAGAGAGGCAGCCGAAAGATGGCCAAGAATTGCAAGTGCCTCAAGCATAATAGTGTAGGTGCAAAGATGATGCAAGATACTAAACGAGTAAAAAATCCTGGTAAACAACGAAAAAAACTTTTTAACGCTCCTGCTCACCTGCGTCACAAGCTTATGGCGGCTCCCCTATCAAACGAGCTTGCTGCTTCAAGAGGCGCAAAAACTCTTCCAGTAAGAAAGGGCGACACAGTTCGCATTCAACGCGGAGACAACAAGGGCTTTGAAGGCAAAGTTTCACGCGTTGACACGAAAAAATACCGAATCTATATTGAAGGGTTCACACGTGAAAAGGTTGATGGAACAAACATTTTCCTCCCAGTTCACCCGTCCAAAGTTGAAATAAGAAATCTCAACCTTGACGATAAATGGCGAAAAGACATTCTTGACAGAAAGAAGGAAATAGAAAAGCCTGAGAAAAAAGAAAAAGAAAAAGCAAAGCCATCAAAGAAAGCTGAAAAGGCTCCAAAGCAGCCGCAAGCAAAGGTTGAAGAGATAAAAGAAGAAAAACCTGTAGAAGCACCACCTGTTGAAGCACCGCCTGTTGAAGAAAAGGCAGTAGCGCCTGAAATTGCAAAAGAAGAAGCACCAGCAAAACAAGTTCCTGAGAAAGTAGCAGAGAAGGCAGTGGAAAAAACTCCAGCAGCAAAGAAAGCACCAGCCAAGAAACCTGCCGCCAAGAAGCCTGCCGCCAAGAAACCTACCGCTAAAAAAGTAGCTCCAGCGAAAAAGAAACCTGCCGAGGAAAAAGCTCCGGTGGAAGAAGAAAAGGCGCCTGCTAAAAAAGCAGCAAAGCCAAGGACAGCAGCAAAAAAAGCAGCTGCATCGAAAGAAGCACCAGCAAAAGAGGCGGCAGCCAAGAAAACGGCGCCTAAGCCGCGTGCTAAACGTAAAGCCTCTAAAGAAACTGAGGGAGGACAATAATTTTGGGTAAAAAAGGAAAAACAGCAAGGCTGAAACGTAAGCCAGCTCCAAGGTTCTGGCCAATTCACAGAAAAGAACTGCCTTGGATAGTGAAGCCCTCATCTGGTTCTCACTCGCTCCAGAACTGTCTACCGTTAGCGCTAGTTCTTCGAGACATTCTTGGCATTGCGCAAACAAGGAAAGAAGGCAAATTGATACTTGCTCAAGGCAAAGTACAGGTTGACGGAAAAGTCAGGAAAAAAGATGATTTTCCAGTCGGTTTGATGGATGTTATCTCCATGCCTGATGCAAACAAGTATTACCGTGTGATGCCGTCCAATAAGGGACTGGTTTTAAATCCAATAAGCAAAGAAGAAGCAAACTTCAAACTAGTCCGCGTTGAAGATAAAACCACTGTTAAAAACGGCATGCAAATCGCACTTCATGACGGCTCAAACATGCTCATAAAAGTTGCAGACCCGAAAAAACCGGCAGAAGTCACCTACGACACTTTTGGCATTCTAAAAATCGCTTATCCAGAAAAACAAGTAGTTCTTAGCTTGAAAACCAAGGAAGGAAACTTAGCAGTGATTACTGGCGGAAAAAACATTGGCAAACAAGGCAAAATAGTTGAAATAGAAAAGACTGAGGCTAAAAAACGACGGCAAGCCCTAGTAGTTATAGAAGACGCGAGTGGGGTTCGTTATCAAACAATCTTAGACTTCATCTTTTCCATAGGTGAAGCTGAACCACTAATAGGTGTACCGGAGGCATCTGCGGTTGTCTGAGGAAGCTGCTTTAGTTAAGAGTTGGGAAGAGCATCCAATGCTTAAGCCCCGAATTGAAAAAGTTGTGGTGAACCTTAACGTTGGAAAATCAGGTGAGCCACTTGAAAAAGCTAATAAAGTGCTCAAAGAAATAACGGGTCAGACGCCGATAAAGAAAAAAGCCAAAAAAACTATCCGTGAGTTTGGCATACGTGAAGGAGAATCAATCGCTGTTGTCGTAACTCTGCGAAAGCAAAAGGCAATTGACTTCCTAAAGAAAGTGTTAACTGTCGTTGATAACAAGATTTCAAAGTCTTCCTTTGATGTGCATGGTAACTTTGCTTTCGGTCTTAAAGAGCACATTGAAATTCCAGGTGTAAAATATGACCCTGACATAGGCATCTTTGGAATGGATATTTGTGTTTCTGTTAATCGTCCAGGGCAACGAGTGAAAATTCGACGCAGAGAGAAGCAAGCCATTGGTCGTAAACACATGTTAACACCTGAAGAATCAATTATCTTCGTCAAACAAACGTTAGGAGTCGAAATCGTTTAAACAGAGGCTGAATGTATGGGAAAACAACAATTGAAGAAAGAAAGAAAATACGGCAAAGGTTCACGGCCATGCGTCAGATGCGGCTCTTATGGGCCAGTTATTCGACGGTACAATTTATATTTATGCAGGCACTGTTTCAGAGAAGCAGCCCCAAAACTTGGGTTCAAAAAATATGAGTAGGAGCTAAAAAACATGGACACTTTAACAAATGGGTTGATCACCATCGTAAACAATGAAATGCGAAACAAGCGTGAATGCATAATTAGTCCTGCCTCTAAACTTTTGGGGCGAGTCCTACGCATAATGCAACTTAACGGTTACATAGGCGAATTCGAGTTTATCGACGATGGACGCTCTGGAAAATTCAAAGTTCAACTATTAGGCAGAATAAACAAGTGTGGACCAATTAAACCACGCTACCCAGCTAAAGTGGGTGAATTTGAAGATTGGGAAAAGAAGTACTTGCCCTCCAGAGACTTAGGGATAATGGTTGTTTCCACTTCAAAAGGCGTAATAGCACACAAGGATGCGGAAGAAAAGAATCTTGGAGGAAGGCTGTTAGCCTTCGTGTATTAGGGTGTAATTTATGCGGCTTCCAGAAGTATCTAAAACTATTCAGGTTCCTGATAACGTAGACGTCAGCCTAGAAGGCAAAAAAATCAACGTTAAGGGTGCCAAAGGGTCTTTAACACGCGACTTTTCCTTTGCTCCAATCGCAATAGAAGGCGAGGGCAAAAATATTCGCGTTTGGGCAAAGTGGCCACGCAAAAAGGAAGCCGCTCTTGTAGGAACAATATACTCGCACATTCAAAACATGATTACTGGAGTAACAAAAGGCTATTCGTATAAACTAAAAATCGTGTTCTCGCACTTCCCAATTTCAGTAAAGATTCAAGACAAATCTATTTTGATTGAAAACTTTACTGGTGAACGCAGGGCACGCAGAGTAAAAATAATCGGCGATGTCAAAGTGAAAATTGAACCTGAAGACATCATTGTTGAAGGCGTAAACTTAGAAGATGTAAGCCAAACCGCTGCTAACATTGAACAAGCTACAAGAGTAAGGCGCAAAGACCCACGTGTTTTCCTTGACGGCATATACGTGTATGAAAGAAATGAGGGAGTTGCCTAATGACCGAAAAGACTGAAAAGAAACCATCATTATCACAAAAAGCACTTAAAGTTAGAGCACGCGCTAAAAACAAGAAACCTAAATTCGTGAGAGCTGAAAGCTGGAAGTATGATAGGTTCAGCTTAAGTTGGCGGAGACCCAGAGGATTAGATAATAAGATTAGACGAAAAATCAAGGGTTGGCCAGCCGGCGTAAGCGTTGGTTATAAGGGACCAAAAATCGCCAGAGGCTTGCATCCATCAGGATACAGGGAAGTTTTAGTTTACAATGTAAAAGACCTATCCACTGTTGACCCTAATACTCAAGCCGCACGCATAGCGCACACAGTCGGCAAAAGAAAGCGCGCCCTAATTATTGCCGAAGCCAAAAAACTTAACATTAAAATCTTAAATTTCAAAGCTTCACCAGAAACTGAAAAGAAAGAAGAGGAAGCAGCTGAAGGCGAGGAAAAAGAGCAGGAGCAAACAGAAGAAGCGACCGAAGAGAAAGAAGTCGAGGAAGAAGAGGAGAAGCCAAAGAAAGAAAAAGCACCAAAGAAAGAAAAAGCACCAAAGAAAGAAAAAGCACCAAAGAAAGAAAAAGCACCAAAGAAAGAAAAAGCACCAAAGAAAGAAAAAGCACCAAAGAAAACCAAGCCTGAACCTGAGGAAGGAGAAGAGGAACAATGACGAACCTAAGCAGTCAGAGACGGTTAGCGGCTCAAATCTTAAAGATTGGGCAAAACCGCGTGTGGATTGATCCTGAACGGATGGATGATGTTGAAGGCGCAATTACACGCGAAGAAGTTAGAAAGCTAATTCACGAGAAAATCATTGATTCTCTGCCTGAGAAAGGCGTAAGCAGATCCAGAGCAAAAATTATCCGAGAGAAAAAGCGTAAGGGCAGGCGTAGCGGTCCCGGCAGCATCACTGGCGCTGGCTACGCTAAGGTAACTAAGAAAGAGGCATGGATGAAAAAGATCAGGTCTCTGAGGCGTAAGCTTCGCGAGTTGAAGGCTAGCAGAATCATAACTGAAGCCACATACAGCCAGTATTACAGGATGGCTGGCAGCGGAAGGTTCCAGTCTATAGCTGAACTGGAGCGCAATTTAAAAGCTAATGATTTATGGAGGAAACGTTAAGATGGCAAAAAGCGGCAATTACCGTGTGCAATTAAGACGCAGGCGGGAAGGAAAAACTGATTACCAAGCGCGGAAGGCTCTGGTTATTTCTGGAAAGCCTCGGCTTGTTACTCGAGCATCATTAAAGAATGTTACAGTACAAATAACGGTTGCTAAACCGCATGGTGATGAGATTTTAGCTTCAGCCAACAGCCGTGAACTCGTCAAAAATTACGGTTGGAAGGCTCCAACTGGCAATGTTCCCGCAGCCTATCTTACAGGTTTGCTTTGCGGTTTAAAGGCGAAAGCTAAAGGCGTTGAACAAGCAATCTTAGATATTGGCTTGATTTCTCCCACCAAGGGCTCAAAAATTTTTGCTATACTGAGCGGGGTTTTGGATGCTGGTGTGGATGTTCCTCACAGCGAAGAGAAGATTGTTAAGGAACGCATGAAAGGCGAACACATAGTCAAGTACGCTAAAAGCTTAGGCGCTGGGTCTGAAGAGTATACTGCCAAATTCTCAAAGTACACAGCGCAGGGTATTGCGCCTGAAAAAATCTCTGAGCACTTCACTAAAGTGAAGGCTGAAATCACAGGCTCATTTAAGGCTGCCAAACCAGCAACTGAAGAGAAAAAGGCACCTGCTGTGGAAGAAGCTTCCGTCGAGGAAAAAAAGGCGTCCATTAAGAAAGCAGCAGCAAAGCCAAAGACTGCAGCAAAGGAACCAGCGGCACCAAAAGAAAAGGCAAGTAAGCAAGGTGGTAAGAAAGCATGAGTCGAATGGAAAAGGAAAGACGAACTAACTTAGAAACATGGATTCCTAAAACCCGTTTGGGCAAAATGATTCAGGAAGGCAAAATTACCACCATTGAAGATGTCTTTCTCAGCGGCATAAAAATTTCTGAACCTCAAATCGTTGATTCGTTGATTCCTGATCTTCAAGAAGAAGTCATAAACGTTAACCTAGTGCAGAAGCAAACTGACGCTGGCGAAAAATCCCGTTTCAAAGCCATAGTTGCCGTTGGGAACAGAGACGGCTACATCGGCTTAGGCTCAGGGAAAGCCAGTCAAGTGCGAAACGCTATTGAGAAGGCTGCTGTCAACGCCCGCTTAAACATTATTCCAGTAAAACGCGGATGCGGAAGTTGGGAATGCGGTTGCGGTAAACCTCATTCAGTGCCGTTCCAGGTTGAAGGGAAATGCGGCGGCGTACGAGTGATTATTGTTCCAGGACCCAGAGGCTTAGGCTTAGTTTCAAGCGAAGTAGCCAAAGTCATCTTTGGCTTAGCTGGCGTGAAAGACTTGTGGATGAGAAGTTACGGTTCAACACGGACAGTGCCGTCTTACGCTTACGCGATCTTTGATGGTTTACGGAAGACCTATAATTTGATTACTCAAGTGGACTGGGTGAAATAAGATGGCGCAGAAAACTGAAGAGTGCAAGTGCCTTGTCGTCGTTAAAGTTCGTGGTACAATTAGTGCCCAGCGGGAAACAAGAGAAACCCTTGACTTCTTGCATTTACTGCATACTAACCATGCAGTACTCATAGATAGCCGACCTGCCTATAAGGGAATGCTGCAACGCGTAAACAGCTATGTCACATATGGCGAACCCTCAAAAGAAACCGTTGCCATGATGCTTCAGAAACGCGCAAGGCTAGCGGGCGACAAAAAACTAACAGATGAATACATCCAGAAAGCAGGATACAAATCCATCGATGACCTTGCAGAAGCCATAGTGAGTTGCAAAGTGCAATTCCAGAAACTGCCAGATGTGCAGCCACTATTCAGGCTGCATCCGCCAAGCAAAGGCTACAAGGGCAAAACCAAGAAAGGCTTTAAGGCAGGCGGCGAAGCAGGCTACCGCGGAGAAGCAATAAACGAACTAGTAAAACGCATGATTTAATCTCCCGTTTAACATAGTTTTTTTATTTAGCTTAATCTTTTCTTGTTTTTTTTGATAGTGATAAACTCCGAGCGCTCGAGTTTCCTGACCCAGAATAGCATGCAATCATCATTTTCATGGGTAAACTGCTTTAGGGCTAATGCGTGTTTTCTCACTGTTTCTGTGCGATACGTTTTATAGTGTCGATGAAGAAATTCGTTAGTTAATTGGAGGGGGAAAGACACGAGCGCAAAATGGCGTAGAAGCACAAAAAACCGTAAATGGCTAGATTTTAACAACCAAGTGGCAAAAAGCAAAAAACAACGAATAATTCAACCTGAGCATGCTTACCGTCTAAAATCAATAGCTGTTCACTCAAGCTTTCGGCCATCTAAAAGCTTTGCTGAACGCAATTTCCAGGAGCCACAACCGTTAATCGATATATTCCAAGAAAATAATTATATAACGATTGTAGCGGAGATCGCAGGCTTTAATAAAGAAACCCTCAAAATTCATGTAAAGAATCAAAAAATTATCCTCTCGGCGAAATCGAAAGATCGCAGATACTATAAAAGTTTAAATCTGCCGAAGGAAGTGATTCCAGACGTCATGTACACCAAATTCAAGAACGGTGTGCTAGAAATCAAACTTAAAAAAGCTGAAACAGCCATAAATAAAGAAGCTGATCAAAATGCCGCATAAATTAAGAAAAATACGGAAATTTAGAGGCTCAAGAACAGTAGGCTACGGAAGGGTAGGTCAACACCGAGACTCAGGCTCCAAAGGGCACAGGAAAGTTGGACGACACAAACACTTATGGAGTTATGTCGTAACCAAAGAACCTGATTATTTCGGTAAAAATGGCTTCACCTCACCCCAAAGTCTTCATCGCCACGAAAACACGATTAACCTCAAAAAGGTAGAAGAAATAGCACAAACAAGTCAAGGGGAAAAACCTCAAATCGACCTAACAGCCTTAGGCTACACAAAACTTTTAGGCACAGGTAAAGTCACGAAACCTCTAACCGTACAAGTGTCATCATACTCAAAATCGGCGGCTGAAAAAATCAAGAAGGCAGGCGGAGAAATCCTAGGCTCCCCAGTCAACGGAGAGTAAAGTTACTAAATGCCCGGAAGATTCCTTGGACTCTTCAAACCAATAGGAAGAGTTTTACCTGAAATTAAAAAGCCTGAGCGAAAGGTAAGTTTTAACGAGAAAATCTTCTGGACTGGGCTTGTCTTAATTATTTATCTTGTTATGGCTGAAATCCCGCTTTACGGTATTTCAGCATCAGCTCAAAGCTCGTTTAGTTCATTGAGAGTTATTTTTGCTTCGAATAATGGAACGTTGATGCAGTTGGGTATTGGGCCTATTGTTACGGCTGGTTTGATTTTGCAGTTGCTTGCTGGTTCCTCTATTATTGAATGTGACATGTCGAATGCTGAGGATAGAGGATTATTCACTTCTGCAAGTAAAGTGTTCACTATTCTTCTCACAGGCATTCAGACTTCTGCGTACCTTATAAGCGGCATGTTCGGTACGATTACTGGATCTGCAACGCTAGTTATTTTCTTTGAGCTTCTTAGCACTGGCGTAATTGTTATGTTAATGGATGAACTTGTTCAGAAGGGCTGGGGACTAGGCAGCGGAATCAGCTTGTTTATCATGGCTGGCGTTGCTCAGAGTGTTATTTGGGATACATTTTCGCCGACTACTGGTCTGTTTGTGGGTTCTCTTTCAGCTTACCTTAGCCATGGGCAGACGTTTTTGTCTTGGGTAGTTGGGACTGCTTCTGGAGTTTATCCGTCTTTGATTGGGCTCTTTGCTACTATTGGGGCCTTTTTGGTGGTTATTTATTTGAATGGAGTTAGAATTGAGCTTCCTATGAGTTATGCAGGGTACAAAGGCTTCAGAAGTAGATATCCAATTAAACTGCTGTACGTTTCTAACCTTCCAGTTATATTTGCGTCAGCATTGTTTGCAAACGTTTACTTCTTCTCAGAATTACTATGGAGCTCTCAGGGTCGTCCTGCTCCCGGAACGAATCTTTTATTCCGGATAATAGGTGACTTTAACGTCACAACTTCAGGTACTGGTACTAGTGCTAGTACTAATATCGTGCCTGTAGGCGGGCTTGCTTTCTTTACGACTGCGCCAGCGAATATTGAACAAGTTTTGCTGAACCCGTTAAGGGCTGCTGCTTACTTGGGTATTCTTGTGGCTTTCTGCGCTGTTTTCTCGTTGATTTGGCTTGAGGTTGGCGGTTTGGGTCCCGCAAAAGTTGCGAAGCAGCTTATGGATTCGGGCATGCAGATTCCTGGTTACCGCAGGTCAGGAAGACCCATAGAAGCTGTCCTTAAACGTTACATTCCTGTAGTCACGGTTCTCGGCGGAATCATCGTTGGGTGTGTAGCTGCGTCTGCAAATTTCTTTGGCGCCTTCGGTACGGGCACAGGCATACTGCTGTCGGTGGGTATCATTTACCAGTATTATGAATTGTTAATGCAAGAAAGAGCAGCCGAGATGTATCCTGCTTTCAGGAGAATCCTTGGAGAATAGGCTAAAGCAGGTTTGCTTTAAAAATCTCCTCTTTTTGAGTTAATTTTATTTTAGTCTAAATTCAAATTTTTCTTTATTTTGCTTTATTAAAAAGAGCTTTTTTGGATTTTTGTTGCCATCGGCATAATGCCTCATAAATAAATGATGTCTTTCTTGGTTCTGTTAAGTTCTTATGGGACGGGCTTTTCTGTTAAGTTTCGTGGGATACGAATTACTAAGAGAACACAACTGTTAACTTTCGTGGGATAAACTTTTTCTACTCGGTAAACTTTACGTTTTAAGGAGCTATTTCCGACCGCATGAAGGCTTAGACGGCAAAACCCCAGCCGAAGCATGCGGAATATAAATAGAAGGAAAAAACAAGTGGAAAACACTAATACAGAATGCCAAACACCATGAAATTTGAGAAAAGTGATTTCTGCTTGTGTAGAACAATATTGTTGTATACCCGCGCTAGGCACAAAGCTTTTAAAGTGTTTAGTATTACACTACAATCATATTATAAGGCATCAGGCGATAACCCTAATTCAAGGGTTGCCTGTATTTAGTACCTATGAAAGTTTTATTTGGTGAATATAATCATCTAGAAACCACTTTGTTAAAGCCGCTTCTTTCAGTTCTTTGCTTAAGGATTTCCTAAAAGATGCTACTTCCACATTTTTACCTTTACTCATGACCTTTCCAACTGCACCTGCATAATCTGCATCACCAGACACTATTATGGCGACATCATATGCATTTTCCCAAGCCATGCCAATTAAATCAGTTGCCAGTGCCACATCCACACCTTTTTCAACATAACGAACTGCTCCTGTGGTACTGTCCGACCTTGTTTTGAGTGGTTTGTCAAGAACTTGTATCCCGATTGACCGTAAGTAGTCAAAAAACCTAACTTGTGAGGGTAATGTAGGGGGTATAGGTTTGCTACAGTAATATAATGTTCGAACTACTATTCTGTCTTTTGCTAAGAGGGAAATGAATTTAGTATAATCTATTTTCAGATTTACTTTATTATCTTCGTTGTAACTTTTTATTCCCCAATGAAGGTTTGAACCATCTATGAAAATCATAACCCTGATATTATTCAACTAATTCATTCCTCTTACTATAAATTATTGTTAGCAGTTTTAAGCGTTTGCACATTTGCATACTTGGATGTACTCGCTAAAACTCTAAGATGGTCGTAGTAAAATGAGTTATCCCACGAAAGTTAACACGGAGAAAAACACCGAGAAAAACATCCAACGAAACTTAACAGGGAGAAAAATCCCACACCAACTTAACAGAACCTCTTTCTTGTTAGAGGGGTATGGATAATATACGTTAAACCGTTAAAGCTAAGAGAGTGCAAGAAGAAGATTTGACTTTTCTAATTTTGCCTAATTTTATCCTTTTATGGTCCAGCCTTTTTTGTTTAAAATCTCCTGTACCGCTGGAAGATCGAGGGCGAATTTGGTGTGTTGGCAGTTGCTTGATTGGCAGTAATCGCACCAAACGTTGTCTGGCTTGAAGTAAACGTCTATTATTCTTCCTGTTGATGTTTTGCTGGCGAGGGTTCTGTCTAGAATTCTGACTCCTTCTTCATTTACGTTAAAGTGTTCTAGGGATGGCAGCTTTGGCATGGGCTGTGCAGTGTTTATTTCTTCTAACCTTTTTCGTAGGGTTTCTTTTATGAATTCTGCCCTGCTTTTGTATCCTCTTATTCCCCGTCTTATGATCCCATCTATCTCTTCCATAAGCTCTTTTGGTAGCCTTACGGTTGCATAGTCGTCAGAATTAGATTCGTCAGTTGACATATTGACGCACTCATGAGTCACTAGTGAGTAACGTGTGATTTAAGCTTAATGGTGTATAACGGCGGAAGGTTCTTGCCGAGCGATTGAGTGGTTGGTGTTCGCAATGCCTAAATAGAAATTTAAACATGTGTGAGTCAACAGTGAATCAACTGTGACATAAGAGTGACACATGAATGACAAGCTACGTAACAATTAAGCTCCCGAAAAACCTCATAGACCAAATAGACGAAGTACTTGAAAGACAAAACCTAGGCTACGCTTCAAGAACAGAGCTTGTCAAGGATGCAGTAAGAAGCTATTTGGCAGCGATGAAGCACGACAAAAATTGATGAAAAGCTCCGAGTTGTCCTTTAAAGCAGATGTTGCTTGGTACTATTCGCCGCCTTTGAGTGGTGTTGAGATGATATTATGCATAAGAAAAATTCTATGAAACTGCAAGAGCAGAAAATCCGTGGAATAATTCTACGCAACAGCCACTACGACAGGAAAGTCTGCGAAGTAGTTTCCAAAATCACACGGTTGGATGTGATGGCACAGTTAAACGAGCCCATCGAAGTTCATCTTGTGCCTGACATTGAGAAGGGCGAAGTCCTGATTGATTCACGCGGAAGAGGAAGCTTACAAAAATCGTGAGGAGCGGGGTAGGGTATCAATTTTGTTGATGAATTTCACTAGCTAAATTGAATGGATTCTGAGGCACTAGCTAAATTGAATGGTATTCTGAGGGGAAGCATCTTTGCACGGTCGTTTAAATTCTAAATTTAGAGATGTGCATAATTCCTTTTTTATAGTTTGTTAGCTAAGTTATCTTTAAGCAAGTCTGGGCTGGCACCCGCGTATACCATTGGCTTGGTGTCTTCGAGGGCTCCATAACCATTTGTTATTGGGTCAAGCCCAGTACT